>Ga0210391_10003907_pt1 | contig 12551 bp, 9 predicted proteins | sample IncBWC12OmetaG_FD_160573 | JGI IMG/M metagenome (GOLD analysis project Ga0210391, IMG submission 160573) | Forest soil microbial communities from Barre Woods Harvard Forest LTER site, Petersham, Massachusetts, United States - Inc-BW-C-12-O ... | reverse complement strand
GGATAAGCGCGGACCAACCGGAGGCACAGTAGCTCTCTGGCAAACGCGGAAATCGTCCAAGTGGACTACCCGACTTGTCGTCCACTAGAACGCGAACTGCGCACCGCAATGGGCATGTCGTTAAATACAGTGCTAGTATGCCCAGTGGTTAATCGAGTTTATTAATCGAGCAGGCAGGACGACGCCATAAAGAATATCGCCATCATCGTCTGTGCGATTCTCGTAAGCTTTGGGCTGTCACGCCTCCTGCATGGGCGTTCCCAGAAGCAGGCAGAATCGAAACCAGCACCCAAAGATGCGTATCCAAAGTCTTCGCAATTTAGCGTCCAAAGCTCGCGCGCAAAACTGGGTCTTCCTTGTACGTCTACGCCGACGCAACCTCGGGGTGTAATCATGGATTGGGGTCTTACAGAGGGTACCGCCACGGTAGATGAAAGGGAGAGTGCGATAGATCCAACGCCAATCATGTAGGGTAGGTAACAGCGAATGTTATGACCCACGACGCCGACATCTTGCTTGAACGAGCCGCCGAAGCCCTGAAGAACAAACAATACCCGGCAGCCGAGGAGCTGCAACGGAGGGGTTGCCAGCTCTTACGTGAGCAACGGGCGGAGGAACCTCGAATTGCGAATGAAATCGAAAAACTTGCCGATATTCACTGTGCTCAACGCAAGTTTGACCTGTGCGCTGATGAGTATGCGGACGTGGTCAGAATGCGGGAGAAGTTTCTGCCCGCGAGGGTCAGAACGCTTCTGGAGGCGAAATCTGCGTCACGGCGTCTTGAGATAAATGTTGCTGATGCTGTGCTCGCGCAGTATGGCGTTAAATGCCGCCAGGTCTTTCCCCACTGACTGCTGAAAGTCCTGCACCGCTTTGTCGATGCGCTGCTTCAACTCTTCCTGCACGGCGATCTGCTGCGTGGTGGGCGGAAAATCGGCAGTGCTGTCGAGTTGGCCGGACAAGTAAGCTACCTTCTGCAGCAGCATCGGCGACCAGCGGCAGTCGTCCTGGCCGCGGCCAGTCAGCTTGAGCTGCAAGAGGGTTCCCTCGATGCCAGCAAGCTTTTCCCCGAGATCGTCCGCGGCTTTGCGAACCTGTTTCGACTCCTCATCAGTCCCTAGTTCCTTTCCAAGAGCAACAAGTTGCGCGCGGAGCGACTCGATCTGGTTCACCGTACTCGCCATTGCAGCCATCTCTTCATACAGCGCAGTTTGCATGCGCGTCTGTGCCTGAATGTCGCTTTCCGAGGCGGCGGTGTGCGGATCCTTCAGCACAGTCAGCTTCTGCGTGAATTTTTCTTCTCCCACAGTGAGCGTGACTGAGTAAGCTCCCGGCAGGGCTGGCACCGACAGTCGCCCCACGGCGGGAGGCTTGCGCCAGCCCTCCGGTCCAAAGGGAACATCCGGCGCGTAGAGCGGCGTAGTTCTCAAACGAATTTGCGTGCTGCGCTCGGAGCGCAGGTCCCACCACACGCGGTTGATGCCGGCCTTGACTTCGCAAGGTGGCGGTTCAGCGTCGCCAGAATCATCATCCTCGCTGGGTGGTTTGGCCGCAGCGGCACCAGCCTTGGGGGCGTGGCATTCGTACTCGCGCACTTTTTTGCCCTCGGCGTCCGTGATGGTTAGCTTGGCTACGTCCTTCTCGCCCAAGTTGGATTTGAGATAGAAATTAATGGGCGCGCCGTATGGTGGATTTTTTCCCGTTGTGGGGTCGTACTGGACTGCGGCCGCCTGCACCACTTCCTTAAAGCGATAAGCATCGCGCGGCGCAAACAGATGGGCCTTGGCCGTGGCGACTTCCAGCGTCAACTGTTCGAGAGCGGTAATGTCGTCCAGGATCCAGAATCCGCGACCGTAGGTGGCCACCGCCAGATCATGGAATCTCTCCTGAACAGTCAGCCAGTAGACCGGCGCGTGCGGCAGGCCGGACTGGAGCGGCTGCCAGTTCTTTCCGTCGTCGAAGGAAACGTAGAGCCCGCCTTCCGTGCCCAGATAGAGGAGTCCCTTGCGAAAAGGATCTTCGCGCACGCAGTGCGCATAGCTGAGCATGTTGTGGGGAATCCCGGCGGTGATCAACGTCCAGGTTTTGCCGTAGTCAGCAGTTTTGTACACATAGGAGTCGCGAAAGTTGACCTGGTGGCCGTCAACTGTCAGGTAGGCCGTGCCCGCATCGAAGCGCGAGGCTTCGATGTTGTCCACGGTACCCCACTCGGGAAAGCCAGGTAGATTTTTCGTGACGTTGCTCCAGTTTTTTCCACCGTCGCGCGACACCTGCACTTGCCCGTCGTTGGTGCCCACCCAGATCAGCCCCGCCTCTTTTGGCGATTCTGTCAGAGCGAAAATCACGCCGGCATATTCCACGCCGATGTTGTCGGGAGTGAGCCCTCCGGAAATCTGCTGGCGGCTCTTGTCGTTGCGGGTCAGGTCCGGACTGATGATCTGCCAGCTATTGCCGCCATCGGTGGTGACATGTACAAACTGGCTGCCAACGTAAACCTTGTTGTGGTCGTGAGGAGAAATGGCGATGGGAAATTCCCAGTTGAAGCGGTACTTCACCTCCGCCGCCGGTGCGCCAGCGACATAGTCGGGCCACACCTCCACCTCTCGGTCGTGGTGCGTACGCTCGTCGAAGCGCGTCACCGTGCCGCCGATGCTGCCTGATCCCGTGCCCGTTGACCAAATGATGTTGTTGTCCACGGGATCCGGCACTGCGAAACCGCTCTCGCCTCCGGCCACAGGGTGCCACGCGCCGCGCGGAATGTTGTTGCCCCCGAAGCCGCCGAACTGCAGGCTGTTGCTAGGGCCGCGCCATGAGGGGCCGTCCTGCCGGTTGCCGTAAACGAAGTAGGGAATCTGGTCGTCCACAGTGACGTGATAAATCTGCGCAATTGGCAAGTTGACATGGTTCCAGGTGTGCCCACGATTCACGGAAATATTCACGCCGCCATCGTTGACCACGGCCATGCGATCCCCGTCCGTGGGATCGATCCACATTTCGTGATTGTCGCCGCCGGGATCGGCGGGCATCTTAGTGACCGTGTGGCCGCCATCGAGCGTCCGAGAAAAAGAAGCGGAGAAGAAAAACACTTCGTCCTCATTATCCGGAGCAATCTCCGTGCGTGTGTAGTAGTGCGTGCGCCCGCGGAGCTGCCGGTCGGAGTTGACCATCTGCCAGTTCTCGCCGCCGTCGTCGGAGCGCCAAAGTTGCCCGAGCTGCCCGGGGCTGTTCGGCTGCGGAACTCCGTCGCCGGTTTCAATCTCCGCATACACGCGGTTGGAATCTTTTTGGGCCACGCGAACGGCGATTCTGCCCACGGGAGAATGGGGAAGGCCGTGACCTTCCAGGCGCTTCCAGGTGAAGCCACCGTCTGCCGACTTGAACAAACCACTGCCGGGTCCGCCGCTGGTGCGGCCCCAGGTGTGAATCTCGATTTGCCACATGCCTGCAAATAGGATTCGCGGATTATTGGGATCCATTCCCAGGTCGGAGCAGCCCGTGTTTTCGTCCACGAACAGCACCTTGTCCCAGGTCTTTCCGCCGTCGGCAGTGCGGAATACGCCGCGCTCCGGCTGCGGCCCGTAGGCGTGGCCCAGCGCGCACGCCAGTACGATGTCTGGATTGCGCGGATCGATCTCCACGCGGCCGATGCGGCCTGCCTTTTCCAATCCCATCAGCGACCAAGTCTTGCCGGCGTCCACGGATTTATAAATTCCTTGTCCCACGGAGATGTGGCTGCGGATGAATGATTCGCCGGTTCCTGCCCAGACGATGTTCGGATCACTCGCCGCTACGGCCAGCGAACCGATGGAGGCCACCGGTTCCGAGTCGAAAATGGGATCCCAGTGGATCCCGCCGTCCGTGCTTTTGAAAATACCTCCGGAGGCCGCGCCCACATACCAGATGTTCGGTTTTCCCGGAATTCCGGCGACAGACGTGGCGCGGTTGCCTTCCGGGCCGATGTACCGATACTTGAGCTGGCCGTACACCTCAGGACTGATTGCCGGCTGCTGCGCGTGCAACAAACAAGGAGCCGCCAGCAGCGCCGCAAGAACGATCAATACGACGTATTTCGCAACCAATAGTTTCGCACGCTTAAACATAGTGAGCCTCTCCGATGAAACTAAATTTGGGATGGGCGGATGATATAGACGTAGCAGAAGTGCGTCAACGGGGGGCGGCCGCGCGTGCCCATCGATGAAACAATCTCACAAGAATCTGGCTCGGTACCGAGGGAGAAGCGACACAGTTTGAGGCAATCTACGAATTCAGCAGAAAGAGAAGGAGGAGCGTTGGAGAGTCTTTTTCACCACTCAATCGGCTCGACGCCTGATTAACGGTAATCGAAGGGCCACTTCTGCTCCGATACGTCTACCCCGACGGCCACTCGACACGTTTTCATGATTGCACGCGGTTCATTCCCGTTCCCGATCCGATAGCTTGCAAACTGGATCAGCGCGCTACTGGCCAGCCCGAAATCGTGATCGGCACGCAGAGGAAATACAGCTTTCGCGAAGCACCGCGGCTGGGGTCTCAGGTATTTGCCATTCTTTCCCTCGTATGACAGCCTGCACGAGTTCACCCTCAAGCTTCCCCTCGACCTCCGGAATGTCTTTGCCCGACCACTTCGTTCTCCACCGATCTAGCCGTTGGCGAAGAATGTCCTGGTCTTCGGCGGGGCCGTATTCTGACATTGCGTAGGCCGCCATGCCCGCTTGCGCCGCCGGCCCGATTGTCAGGCGCCCGCGCAGAAATGTATCAAGACCGGTAGAATAATATGCGCTAAACAAGGCGAAGCTGATGTTGGAGTCCAATTGTTCCGCGCTGAGTGGCAAAGCTGTCTCAAGCAGAGGAAGCGCGCGTAGAGCATCCCAGCGCATAAAATACGCCAACATCCCCCCGCGGGCCTGGCCGTCCCAAGTGGCGCTGGACTTTTCATACAAGGCCAAAAGATGGTCATAAATCGCATGCGTCGCAAACCGCGCTGCGAGCGCCGTCTTTAGCTGCAGGTCCACTCCCCCATGCTGGGCGTTTGCCGAAGCGGCATGGATCTGCTCTTCCAGGCATTCGTCCGTCTCCGGCAGCACATCGAATGGCGCGTTCTGGATCGATTGCAACATCACCCGGTGATTTGCGCATACCTCCTCTATGACAAACGGCCTCACGTTCTGCGGTGCAAGTTTGATCATCTGGGCCACAACGGCCGCGCGCTCACCGCTCAAGGCCGGATCTTTTTGCGTTTGCAAGATTGACTCGAGGGCGGGCACCATTCGTGGATCCTGCAAGTACGTCCCGTAGCTGTTCAGCAGCCAGTCCACGTTGTACTCGTTGACCTGAGCAAAATGAGCGATCAAGACCTCGCGCGCTGTGGCGAAATCGTTCCCGCCGATTTCTTTTCGTTGCGCAAGCTGAGTGAACACTGTCTCTGCCGCCGCCACAAGGGGCTCTCCGTTGCGCCGGGCCAGCGTCATGGTGATTTGGTGTAAGTATTCGCTCTCTATTTGCTCTGTCGGCAAATGTTTGCCCGGTGCATCAGCGTCGAAAGGAACCGCGAGTCGCGCCTTGAGGGCGACTGTAGTTTGCAGCAGCGAAGAGCCTGCTGATAGGGGCTGTGCCGGATCGCCAAGCGCGCGCTCGAGTTCTGCCACCACCAACGCCCGGTTTCGTGCCAACCAGAGACCTCGGGTAACGTCTACTCCAAATGGGTAGAACTCCTTCGGCCGCAGATAGAGCGAGAGCTTTACACGCGTCGATGCATCCCCTGTCAGCCAATCAAGCTCCTCGGCAAATGACTGCGCCTGCCGCATGCTGGTTGCTTCGCGAATTTGTTTCTCTAGCGTGGTGGCCCGGGCGGTCTCGTCGGCGTCAGTCATTGCCTGTACGTCGAACTCGACCTCGTTGCTCGTCAGCGATCCTAGCGCCTGCGAATGGAGCAGGTCTCCACTCGACACGCGATTTGTTACAACGTGAGCTTTGTAATGGCCCGGCGCGTCGAAGCGGTACACCGCATTCAAGGTTAGACCCACGGTCGCCGGTTTATCGACTTCCAGTGACCCCATCGACGCATAATCAGGGCTGTATGGGTGCCCGCGGGCCTGATCGTCCAACCATGGAAACACTCCCGTCACCGGCGACAAAAACAGCGTATCGATCGGCGATGCAGGCTGCGTAGTCGTGCCGTTCAAGGAAAAGCCCGGTTCGGTTGCCGTAAATGCGAGTACGAGTTGGATGGGCTCACCGATGCGGTATGTAGTCTTGTCTCCTGCGAGCGATAAATCCACATGCACCGGTCCGCCTCTCTGGGCAGATGCCACGCCGCAAGCCAGCACGGCGAGCATCGCGGCCAGGAATTGACGCATCGGGACCACCTCCTGCAGGGGATATCAGCTTAGCGACGAGAGTTTCGCTGAAACCATTTTGCTGATCTCCATACGATGGCGTGGGCAGTGGGCAGGGTTGCCGCCGTGGTCCAAACGATTCTCATAGTTCTCACAGTTAGCTGCCTCCCAATCGCAGCGGACCATCCGCGTATCGCCAACAGCACCGAACGGGTCACAGCCGAAGCCCTCATCGCTGTATCACGCGTTACGCGTGGATATGAATTCCTGTGCATCGATCACGTTTTAAAAGACCACCGGCGCTTGGTGAAAAATCCAGAAGATTGCTAACATCAAGACACACGAATCAGGCCGAGTGAATGGGGCGAGGCGATGTCGCCAAAATCCGGTTGACAATTCCATGAAGAAAGAGAAGAGCGTCTGGCGCGACGATAAGAAACATCTCCGCTTCCTCACTGTAGGGCAAACGGCACGCATTCTGGGTATCAGCCCTTCCACGCTGCGGCTCTGGGAAAGCGTTGGACTGGTGACCCCTGCTCGCAGTTCCGGGCGCTTCCGGTTGTATACTCCAGAACTTCTTGAAGTGCTAAAGCGGATCAAGTACCTACATGACGTGAAAAGACTCAACGTGCCTGGAATCAAAGAGGCCATGGCGCAGAGTTTGCCCGCCAAAGTGAATGCTGATGGCCGCAAGGTTCCCGACTTCGGGCCTAAGCTGCGAAAATTGCGCAAACGACAGGGTCTGAGTTTGGCACAAGCCGCAGAACATGCAGGAGTTTCGGCAGGGTTCCTGAGTTCGGTCGAACTGTCACACGCCAAGCCTTCGGTCTCGACCCTTTCGCGATTGGCCGGCGCTTACGGCACGACGGTCTTGGAACTGTACGAGGTTCCGAAACAGCCGGACCGCATTGTCCGCCCTGACAAACGGGAATCCATCCAGACGCAATCGGGAGTTCGCATGGAACTTCTTTCCACTGGGACGAAAATGCTCGAGACGATGCTGATGCGAGTCCCACCCGCCACTGGCAGCGATGGTGCCTATACGCACCAGGGGGAAGACTGGATTTATATGCTGAATGGCGAACTCGAAATCTGGCTCGATGAAGCGGAATGTTATGTCCTCCATGAGAACGAGAGCTTTTGGTTCGAAAGCAATCGAGGCCATCGTTGGTACAATCCGGGGAAAAAAGAAGTGGTCATGATCTGGGTCAACACGCCCCCAACATTTTGAAGACAGACCGCTGGACTCAATGCGTTTTCGATGCTGCCATCGAGGATCGCTCTCGCGGTTCTTCTGCAGGAGACCACTCTCTACCGGCATGGCCCCCCTCCCGCAATGGTCCGTAACTCTCAGAACGTGAGCCGCAGCGAGAACTACTGTACGCGTGGCGCGGTAAGGGTGCTGCTAAATGGTCCGAGGCTCGGGCCGTCGGCAGAGCCGTTGTCCAGGGGACCGCTGCCGGCAGCGTTGGTTCTCACGTCGTAGCGCACGGAATTTGTTATGTTGAAAACCTCCAAGCAATCACCGTTCGAAAATAGCCCGCCGCAGCCGAGCCACCCTACAATATTCGTGCAAAGTAGTCAAAGACTGACCATGGATCGACCGTAAGAGCGGTCTTGGGCCCTGGTGGAAGGCGAAAACGAGACGATCAAAATGAGTACCGCACAGAGTCGCTGCACGGGATACCTCCGATAGATGCTACGAGATCCCTAACTCGTCAGACCAAAAGATCCTCGTGAATTGCCGAAAACCTGTTTTCACTTGACTTTCCCAAAGGTGCGGAATAGCGTACCGCTTCTCGGAACGAAATTCTCGGCGTTCTAGTTTTTGATCAAATTGATGTGAGGGTTCGTTCCCAGGATGCTGGCTTCGCTGCGCTTGCAAAAGACAGAATCACGGCCTGCGGCTAGCAGCCCTTCCCGTTAAGGACGGTTTCTGTGACATCACGGTCTCGATGCACTCCGGCGATCCGTGCGACCAGAACCTTACTAGAAATATGCAAATTTACAAGACGAAGATGACCGCGGCTACAAAGCAAGTGTTCAACGACGCAGAACGCGCGAGGTGCTACATGAAAATTAGAATCATGATGGCTGCGATGCTTCTGCTGGCTGATGGTTTAATCGCTCTCCGGGCGAAAACGCCACCCGACAATCCTGAACAACAGATCCGCGAGCTTGAGGATAAAGTGAACGGGGCCTACGCCGCCAACGATTTGACGGCATACTTCTCTTACTACGCGCCGGATTTTTCGCAGTGGCTGCCCGAAGGACGCACCGATCTTGCTACCTACAAGAAGGAATGGACAGGATTCATTCATGGCGGGGGACGGGTTGAATCCGCGAACTATTCGGATCTGCACATCCAGGTCGGTCCCAGCGGTGATACTGCCGTCGCCAGCTACATCCTTCGCGTGCGCACGCGTAACGCGAAGGGGGAGGTATCGGAGGAAGACAACCAGGAATCAGACGTCTTTTTCAAGCGGGGAGGAGTTTGGAAGATCGTCTTCCTTCACTATTCCCCAGCTCCCAAAAAGAAAGCACAGTAGGGTCAAGACTGCACAAGCGGCGACCGCTGTTTTTGTTTCCAGCGAGGCCACAAAGATTTCTGATGCGCAAAGGATCGAATTCATGAGTGATGACCGAGACCGTTATCTGGGGATGGACCGGGCCATCACGCGTCGCGATTTCATAGATGGCGCGGCAGTGATGGTGGGTGGTACTTTGCTTGCGGGTAGATACGTATCCGGTAGTTCTGCCACCGAACCACAGAACCAAGCCGGGTATGATCCGCCGAACCTGACAGGCTTGCGAGGAAGCCACCCTGGATCTTTCGAGACCTCCCACGCACTCCGTGACGGAACGTTTTGGACGACGGCTGCCCCGCCGACGGATACGAAAGAACTCTATGACCTTGTCATCGTGGGAGCTGGTATCAGCGGTCTCGCGGCAGCGCACTTCTTTCGGGAGCTCGTCGGAGAATCAGCGCGTATTTTGATCCTGGAAAATCACGACGACTTCGGCGGTCATGCCAGACGCAACGAGTTCCACCTCGGAGGAAAGCTGCAGCTGTCGAACGGCGGCACCTTTCTGATCGACAGCCCGACGCCCTATAGCTCGCAGGCTGACGGATTGTTAAAAAAACTCGGTATCGATCCGCCGAAACTCGATGAAGCAACGACCGATCACAAGCTGTACCGCTCATTGGGATTGAAGTCCGCGGTTTTTTTTAACCAAGAAAAATTCGGCTCGGACAAACTCTTGGTCGGCGAACCCGGTGGTCGTCGTGGCAATAAGGGAGAGAAGACGCGCTCCTGGGATGACTTCCTCGCGGAAGCGCCTCTATCTGAAGCCGCCCGGCGAGACATCGCGCGGATTGAAGAGTCTCAAGTCGACTACATGCCGGGTCGGTTGTCGGCGGAGAAGAAAGCCCAGCTCGCCAAGATCAGTTATCGCGATTTTTTGCTAAACGTCGTGAAAGCCGATCCAGGGGCAATCGCGTTTTATCAGACGCGCACCCACGGTGAGTGGGGAGTCGGAATCGACGCCGAGCCGGCTTTGGACTGCTGGGCCCTCGGGCTGCCGGGATTTCAGGGCATGCACCTCGATCGAGGGGCCGCCCCGAATATGAGCTATTCCGCGGCAGGATACGCAAACGGTGGTTCGTACCGATACCACTTCCCGGACGGAAATGCTTCCATCGCGCGTCTTCTCGTTCGCGATCTGCTACCGGGAGCCGTCCCTGGCCACACGGCTGAGGACGTAGTGACCGCAAGAGTCGAATACAACCGCCTGGACAACCCGAGTTTTCCGATTCGAATTCGCTTGAATAGCACTGTGGTTGCGGCAAGAAACCTCGGCAGCCCGGCCGCTGCCAGCGAAGTGGAAGTTATCTACGCGCAGGGGAAAGAGGTATTTAAGGTTCGCGCAAAAGGATGTGTGCTGGCCTGTTGGAACATGATGATCCCGTATCTCTGTCCCGAACTGCCGGAGGAACAGAAAGAAGCACTACACTACCTGGTCAAAGTGCCTCTGGTGTACTGCAGCGTGGGCATCCGGAACTGGACGGCATTTCAAAAGCTCGGCATACAGAATGTGAGTGCACCCGGCGCGTACTGGGAATCCATCAGTTTGAATGCGCCCATTGATATCGGTGACTACCACAGTCCGAAATCGCCTAACGACCCAATCCTACTGCACCTTAGCCGAACCCCCTGCAAGCCTGGGCTCCCCGCCCGCGAACAGCACAAGGCTGGCCGCATGGAGCTCTTGGTCACGTCGTTCGAGGACTTCGAACGTAAGACGCGGGACCAACTCGCCCGCATTCTCGGTCCGGGCGGTTTTGATCCCGCAGAAGCTATTCAAGCCATTACCGTGAACCGGTGGCCGCACGGGTATGGATATGAGTACAACCCGCTCTTTGATCCCGATTGGCCTGAGGCGGAGCGCCCCAATGTTATCGGGAGAAAAAAGTTCGGCCGAATCGCCATTGCCAACACTGACTCCGGCGCCACCGCTTATACGGACGTGGCAATCGATCAGGCATACCGCGCCGTTCAGGAACTTGTGCCTGCATAATGGATTGCGCAAGGGAAATTACATTTTCGAACGAGGTTCCCACGTGACCACAAACGTAGCTGCAGCGGCAATGAGTGGCGAGCAAATTGTTGCTCTCTCAAAAAAGCACACCCTGTATGAATGGTCTGCGCAATCGAAAGTCGATCCCATACCTGTAGCGAAAGCCAAGGGCATCTATTTCTGGACCCCCGAAGGCAAGCGCTTCATCGATTTCAACAGTCAATTGATGAGCGTCAACATCGGACATGGCGACCCGCGGGTCATCGAAGCAATCCACCAGCAAGCCTCCACCTTGGCGTATGCCAACCCGTTCATGGCGACGGAACCGCGCGCTCGATTGGGTGCCAAACTCGCGGAAATTGCGCCCGGTGATATCGATACCTTTTTCTTTACCAATGGAGGGGCGGAAGCGAATGAGAATGCCATCAAGATCGCGCGTTTTTTCACCGGCCGCCACAAGATTCTGGCGCGGTACCGTTCCTATCATGGTGCTACGGCAGGAAGTATCTCTCTCACCGGCGATCCAAGACGTTGGGCAGCCGAACCCGGCATTCCGGGCGTCATCCGCGTTTTCGATCCGTATCACGGCATTGAACGGGGTTGGGACTCCGTCGCCGAAGCTCTGGCGAACATTGAAGAGGTGATCCAACTCGAAGGACCGCAAAACATCGCCGCCTTTATTCTGGAGCCTGTTACCGGCACGAATGGAGTCCTCGTGCCGCCGGACGGTTATCTCGAAGGCGTGCGCGAAATCTGCAGCAAGCATGGGATTCTCATGATTGCGGACGAAGTGATGTCCGGCTTTGGACGCACTGGTAAGTGGTTCGCCGTGGACCACTGGAAGGTTGTGCCGGATCTGATCAGTATGGCGAAGGGACTCACCAGCAGTTACCTCCCGCTCGGTGCTGTCGGAATGCGCCACCACATCGCGCAGTACTTTCAAGACAACGTTTTCTACGGCGGGCTCACCTACAACAGTCACCCCATGGGGTGCGCCGCGGCGCTGGCAACGATCCGCGTCTACGAAGAGGATCACCTCATTGAGAATGCTAGAAAGATGGGTAGCGTGATGAAGCAATTGCTCCTGGACTTGGAGTCCCGCCATCCATCCGTGGGCGCAGTGCGTTCGATTGGCCTCTTCGGCATCGTGGAGTTGGTGCGCAATCGCCACAAGCGAGAGCCCATGGCGCCTTTCAACGGCAGCTCGGAAGAAATGGCGGCCCTGGGGAGATTTTTCCGCGAGCAGGGCCTCTACACATTCGTGCGCTGGAACACGTTCTTCACCAATCCGCCGCTTTGTATCACGGAGAACGAACTCCGCGAAGGCTTCGCGATTATTGATCGAGGGTTGGAAGCCGCAGACAAAGCTGTTGTGGGGTGAGAATAGCCGGAGTGAACTTCACGGCATACGCCAATTGGCGATTCGGATCACGCGAGGCCCAGAAGGACTCACAAGGATTCGGGCCGGGTGGAAACTTAAAAATCTTGGAGAACAGGATATGCGGCTTCGGACGGTGAATTGGATCTTGGCGGGCGCTAGCATCTGGTCTTGTTCCGGAAATCAGGTAGCGGCCAAAAAACCAAACGAATCTGCGAACGTCCTGTTCCTCAACGGACGTATTTATACCTCAAATCCAA
>Ga0210391_10003905_pt1 | contig 12555 bp, 9 predicted proteins | sample IncBWC12OmetaG_FD_160573 | JGI IMG/M metagenome (GOLD analysis project Ga0210391, IMG submission 160573) | Forest soil microbial communities from Barre Woods Harvard Forest LTER site, Petersham, Massachusetts, United States - Inc-BW-C-12-O ... | reverse complement strand
CAGGCCGTCCTCAACTCGAGCTCTTCGCGGGCCGTACTATGGAGGAAGCGCCGCCTCACCCCGCGCTCGAACGCCTTCGCCACGTGGACGTCGACCGGCTGACTCCTCTCGATGCTTTGCAGCTCGTGGCGCTCCTCAAACAGATGACCACGACGCCGTGACGACCCAGCTCCCTTCGATCGCGCCCAAGTCGTCGCCGCCCCCCGCGTCCGCGCCTGCAGCGGGCGACGCCCCGACTCCAGCTCCGGCGACGGCCGGCGCCGCCGCGCCAGCTCGATCCGTCGCATTCCCGCTCGTCCCGTATGCCGCGGTGGCCGCGGCCGCGTGCTCGTGGGGGACGTGGTCGCTCCTCTTGCGGCGTGCCGAGTCGATGGGCCCCATGCCGGCGGCGCTCGAGTCGACCCTCCTGATGGTCGTCACGGGCGTCGTCTCGGGGGTCATGGCGACGCGTGACCGCAATCCCTGCAAGGCCGCGCTCGCCGAATGGGGCTGGCTCGCGTGGCTCGGCATCTCCGACGCGTTCAACGTCCTGCTCTTCTTTGCAGCCTACAAGTACACCATCTCCATCGCCGTCCTCGCGCATTACCTGACGCCCGTCTTCGTCGCGGTGGGGGCGCCGCTCGTGCTCGGGGAGAAACTCACGGCGCGCACCGCGCTCGCCGTCGCGGGTTCGCTCGCGGGCCTCGCGCTCATGCTCGCGCCGTCGGGCGTCTCCGCGACGCACGCCGTCTGGCTGAGCGCCGCGCTGGGCGCCGGCAGCGCCTTCTTCTATGCGTCGAACGTCCTCGCCAACAAGTTCATCGTCCGGTCGTTCTCGACGAGCGAGGCCGTTTTTTACCACACCCTCTTCGCCGCACCGATCCTCGCGGCGTTCGTGCCGGTCTCGGCGTGGCCCACGATCGAGCCGCGCGCGGCGGGTTTTCTCGCTCTCGTGTCGATCGGACCGGGGGCGACCGCCAGCCTCGTCTTTCTGTGGGGCCTGCGCCGCATGCCCGCGGCGCACGCGTCGACGCTGACGCTCCTCGAGCCGCTCGTCGCCGTGCTCGTCGCGTCGGCCGTGTTCGGCGAGGCGCTCGGCTGGCGCACGATGGCAGGCGGCGCGCTCATTCTCGGCGGCGCATTCGCGGTCATCACGCAAGGCGCGCGGCGCTCGCCGGCCCTGCCCAGCGGCAGCTAAGGCGGGCGATCGGCCGCCGCGCGGGCGAGCGGCGTCTGTTTCTCTTCGGTTCGAGGTTCGTTTCGGCGCCGCTCGCCTCGCAAAGCGAACGCGCGAGTTTCGCGCGCCACCGCCCGCTCGCGGCGCGCCGGCGGCGCCCCACCCGCAGTGCGGCGCATTGTTTCCGAACGCGGACCGTGGAGTAACGGAATCGCATATCACGAATACTCGTGTCGACGATTCGCGAGTAAGCGCGCCTGGTCGCAGCTTCGCGTTTGCCGCTGGCAATTCATTAAATCGATTTAATGGGTATCCGCGACATTGGACCGAAACACGCTCGGGGATAGATCCCGAATCGACGAACACGAACATTTAAAAGTATTTTTCGCGTCAGAGGGCTGCCGTTCCGCGCGCTGATTGAAGTGCATTCGGGGGAGCTGCGCCGACCTGCCGCCGCACACCGGCCGCACATGCTCACGCTCACCAGAAGAGGCCATCCATGAGTCCTGCATCCACGCAGAAGACGTTCACAACGCATTCCGTCGCACGGGGCTTGATCCTCGCCGGAACATTCCTGCTCCTTGCGTGCAGCAAGTCAGGGGGAGGGGACACGGCGTCCGCGGCTCCCGCCGACAAGGCGACCGCCGCGTCCATGGGTTCGCCCACGGTGACGGCGACGGAAGTCACCGTCGGGCAGCTCCACAGCGCCACGGGAACGATGGCCATCAGCGAAACCGGCTCGATCGAGGCCGAGCGCCTCGCCATCGACCAAATCAACGACGCGGGAGGCGTACTGGGGCGCAAGATCAAGATCATTCAAGAAGACGGCGCGAGCGATTGGCCCACATTTGCAGAAAAGGCGAAGCTGCTCCTCGAGCAGGACAAAGTCGTCTGCGTCTTCGGATGCTGGACGTCGGCCTCCCGGAAGGCGGTCTTGCCCGTGTTCGAAAAGGACAACGGATTGCTTTATTACCCGACCTTTTACGAGGGTCTCGAGCAATCGAAGAACGTCTTTTACACCGGGCAGGAAGCGACGCAGCAAATCCTCGCGGGGCTCGACTGGATCGCCAAGACGAAGAACGCCAAGACGTTCTACTTGATCGGGTCCGACTACATCTGGCCGCGCACGTCGAACAAGATCGCGCGCAAACACATCGAGAATGTCCTTCACGGGACCGTGGTCGGAGAGGAGTACTACCCCCTCGGGCACACTCAGTTCGGGTCGCTCATCAACAAGATCAAGGCCCAGAAACCCGACGTCGTGTATGCGATCGTCGTCGGCGGCAGCAACGTCTCCTTCTACAAGCAGCTGAAGGCCGCCGGCGTCACCGCCGAAAACCAGACCCTTCTCACGATCTCCGTCACCGAGGACGAGCTCCTCGGGATCGGCGGCGAGAACATGGTCGGCTTCTACGCGGCGATGAAGTACTTCCAGAGCCTCGACAACGACAACAACAAGAAGTTCGTCGCGGCGTTCAAGGCCAAATACGGCGACAAATCCGTCATCGGAGACGTCACGCAGGCAGCCTATCTGGGACCGTGGCTCTGGAAGGCGGCCGTCGAGAAAGCCAACAGCTTCGACGTCGACAAGGTCGTCGACGCGTCGCCGGGAATCGAGCTCACGACGGCGCCCGAGGGCTACGTCAAGATTCACCCGAATCACCATCTCTGGAGTCGCCTGCGCATCGGTCAGGCGCAGCTCGACGGGCAATACAAGGTGCTCTACGAGTCGGACCTCATCGAGCCCAATCCGTTTCCGAAGGGTTACCAATGAGCCGGGAGACGCTCGTTGCTCCTCTAACCCGTACGGAGTTCACTCCCCATGCACGTCTCGTTGGCAATCTGGGCAATGCAGGCCTTCACGGGCCTGAGCAACTTCTCCGTCCTGCTCCTGCTGGCGCTGGGGCTCGCCATCATCTTCGGGCAAATGGGCGTCATCAACATGGCTCACGGAGAGTTCCTCACCGTGGGTGCCTACACGACCTATGTCCTCTCGCAAGTCAGCGAGCGGTGGGCGCCTTGGCTCGAAAAGACGTACTTCCTCGTGGCGGTCGTCGTGGCGTTTTTTCTGGCCGGCGGACTGGGGCTTCTCGTCGAACACGTGCTGGTGCGAAGGCTCTATCGACGGCCCCTCGATACACTGCTCGCGACCTGGGGCCTCAGTCTCGTGATGCAGCAGGCGTTTCGGTCGACCTTCGGAGCCCGTGAGGTCAGCGCGACGCTCCCGGATTGGCTGATGGGGTCCCTCAAGCCGACCCCGTCCATCGACATCCCGATCAACGGGCTCGTCGTGCTCGGCCTGGCGATCGCTCTCACCGGAGGCGTCGCCTTCATCCTCCTCCGTACGCGCTTCGGCGTCGACGTGCGGGCCACCGTCCAGAACCGCGCGATGGCAAGCGCCGCGGGCATCAACACCGGCCGCGTTGACCGCCTCACCTTCGGGCTCGGATGCGGACTGGCCGGGATCGCCGGAGCGGCGTTCACCACGATTGGGTCGACGGGGCCGACGAGCGGGTCCAGCTACATCGTCGACGCGTTCCTGGTGGTCGTCTTCGGAGGCGCGCAGAGCCTCATCGGCACGATCGGATCCGCGTTCAGCATCGCGCAGCTCCAGGCGACGACGGAGTTCTTCATGACCGGATCCATGGCGAAAGTCCTGACGCTGTCGACCGTCATCCTCATCCTCATGATGCGGCCGCAAGGGTTGTTCGCATTGAAGGTGCGACGATGACGGCTTCAGTCACCCCCGCGCCCAAGCCGGCGGCGCGCCCGCCGATGCTAGCTCGCTTCACGACGCAGCTGACGGTCGACCGGCGGGCGCGCCAGAACGTCTACTTCGTCATCCTCGCCTTGGTCCTGCTCGTCGTCTTTCCTCTGTTCTTCGACATCTTCCGATTGAACCTCGTCGGCAAATACCTGACGTACGGATTCGTCGCCCTCGGCCTCGTCATGTGCTGGGGTCAGGCCGGGATCCTGAGCCTCGGGCAGGGCGTCTTTTTCGGTCTCGGCGGCTACTGCATGGCGATGTTTTTGAAGTTGGAGGCGTCCGACGTCAAGAGCACGTCGATTCAATCCACGCCCGGCATTCCCGATTTCATGGACTGGAATCAATTGACGTCGCTTCCGACGTTCTGGATTCCGTTCAAGAGCCTTTTCTGCACGCTCGTTGCGATACCGCTCGTTCCCGGTCTGCTCGCTCTCGTCCTCGGTCTCGCGATGTTCAAGCGCCGCGTGGGCGGTGTCTATTTCGCGATCATCACGCAGGCGGTTGCCGCGATCCTCTCGATCCTCATCATCGGCCAGCAGGGCTACACGGGCGGCGTCAACGGGATCACCGATCTGAAGACCCTGGAGGGTTGGGACATCCGGACGGATACGGCGAAGTACGTGCTCTACTTCGTGAACGTGGGGCTCCTGCTCGGCGCCGCCGCCGTCGCGTTCTCGATCGACCGCAGCAAGCTCGGGCGCATCCTGGTCGCAATTCGCGATCGGGAGGAGAGGGTACTGTTCACGGGGTACGACGTCGCCAGCATGAAGACGTTCGCCTTCGTGCTCGCCTCGGTCTACGCGGCGATCGGAGGCGCCATGTTCACGCTGCAAGTGGGCTTCATGTCGCCGTCGTTCGTCGGCATCGTCCCCTCGATCGAGATGGTCATCGCCGCGGCGGTGGGAGGTCGCACGTCGCTCTTCGGGGCGATCTACGGAACGCTCCTCGTCAACTTCGCGAAGACGTATTTCTCGGAGAGCTTCCCGGAGCTATGGCTGTTCGTCATCGGCTCGCTCTTCATGGGCGTCGTCCTCGTGCTGCCGAACGGGCTCGCGGGTGTCGATTTGCGCAAGGCCGTTCTGACGATGATCGTGCGGTTCTCGCGGCGCGGCACCTCCCGCCGGCGCAACGCGCCGCCCGCGCCCGTTGTGGTAGGGCCGGTGCCCGAAGCGCCGGACGGCCATGGATCGAAGGGCGCGGAGGCCCTCCACTCATGACGGAGGGGATTCGCACCGAGAGCATTCTCGAAATCGAGGGTGTCAGCGTCTCGTTCGACGGATTCAAGGCGCTCGACGACTTGAGTCTCAGCATCGAGAGGGACGAGATCCGCGCCGTCATCGGTCCGAACGGCGCTGGCAAGACGACGCTGCTCGACATCATCACCGGCCGGACGCCACCCACCTCGGGACGCGTACGCTTCAAAGAGATCGAGCTGACGGGCCTTCGCGAATACCAGATCGTCCGCAAGGGGATCGGGCGGAAATTTCAGACGCCTTCGGTTCACGAATCGCTGACCGTCTTCGAAAACCTGGAGATGTCGTATCCCGACGCGCGGACGTGGTGGTCCGCCTGGCGGTTCGGCCGCACCCGCGAGGTGATCGAGACCGTCGAGAACATCGCGGAGACGATCTACCTCAAGGACCGCCTGCACGACCGCGCCGAGGCGCTCGGGCACGGCCAGAAACAATGGCTCGAGATCGGAGCGCTCCTGATCCAGCGTCCGTCGCTTCTGCTCCTCGACGAGCCGGTGGCGGGCATGAGCGTCCGCGATCGCGAGAAGACCGCGGAGCTCCTCAACGCGCTCGGGAAGGGCCGCGCGGTGGTCGTCGTCGAGCACGATATGGAGTTCGTCAAGCAGATCGCCCATCAAGTGAGCGTCTTGCACCAGGGCCGCCTCCTCGCCGAAGGCCCGATGGAATCGATCCAGAAAGATCCGCGCGTCATCGAAGTCTACCTGGGCCACTGAGGACACATGAGCGCAGAACCCTTGCAGGTCGACTCCATCCGCGTGTGTTACGGCGAGAGCGAGGCCATCGGGAATCTCTCGTTCCGGGTGCAGCAGGGCGAAATTCTGGCGGTCATGGGTCTCAATGGCATGGGCAAGACGACGCTCATGAAGGCGCTCATCGGGCTTCTCTCCGTTCGCGCCGGCAGCATCAAAGTGACCGGGCGCGACGTCACCAGAGCCAAGCCGTTCGAACGCGTCGGCGCGGGGCTCGCCTACGTGCCGCAGGGCCGCCTTCTCTTCCCGACGCTCACGGTCGACGAGAACATCCAGACGGGCCTACCGCGCTCGAACCGGGAGGTGCCGGCCCAGCTCTACGAGTTCTTCCCCGCGATCGGGAAGATGCGGAACCGCCGTGCGGGCAATCTCTCGGGCGGGCAGCAGCAGCAAGTCGCGATCGCGCGCGCGCTCGCGAGCAACCCGCGCGTCCTCTTGCTCGACGAACCCACCGAGGGGCTCCAGCCGTCGATCATCAAAGAGCTCGCCGTGGAGCTGCGCCGGATCCGCGACGAGCGCGGCGTGACGGTCGTCGTCTCCGAGCAAGTGCTGAGCTTCGCGCTCGCGGCCGCCGACCGCGTCCTCGTGATGGCGCGCGGGGCGATCATCCACGAAGGCGCGCGCGGCGAATTGGACGAAACGGAGCTCGGACAACTCTTGGCTCTCTAGGCGTTACGACCCCTCACGGCAGGAAAGGCTCCCCGATGGACACTCTGATCAGCGTAGACGTCGATACTCCCGCGCCGAAGCAAGACGTCATTCACAACCGATGGCACCCCGACATCCCCATCGTCTCGTGGGTCAAGCCGGGCGACCAGTTTCGCGTCGAGTGCGTGGACTGGACCGGCGGCCAGATCAAAGACGACGACAGCGCGACGGACGTCAAGATCGTCGATCTCACCAAGGTTCATTACCTGAGCGGACCGATCGGCGTGCATGGCGCGGAGCCCGGTGACCTCCTCGTCGTCGATATTCTCGACCTCGGTGCGTTGAAGTCGTCGCAGTGGGGTTTCACCGGCATCTTCGCCAAGGAGAACGGCGGCGGATTTCTGACGGACCACTACCCGGACGCGCGCAAAGCGTGCTGGCAGTTCAGCGGCATTTACGCCAACTCGCGCCACATCCCCGGCGTCGAGTTCGCGGGCATCATGCACCCGGGCCTCATTGGATGCCTTCCGTCGAAAGAGCTGTTGGCGACGTGGAACACCCGCGAGAAGGCGCTCTTCGACACGAACCCAACGCGCGTGCCCCCCCTCGCCGCGTTGCCGTCCGCCGAGACGGCGCACATGGGGCGCATGAAGGGCGACGCCGCGAAGGACGCCGCGCGTGAGGGCGCGCGGACCGTCCCGCCGCGCGAGCACGGCGGCAACTGCGACATCAAGAACCTCTCGCGAGGATCGACCGTCTACTTTCCCGTGTACGTGAAGGGCGGCGGCCTGTCGATGGGCGACATCCACTTCTCGCAGGGCGACGGCGAAATCACGTTCTGCGGCGCAATCGAGATGGCGGGTTACGTCGACATCCGGGTCAACGTCATCAAAGGCGGGATGGCGAAATATGGGATCAAGAATCCAGTCTTCAAGTCGAGCCCGATGGAGCCCAGGTATTCGTCCTATTTGATCTTCGAGGGCATTTCCGTCGACGAAGCAGGCAAGCAGCATTACCTCGACGTGCACGTGGCTTATCGGCAGGCGTGCCTCAACGCAATCAATTACCTCAAGAAGTTCGGGTTCACGGGCGCCCAGGCCTACGCGATCCTCGGGACGGCGCCCGTCGAGGGCCGCATCAGCGGGATCGTCGACATCCCGAATGCCTGCGCGACGCTCGCGATACCCACCGAGATTTTCTCGTTCCCCATCGCCCCGACGGCCGGGGCGCTTCCCACCGTGCCCGCGGGGATGGACCTCGCGGTCGTGAAGTGAGGCATGCCTCCATGCCCCTCTACGAATACGAGTGTAGCGAACACGGCGTGTTCGACGATCAGCGCCGCATGAGCGAATTCGCGGCGCCGTCGTCGTGCCCGGTATGCGCGCGGCCGGCGCCGCGTGTGTTGAGCGCCGCGCGCATTCGCGGGCTGCCTCGCGCGGAGCTCACCGCGCGAGACCGCAACGAGCGAAGCGCGCACGAGCCGCGGATCTTGGTGCGAGCCCGCGACGCGCCGCTGGCGCCACGGCAGCCGGGCCAGGCGTGCGAATCGCCCAGCCGTCCGTGGATGCTCGGGCATTGAGCTCGTTCGAAGGCATCGATCGGCTCAGAGAATCTCCCGCGGCGCGACGCACGCACGCACCGCGCATACTTTGAATTCGGGCATCCGGCTCGTGGGATCGAGCGCGGCCACGGTCAACAGATTCGCGGCTTGGCGGCCGCCCCAGTGGAACGGCGCGAAGAGTACGTCGGGCCGGATGTCCGTCGAAACGTGCACGGAAAACACCACTCGCCCGCGCCGGCTTTCGACGAGCAAGCCCTCGCCTTCCTGAACGCCGAGGCGCGCCGCGAGACGCGGATGGATCTGCACGCGAGGCCCGGGCTGCGCGTCGGCTAGCGCTTTCACGCGCCTCGTTTGCGCGCCCGAGTTGTAGTGTTCCTTGTAGCGGCCCGTCGTGAAGTAGAGCGGATACGTCGCATCGGGCAGGTCGGCCGCGGGACGGTACGTGACGGGGTAAAAGCGCGCCCTCCCGTCGGGATGGTAGAACCGATCGGCGAAGAGGCGCGGCGTGCCTCCATGCGACGGCGACGGGCACGGCCAGAAGATGCCGCGGCTGTCCTGGATTTTCTCGTACGTGATTCCACTGTAGTCGGCCTTGGCGCCCGCCGTCGCCGCGCAGAGCTCCTCGAAAACGTCGCGCGTCGATGCGTACCGAAACTTGCCGCCGACACCGAGGCGCGCGCCGAGTTCGCAGAGAACGTCGATATCGGTCTTGATCCCGGCGGGCGGCGAACGCACCGGTTTGCGCAAGAGCACGCGGCCCTCGAGGTTCGTCATGGTGCCCCCCTCTTCGGCCCACTGGCTGACGGGGAGAATGACGTCGGCCGTCTCGGTCGTGTCGTTCTCGAATGCGTCGCACACGACGAGGAGCTCGAGCTCGCGGAGCTTGCGCTTCACGTGGCCCGAGTTCGGTGACGCCACGGCGACGTTCGATCCCATGACGAAGAGGCCCCGAATCCCGCCTTCGGGACCGAGCGCGTCGAACATCTCGTAGGCACTCTTGCCTTTGCCGGGCAGCTCCGAGGGATCCACGTCCCAGATTCGTGCGATCGCCGCCCGGTGATCCGCGTCTTCGATCGACCGGTAGCCGGGGAGCTGATCGGCCTTCTGGCCGTGCTCGCGCCCGCCCTGGCCGTTGCCTTGCCCGGTCAGGCAGCCGTACCCGCTCGCCGGCTTGCCCACCTTGCCGACCGCCAGCATGAAGTTGATGAGCGCCAGTACGGTGTCCGTGCCCTTCGATTGCTGCTCGGCGCCACGCCCCGACAGGATCATGCTCCGATCGGCCTTGGCGAGCATCCGCGCGGCCTTCAGCTGATCGTCGATCGAAATCCCGGTGAGCCGCTCGACGTAGGCCGGATGCGTCGCGAGCGCCGCGCGGCGCGCGTCGTCGAATCCGTGGGTGCGCGACGCGACGTACTTCTCGTCGATCCAGTCTTCCGCGATCGCGTGATGCAAAAGGCCCACGGCGAGGGCGAGGTCGGTCCCCGGCGTGATCTGCAGGTGGAGCGCGGCCGCGCGCGCGGTGTCCGTGCGTCGCGGATCGACCACGATGAGCGACCCGCCGTTCTCGCGCTGCGCGGTGATCCACTGCATGATCGGCGGCATCGTGTCGGCGCAGTTGCTTCCCCAGAGCATCAGCGTGTCGGTCTCCGCGACGTCCGCCAACGGAAACGGCAGGCCGCGGTCGATCCCGAACGCGCGGTTCTGTCCGGCGGCGGCCGAGGCCATGCAGTAGCGCCCGTTGTAATCGATGTTCGGCGTGCGCAGCGCGACGCGCGCGAACTTGCCGAGGAGGTACGCCTTCTCGTTCGTCAGGGCTCCGCTTCCGAAGACGCCGACGGCACCGGCCCCGTGGTCGCGCTGCAACGCGAGCATCCTTTCGGCCACGAAGTCGAGCGCCGCGTCCCAGCTCACGGGTGCGAGCTGTCCGTCGCTCTTGCGCAGGAGCGCCGAACGCAGCCGCTTCGGGTGATCGAGCAGATCCGCTGCAGTGAACCCCTTGATGCACATCTGCCCGCGGTTCACCGGGAACGTCTCGTCGCCGCGAATGAGCCAGAGCGGCGGATCGCCCGCTTTGGCCTCCTCGCGCGCGACCGTAATACCGCACTGGAACGCGCAATACGGGCAGTGCGTGCGAACCGCTTCGCCGACCTGATCGACGGCCAATTCGGCGGAGGCCTGGGCCACCGCCGTCAGCTCGCGAGCGCCGCGAGCGCCGGGCCCGTCGCGCAGGGGCCGTCCCGCCCGCAGTCGGGGGCCGCCGCCGACGCGAGGTCCTCCACGGGCGGCAGCTCGACGAGCACGTCGTCCCCCTCGACGCGAACGGGGAAGGTCGCGATGTCGAGCGACTCACCCGAGAGGCACGCACCCGTCTCGAGGTCGAACGTCTTCTTGTGCAAGGGGCACGCAACCTTGGGCGTCCCCGCGGTGTCCCCGACGATTCCCCGCGCGAGCACCATTTCGCGCTGGTGCGGGCACATGTTCTGCGACGCGTACCACCGGCCCGTCGTCGCGAAGTGGAAGAGCGCGAGCTGCATCGAGCCGTAACGCACCGCGATGCCTCCGTCGTTCGGCACGTCGTGCACTTGCGCGAGCCGCACCCAGCGCCGGCGCAGGACCGGCAGTCTTCGGATAGCGGAGGGCGCCTCGACCGGCCGCGCCGACAGGTCCGGCTTGCGTTGGTTTCGTTCCAAGGCCCACCGGACGGTCTCGTCGCCCGCCGTGTCGTTCGCGAAGTGCCGGAACGTCGCGCGCTTCTTGGGATCGCGGACGACGTCCGTCCATTCGCATGCGAACGTGTCGACGAGGTGCTGCATGTCGCGCTCGAGATCCGCGGCAATCCCGAGCGAGTCTTCGAGAATGATCCGGCGGAGCGCTTCGATTCCGCCTTCCATCTTGTCGAGCCACACCGACGTGCGGGTCAGTCGATCCGCCGTCCGGATGTAGAACATGATGAACCGATCGAGGTAGCGAATCGCCCTGTCTTCGTCGACGTTGGCGACGAGGAGGTCCGCGTGCCGCGGGGACGCACCGCCGTTGCCGCACACGTAGATGTTCCAGCCTTTTTCGGTCGCGATGAGGCCGAAGTCTTTGCTCTGCGCCTCGGCGCACTCGCGCACGCAGCCGCTCACGGCGCTCTTCATCTTGTGCGGCGCGCGAACGCCCTTGTAGCGCTGCTCGATCCGTACGGCGAACGACGTCGAGTCCTGCACGCCGTAGCGGCACCACGTCGACCCGACGCAGCTCTTCACGGTACGAAGCGCTTTGCCGTACGCGTGCCCGCTCTCGAAGCCCGCAAGGACGAGCTCCTCCCAGATATCCGGCAGCTCCTCGACGCGCGCTCCGAACAAATCGATGCGCTGGCCGCCGGTGATCTTCGTGTACAGGCCGTATTTTTTCGCCACGAGGCCGATCGCGATGAGTTGATCGGGCGTGATCTCACCGGCCGGCACGCGCGGAACGACCGAGTAGGTGCCGTTCTTCTGGACGTTCGCGAGGAATCGGTCGTTCGTGTCCTGGAGCGTCCTGTGCGTTTCGTTCAGGATCGGTTCGTTGTGCGTGCTCGCGAGAATGCTCGCCACCGCGGGCTTGCAGATCTCGCAGCCGAGACCTTTGCCGTGGGACGCGAGGAGCTCCGCGAACGAGCGGATCCTGCGCGCCGCGACGATCTGGAAGAGCTCCTGGCGCGAGTACGCGAAGTGCTCGCACAGCACCGGTTTGACCGCGCGTCCGGCCTTCTTCAGCTCCGCCTGCAGGATATCGGCGACCATCGGCAGGCACCCGCCGCACCCGGTACCCGCGCGCGTGCACGCCTTCACTTTCGCCACCGATTCGAGGCCGTCCTCTTGGATCTTGAGCCGGATCGCCTTCGCCGAGACGTCGTTGCACGAACAGACCTGCGCTTCGTCGGGAAGAGCCCCCGGGCTCGCGCTCGTTCCGCCCAATCCGAGCTCGTCGAGCGCCTCGGACAGGACCGTCCCCGATCGCGTGAGGTGCAGCAACGACCCGTAGCTCGCCGCCTCTCCCACCAGGATGCCGCCGAGCAGCTGCCGCCCGTCTTCGCGCAATACGAGCTTCTTGTACGTGCCGCGAACCTGGTTCTCGCTGCAGATGACGCGGCTCGTCGCCGGGTCCTGGAACGGATCGCCGAACGTCGCCACGTCGGTGCCGAGAAGCTTCAGCTTCGCCGACGAGTCGGACCCGGTGAACGCCGCCGTACCGCCGGTGAGGTTCTTCGCGAGCGCGTCGGCCATTTCGTAGCCGGGGGCCACGAGGCCGTAGGTGGTGCCCCGGTGCGACGCGACTTCGCCGATCGCGAAGACCCGGCCGTCGTTCGTGCGGAGCTCGTCGTCCACGACGACGCCGCCGCGCGGGCCGACGCCGATGCCCGCCGCGCGCGCGAGCTCGTCGCGCGGGCGAATGCC
>Ga0210391_10003900_pt1 | contig 12559 bp, 9 predicted proteins | sample IncBWC12OmetaG_FD_160573 | JGI IMG/M metagenome (GOLD analysis project Ga0210391, IMG submission 160573) | Forest soil microbial communities from Barre Woods Harvard Forest LTER site, Petersham, Massachusetts, United States - Inc-BW-C-12-O ... | reverse complement strand
AGAGGTTCCAGGTGTAACTGCCGTCCGCCGTGCCCTGGCCGCCGACGCCCGAATGCGTTGTTCCGCCGGACCACGCGTCGCCCGGTGCGCAAGCGCCAGCGTCGCCGTCCGACGTGTCGCCCGAGGTCGATCCAGAAGCTCCGGCGTTGCCGGAGCTCCCGGCCGTACCGGATTGGCCGCTGGTGCCGGCGGTGGACCCCGTCGCTCCGGTCGTTCCCGCGGTGGTGCCGGTGTTGCCGGTGACGGAACCCGAGACGCCCGAAGCGGTCCCTGCGCTGCCTGACGTCCCCGCAATGCCGGAAGTCGAACCAGAGACCGAAAAAGGTTCATTCGAAGACGACGGCGATGAGCACGAAGCCACCGCCACGATGGCGGGGGTAAGCAAGATCCGGAGTGACGCCATGAGAGCAGCCTTTCTTTGCGGAAGACGGTCGGCCGGGGGCGGGGCAACCAGGCTTATATAAAACTCCAGTGTAGTGGCCCGGCATGGTCGGTCGAGCGCGCTTCGCCACAAAATGCGGCGAGCGCGCCTTGCCTTTCGGGCAACGCGCGCTCGCGGCCTTCGCGGCCTTCGCGGCCTTCGTGGCCGCCGCGATGGGCCGCTCGTATCGAATCAGAACGGCGCGCAGAACTCTCCCAGGCCGTCCACCGTGATCCACGCCTCTGGCTTGCCGTTGGACAGGTCGAGGCGCCCGCCGGCGAGCGTCACGCAGGTGCCGGCCGGTCGGGCAGTAGCTGCCTTGCACGGCGCCCGAGAGGTAGCTCGTCCCGATGGTGAGCGTGATGCTGCCGTCGAACGTCCCGTAGTTGAAGTTGGGGACCGTCACGCTCTGCTGGCAATTCCCGGGAATCTGGCAGCTCTTGGGAACCGTGCAGGTGTTCGGCACGTGCGCGAGACCCGCCCGATGATGGTGGCCGTGGCGATGGGGATCTGGAAGTTGATTGCCTTGGCCTGAATGCTCGCGTCGACCTCGGAGTTCGATCCGAACTCGAATCCCTCGATTGGATTGGTGAAGAACGTTTGCCCCGTCGCGTCGGGATCGATGTTCACGACCGTATTGCCTCCGGCGCGCCGTGCCGCTGAAGCTCTGGAGGCCGTCGCCTTTTGTCGAATCGTTTTGAAGAGTGATGTTCGCTTCGCCATTCCCGCCGGTCCCCGAGGCCGTGCCCGAGGTTCCGCAGCCGGCTTCGTTTCCGGCCGCGGGGCCCGTGAGCGAATCCCCATTCGGATTCGCTCCGTCCGGGGTGGCCCCGCCAAGCTGCCACCGAGAGAGCCGCCGCCGCCACGATCCAGGCTGTCGCCTTCATGTTGCAAGTCCTTCCCAAGGCCGCACCCATCGGCGGCGTTCGGGAGGACTGAATTGCAACGGCGGAGCCAACGCCGAAAACGCCTGAAATCGCGTGTTTATGGCTGATGCACGGCGAGTGTATCGGCTGATACAGGTGATACAGGCGGCGAGGCACGCTGAGACAGGTGCGGGTTACATGCGATCCGGGGCTTCGATGCCAAGGAGCTCGAGGCCCTTTGCGAGGACGCGTGCCGTCGTATCGGCCAGGGCGAGGCGCGAGGTTCGTTCCGCGTCCGACGGCGCCTTCAGAACCGGGCACTTCTCGTAGAACGTCGAGAAGGCCGTCGCGAGCTCGAAGAGGTACGTGCATAGCTGGTGCGGCTCGAGCGCCGTGGCCACCGCATCGACGACCGTGGGAAACCGCAGGATCGCGAGCGCGAGCTCCCGTTCCGGGCGCTCGCGGATCTCGATGGCAGCCGGCTCGAGAGCCGTCGTGCCGCTACGGCGCAGAATCGAGCGGATGCGCGCGTGCGCGTATTGCAGATAGGGCGCCGTGTTGCCGTCGAACGCCAACATCCGCGCGTAGTCGAAGACGTAGTCTTTGAGGCGGTCGCTCGAGAGGTCGGCGTATTTGACGGCGCCGATGCCGACGGCGCGCGCGACGCGCTCGCGTTCGTCCTCGGAGAGCTCGGGGTTCTTCTCGGTCACGACGGCCCGCGCCCGATCGACCGCTTCGTCGAGAAGGTCCTCGAGCCGTATGGCTTCGCCCGCCCGCGTCTTGAACATCTTGCCGTCGGCGCCGAGCACCGAGCCGAACGCGACGTGCTCCGCGCGCACGGGCGGCGCGAGCCAGCCGGCCAGTTTCGCCACCGCGAATATCATCGCGAAGTGCTGCGCTTGCGGCGCGCCCACGACGACGAGAATGCGTTGGGCGCCCAGCGTCCGAATCCGGTAGCGGATCGCGGCGAGATCCGTCGTCGCGTACCCGTGGCCGCCGTCCTGCTTCTCCACGATGAGTGGAACACGCGCACCGTCCCGGCCCGTGAACCCCGGGGGAAAGACTCAGAGGGCGCCGTCGCTTCGCTCGATGAGGCCCTTCCGATCGAGCTCGGCGATCACGTCATTGAGCATCGGGTTGTAGAAGCTCTCGCCCGCGACGTCGGCGCCGCGCAGCGTGACGCCGAGCTTGCGGTACAGGATCGCCGCGTGTCCGAGCGTGGCGTCGACGAGCTCCTTCCAGAGGGCGAGCGTCGCCGGATCGCCCCCCTGCAAGAGGACGACGCGTTGCCGCGCGCGGTCGGCGAAGGCCGGGTCATCGTCGAAATGCTTTCGCGCCGCCCGGTAGAAGTTGCTGAGCGCCGCCATCGACGAGCCGACCGCGTCGCGCCCCGACTCCCGGAGCTCTTCGATCAGCATCCCGAAGGGGGTTCCCCAGTCTCCGAGATGGTTTTGCCGGATGACCCTGTGACCCAGCGTCTCGAGGACGCGCACGAGCGAGTCGCCGATGATCGTGCTGCGAAGGTGCCCGACATGCATCTCTTTGGCGAGATTCGGGCCCGAATAGTCCACCACGACCGTCTCGGGTTGCCGCGCCGGGGCGAGACCGACGCGCTCGTCCATCGCGACGGACCGGACCTCCGTCGACAAGAACGAGCTTCGCAAGACGAGGTTGATGAATCCCGGTCCGGCGACCTCCGCGCGCTCGATCGCGCTCCCGCCCAGGTGGGCGACGATCGCGTTCGCGATCTCGCGCGGCGGGCGGCCGAGGCGGGCCTTCAATCCGAGCGCGACGTTGGCCTGGTAGTCGGCGTGGGTCGAGGTGCGGATCGCAGGATCGGTGCTGGCAACTTCGGGACCGAATGCCGTTTCGAGGGCCTCGCGAAACGCGGGAACGAGCGAAGAGAGGGGATCAGCCACAGGAATTCCCGTAGCACGTCTTCGCGGGGTCTTTTTTGAGCTCGCACGATCAAAACACCCGGCCTCGCGTCATTTGCTCAGTGCCCTCGTCGGCTGTTCGCCGAGGAGCTCCTGCTCCTCGAGGCGCGCTCGGCGACACGCGATCCGCCGCACACACGCGCCGCGAGTGGGCGTCTCAGTTGCAGGGCTTCAAGATCGCGAGATACCAGGGTGCCGGATTGCGGCAACTGCCGCACTGGAGCGCGACGATCCACGTGCCCGTCGAATCGATGCCGGAGAAGGTCTTGCCGCTCGAATCCTGAAGCATCGAAAAGTCGACCACCGTGCCGGACTGGATCATGCCCTGATAGAGGTCCGTCGCGATGAGCTCGAGATTCAAAAACTGCGATTCGAGCTGCGCGGGAGTCTGCGTGTAATGGGCGACGAGGGCGTTCGTGATGCTCTGCGCCACGAACGGATTGCCGAGCGCGTTCGTCGTCAGCATGCTCCAGTCGACCGTAACGGCAGCCGTACCCCCCGGGATCATCGTCGGCTGCAAGCTGTGGAGATTGGCCGTGTACATCAACGTCGTCGACGTGTCGGTGACGGTGACGGCGGTGTTCGTCGAGGTCGGGTCGAGCACGAAGGATTGAATCATTCGCGCGCCCTGGCCCACGGTCGTCCCCGACGCCACAATCACCGTGTAAATGTGATCGGACGGGTCGTACATCGTCGGGTCGAAATACGGCAGCACCTCGTCGGAAGTGACGGCCATGCCGTTGAACCCGAACGAGAACAAGTCGGCGGAAGTCAGCACGCCGCCGTCCCCGCTCGTGTTGAGCGTCAGCGGGACCACGGTCAGGTCCATCTGGGCGAGCGAGTCCGCGTTCAGCTTCGTCTGGAGCTCCGCGAGGGTCAGGTTCCACATCAGGATGTTGACCATCGAAATGTCCGTCTGCACGTTGACGGGGTGACCGATGAAGTCGGTGGTCACGCCGCTCCAGTCGAACGTCAGGTCGCTCATCGGCTTTACCGAGACGGGCGGAAACATGAGCGTGCTCATGAATGAGTAATCGTTCGCCGCATTGGCGATGACGTTCGCGCTGCACGCATTCGACCCCGATGAGCCCGAGCTGCCGGTGGACGACCCCGCATTGCCGGTCGACGAACCCGAGCTACCGGCCGACGAACCCGCGCTACCGGCCGACGAACCCGCGCTGGCTCCGCTGCCGCTGCTCCCCCCAGTGCTGCCTCCACAGCCCGTCGTCGCAAACAGAGCAACAAGGAGCGAAAGACCGACTGTCGTCTTCATCATTGGAACGAACCTCATGGGTCAGAAGCGCGGCGCCGCGCGCCATCGCATACAAGCGCGCGGCGCCGAAATCCGCGATTACTTCGGTGGGGGGCCGTAGAGCGTTGCACGCTTTTCGATGTAGCCGAACGAGGCGCCGAGAGGCCAGGTCAACTCCTGGACGACGTTGCCGCTCGAGTCCACCTCGTCGAGGGCGCCGGCGGTCGAGAATGCCACGATAGTGTTCCCGTTCGAAAGGCGCTGCACGTCCCCCATGACGGCATTCGAGATCGACGGATTCGGCTTGAAGGACCAGGCACGCGTCACCATTTTGCCGGTCAGGTCGAGCTTCTCCTCGATGGCCATCGATTGGCCGTTCCCGCCACCGGTGCCGCCGACGGGGCCGCCGGCCGTGGCGTTCTCGTTATTGAAGATGACGAAGTCGTCGAGCCCGAGGACGTGGATCCCGTGCTGGCCGCCCGCCCACGTGTCGCCAGTGAAATTGCTGGTCGTCCCGTTGAGGACCCAAACGGTCTTTCCGTCGCGGCCGATCTTCACCACGCAGTTGTGATCGAGGTCGGAGAAGACTTCGGTGTCGTCCATCGCCGAATATTCGATGTTGTTGAGGTGGCAGCTCCCCGTTGACCCTTCGGCCGCCTGCGCGTTCACCAGCGTCTTGACGCCGCCGTCCGGCGCCATCTCTTTCACGTCCTCGCAGCCGATCTGGCTATTGTATGCGTAGAACGCGACCGTCTCGTCGGGGAGTATCGTGAGCTGGTGATTCATGTTCGCGAGCTGCGTGGAATAGTTGTCGTCGGTCATCCCGTCCATGGTCACGCGATGAACCACCGCCGTGCCCTGCGGAACGTTCGCTGCGTTGATCCACATGTGCGTTCCGTCGTAGCTCATTCTCACGCCGGTGACGTCGGTCGAGATGTTGTACCACCAGACGAAGTCACCATCGGCGTCAAGGATGTAGGCCGGCGAACCAGATGACCCCGCGTTGCTCACATATTGCCCCGTAATCAGAAATCCGCCGTAGACCTCGGACGCGTTCATCGTCGAGAGCGTGATCTGGGGAAGTCCATTCGCGAGCGCACCCGTCGTGATCGTGTAATCGGGGCTGGTGCATTGCCCTGACGCGGTCGAAGCCACGATTTGGTAGTGATACGTCTTCGACGCCTTCATGCCGAGCAGGAGGGTGCGGTAGTTCGCCTGGGTGAGATCGACGGGCGCTGTCATCCCGTAAGACGTCGTCAGACCGAAATTGATGTTGGCTGAGGTCACGCTCGCGGGCGTGATCGACCAGGTGACGATCCCGACCGTCGGGATCCTGGGGCTGATCGACGAGGTCTGGGTGAATGTACAGCTCATCGACGGAGGGCCGCCGTCGCCGCCACTCCCCGCGCCCGAGCTACCTGAGCTCGACGAGCCCGAGCTGCCCGTCGAGGCCCCGCTCGCTCCGCTGTTCCCAGTGGCGCCGGCGCTGCCGGAACCGGAGCTGCCGGTCGCGCCCCCGCTGTGTCCCGTGGCCCCGCCGGAGCTCCCCGTTGTTCCGGTCCCCGAGGAGCCCGTGTTCGCGCCAGTCCCGCTCCCCGTGTTGCCGGACCCGGTGCCGCCGGAGGTTCCGCTCGAACCACCGCCCCCGGAGCCACTACAGCTCGCACAAGCAAGGGCGAACGCCGACAACGAACCATAGAGCACAAGCCGAGTCGAAGCGCGAAGCATGCGATTTCTCCTTGGAGGTTCCTACCGGACGTCCGTATTCTATTGGTTGTCGAGCGCCGCGTCCGTCGCGGTCTCCGCGTCGTGGTGGGCGTTCGTACTCGCATCGGACAGGGCCGCGTCCACCGAAGCCGTTGCGTCCACCGAAGCGGCCGCGTCGCCGGTCGTTTGCATGCTACCCGCTTCGCTCGGCGCACCGGCCTCTTGGCTCGGTGTGCCTCCTCCTGCGTCCGACGGGCTGCACGACGCAGGAACATCGCTCGAGGCAATCGACATGACCGCTGGCGTGCCCTCGACGGCGCCCAGTTGGACCGCCTCCAGCGTCAGGCAATATGGCTGGTTCGTCGTGGGGCACGCGACGCATGGGGTGTTGGCCTCTTGCTGCAGGACGCCGCACACGCCCGCCGGGGTCCGGCTTTCCACGGGGACCTGATTGAAGAGCGGATAGAGCTCGCTGATGTCGAGGATGGCGGAAAGGGTGCGGCTGTTGGCGGCCGGGCTCCCAGGGAGCACGTTGGTGAGCGTGAAGTTCCGCGCGGTCGCATCCACGACCACGCCTGAGACCGTGTTGACGATGCGGAGAGGAAGCGCATCCACCGTGATGGTCGCGTTCGGGTAACCGCTGCCGTCCGCCGTCACCTGCGTCGTCACGTTGCAAGGGTCTTGGACGCCGTTTTCGGCCGTGCCGATCGTGACCGTCATCGTGTTGCCCGAGCTCTGGCCGATGCCGATCAAGAACTGCGGTACGAACGAGCCGATGTCACTCCCGATGTTGGGCGGCTGGGTCCAGTTCGCCGAAGGGATCGTGAGCACGTACGTGTTGCCGACCCACGGCGCATCCTTGCTGGGCCCGCCGCCTCCGCTGCTGGTGCCGCAGGCCCCGAACATCAGAATTACTGGAAACCACGGGGTAAATCGTCGAGCTAGATGTCGTCGCATTCGCCGAACGTCGTGCCCGTCGCCCCCGTTGAGGACGGCGCGCATCTCTCCATAAGGTTAGTGGGCGCACGAGGGCTCGAAGTAACAGCGAAATGCTGTCGAGCGAATCTCGAGACAGACTTTCTGTTTTGAAAGACAAGACAGAAGCGAGACCCCAAGACCAATCCTGTTTCGCGAAAAGAAGCAGAACATGTATCAAGACGAAGTTCTGTTTCTCGAGACAAGATGTTCCCGCGCGGACTTTGCTCACGGACGCGACTGAGCGGAACAACCACGCCCGCCGGCCGCGAGAAGAGTCGGTCGCACCTTGGGATCCCGCTTCGTTCCGGTCAAGACCAAAAGACACCGTGCGATCGTTTCCGGAATCTTTGCTTATTTAAATTCGTGAACCTACAAACGACCGGACGCGACGGATTTCGATAGAAGCTTTTCGCTCGGTCTTCGCGAGTCGTACAAAAAAGCGCTCTCGCCGCCGACCCATAGAAGCTTTTTGAGGTCCGTCGTTTTTTTTTGCGTGAAACCCGCTTCGGCGCGAGTCGCGTGCGGGTCTGGTTTCGCGAGTGCCTCCGGCTACGCTACGCTCGTATCGAAAGGATTGGCTACCCTGTCTCCATTCCACAGGAGGCGGTCCCTTCCGCAGCTCGGCGATGACCCTAACCCATCTGCAACGGCTCGAATCGGAGAGCATCGCGATCTTTCGCGAGGTCGTCGCGGAGACGGCCAACGCCGTTTTGCTCTATTCGATTGGCAAGGACAGCGCGGTGCTCCTGCATCTTGCGAAGAAGGCCTTCTATCCTGGGCCGCTGCCGTTCCCGCTCCTTCACGTCGATACGACCTGGAAATTTCGCGACATGTATGCGCTGCGCGATCGGGTCGCGGCCGAACCCGGCATCCGTCTCATCGTCCATCTCAACCCGGAAGCGCAGGCCAAAGGGATCAACCCGTTCACCCACGGCTCCGCCGTGCATACCGATGTTTGGAAAACGCAGGGCCTCAAGCAAGCGCTCGACAAGTACGGTTTCGAGGTGGCATTCGGCGGCGCGCGGCGTGACGAGGAGAAATCGCGCGCCAAGGAGCGGGTGTTTTCCTTTCGAACCGATCAACACCGGTGGGACCCGAAGAGGCAGCGCCCCGAGCTCTGGCGGCTGTACAACTCGCGCAAGCACAAGGGCGAATCGATCCGCGTTTTCCCACTCTCGAACTGGACCGAGCTCGACGTCTGGCAATACATCGAGCGCGAGAACATCCCCGTCGTTCCCCTCTATTTTGCGCGCGAGCGGCCCATCGTGGAGCGCGAGGGCGCTCTCCTCATGGTCGACGACGAGCGCATGCCTCTCGCGCAGGGCGAGACGCCGGTCATGCGAAGAGTCCGATTTCGCACCCTCGGCTGTTACCCGCTGACGGGGGCGATCGAGTCTGCGGCCGAGACGCTGGCCGAAGTCATCGAGGAGATGAAGCGCTCGCAGAGCTCGGAACGACAGGGCCGCGTCATCGATCGCGATGCCCCGGCCTCGATGGAGCACAAGAAACAGGAAGGGTACTTCTGATGCCGCCTTCGCCGCCCACAGCCGGTACGCCCCCCATCGTTCGTGGGCGTCCCGACGCGCCGGCTCCCGACGCCGGCACGTCGCTTCGCGTCGAGAAGAGCCTCCTTCGTTTCAATACCTGTGGCAGCGTCGACGACGGAAAGAGCACACTCATTGGTCGGTTGCTCTATGAATCGAAGGCTTTGTTCGACGATGAGCTCGCGGCTCTCGCGGCGGACTCTCGCCGCAGCGGGACGCGGGACGGCGAGATCGACTATGCCCTTCTGCTCGACGGGCTATCGGCGGAGCGCGAGCAGGGGATCACGATCGACGTGGCCTATCGGTTCTTCTCGACCGAGCGGCGAAATTTCATCGTCGCCGACACGCCGGGGCACGAGCAGTACACGCGCAACATGGTCACCGGCGCGTCCACGGCCGATCTGAGCGTCATTCTGGTCGATGCACGAAAGGGCATCTCCGCGCAGACGCGGCGCCACAGCTTCATCGTCTCCCTGCTCGGGATCCAGCACGTCGTGCTCGCCGTCAACAAGATGGATCTCGTTGGATACGACGAGGGCGCGTTCGTGCGGATCGAGCAGGACTATCGCGGCTTTGCGGAACAGCTGGGGCTTCTGGCCGTCACCTGCATTCCGCTCTCCGCCGTGCACGGCGACAACGTCGTCCGGTCCTCCGCCGCTATGCCCTGGTATCGCGGGCCCTCGCTCTTGACGCTCCTCGAACGGGTCGAACTCGACGAATTCCGCGTCGCCCAGCAGCCGCTCCGTTTCCCGGTCCAATGGGTCAACCGGCCGAGCCCGGATTTTCGCGGTTTCGCGGGAACCGTCGTGGCGGGCCAGGTACGCAAAGGGGACGCAATTCGTGTTCAGCCGTCCGGTCGTACGAGCCGCGTCGCGCGCATCGTCACCTTCGAGGGCGATCTCGAGCAGGCCGCCGTCGGGCAAGCGATCACGCTGACGCTCGACGACGAGATCGACGTTTCACGCGGTGATCTCATCGTCCCCGCGGACCAGCCGGCCGAGGTAGCCGATCAGTTCGAAACGACGATCGTCTGGATGGACGAAGCGCCGCTTCTTCCTGGCCGGAGTTATCTGTTGAAGATCGGGACGAGGACGGTGACGGCGACGATCGCGCCGCTCAAATACAAGATGAACGTCACCACTCTGCAGCGTTTGGCGGCATCGACGCTCGAGCTCAACGAGATCGGGGTTTGCAATCTGCAGCTCGATCGAGCGATCGCGTTCGACCCCTACAAAACGAACCGCGATACGGGCGGCTTCATCCTGATCGACCGGATGACGAACGACACCGTCGGCGCGGGCATGCTGCACTTCGCCCTCCGGCGCGCGAAGAACGTCCACTGGCAGGCCCTCGACGTCAACAAGACGGCCCGCGCAGCCCAGATGGGACAGAAGCCCTGTCTCCTTTGGTACACGGGGCTGTCGGGAGCGGGGAAGTCGACCATCGCCAACCTGGTCGACAAGAGGATCCACGCCGAGGGGCGCTGTACCTACGTGCTCGACGGCGACAACGTGCGCCACGGGCTGAACAAGGATCTCGGCTTCACCGACGCGGACCGCGTCGAGAACATCCGGCGGATCGCGGAGGTCGCGAAGCTGATGGTCGACGCGGGGCTCATCGTCGGGGCCGCATTCATCTCACCGTTCCGTGCCGAACGGCAGATGGCGCGCGCTCTTCTAGGCCAGGGGGAGTTCATCGAGATTTTCATCGACACGCCGCTCGGCGTCGCCGAGGAGCGCGACCCGAAAGGGCTTTACAAGAAGGCCCGGCGCGGCGATCTCAAGAACTTCACGGGGATCGACTCGCCGTATGAGCCTCCGGAGAACCCGGAGCTGCGAATCGACACCACGAACACCTCGCCCGAGGAAGCGGCCGAGAAAGTCATTGCGTTCTTGCAACAGCGCGGAACATTCGAAGCGGTTTGAGTCACTGAGCCGGCCGATGTCCCCTTCGCAGAAGCCTCGGTTACACGCGAGACAGATTCGGAAATGACGCATTACTACGTTTTCAACGGCGACGCGGACGGGCTCTGCGCGTTGCAGCAGCTTCGCCTGGCAGCGTCCCCGACGGGGGAGTGCGTGCTCGTCACCGGAGTGAAGCGAGACATCGCGCTGCTCGAGCGGGTACGCGGAGGCCCGGACGACGAGTGCACGGTGCTCGACGTCTCCCTCGATGTGAATCGTGCGGCGCTCGTGAGGCTCCTCGATGCCGGAACGCGCGTTCGCTACTTCGACCACCACTTCGCCGGCGAAGTGCCGTCGCACCCCAAGCTCGAGTCCCACGTGGATACGGGCCCGCGCGTCTGTACGAGCCTCCTCGTGGATCGGTACCTCGGCGGCTCGTTCCGGGGTTGGGCGGTCGCGGGCGTGTTTGGCGACAGCTTGAACGACGAGGGCCACACCCTCGCGCGGGAGGCGCGGCTCTCGCAAGAGAGTGCGGAGCGACTCAAAGATCTCGGCGTCGCGGTGAACTACAACGCATACGGCGAAACCATAGCCGATCTGCACGTGCCCCCGGCGGTGCTCGCCGAGGAGATGCGCGGTTACGCGGATCCGCTGGCGTTTCTCGAGCGCTCCGAAACGTTCCGGCGGCTTGCGAGCGGATTTCGAAGCGACATGGAGCTCGCGCGGCAACTCGAGCCGCGGAGCAGCACCGCGCATTCGGTTCTGTACGTCCTCCCTGTTGCGGCGTGGGCCCGTCGCGCAAGCGGCACATTCGCCAACGACGTGGCGAAGGCTTTCGTCGGTCGCGCGATCGCCATCGTCTCGCCGAAGACCGGCGGGGGCTACCTCGTGTCGGTGCGAGCGCCCGAGGGTTCATCCACTTCTGCAGACGCGTTTTGCCGTACGTTTCCGACGGGGGGAGGCCGGAAGACGGCGGCGGGGATCAATCATCTGCCCGGCGAAGATCTCGAGTCGTTCGCGGCAGCGTTCGAAGAAGCATTCGAAACAGTGCGTCGAGGCGAAAGTCGTTCATGAATAGCGTTTTTGCGAGGATGAGGCGGGTCTACCGCGTGTTGCGGCGCACCCATCACGTGGTGGTGGCTCCGCTCTTCATCGCCATTCTCTTCGGCGTGCTGCGGGCGATCGTCGCCGTCGGAATGGCGCTCGACAACGTGTTCTTTCCGCGCTTGCGGAAGACGCACGCGAACCGGCCCATCGTTCTCGTCGGCAATCCGCGAACGGGGACGACGTTCCTCCAGCGCTTCCTCGCGGACGAAGGCTTCGGCACCGGGATGGAGCTCTTTCTGATGCTTTACCCGTCGCTCGTGCTCCAGAAGATGCTCCGCCCGCTCCTGCCTTTGCTCGAAAAGATCAGCCCCGCGAAGTTCCACTCGACCGATGCCCACGAAACGAGCCTCAGCTCGGTCGAGACGGACGACGTCGGCGTGCTGTTCCGGTACTTGGATGGCTTCTTCCTGTACGGGTTCTTTCTGTCGTTCGACGACGAAGACCTCTTGCCGCTCTTCGATCCGCGTACGCGCGATACCTCACGGCGCGACATGGCATGGCTCGACGCTCTCTGGCGGCGGAGCCTCGTTCTGCACAAGGCCGACCGCAACGTCGCGAAGCTCTTCTCGCTCGCCGTCCGCCTCCCGCAGTTCATGAATCGCTTTCCGGAGGCCCAGATTCTCTACATGGCAAGGGATCCCCTTTCGGTCATCCCGAGCTCGATGAGCCTCGTCATCGGGGTGCTCGATCGCGCCTTCGGTTTCTGGTCGCTGCCCGAACCGACGCGCAAGCGCTGGCTCGAGCGCATGTACAACGCATGGGTCGTCCTCCTCCAGAAGTTCCATGACGACTGGATGAGCGGGGCGATCGACAAGAAGCGCGTTCTCATCGTTCGCTACGACC
>Ga0210391_10003897_pt1 | contig 12563 bp, 8 predicted proteins | sample IncBWC12OmetaG_FD_160573 | JGI IMG/M metagenome (GOLD analysis project Ga0210391, IMG submission 160573) | Forest soil microbial communities from Barre Woods Harvard Forest LTER site, Petersham, Massachusetts, United States - Inc-BW-C-12-O ... | reverse complement strand
ACGCGAGAATTTCTCCAGCGGGTCCTGAACCGCGCACGTTGTCCAGGTTTACGTGAAACTCGCTTGCGAGGCGGCGAGCTTTGGGTGAAATCTTCATCCTCGCGCCCGAAATCGCAGCATCGGCTGATTCGGCGGCGCGGGGCGCGGGTCCAGCTGTGCTGGCGAGCGCTACCGCAGGCGCTTCGTCCGCGGGAACGGGTTCGCCCTTGTCCACGATCCAGGCAATCGTGCGGCCCACGGCGATGACGTCGCCTTCCTTCGCTTTCACGCCGGCCAAATACCCATCGGCGAGCGCTTCTACTTCGACGACGGCCTTGTCCGTCTCGACTTCGAGCAAAGTCTCGCCCTTGGCAACGGCTTCGCCTTCTTTTTTGCGCCAGGAAACGAGCTTGCCGGTTTCCTGCGTGAGTTCGAGCGCGGGCATAACAACACTGATGGCCATAATTCCTCGGGGAAAAGTGCAGTTCTTAGTCCGTCGCGCCTACCCTCTCGATTTTCGCGCTGGCTTCGACCATTTCCTTCACGCGCTTGCTGGGTGCCGCTTCGGATTCGCGCGTCGCGGACAGGGGCCCGTTCACGGTGAAATAATGCGCGCCCGCGACCATCAATTGTTCCGCCGGGAATCGCGTGATGACTTCGTGGCCGGTTTCCGTGACCACGATCTCCTCCTCAATGCGCGCCGCAGCCCAGCCATCGGTGGAAGGCCAGAACGTTTCCAGAGCGAAAACCATTCCGGGTTTGATCTCGTAGGGATGATCGAGAGAAACCAAGCGGCTGATGACCGGCTTCTCCCAGATTGCAAGGCCGATGCCATGGCCGTATTGCAAAGCGAACGCCGCTTCTTCGTTGGGGAATCCAAATTCCTGCGCTTTCGGCCACAGCGCCGCAATTTCGCCTGTGGTGCGGCCCGGACGAACCAGCGAAATTGCCGCATCCAGATATTCGCGGCAGCGCTTGTAGGCGTCAATCATGGCGTGCGACGCGTAGCCAATGGTGAAGCAGCGGTAGTAGCAGGTGCGATAGCCCATGTAGGAATGCAAGATGTCGTAATACACGGGATCGCCGGGACGCAGCACGCGATCTGAAAATACGTGCGGGTGGGGATTGCAGCGTTCGCCGGAAATGGCGTTCACAGCTTCGACGTATTCGGAGCCCAGGTCGTACAAAACCTTGCTGACGAGGCCGACGGCTTCGTTTTCGCGCATGCCCGGCTTCATGGCGCGGTAAAGTTCGTCGTACGCCGCATCCACCATCATCGCGGAAGTATTGAGCAGCGCGATTTCGTCGCGCGTTTTGATGACGCGCGCGTCGGACATGAGTTGCTGGCCGTCCACAATCTTGATCCCTTCGCGCTGCAGCGCAAAGAGAATGGGCGGCTCGATGATGTCAACGCCCAGGGGCTCGTGCAGCAGGCCGTGCTCTTCAAGTTCGATGCGAATTTTTTTAGCGACGTCTTCGGCGCGACCCATCTCAGGCGACATCGCGCCGCGCAGCAGAGGAATGCCGGCTCGTGAGCGTTCGCCGAGCCAGGGACAATGCAGTTGGTGATGCTTGGCGGCGGATCCAAAATCCCAGAGGATCGGCTCGCTCTTGCGCGTGAGCAGCGTGAAGCGGCTCATTTTGTCCTGCGCCCATGAACCGATGTGCGTGGAGGTGATGTAGCGCACGTTGTTCATGTCGAAGCACAAAATCGCGCCCATTTCGGATTTGGCGAGCAGATCTTTCACGCGCTCGAGACGTTCCCTACGCAGACGATCGAAATCAATGCGCTGTTCCCAATCAACCGCCATCGTTCCATGCGTTGGTAACGCCATGGCATCCTCCTAAAACTACGAACTCAAGACCGGCCGCACAGTTTCATGGCTGTTTCGAAAACTGTTCTCCCGGTCGGGACCGTGAGATCTTCCAGCGGCGGCGAAAACGGAATAGGCACGTGCATCGCTCCCATGCGCTTCACCGGGCCGTCGAGGTAATGAAACGCGCCTTCGGCAATCGTGGCTGCAATTTCGGCGGCAACGCCGTAGCGGCCATAACCTTCGTCAATCACGATCGCGCGCGACGTTTTTTTCACGGACTCGATCAAAGTGTGTTCATCGAGCGGCCAAGTTGTGCGTGGATCCACGACTTCGGCGCTGATTCCGGCGTGTTCGAGCATCACGGCGGCTTCGAGCGCAACTTGCACCATGCTGCTGGTGCCGACCAGCGTGATGTCCGTTCCCAGACGCTTGACGTCCGCTACGCCGAGCGGGATGGTGTATTCCGCTTCCGGCACCGGACCCTTCAGCTTGAAGCTCATCTTATCTTCGAAAAAAATCACCGGGTTGTCGTCGCGAATCGCGCTTTTGAGCAAGCCCTTGGCGTCGTAGGGCGTGGAAGGCAGCACGACTTTTAATCCTGGGATGTGACTGAACCAGGCATGCAGTGACTGGGAATGTTGCGCGGCGGAGCGTCGCGCGGCGCCGAGCGTGGTGCGCATTACCATGGGAACTTTCCATTTTCCGCCGGACATGTAATGCACTTTGGCGGCTTGATTGGCCATCTGATCCATGGTGAGTGTGATGAAATCACCGAACATGATGTCCACCACGGGACGCAGCCCGGTCATCGCCGCGCCCACTCCGACGCCGGTGAATCCAGCTTCTGAAATGGGCGTGTCCACTACTCGCGAGGTGCCGAACTCTTCGACGAGACCGGAAAGCACTTTGAATGGCGTACCGGCTTCGGCCACGTCTTCGCCCATGATGAAGACGCGCGCATCGCGGCGCATCTCCTCCGCGAGCGCTTCGCGGACCGCTTCCGCGAAAGTTATTTCACGAATTCCGGGTTCAGGCATACACGTCCTGGTCCACTTCGTCCGCGCCCGGGTACGGCGCAGCGACGGCGAATTTCACGGCCTTATCCATTTCAGCTCGCAGTTCGGAGTCGATCGTGCTCAGGGTGGCGGCATCGGTGTGCTTCTGAGATTTCAGCCATTCGGCGAAATTTTTAATCGGATCGCTTTCGGCCAGCCATTTCTGCTCTTCTTTTTTCGAGCGGTAATATTCGCGATTGATATCGCCGACGTGATGGCCGCGATAGCGGTAGGTATTGCAGAGAAGAAACGCCGGGCCTTCGCCGCGGCGGGCGCGATCAGCAAGGTCTGTGGCGACGGCATGCACCGCGCGAACGTCCTGGCCATCCACGGTCTCCGCGCGCACTCCGAAAGCGGCGGCCCGCGCAGGAATATCTCCCGCTGTGGTTTCCGAAAAATGCGTGTACTCGGTGTACATATTATTTTCGCAGACGTAAATCACGGGCAGCTTCCAGAGCTGCGCGAGATTCATGCATTCGTACAGCACGCCCTGGCCCAGCGCGCCTTCACCGAAGAAGCACACCGCGACCTGTCCCGTCTTCAGAGTTTTTGCGGAAAGCGCAGCGCCGGTGGCGATGCCCACGCTGCCCGCGACGATGGCGTTCGCTCCCAGATTGCCGGTGGCGGGATCAGCGATGTGCATCGAGCCGCCTTTGCCGCGGCAATATCCGGCCTCTTTTCCCAGCAATTCGGCAAACATCAATTTCGGAGAAGCGCCTTTGGCAAGGCAGTGCCCGTGGCCGCGATGCGTGCTGGTTATATAGTCATCGTCGCGAAGCGCTTCGCAAACGCCGACGGCGATCGCTTCTTCGCCGATGTAGAGGTGCGCCAAGCCCGGCATCAGAGCACGCGTGTACAGCTCATTTACGTTTTCTTCAAACAGGCGGATGGCCATCATGTGGCGGTACATGCGCAGCCACTTTTCCACGCCAACGCCGGCGCTTGTTTTTGTCGGGTCAGAAACCGTTGTCATTTCGCCACTCCGGACATCCGTGCCAGCACTTCAAACACCACCGCAAAATCCTGCTTCGCGAATCCCATTCCCCGCGCGGCGGTGAGAAATTCGTTGCAGACGGCCGTCGTCGGCAAAGGAATGTCCAGCGCGCGGCCCATGTCGAGAGCGAGCATCATGTCCTTCTGCATCATGTTCACGTCGAACCAGGCTTCGGCGGGCATGTGGAGCACGAACGGGCCGCGATATTTGATCATGGGAGAAGCGATGGCGCTGTTGGTCAGAACATCGACGGCCACTTCGCGCGCGATGCCACTTTTTTCCGCAAGCAAGACACCTTCGCAGAACGCCATCATTTGCACGGCAAGGCTCAGGTTCGTCGCGATTTTCATCGAAAGCGCCAGGCCGTTGTGCCCCACGTAGGTCACTTTCGGTCCGATGTCATCCAGGATCGGTTTCAGGCCGTCGAATGTCTGGCGGCGTCCGCCCACCATCACGGACAGCTTGCCTTCCTGGAGTGTGATCACGCTGCCCGAAACCGGCGCGTCGATCATGTCGGCGCCCTTTTCGCGGACTTTGGCGGCGAGGCTTCGACTGTAGTGGGGACTCACCGTGCTCATATCAATCAAGAATTTTCCCGGCGCCACCGCGCTGAGGATTCCATCGGGGCCTTCCATAACCGCGGCCAGTGCTTTTTCGTTCGTGACCATGGAAAACGTGACATCTGCCGCGGCACACACCGCGCGCGGCGAATCGGCCCACTTCATCCCGCGATCAATCAAGCGCTGCGCTTTGGCGTGCGTACGGTTGTAACCGGTGATGCTGTGGCCTTTGCTCAGAAGGCGGCTAACCATCTCGCTGCCCATCACGCCAAGTCCGACAAAACCTAAATTGGCCATTCTCGCCCTCACCGCGATTAGAAATTTGAATCGGGAACCGCGCCGCGGTGCTCATGCGGACGGGAATCTTCCCGGACTTGCAGTAGATGGTCGCGCATCGCCGCGCGCGATGCTTCCGCGTCGCGCCGTTCGATGGCCGCCAGGATTCGCGCGTGATGGTATTGGCCGCGCTGCGGTCCGCCATCTTCAAAAAATATCCGCATGCGCTGTTCGCGCAGCAATCCGACAATTGAATCGAGCAGCGACAGAATCAATGGATTTTCCGCGGCCTCGGCAAGCGCCAAATGAAAATCCAGATCCGCTTCGATGTAGGCGTCGGGATCTTTCAGAGCCTCGTTCATCACCGTGAAAGCTTCGCGCATCAGCACCAGCTGCGGCTCCTGAATGCGTGTCGCGGCCAGGGCCGCAATTTCGGGCTCCAGAATTTGGCGCACTTCAGCCAGATACGCCGAACCGCCCGGCTGGTCCATGCGCATCAGCAAATCGATGGATTGCCGAACCGCCTGCGAAGTGCCATTGGTGATGAACGTTCCGCGCCCGGAATACGCTTCCACCAGACCCTTCTCATGCAGAGCTTTCACTGCTTCGCGCACCGCGGTGCGGCTCACGCCGAATTTCAAAGCCAGCTCGCGTTCGGAGGGAAGTTGCTCGCCGGCCTTCAGTGTGCCTTTTGTGATGGAATCCTCGATTTGCTGCACGATCTGTTCGTATAGGCGCGACGTCCGAACTACCTTGTACATAAAGCCTCCTGCCCCATGACCATTAGGCATTCAGTGGTCAGACCGACATACCACATGCGGTTCGCGCAAATCAAAGGCGTTAAGTACCTCTCCTGTCAGCCCGCGTCTGCAGCGTGCGGCTAGGTTGGTTCTGGCAGAACCTTAGGCCCCTTCAATCGAAACAGTCTTTATGTTCATGAACTCGCGAATTCCGAACATCGCCAGTTCTCGCCCGTGGCCGGAACGCTTGACCCCACCGAACGGGAGGCGAGGATCCGATGCGACCATGCGGTTGATGAAGACCATGCCGGATTCCAGCCCGTTGATGAATTTCTCGCGTTCGGCAGGGTCGTTGGTCCAGGCGCTTGCGCCGAGGCCAAACGGGCTGCTGTTCGCGATCCGAATGGCATCTTCCGCATTCTTGGCGCGGAACAGGGACGCGACAGGGCCGAACAATTCACCGCACGACGCCGGAGAGTCCTTGGGAATATCGGCCAGCACCGTCGGAAGGTAGTAGTTACCGGGCTGATTCAGCCGCTTCCCGCCAGTCAGCAGCCGTGCTCCTGCTCGAATGGTTTTCTGCACGTCCGAGTCGAGTTCTTGCAGCGCTTCCGCGGAGGATAATGGACCAACGTCGGTATGCTCATCGAAGGGATCGCCGACTTTTAGCGCTTCCATTTTTTTCACGAAGAGGCGTTCGAATTCGTCGGCGATTTCCTCCGCAACGATGAAACGCTTGGCTGCGATGCAGGACTGGCCGTTGTTGAGCACGCGCGCTTTCACGCCGACGGTAACAGCCTGTTCGAGGTTGGCGCTTTTCATCACGATAAACGGATCACTCCCGCCTAGCTCCAGAACAACTTTCTTGATATCCGTCGCCGCAGCGATACCTACCTGGATGCCGGCGCCCTCGCTGCCCGTGAGGGTTGCGGCTTTGATCCGAGGATCGGCGAGAATCTGGGCAACTTTATTCGAGCCGATGAGCAATGTCTGGAAAACACCTGCGGGAAATCCAGCCCGCAGGAGAATCTCTTCGATCATCAGCGCGGATTGCGGCACATTCGACGCGTGCTTGAGCAACCCGACGTTTCCCGCCATCAGCGACGGGGCGATGAAACGAAAAACCTGCCAGAAAGGAAAGTTCCACGGCATCACCGCTAGAATCGGGCCCAGCGGGAGATAGCGCACGAAGCTCTTGCTTCCGGGGACGTCCGCCGCTTCATCCGCGAGAAACTTCTCGGCGTGCTCGGCGTAATAGCGGCACACCCAGGCGCACTTCACGGCTTCATCCACCGCAGAGCGATAGGTCTTACCCATTTCGGTGGTCATCATTCGGCCAAATGTTTCTTTGTCTGCTTCCAAAATTTCTGCGGCTTTTCGCATGAGCGCCGCGCGGCTGGCGAAGGTCGTCTTGCGGAAGGTATGGAAGGCTTCCACAGCCAGTTGTAGCTTCTCTTCCAGCTGCGCATCGGAGATCGGGTCGAAGTGTTTCAGCACTTCGCCGGTAGCAGGATTCGTCGTAGCTATGCTCATGAGGCACTCCCAGCAGTCATTAATAGGACACAAGGGCAAGATGTAGCGCCAAGCGAACAGTCGCACGAAAATGCGAAAAAAGCTGGAGGAAACGGGGGAATACGCAAGGATTTGGTGCCTCGTGACATTTGGTATAGCCATCATACCACACAATTGCAAATTGATTCGATAAAAATTACCTTGACATGGCAAATCGTTGGGTGGTAGGGCTGTCATACCACATAGGGCGTTCTAGCGCCTTTTGGCACAGGGGGGGGAAGAACATGGACATGCAATCGCTACTGAGGGGCTCGCTCGTACCCCCGTTTTGGGAAAGAGTTGCCCGATCCTTGATTTTCGGGTTGGGAGCATTGCTACTCTGTGGACCAGCTGTCTCGCAATCTTCCACGGGCCGAATCCTGGGTGATGTCCGCGACCAGAGCGATGCGCTGATCGTCGGCGCCGCGGTGGAGATTACGGACGTGCAGCGCGGGGTGTCGCGCACGCTGGAGACGGATGGCGCCGGCGAGTATGTTGCTCCCAACCTGGAACCGGGCATCTACAAGGTTACCGTCACGAAGCCCGGCTTCAAGCGATTCGAACGCACCAACATTCAACTGGAAGTCGCCAGCGATGCGCGGATTGACGTGGTCTTGCAGCCCGGTGACGCCACGCAAACAGTCATTGTTAACGAAGAAGTTCCGCTGCTGAATACGACGTCATCCACTTTGGGTGGAACGCTGAGTAATGGTGAAATCAACGACCTGCCTCTAGACGGTCGCAACTATGAAAATCTTTTGCAGTTGCGTCCTGGCGTGGTGCGCTACCCCGGCGGCGGATTTTCCACGACGAGCACCGACGGCCTGCGAGCAGAGGATAACGTGTATCTGGTGGACGGCCTGTTCAACAGCGAACCTTTCTCAGGCCAGAGCATCGTCAACGGCGCGGGCATCGCGGGTGACTCCGCGACGATCCTGCCCATTGACGCGATCCAGGAATTCAACCTGATCGAAAATCCTCCGGCCGAATATGGTTGGAAGCCCGGCGCGATCGTGAACGTGGGATTGAAATCGGGAACTAACGCATTGCACGGAACCGCGTTTGCTTTCGGCCGCGACACGCCGCTGGACGCGCGCAACTTCTTCAACACCGACGACCAGATCAAGCAGCCACGAAACCTGGAACAATTCGGCGGCACGGTCGGTGGCCCCATCCAGAAAGACAAGATATTTTTCTTCGGTGGCTATGAAGGCCAGCGCTACACCGTCGGCAATGTGGGAACAATCTCGACGCCCGCGACCGTTGGACTAGCGACTCCAGCGGGAGGATCGGGTTGCACGTTCATCGCAGCGGGAGACTGTAACAACAGTCTCGTAAACGCGATCCAGGACTTACAAGCAGGCGGAGTTCCCGTCAGCGCAGCCAGCCTGCAAATCGGTGGCTGCACGCTCGGCCCTCCGGTCACCTGCAATGGCACCGGATTTCCCACGAATCTTGGCACCAATCCGGCCGGCACGACTACCATCAACTTCGGACTTCCCAACACCGTGAGTTCCGACAACGCCGTGGGCAAAGTGGACTACCACCTGAACGATAAGAACACGATCAGCGGCCGGTATTTTTACGGCGACAATAACGGAACCGTCAGTGATGCGAGCCAGCTGCAAACCAAATGGCTGACGAAAATCCACACCAGGGCGCAAGTGGCTGGCGCTAACTGGACTTACGTCCCGAACTCGCAGTGGGTCAATGAAGCTCGCTTCGGTTACAACCGCCTGTACCAGCCGACATTCACCAACGACCACGATACGCCCGCCAGCGATTATGGCCTGGACACCGGCGTAACCAACCCGCTCTACGGCGGATTGCCACGCATCAATATCGCCCCTTTCTACATTTTTCCCCAGGAATTGGGCGGATTTAACTGGCCGAAAGTGCAAGGGCCAGATACGCGCGCGCAATTCGTCGATCACATCTCGCGCATAATTGGCAAACACGCTATCAAGTTCGGAGGGGAAATTCACCGCGATGCGTTCAGCGGCGGCGCATACGGCGGCGCGCGTGGGCGAATCAAATTCGGATTTAACCCTGCCGACTTTCCGTTTCCAACTGCCACATCGCTCGAAGCTTACTTCGCCGGCTTTCCGGACTCTGCCACCTTGCTGGTGGGCGATCCCACCCGGCACATCCACAATTGGGGCTACGCCGGATTCATCCAGGACGACTGGCGCGCCACTAAGAATCTCACGTTCAATTTGGGTCTGCGCTACGAAGTCAACTCGGTAGTCAAGGAAGACCACAACTTGCTGGGCAATTTCAGTCCCACCGTAGGGCTGGAACAAGTCGGCCAGCAGATCGGCGCCCCCTACCACGGCGACCACAACAACTTCGCGCCTCGTTTGGGTGTTGCGTGGGATCCGTTCGGAACGGGAAAAACCGTAATCCGCTCCGCCTTCGGAATGATCTACGAGACGATCAATTGGGAGTCCTTCCTCGCTCTCAACAATTCCCTGGGCATCGCCACGATCCCCACGGGTGCGTTGGGCGTCGGTCCCGGCGGATCGCAGGGAACCGGCACGATTGACGTGGGAACAGTGAACCTTAGTCCGGGCCCGGGTGGCCTGAACTGGAATGGCCCGGGAACGGTTTTTCCGACGACTTCGTTGACCTGTAACGCAGGCAGCCCGTGCTCCATCTTGGGCATTGATCCAAATTTGAAGACGCCTTACGTCCTCAGCTGGAACCTGAACGTGCAACATGCGATCACGAACAATCTTTCGCTGGAAGTCGGCTATGTGGGCAACCACGGCTCGGACCTGATCGGTATTCGCGACTTGAATCAGGCGGCCGAAGGCTCGGGCTGGACACCCGCGGCGATTTCGGCCTGCCAGGCTTCCGCTCCGGCATTCGATAATTGCGCATCCGATGGGGGCGCGGAGCAAGCGGCTCGGCCGTTCAATGCCGCGTTTCCGTTCCTGCAGAACATCTATCAGATGAGCAACAACTACAAATCGAATTACAACGGATTGCAGGCCACGCTCACCGGCCGCGATTATCACCACTTTACCTTCGTTGCTGGATACACTTACTCGCATTCACTCGACGATGTGGGCGCGAACTGGGATTTCGGCGCGGGCTTGGGCTTGCCGTCCGACAGCACGCACCCGGGACGCGAATACGCAAGCAGCGACTTCGACATCCGGCATCGCGGCACATTAGTCATCACCTACGCGGTTCCCGGGCGTGACGGATTTGCGCAAATGCTGAAAGGTTGGGAACTCAACTCCATCGTCAGCTTGTATAGCCCTCAACCCTACGGCGCGATGGACGCCGGCACGGACATCAGCGGCACCGGTGCGTTGAACGATCGCTGGAATTTCTTCGGAAATCCGGCTGACTTTAAATCTTCCGCAACCGGAATACCGTACTTTCCGAGCCAGTCCAATCCAGCTTGCGTTGCGCAGGCGCTCACTCTCGACGGCGGCAATCCAACCGGCTTGAACAGCACCGCGCTCGGGGCGTTCGGCTGTTACGTGAACGGAAGTTCGATGATGCTGCCTCCCGCGCTCGGAACGTTTGGCACGATGGGCCGCAACATCTTTCGCGATACGGGATTCCGCAACTGGGACTTCTCCGTCGGCAAGACCTGGAAATTCACGGAGAGATTCGGCGCGCAATTCCGCGCCGAGTTCTTCAACATTCTCAACCACCCCAACATCGCGAATCCGTTCGGCGGCCAAAACGGCTGGGCGCACAACGATCCTTCGACTCAATCGTTCGGCTGCGGATGCGCCACGCCCGACGTAGCCGCTTCCAATCCCGTGATCGGATCGGGTGGCAGCAGGGCCATTCAGTTGGGATTAAAGCTTCTGTTCTGATATGGGCGAACCTGTCAAATACATTTGCGGTATTGGTTTGCGCTGTTCTTCTCTAGCCAGTGGGAAGCAGTGCGGGCGGCAGCCGAGGCGGTCATCGCGACGGTTGAGTCGGTTCGTCCATGATGACTAAATCGCTCGTCCGGCGGATCGGAATTAGCGGTCAGTATCTTCCCAACCCCAAGCACGTTGGGAACGATCGAAGCGCAGCTCCGTTTAGTATTGCGAATCGAATCATCCGACAAGCGATTCGTGGCGCGAAACATCGCGTGGTAAATCCGCAAAAGGGGCCCAGTCTGATGCGAAAAATCAATGTTTTCCTTATCGAAAGAATCTGCGCAGCAATTGTGATTACTCTGCTTTGCATGGGGGCTCCGGCACGGGCCCAGCAGTTGCGTCCGGAACGCACGATTGATGAGATTAAGGCCGAAGCCATCACCCGCGCCGAAAATGGCCAGTATCCATGTATCGGACAAAACCCCGACGACTTGCGCGAGGCGTTTGCTTCGATCAAGACGCGCGACCGCGACCAATGGGCCGCCGCTTTTATCGCCGTAGGAGATAAGTGGATGGCCGAGGCGCAGTCGCTCGAAAAAAGCGATCCCGCCAAAGCCAATGCCGACTACATTCGCGCTTGGCGCGTGTATTCGTTTGGCCGTTGGCCCGTCCCTTCATCGCCCGGCAAACAGCGCTCTTACGAAAAAGCAATCGAAGCATTCCGCGCGCACACGAAATTCTGGGATCCGCCGATGGAAGTGGTGCATATCCCCTTCGAAGGCAAAGAAATCATTGGCTACCTGCGCTTTCCCAAGAATGCGACCGGTCCCCTGCCCCTGGTGATTGCAATCAACGGGCTCGATAGCCGCAAAGAGGATCTCGCTGAGAGTTTTTCCGCTGTATTGCCTTTCGGCATCGCTTATATCGCGGTGGACGGGCCGGGCACAGGGCAAGCTCCCATCAAAGCGAGCCCTACGGCGGATCGCATGTTGTCACGCGTGATTGATTACGTTTACAGCCGCCCGGAAGTGGATAAATCCAGAGTGGAGTTTCACGGCGTGAGTTGGGGTGCTTACTGGGGCACGAAGATGGCGATCCTGGAAAAAAGCCGTCTGAAAGCCGTCAGCGTTCAGTCACCACCGATTCACGACATGTTTCAGAAAGATTTCGTGCTGAATGGCTTGCAGGGCAATCGCGAATATTTGTTCGATCAATTGCCCGCGATGATGTCCATCTTTGACAACGTAAACAATCTCGACGACCTGCTGGAGATCTTTCCGAAGATGTCACTCGTGACGCAGGGGCTTATCGGCAAACCGACTGCGCCGATGCTCATCTTGTCCGGCGTACTCGATACGCAGGTGCCCATTTCGGACACCTACCGCCTGCTGAGCACCGGAGACGTGCCGAAAACCGGCTGGATCAATCCACATGGCGGGCACTTGGGGCGACAGAAAGGCGTCTGGCCTGACCCGGTGATGTTTAAGGAAGTGATCGTGCCATGGATCGTCCACGCTCTGGATGTTGAGCCGCCGACCAAATAGGCCAAGACGCCTCGGGACGAAGTTCGTCGCCGCGAATCATCGAGCGACAGCTACGAAGAACGCTCGTGGTAGAAAGGCGCTCCTTGAGCTGTCGCCCGCTTCCAGCCGTGCAAACCTGATGCGAACTCAATCAGCACTCACTTGCCGTAAACGAGCAGCGTAAACGTGTCCGGGACAATGGAGGGACGCGGGTGCGGATTTTCCGGCGTAGAGG
>Ga0210391_10003896_pt1 | contig 12567 bp, 17 predicted proteins | sample IncBWC12OmetaG_FD_160573 | JGI IMG/M metagenome (GOLD analysis project Ga0210391, IMG submission 160573) | Forest soil microbial communities from Barre Woods Harvard Forest LTER site, Petersham, Massachusetts, United States - Inc-BW-C-12-O ... | reverse complement strand
TTTTGGCCACTCCTGCCGGCGGAGGCTGGCTCTCGGAGCATCTCGCGAAGTTTGGCGAGTCTCCGGTGGCTTATCTGCTCAACGCGCGCGACTTCTCTGCGGCCGTTAAGAAGTACAGACTCTCCGGTAATAAAACCTGGTTTGGGCAGAAAGTGGCTTGGTTTGACGTCGGCAGGCTTAAGGGCGTGCGACTGGGCGTGATTGGACAGTGATTGCCGTGGAGGGATAATCCGAGGCACATTGAGCGCCGCAACGGAGCTTGGGGAATGGACTACCTGGAGTTAGCGGTAGGAGTCGCGATTATCCTGATGGCCGTGTATCTCCGCTATTTTGCTGGACTACGAACCGGATGGGAAATCTTAGTGTTCTGGGCATTTTGGATTGTTGGACTGCTCCTTATCAAGCACTCAAGGAAACGGAGAAATCCAAGTTAGGGCGCCCCCAGCATGGACCACCAATTGCCTGATTCCGTTTTTCGCTTTACCATCGCCTTCAGTGGCTGCCGCTAAAGACAATCTTAATTTGCCGAACTTGAAAGACCGGCTCGTCTCCGCCGCTCCGGTCGAGGATGATTCTTCTTTTGAGCTTAAGCTGCGGCCGCAACGGTTGCAGGAATTCATCGGGCAAAACAAGGTCAAAGAGAATCTTGACGTTGCCATTCAGGCAGCGAAATCGCGGGGTGAGGCGCTGGATCATGTGCTGCTCTACGGGCCTCCTGGGCTGGGCAAGACTACGCTCGCGAATATTATTGCCAACGAACTGGGTGCGGCTTTTCAGCAGACTTCTGGCCCGACGCTTCAGATCAAAGGTGATCTGACCGCGATCCTCACTAATCTGCGGGACCGCCAGGTGCTGTTTATTGACGAAGTGCATCGGCTGCAGCCTGCGCTTGAGGAGATTCTTTACTCCGCGCTTGAAGACTATAAGCTCGACATCATGATCGGGCAGGGGCCGTCCGCGCGCACGCACACTATGGATGTGAAGCCCTTTACATTTATTGGCGCCACTACGCGTGCTGGATTGCTCTCCGCGCCGCTGCGCTCGCGGTTTGGGCTGCTGTTGCGGCTGGAGTTTTACACGCACGACGATCTGCGCGTGATTGTTGAGCGCTCGGCTGAGATTCTTGGCGTGAAGATCGATCGTGCGGGAGCGACCGAAATCGCCAGCCGCTCACGGGGAACGCCGCGCATCGCCAACCGGCTGCTGCGGCGTGTCCGCGATTTCGCTCAGGTGCGGGCGGCTGGGTCGATTGATCTGCCTACTGCGCAGTCCGCACTCAGCATGCTGGAGGTTGACCGGCACGGCTTTGATGAAGTCGACCGCAAGCTGCTGCTTACGATTATCGAGAAATATCAGGGAGGGCCGGTGGGATTGAGTACGCTCGGCGCGGCGCTGGCCGAGGAACCTGATGCCATTGAAGAAATCTATGAGCCTTTTCTGATTCAGATTGGCTTTCTCAACCGCACTCCTCGTGGACGCGTGGCTACGCAACTGGCTTATGAGCATTTCGGGATTACTCCTAATCGGCGGCAGAGTTCGCTGTTTTAGGACCACGGAGTGAGCATCTTGGACGGGCGAGGTCGCCCGTTTCTCCACTAAACCAGTTTGACTTCTGCTGCCGCAATCTGCGTTAATCACTCTTCGTCATTCATTTCCGAGAGACGCCGCAGCACGGGAGAAAATGATGCGCGAAGTAATCGCCACTGAGCACGCTCCGAAGGCAATCGGTCCCTACTCGCAGGCCATTCGAGCCCAGGGTTTGATCTTTACATCAGGACAAGTCGCCATCGATCCCGCCAATCAACAAGTCATCGCGGGCGATGTGAGCGCGCAGACCGACCGCGTGCTCAAGAATCTTGCCGCCATACTGGAAGCTTCAGGCAGCACGCTGGAGAAAGTTTTGCGCTGTACTGTCTTCCTCAAGAATATGGGAGACTTCGCCGCCATGAACGAAGTCTATGGCCGTTATTTCAAACAGTCGCCACCAGCCCGGTCAACGGTGGAAGTGACGCGGCTTCCAAAAGACGTGCTGGTTGAAATTGATGTAATTGCGCTGGCTTAACTTTGCCGAAAACTCACATGAGGAGGAACTATGAAAGCTTTCATCCTGGCCATCCCGTTGCTTGCGGCCACTTTGGTTGGGTCGCAGACGACTCCGGCGCACAACGTCGCGCCCAGGTCCCCGGTTGGCCCCACCAAGGTTACCGGCGAGCCCACTAAGACCGCCAGCGGCCTCGAATATTGGGATACCAAAATCGGCACCGGCGCGGTCGCGCAAGCCGGACAACAGGTAAAAGTCGATTACACCGTCTGGCTGAGCACCGGCAAGAAGGTTGACAGTTCGGTGGGCACAGGCAAACCGTATGAGTTCATGCTAGGCGCCGGGCAGGTCATCAAGGGATGGGACGAAGGGATCGAAGGTATGAAAGTCGGCGGAAAACGCCAACTGCACATTCCTCCAGACCTGGCGTATGGAGCAGCGGGCAAACCGCCGGCAGTTCCGGCGAACTCGACGTTGATCTTCGATGTGCGGCTGGTCGACGTAAAGTGATACGCGGGCCACGGCGCGAATGGTGCGCGGCTGCTTTGCGAGGGGGGAATTAGAGCAGTGAAAAACCCGCAGGATTTCCACATTCCCAGCGGGTTTCGTTCTTTACGCCTTAACCACTTTGCCGCTGCGCAGACAAGAGGTGCAGACGCGCATGTGCTTGTTAGCGGCTCCCACCTTGGCGTGAACCGGGCGCAGATTGACGTTCCAGCGCCGCTTGCTGACGTTGTGGGCGTGACTGATGGTATTTCCGAACTGCGGCCCCTTGCCGCAGACATCACAAACTCGTGCCATAAACTCTGAAATCCTTCCAGGCCTGTTGCCGAAGGTTTGATTTTACAGGAAAACGGTGGGTTTCGCCACATTAGCTGAGGGAGCTAACGGCCTCGGAACTCTCCGGGATGCAGTCCAGATTGGTCTTCCATTCTCACTACCGAAATCCCAGGCTTCTTCGCTGAATACCGAACGCCGATGTTCTGATCCTTCCAGCGGGCGACATGGCGACCAGCTTTCGCTTCGCCCATGGTCTTGAGCTGAAACTGACCCGAATAGAAGTCGTTCTCGACTCGATAGGAGTAGGAAACATCCGTGAGCCAAGAGCCTGAGTTTTCAAAACTTGAGACGTGTTCTACCCTTCCTGGGGTCATCGGCCAATATCGTGCCCTTCGTTTTCGAAGCCAAAGAACAATCGCAGTTCCAGCGGCAACCGCAAATGCGATAGCATCTCGCCCCAGCGTTAGCCAGATAAACGGATCGCGGCTCACAACTCAGGCCGCCTTGCCCATCACCGGCTGCGCGCAGTGGGCGCAGCGGCGCGCTTCAATCGGAATTTCGCTGAGGCATTCTGGGCACTTTTTCGTCGTTGGATCTGCCGGCACGGGAGCTTTACGGGTCCGGGCAATCAGGGCGTTGATTGGAGTCACAACAAAGAAGTAAACCGCTGCCGCGACCAGCAAAAAGCTGACGGCCGCAGTGATGAAATCGCCAATCGGAAACACCGTGCCTCTGATTGCGAAAGAGATGCCGGTGAAGTCCGGCTTGCCCACGAAGAGCGCAATTATAGGATTGATAATGTCTTTGACAAGGGCGGTGACTACCGTCCCAAACGCCGCGCCAATCACCACGCCGACTGCCAGATCGACTACATTGCCACGCAAAATGAATTGCTTAAAACCAGATAACATGAGCGTTTCCTCCACTTACCAGAATGGCCGATAAATGTATATGCTTGGTCGCTTTGGGTCAAGGAGCAATACGGCGTGAACATATCTAGAAGAAGTGCAAAAGGTTGCAGTTACGCCAGCATGCGAATAGGACCGTTAGCCCCTACGGGGCAGTGCTAAAAATATCTTTGATCAGGAAGTCGTCGGCAATCCCGGCTTTTAGCGCGTTCCATGGTTGAGCTCCCGACTTATCGAGCTTATACATGGCTTCTATCGTACGCAGAAGGCTGACGTGGTTGACCCCCTTGCCTTCAGCGTATTCGCCTGCCTTGATGTGCGCGCCAGCGAGGATCGTTACAATTCGATTTCTCTTATTCGGATCGTTATTGGCAGGATCGGTCAATCCGCCGATCAGCGTAGATTCGTCACTCTCGTCAAAAGTAAGAATCAGCAGACTGTTGTGCCTCTTGGCCCATTCGTAGTATCCCGCGATGTTCTTTTTAAGCCACTCGTCACCAACCGGAACGGACGAAGAAACTGGACCGTCGTGCATGTCATCGACAAGGTTCGGAATCACAAAGGAGAGCGTAGGAAGAGAATTGTAGTCTGAAGGAAAGTCAGCCGGGAATCGGAGGTTTGAGGAACCAGACACTGTCTGGCCATTGGGCACATTGGAGAAGCTGATCCAAGGAACATGCTTGCGCGCATAGAGACCTTGCTTTACCACGGTCGAGCCAATTTCCGGTAGGCCTTCAGAATAGCCTTTGAAAGAATAGCCGGCGCGGATCAACTCCTCGCCCAAATTGGCCGATTTTAAAGCGGAGGCTGGGATTTTATCCGCGAATCCGACGTTCTGATTGCTCCCCGAAAACAGCCAGAAGTAGTTGCCTTGGCTGTGGTGTTCCTCGCCATACATTTGGGTAAGGCTCGCTCCCTCTTTTTTGAGGACGCTGTTGATGTACGGAGCGTTCTTGCTGCCGATGATTTGATCGTAATCTTTGTTCTCCTCCACGATGATCACGATGTGGTCGTAGACGGGAAGACCCGCTGGCCACGAAACGGCCGGAGGGTTGACTGCCTGAAAGGCAAAGGCCGAGCTAATAGCAAGATCTGGACTGAAGCTTACTGATAGGCAGGCAAGAAGGAGCGCCACGATTTTCATGGAGAAACGCAGCGGCTTGAATTTTATGCGTGACATTCCTGACGGGCTGAATCGGGAGGCGTGAACCTGCGTGTGACTTCAATGCTTAATTCTAATCGTCAGATCCGCATCGGCATCACAATATAGCGATACTTGTAATCGTCGCCTTCCGCGGGACGAAGCTGGCCAGCGGACTGGGCATCCTTCAGTTCCAGCTTCACCTCGCCTGAGCCAGTGGCTTTGATAAAGTCCATCAAATATTGCGCGTTGAATCCAATTGCCATCGGTTCGCCGTCGTAGGCGACCTCGATGGAATCCTCGGACTCACCAGTCTCGGTGGATGATGCGGAAAGTTTCAATTCACCCTTTTCCAGACGCAAGCGCACTGCCCGCGAGCGCTCATCGGCAAACTGGGCCACGCGCGCGATGGCGGATCCCAGTTCATCGCCCTGAAGCGTGATCGACTTGGTAATGTCTTTGGGCAGCACGGCCTCGTAGTTGGGGAACTGGCCGGTCAGCTGGCGTGATGTGAGCAACCGTGGGCCAACGCGGAAAAAGAGTGTGGACTCGTCCTTGGCGAAGTCGATGGTCTCGACATCGGAATCGAGTAGTGACTTTAGCTCGTCCATCGCCTTTTTCGGAATTAACGTCTTCATCTCCCCAGAGACGCCTTCAAACTTTTCTCCCGCGCGCTCCACGTGCGCCAAACGATGGCCATCGGTCGCCACCATGGTGATCGACTCCGGCTTCAGGACCATCAATGCGCCATTCAGCGTGTAACGCGATTCTTCGCTGGCGATGGCGAAGCCGGTCTTCGCGATCATCGAGCGGAGGACGGCTGCTGGAATCTTGATCGCTCCGGCGGATGGGAACACTGGCAGGCCGGGGAAATTTGATTTCGCCATCCCCACCATTTTTGTGTTGGATCTGCCACAGCGAATGCTGACCCAATGATTCTCAAGCAAACGAATGGTGATGTCCGCGTCGGGGAGCAGCCTTACATAGTCATAAAGTTTGCGCGCCGGAATCGTGCATGCGCCTTCTTTTTTTACCTTGGCATTGCACGACGTGCGCAGGCTCAAGTCGAGGTCGGTCGCGGTGAGGGATAACTTGTCCCCGGTTGCTTCGAAGAGATAGTTGGAGAGAATGGGAATTGTGGTCTTGCGCTCCACCACGCCCTGAGTGGCTGTCAGTTCGCGAAGCAGCTCAACTTTGCTGACCGTTATTTCCATGGTCGTTGTGGATATAGCAGGGGCGACTTCCACCGGCATATTGGGTCTCCCGACTCTACTTCTGTTCTCTTCTTATATCAAATACTAAAACAATAAAACCAGTAGTAACCGTAGGGGCCTCGGAGAAGTGGAAAACTGGGCCAGGTCCCTGCGATTCAGTGGCTTCCATGTCTACTCTTCGTGTGAACAATCGCAGGTAACTTTGGCGGAGCCCAATGCAACACTGGGGCGACTCTAAAATTGCAGTCCGTGTCTCCACAGTTTCCACAGGCGCTCCACAGTCAGCATGGAGGAAGACCAGCCTGAAGAGTGGATAATTGCGTGGAAACCGCCTTCTTCCCGCATTCTACGCGCCCAATTGCTCAGTTAGCTTATTGAGCAATCTGTTCAAATCCTTGTCGTCCTTGCGAACGCCTTCAATCTTATCTACGGAATGCAGCACGGTCGTATGGTGTTTGCCACCGAACTGGCGTCCAATTTCTGGGAGCGAAGCCTCGGTGAGATGCTTGGCCAAGTACATCGCTATTTGTCTTGGATAGACGATGGACCGCGAGTTATTTTTCGCCTTGATCTCTACCAGACGCAGGCCGAACTGCTCAGCTACCGCTTTCTGGATGGATTCGATCGTCACTTTGCGGGCCTGCGAATCAATAAAATTCTTCAGTACCTGCTGGGTGTAAGGAAGCGTAATCTCCGCCCCGATCAGCGAGGAATGCGCCACCAAACGAATCAGAGCGCCTTCCAGTTCACGCACGTTCGACCGAATATTCGACGCGATGAATAGCGCCACATCCGATGGCAAGGTCACTCGTTCCTGCTCCGCTTTCTTTTGCAGGATGGCTACTTTCGTCTCCAGATCAGGCGGCTGAATGTCGGCGATCAGGCCCCACTCGAAGCGGCTGCGCATGCGATCTTCAAAGTCCGCCAATTCTTTCGGCGGGCGATCGCTCGCGATTACGATCTGCTTCATCGATTCGTGGAGGGCGTTGAAGGTGTGGAAAAATTCTTCCTGCGTGCGCTCTTTCTGTGCCAGGAACTGGATGTCGTCGATCAACAACACGTCCATGGTCCGGAATTTATCCCGGAAGCTGATCATCTTGTCGTAGCGCAACGAGTTGATCATCTCGTTAGTGAACTTCTCGCTCGACACGTAGCAGATCGCCGCCTGCGGCGTCCGGCGCTTGATCTCGTGGCCGATCGCCTGCATGAGGTGCGTCTTGCCCATACCGACGCCGCCGTAGAGGAACAGCGGGTTGTAAGCCTTGGAGGGCCGCTCGGCGACGGCCTGGCAAGCCGCGTGTGCGAATTGGTTCCCGCTGCCGATGACGAACGCGTCGAACGTATAACGCGGATTCAGTTGCGCAGCGCTGTCCCAATCGAATCGCCCCTGCGACGGATGGAGCGCCTGCGGACCTGCGCTGGTACTCGAACCGCCAGCCGCGCCTCCGCTTGTACTTCCACTGGTACCTGTGAAGGAATGAGCAGAGAGGCCGCCGTTGTGTCGTATCGGCGTGTTCGAAGGATCGTCTTCGGCGGTAACGAACTTTACATCCTCGTAGCCGAGCCCGAGGTTGTCGACCGCTTCCTGAATCAGGTCGGCATATTTATCGCCAACGTGACGGAACTCGGCCGTCGGAATGCGCACGAAGAGAATCCCATTGCTGGCGTGGCTGTAGCGTGTGGGCTTCAGCCAGGTGTCGTAGGAGTGGCGATTGACTTTCTTTTCCAGAGCGTCAAGAATGCGCGCCCAAGGATTCGGGATGATGGCAGAACTGGAGAGAGACATTTTTTACCAGAATGTTAAAAACGCCGGCGCGAAGCGTCCGGGAAAAGCCGATCTTGAAATTAAAAGTCCGTCGTTTATGAGCAGTTTTGCCGTACGGGTTGTCTGTGAAATTTATTACGAGACGAACGGCATACTAGCATAAAAAAATCGCCGCGTCGGTGGGTTATAACAAAAAACTTTGGCATGAGTGCTTTATCGAATCGCGATTTGTTTTCGCTGTCAAGTGTCGAGAAACTAACTGCCGCGCAAAGGGTGCAACTTACGGAATAGTGTGCAGCTACGAAATCCGCCGTTCCCGTCGTGCCGGTGCCGTCGTCTTATAATTTCCTGGATACACCACTACCGAGCGTCGTCCACCTTCACCATCACTTTCAGTGCGCAAATCTTTTTCCTCACGCAAGGCCAGATGAACGATCCGACGCTCGCGCGATGACATAGGTCCAAACCGATACGGCTCGCTGGTACGGCGCACCTGCTCCGCTGCCACACGCGCTGCCAGTTGCAACTCGTCGATCCGCATCGCCCGGAAATTCTTGCAGTCGAACCAGATCTTCTCGTGTTCGTTGCCCTGCAAGTGCAGAATTTCCGATGCGAGCAGCTCAAACGAACGCAGCAACTCGCCGCCGCGTTCCAGCAGCAGCGCAGAATCGGGCCCAGCGAACTCCACCAGAATTTCTGGATGCTCCCATTCGCGATTCTGTGCGATCGGAGGATCCACTGTGATCCGATACTTCAGCTTGAAGCCGCCATTCGAAATGACAGCCTGCAGAAATTCCCCAATCTGTTTTGCAGCAGCAACTTTGTCAGTAATAGGCATTCAATCCTCAGCGATCAGCCTTCAACGGTCAGCCATCAGGTGAACCATGCGCATGAGAGCGCTAACGGTTGACAGCTGAAGACTAACGGCTCAGTATCACTACACTAAAACTCTCTCATTCAGGAGCGCTTTTACCTGACGGCTGACAGCTATTTTTCTTTCTTCCGCGCCCGCTTCGCCATCATTTCGCGCATCTCGCGCCCCAGCGACGTCCGATTCATTACCGACTGCTGCACGATCCCGATCAACTGACCTGCCGCCCAATACAAGCCCAGGCCGGCAGGCAAGTTCCAGCTCATGAGCCCGAGCATACCTGGCATCATGAGGTTCATCATCTTTTGTTGAGCCGGATCCATTCCGGCCTGCGGCGTCATCCGCTGCATTAAAAACATGGTGACGATGATCGCAATCGGCAGAATGTGATACGGGTCGGGCGCCGAAAGATCGTGAACCCACATCCACGGAGCATGACGCAGATCCATGGCCACGTTGAGCATGCGATAGTATGCAAACAGAAACGGTGTCTGAATCAGCAACGGCAAACATCCTCCCGCTGGATTGACGCCTTCCTTCTTATACAGCGCCGAGATCTCTTCGTTCATCTCGGCCTTCTTTGGATCGCGCAGGCTGTACTTCTTATATTTTTCCTGAATCGCCTTGATCTGCGGGGCCACGCGCTGCATCTTCAGCATTGACTTCATCTGCGAAAGCCGGAGCGGCAGCAGCGCCAGATTGATGATCAGGGTTTGCAGCAAGATCGCCCAGCCCCAGTTCCCGACGATGTGGCTGTGCATCCACTTCAACCACAAAAATAGCGGCCGCGCGATAATTCCCAGCCACCCAAAGTCGATGATCGCCCGCAAGTCTGGTTCAGCGCCCGTGATGCCCGGCACCGGCACAGTTTCCAAGTCTGATAATTGCTTCGGACCGACGTAGAGCCGCGCATCGGTCGGGCCCCTCAGGTTGCCAACCGCCGCACCGAGCACGTCGATCTTATCCTTCTGATTCGTATCGGATCCGTGTGGAATTTCAATCGCATTGCGCAGAGTCACCAAGGCCGCGTTTTGCGGATCCTGCGGCAAAAAGACCGCCGCAAAATACTGATCCGAAACTCCCGCCCAATGGAACGGTCCCGCCAATGTTCCGTTGCCGCTGATCTTCTTGATTGCCAGCCGCTCGACCTTGCTATCGTATTGGTAGACGATTTGGTCAGCGGCATACTGCGGGCCGGTCATATCCGCGCCGAACCCTGCCGGCCACATTGGAAACGCCGTGACCTGCATGCCCTTCTGATAAACCGCTGTCTTCACTCCGACTACGTAGCTGTTGGGATCGAAAGTGTAGCTCTTTTGTACGGAGATATCGCCGTCATCATAGGCAAACTTAATCTCAGCCGGTGCGGCGGTTCCGGTGCTGGTCGCCACATACAAAACTGAATTCAGCTTGTCTCGGAGTGCCCCCTCATACGACCACAACGTCAGCGGATAACCATATTTCTCCGCTGCCAGGGTATTTACTAGCTCAAGCGGGCCGCCTTTGTCGTCGGTGAATTTCTTCAGTACCCAGGACTTAACCCGTCCACCGCGATTGGTGAACACAATCCGGTAGACATCGTTCTCAATTACCGTCTCCGATTCACTTGCCGCTTGTAGTGGAGCCGATGCTGTTTCTCCCTTCGCGCCTGCGCGATTAGCCGTCGCCGCATTCGTACCTGGTTGTGCGGGAAGTTGCGTGGGAGGTTGTGAAGCGTTCTGCGAAGCAATCTGCGCCTGATTCTGCGCCGCCTGAGAGGTTTCTTGTTTCGCCGGAGGCTGCGGCCCGTACTTTTTCAAGAGCGGCTGGAAAACCATGAGGACGAGAAACGTCAGCGCAAACACCAATAACAGCTTGCGCTCCATCCCGGGTTCTTGTTGAGGATTATTAAATTCAGCCAACTCAGTAACTCATCATTTTCTTGAAGTTGCTAAGAACTACACGTAAGGAAATGTGGGTGTCCCATTCATTCGCGTTTTGTGCGAATGAGTGGGCCTGTCCAAAGTATCCTTGATCACCGGATCTAATCCGCCCGTCGCTAAAGGATGGCATCGCAAAACTCGCCAAGTCGCCATCGCTCCGCCACGAAGGGCGCCAAACCGTTCCACTGCTTCCATGGCGTATTCAGAACACGTCGGTACATAGCGACACGACGGCGGAAACACGGGCGAAATCCATCGCTTATAAACCTGCAACAACCAGAGCGCGAGAGACTTCATTTTTACTTCTCCGTCAGCTTTTTCGCGATTGTATCCAGCGCCCGGCCCACTTCTTCGAGCACCACTGAAAATTCCAACGTCAGCACCGACTTCTTCGGATTGATCACTACGTCCACCGAGCACGCGCCCAGAAGCACCGAGCGCCGCAACCGCACCGCCTCGCGCAGACGCCGCTTAATCCGGTTCCGCTGCACCGCACCGCCGAGCACGCGACCTACCGTAAATCCAACGCGCGCGCCTTTTTCCGGTAAATCAGTTTCTGGTGAAGCACCATCCTGCGAAGCACCACCGGCACGCCGCAGATAAAAAACGGTCATGTGCGAGGAAAAGTGCCGCCGTCCTTGCTTATAAACCCGTTCGAAGTCGGAGTGCTTCAGCAACCGCCCCGAGCGTGAGAGGCCGCGCGAAAAGCTCGCACCCGCCTTCGCCGCGGGCCGCACTACACTCCGCTCTGGAGCATCGGCGCTCACCAGCTCACAATCCTGCACAATGAATAGTAATAACGACGGCCTTTGCTGTCCGTGGTTGGAAAACTAGTCGCGGAAACCCGGCGCCACTGAAACACGCTTGCGCCCTTTGGCCCGGCGGCGCGACAGCACGGCAGCTCCGTTCTTCGTCTTCATACGAGTCCGGAACCCGTGCTTCTTCGAGCGCTTGCGCTTGTTGGGTTGAAATGTACGTTTCGGCATCGAAAATCCCTGCTCCTGATTGAATCAGATGGCTTAAAGGCAAACCGTAAGTATAAATGACGCGCACCGGATGCGGCAAACCGAGGGTCGGTACGAAGGGCAAGAATGTTTGCTTCCCTTCTTGAACTAATTTGGATCACAGCTATGGGGAGACTCGCGAGCTATCAGGGCGGTGCTGCAAAAGAAATGACTGGTGGAAGTTCTCGGTTAGTGTAAAACGTTGATTACAACAGTTAGCCCTTCGCGAACTGGATGCGCGTAAAATACATACCCGTGGAGACACGAAGCGCGTTGCCCTACGTCCTCAGGTTGTGGTGGTGCTCCACCTCGCCAATAGCGGTGTTGTTTGCGGGACGCGTCATGTGGGAAAAAACAGTGTGGACGTGGTCACGCGGGCCGCAGATGGTTGGGTTTAGCATGATGCACATTCACCCGATGATTGCGATTGTGGGCATGTCGGGTTGCCTCGCTGCGATGGTCTGGCTCTTGCCAGCTATTCCCTATGCGATTGCGCGTCGAAGGGCCATCGGCGTTACGGACGTGGCAATGATTGCATGTTCGCTGCTTGTAGCTGCAGCCGTCGTCATACCAGATGACTTCTTTGCCTAGATTCTCCGCGCTTCAGCCCCATTTAGTTGTGCTGCGAAAGATCACCTGGAGTACCTTCACCAACTGACCACCCCGGCAAGCAGAGGCTGAATGTCGACATTCCAGTCACCCGCGAGATTCTTCAGATCAATTCATATCGCTTCAGACTGGCTCCATGGACCTCCGCTGAGAGCAGGAGCATGATCACACACATTGAAGGTTTTGCTCACCGCTCCAAGAGAGTCGGCTGAGCCCAAGATGAGGGGTTCGAGAATTGGGAAGGTTCTCGACCCCTTATTTTTTCCTTGGTCTAATTCTTACAGGGATTTCGCCGCCGTTATCCGCCGCTAC
>Ga0210391_10003894_pt1 | contig 12576 bp, 8 predicted proteins | sample IncBWC12OmetaG_FD_160573 | JGI IMG/M metagenome (GOLD analysis project Ga0210391, IMG submission 160573) | Forest soil microbial communities from Barre Woods Harvard Forest LTER site, Petersham, Massachusetts, United States - Inc-BW-C-12-O ... | reverse complement strand
GGATACGGGCTTTCGTCTTCCTGCCAAACGCGAATTTCCACCGGCCAGCGCATCTGCTCACGCAGGCGGCCTTCTTCAAACGCGGGGGCGACCAGAAGCGGATCGCCTTGGCGCGCAATCAGAAACGCGAGAATACGTTCGCTAGGCCACCAATGGATGCCGGTGTAATAGACGAGCGTGGTTCCGGGAGTGACGTACAGAGCTTCGAAACGCGGCTGCGCGTCCGTCATCAGTTGTTGCGCGTGAGTGACGCGCGCCTGAAGCTCGTCGGTGCGAATTGGTTTCACGCGATCGCCAAGGGGCTTCAAGGCATCGAACGCAGACGGCAGCGATTGTCCAGTGTTTTGCGTTGCCGATTGTGAACCAGCCGCGATTCCGCTGAATGCGGTTCCAGCTGCAACGCCGCCGGTAGTGACCACAGCGGATTTGAATAAATCACGCCGAGAAAATTTCATGGAACTCCTGATGGAAGAATCAGTGAAAATGCGAAATCAAGACGGCGTCTGTGACGGCGCGTCCATGAGCGTAGAGAATCTGCTTCCCATCCGGCGATAGGGTGTAGGCGCCCCACTGAAAATCCGGCCCCAGATTCATCACTTGCTTGGCGGCGGCCGGTGTGCTGCCCTGCGCCCCGACCGGCTGAGCCCACAGACTCACGACGCCGTCTTTGTTGATCGGATACAAAACTGCGCGACCATCTTTTGTCCAGGCGAGTTTCTGTCCGCCATCGCCATTGAAAGCGCCTTGCAGTTCCGGCGGCAAGTCATAGACGTTGCGTATTTCTCCTCCGTCCAGCCCAACAATCGCCAGCTTAGGACGTTTGCCGGGTTCGGGCTGATAGGCGCATGCCAGGGAGATTCCATCCGGGGAGATCACGGGAGCAAACAATTCCGCTCGGGAGATTTCTGCGGGTGTGCCGCCGTCGATTGCGACGCGCATCAGGTGGGTGGTATCGCCGGTGACATCAACGTAAACCACAAATTTTCCGTCTGGCGAGCAATTGGGATGCACGGCAATCTTGCCGGTGCTGACCTGCGTCAGGTTGGACCCATCCATGTCCGCGCGCCAGATGGCGCTGCTGTCCTTGCCGCGGCCCATGCCGAAGACAAAGTGCCGGCCGTCTCCGCAGCTGGAAAGCCAGCTTGCACTGACGATGCCGGAGGCAATGTCATGCACGTTCGAACCATCGGGCGAGGCGCTCGCGAGCTGAATGCTTCCGGACGTGTAATAGGTGTAGATGATTTTGCCGTCGGGCGTCCAGATGATGCCGGAGATACCATCAGCGCGGCTGATGCCGCTGGAAATCTGGCGCGGCGGCGAGAGGGAAGCAGAGCTGCCGAAGTTTGCAACCCACAGACTACCGGTGAGAGTTACCTGGGCGGAGGCGAGCGCGGAGCCGTCGGAGGTGATGCTGGTTCCGTTATAGAAATTCAAATCATTGGTGACGCGGCGAACTTCGGCTTCAGGATAGCTGAGTGCGAAAAGTTGCGCGTTGAGAGACGTCCGGCTGACACGCGCGTTGAAAAGGAGCGCGGAGCCATCGGGAAGCCAAGCCATTTGATCGGGAGCGAGCCAGTCAACGGAGCAGAGACGGGTTTTCGTTTTGGAGTCAACGTCCACGATCTCGACCGCGTACTTATCGAATTCGCCGGTGGGATTGTCCGCCACGGCGATGCGCTTGCCGTCGGGAGACCACGCCGGGCCATTGTCGGAAAAATGAGGTGGATTGGTCAGAACTAAAAGATCCTGTTCGCCGGAGCCGTCGGCATTCGCGACGATCAATTTTGAAGTCTTGGCTTTACTGACCTGTCTGACGAACACGAATCGTTTGCCGTCGGGAGAAAAGCTGATAGGACTATCCACGTCTACGATCACCTGGCGCGGCGCGCCACCCAAGGAAGGCGCCTGGAAGAGGGTTCCGACGCCAATCGATTCATCTCGCTTGACGAAGTAAAGATAATTGCCATCGGGTGAAAAACTCACGCCTTCGACTTCGCCGGGCGAGCCGAGTTCCACTTGTGCAGTGCTGCCGGTGGCGAGCTGGCGAATCCAGATGCCGTGGCTGCCTTTTTCGTCGGCGACGTAGGCGACCCACTTGCCGTCAGCGGAAATTGTGGCGGAGTGAATATTGCCTGTGGAGGTGATGGGCGAAATCATCATTTGCGAAAAGGAGGAAGCTTCCTGGTGGTGGTGTCCGGAGCGATCGCGAAAAACGACGACCAGGACCGCGCCGATGGCGATGAGGATCGCAACGGCTGCCGCGATCCATACGCCGAGGCGCGAGCCACTTTGCGCAGGTGCGCTGGTGGTGCCGCTTGCTGATGATGGAAGCGCGGTCGGGTGCGTAGCGGAGAGTCGCGCTGCATTCGAGCCGGAGCCGGGATTGGGGGCCGAGTTTGCCGTTGCCCAGGAGCCGGAGGAACTGCTGGGAGCGCGGGAGGAGTCGGTGTCGCGTTTCAGGCGCTTTAGGTCACCGCGCAGTTCGGCAGCCGTCTGATAGCGCAGCTCGCGATCTTTCTCCAGGGATTTTCCGATGATTTCTTCCAGCTTGGCTGGGAGCAGCGGATTGATGGAGGTGGGCGAGGCGGGCGTGCGGTTCAGAATCGCGTCGAAAATAACCGCGGAAGTATTGCCGTTGAACGCGGCTTGGCCCGTAGCCATTTCGTAGAGCACTGCGCCCAGGCTGAAGAGATCGGTGCGCGCGTCAAGATCTTCGCCGCGGGCTTGTTCCGGGGACATGTAAGCAACGGTGCCGATCGCGGAGCCCGGACTGGTGAGCAAGAGATTGTCAGTGGTGGGCTGAGTAATGCTGTTGCCCGCGCCGACTGCTTCACCCATGCGACGCGTGGCGGCTTGTTTGGCCAATCCGAAATCGAGAATTTTCGCTTGGCCGCGCGAGGTGATGAAAATATTCGCGGGCTTGATGTCGCGATGAATGATGCCGCGGGAATGGGCGGCGTCAAGCGCGTCGGCAATCTGCGCGCCGAAATCGAGCAGGGCATCGGTTGCCATGGGACGGCCGCCGATGCGTTCGCGAAGCGTCTGCCCTTCGAGCACTTCCATGACGAGGTAGGGGCGCCCGTTATGTTCGCCTACGTCGTAGATGGTGCAAATGGCCGGGTGATTCAGGGAAGACGCGGCACGGGCTTCGCGCTGGAAGCGCTCGAGCGCAGCCGGATCGCGCGCGAGGTCCGCGGAAAGAAATTTAAGGGCAACTTGACGGCCGAGGCGCGTATCTTCTGCGCGGAATACCTGGCCCATGCCGCCGCTGCCCAGAGGGTCAAGAATGCGGTAATGCGAGATTGTTTCGCCGATCATAGCAATTTTTGTGCGTTCCTTTTCGCACGCCATCGTAAACAACTGCACGCGAGGGCGCAAGGATGTAAAAGCGACCGGTTAAGCCCCTGGCGAAGAAAATGGAAAGAACGGCAGCCTGCCAGAACTGGCCGCGAAGCCCTGATTCAGCCAATAACTTGCGCAACTTTTCCAAACGGCCTGGGTTTCACTCCCCAGCAGCAAAAGGGGCTCCGGCCCTCGGCCATCATCTCTCACTAATCTAAGGAGAATTTCAAATGGGAAATCCTAGAGCTATTGGTGTGCTCGTTGCTTTTCTTGCCGCGGTGTCGCTTTCCAGCTGCGGCGGGGGCTCCAGTATGGGAACGACTTCCACGCAAAGCCAAGCCTCAATTTATACCGTGGGTACTGACGCTCCTTTACCGAGCGTGGTTTCCTGCGAGGTCAACGTAACCGGAATCACTCTGTTCAATGGCACGACGAACGTGAGCGTGCTATCGCAGCCGCAGATTGTGGATTTTGCGCAGCTCAGTGGGTTGCATCAGCTGCTGGACCTCACCGCCGTGCCGACGGGAACCTACAGTTCGGCGACGATCACGATTGCTTCGCCGGTGATCGGGTTCATTGATACGTCGGTGGGTCCGCCGGTCATTAATACGATCAACGGAACGCTGTCGCAATCGAGCGTGACGGTGACGTTCGCTAACCCTGTGATGGTTTCCGGCGCAGATCTGTTCGGCTTGCGCATGGAATTTGATTTGCGCAAGTCGCTGGCAATTGACGGAAATGGCCAGGTTACCGGCGCGGTGAATCCGGTTTTCGAAGTCGCGTTGCTGAATTCGACCGATGCGCAAGTTGCGATCGATGACTTTCACGGAGGCGTGGTGGGCGTCACTGGCGCCAACACGTTTACGATTCAGGGTCCGCATGGGCGCCAGTGGAATGTCACGACCAACGACAACACCATGCTCGACGATCCCAGCACTGCGTTGAGTTCGTTTACGACCAATACCATCGTAGAAGTTTCGGGTACGCTGGATCCAGTTACGCACGCGATTGACGCATCCGAGGTGGAAGTCGTCTCCAATAACGGTTTCTTCATGGGCGGTTTGTTCACCAGCGTCCGCCCGGCAACTGGGCCGGCGACGCAAGCCGACTTGTACATACGTGAGTTGTTGCCGGCGGTGAACGGAGTTTCTGACGGGCAGATTGAAACGCTCGGTTTGAACGGCTCGGAAAAATACATGATCGAGCACATCAACCTGCCGCTGACCACTTTGCTCTTCAACAATTCGGAACTGGCGCCGGGGCAACGTGTGGGGATCGGCGGAGCGATCAGCACTACCAACGGCACCACCACTCTGACGGTTCAGCGCGTGGTTCTGCGGCGCCAGGGACAGGCGGGCGCGTGGGTTCCTGGCAGCACGATGGTGCAGAACAACAACGCCGGCACGTTTCAGTTGAACGATCAGTGGACCGCGGGCGTATTGCTGCCGCAACCGCTGACCGTGATGACCACGAACGACACGAACTTCATCAATCTGAGCGGACTGGGTGCGCTGACAGGCACGCAGCCGATTTCGATTCGCGTGGTCGGCTTCATACTGATCAATCAGACCACGGGCCAGCCGGTGCTGGTGGCGCGTTCGGTGGAGGAACTCGCAACATAACGATTCATAAAAGTCATACCACGTCATAACCGTTGCTGAGAGATCTTCGGCGACGGGCCACGGTCCCGCTCGTCTGGCAGCGGGACCGTGGCATTTTTTTGGCTTGCGCCTTTCGATGCGGGCGCTACAATCGGCGGCATGAACGAGCCGCGAACGTTTGCTGAATTCTGGACGTTTTACGTTTTAGCGCATCGCCAGCCGCTGACGCGAATTTTCCATACGGCGGGGACGCTGGTGGGATGGTCGCTGCTGGTTACGGCAATCGTGCTGCGCAAGCCGTGGTACGTTCTGGCGGCGTTTGCGGTGCCTTACGCGCTGGCTTGGTTTTCACATTTCTTTGTTGAGCACAATCGGCCGGCGACATTTGGACATCCGTTGTGGTCTTGGCTGGCGGACCAGAAAATGGTGGCGATGGTGCTGGCGGGAAAGATGGGAGCCGAAGTGCAACGCTGCGCCTCCGTGGAGAGTGCTGGATCCACCGCTTGACCGCACCGGATGGCGCCCCTGTCTTAGCTGCTCACGCTGAAACGTGCCGCGGCTGTGCGTCAGTGTTCCAGTTGAGTTGCAATGATCTGCTTGCCGCGGACTTTGACCTCGATCGCCGTAGGCGGGCGTATGCCTCGGCCGCTAACAATCGCTCCACGGACTACTCCGTTCGGCCCCGTTCCATACCGTGTGAGGTCGTAGACCGCGTGATTGCAAGGGTTTGTAACCATCGGATGATCGCCGTGAAAACCGTACACGCGTTCCAACTTCTGAAGGTCCGTCACATATTCCAATTGGCAAGTTCCGTATGGCTCCCGCAGCGATAGACCCCAATAAACGCCGCTGGGAAGATGCACTACGAGCGCCGGAAGATCATCGGCAGTTTTTGCCGCGCGAAATACGAATCGCTTGGACGACCATGCATTCGCCAGTTCCGCCGTCGTGGCGATCGGACCTGGTCCCACCGCTTCCTGCGCAGCGGGAGGAGGTGCGGCTGGTGGAAGATCAACCGCGGGAGCGGCTGCGGGGACTGCCTCTGTCTGGTAGGGTGTGCTGGAATGTCTCGACGAAAACAGCGCGACAGCGACAACGCAAATTACGATGGTAGCAATGGCCAGCAATTTTTGAGCCGGGATCTTGTGCGACGCGGCTGCGGAATTCCGAAACTGGGGCGCCATCCCTGCCGGCGGTTCCGGCGCCGGCTTATTGCGCGCAGGGTTGTCGGTAACGCCGGGTATGTTCGGCTCTGTCGGCTTAAACGGATCTTGTTCGTTAGGTTTGTCGGGCACGGTGAACCGCTCTGCGGTAATCCTCAGCTTGATTTGGATTGCAGGGATATGCAAGCAGGGTGATGCCTTATACGTTAATGGATGCGCAGCAAGGCAGCGCGGGTGGGCGGGACGATCTTTTGCGGATGCGATGTTGTGCTTCGAGGAGTCAGATCAAGCCGGATGCTCGACGCGTACGGAATGGTGGGCGACGTATTCATGGAGATTGGCCAGGATCAGCAGCAGTTCGAGCATGCGATCGCGTTGTTCGGGCTGCGGCTCGTCGGCGCTCTCTTCCAGATTCTTCACAGTGGCGAGCGCGTCGGCTAGCAGCCATTCCAGGCTTTCCTTGGTCAGCGGAGATCCTTCACGGCAGCGCGTGAGAGCCTGATCGGTGCGTAGAAAAGCTTCATCGAGAAAATGATCCAGGCAAAGCTCTGCGCGAGCGAGTGCCGGAGGAGCAGGTTTTGCGCAACCAGCTCGTACGCAACGGGCGGAAACAGCGGCTTTCATCCCACACCCCTGATTCTCGAGCGGTTACAGCCTCGAGGTTGACCAGAGAGTAGCACAGATTTTTCGCGCGCAAGTTACGGTGAGTTGTAAAGGATAACAACCCTGCGGGCACGCCAAAAGCGTCGCGTGAGACACGCGAGGCGGCGAATTTTTGGGTCCGTGAAAACCAATTGCCGCCTGGCGCGTCTGCGGGCGTAGAAACTTCTAGCGGATCTGTATACTTCCGGAGCTGGTGCTGAGTTCCACCGTCGGGCCGCCGCCGCCCACTTTTCCCTGCAGCTCGCGCGGACTGAGTTTGCCTTGGACCGCGATTTCGCGATTGGTGTCAATGCTGCCGGAACTGGTGCGCGCCACCAGGTTGAACGAGGCCTGCTGCGGCAGTTCGACGCTGACGTTGCCCGAACCGGTATGCAGCCGCCAATCGCCCGTGGGATCTCCTTGCGCAGTGATGCTGCCGCTCCCGGTCTGCACTTTCACCGCACCCTTGGCGCCTTTCACTTCCACATCGCCCGAACCGGTTCCGATTTCCACGTCACCGGCCGCGGTCTGTTCGAATTTCACGCTGCCACTGCCGCTGGATGCGCTGAGGGCTCCGGCAATGCCGATGGCGTGAATGCTGCCACTGCCCGCGATGGCTTTTGCGGCACCGTGAATTCCGTTGAGTTCGATATCACCGGAGCCGGTGCGCGCGTGCGTTTCGCCGCCGATGTTGCTGAGGCGCACACTGCCGGATCCGCTGCTGGCATCGGCAGGGCCGGCGATGCCTTGGACGACTTGGTCGCCCGATCCGGATTCGGAGTGCAGCTTGGTTTGCGCCGGCACCACGACTTCGTAACTGATCGAGATATTATTTTTCCAATCGTGGTTTTCGATGTGGCCGACGCGGACAGTGTTGCCGTTCTGCTCGATCGGCGGATTGGCTTCGATTTCGTGGATGCGCTGCTCGGCGTCACCGCCGAACCAACCATGATTTGCGTGGATGCGGCCGTGGATCTCGACTTTGCCGGAATCTCCCGTGCGCACCGTGATTTCACCGGAGCCGGTCTGGACGTCCAGGTCCACCGCGCCCGTTACCGCGAGCGTGCGATCAAAATGGCCATCGTCGCCGGCAAGCGCCGGCCTGGCGGCCATTGCGGCGGCAAGCGAAAGCACGAGCGCCAGCAGTACGGAGAAATTACGCGTACGAATTCTCATATTCCATCCTCCTGAGCAGATTGCACCCAACACAAATGAAGATACGCAGACGATGTCCGAAAAGTTCAGAGGCGGAGAAGGGAAATTAGGCCGTCTGGCCGTGGCACTTTTTGTACTTCTTGCCGGAGCCGCAGGGGCAGGGATCGTTGCGGCCCACTTTGGCGCCGGCGCGGGCGGGCTTGGGAGCTTCGACAGGCGTGTTGCCGGTCTGAAACTGCATTTGCTGTTCCTGGCGGCGCTGCTTGCGTGCGATCTCTTCGGGAGAAAACTGCGAAAGGCCGCGCGGCACCAGAGATTTCTGCGCGGACGGTGCAGTAGGTTGCGCGATAACCGCGGCAGGTTGCTCCGCAGGCCGCACCAGGAAGAGGAAGCGCACCGCTTCTGTATCAATGCGATTCATCAGCTCATCGAACAATATGAATGCTTCCTTCTTGAATTCGACGAGTGGGTCTTTCTGGCCGTACCCACGCAGACCGATGCCTTCCTTCAAGTGGTCGAGTGTGAGGAGGTGGTCCTTCCACTGGCCGTCCACGACGTCTAGCAGGATATGGCGCTCCAGCCAGCGCAGGGTCTGCGCGCCGAACAGCGCTTCCTTCTCTTCATAGCGCGCGCGAACTTTTTCGATCAGTTGGTCGCCCACCGTTTCATGATTCAAAGTCGCGAAATCCATCCCCACGGCCTTGGGATCGAACCCGAACTGGTTCAGAATTTCGTTGGAGAATTGCGTGACGTTCCACTGGTCGGGGTGCTGTTCACGCGGGCAATACGTTTCCACCAGTTCATTGGCAATGGCGTCGGCGCGCTCCAGCACGAATTCTTTCTGGTCGCGGCCTTCCAGGAACGAGCGGCGCAAGTTGTAGATCGTTTCGCGCTGTTTGTTCATCACATCGTCGTATTCGAGCAAATGTTTGCGCGCTTCGAAGTTTTGCGCTTCCACGGCTTTTTGCGCGTTTTCAATGCGCTTGCTAATGAGCTTTGATTCGATGGGCACGCCTTCGGTCATGCCCAGGCGGAACATCAAATTTTTCACGCGCTCGCCGCCGAAAATGCGCAGCAGGTCGTCTTCGAGCGAGAGGAAGAATCGCGACGAGCCGGGATCGCCCTGACGACCGGCGCGGCCACGCAACTGATTGTCAATGCGTCGAGCTTCGTGACGCTCCGTGCCCAGAATGTGCAGGCCGCCCATGGCGACTACTTCATCGTGTTCTGTTTTGCACTCTGCGGCGAACTGATCGTAAATGGGCTTCCACTGCTCGAGAGGAACCTGGAAGATTTTGCCTTCGATTTGAAACAGCACCATCGCCGGACTGCTGCCGCCATTGGAAGGAGCTAGCGCAGCGGCGGCCGCGGCGCTGGACGCATCGGCCTGTGCCGCGGTTTCCGTGCCGGGAGCCGCGCCAATCACCGAGCTGGCCGGAGCGTACGGCAGCGCGAGCTTGTTCTTCAGACAATAATCGCGCGTCATGGCTTCGGGATTGCCGCCGAGCAGAATATCCGTGCCGCGGCCGGCCATGTTCGTCGAGACCGTAACGGTGCCCTTACGCCCCGCCTGCGAAATAATGATTGCTTCGCGTTCGTGCTGCTTGGCGTTCAACACCTGGTGCGGAATGCCCGCCTTCTTGAGGTGCGCTGCGATTTTTTCGGATTTTTCGATGGAGATGCTGCCCACTAGCACGGGCTGGCCTCGTTCGTAATACTGGCGGACGCCGCCTTCGCGCGTGCCATCTTCCTGCAAAATGCCGTTCACCGCCGCTTCGAATTTTTCCGCTTCGGTGCGGTACACTACGTCGGAATTTTCGATGCGGATCAGTTCCTTGTTCGTGGGAATCGCGACCACTTCGAGCTTGTAGATCTTGTCGAATTCGGGCGCTTCGGTTTCCGCGGTTCCGGTCATGCCCGAAAGTTTTTTGTACATGCGGAAATAATTCTGGAAGGTGATCGTCGCCAGAGTCTGATTTTCGCGCTCGATCTTCACGCCCTCTTTTGCTTCCACGGCCTGATGCAAGCCATCCGACCAGCGGCGGCCGGGCATTTGGCGCCCGGTGAATTCGTCAACAATTACGACTTCTCCGTCTTTCACGACGTAGTCAACGTCCTTCTGAAAGAGCGTGTGCGCGCGCAATCCTTGATACACGTGGTGAATTATGTCCATGTGCGCGGGATCGTACAGATTGCCCAGGCTCAGCAGTTGCTCGCACTTGGAAACGCCTTCTTCGGTCAGAGTGGCGGTGCGGTGCTTTTCGTCTAGCGTGTAATCGATATCCAGGATCAGCTTGGGGATGATTTTGTCGATGCGATAATACTTGTCGGTGGATTCTTCGGCCGGGCCGGAAATGATCAGCGGCGTGCGCGCCTCGTCAATCAGGATGGAGTCCACTTCGTCGACGATGGCGAAATGATGGCCGCGCTGTACGCACTGGGTTAAGTCGTACTTCATGTTGTCGCGCAGATAATCGAAGCCGAATTCGTTGTTGGTGCCGTAGGTGATGTCCGCGGCATAGGCCGCGCGGCGTTGTACGTCGTCTAGATCGTGAACGATTACGCCCACGGAAAGCCCCAACAGCTTGTAAATCGGCCCCATCCATTCTGCGTCGCGGCGCGCTAGGTAATCGTTCACCGTGACGATGTGCACGCCCTTGCCGGTGAGCGCATTTAAAAACGCGGGCAGAGTGGCAACGAGCGTCTTGCCTTCGCCCGTCTTCATTTCGGAAATTTTGCCCTGGTGCAGGACGGAGCCGCCGATCAGCTGCACGTCGAAATGGCGCATGCCCAGAGTGCGGCGTCCTGCTTCGCGCACCAGCGCGAACGCGGGCACCAGCGCGGGCTGCAGCGCTTCCTGCATTTTTTGCTTGTAGTCCGGATCGTCGCGCTCCAGGCCTTCCATGCGCGCTTGGACTTCGGTTTTCAGCTGGGCGGTTTTCACGGTGATCTCGGCGTCCGAGAGCTTGCGCATCTCGGGCTCGAGCGCGTTGATTTCCGCGACCAGCGGCTGCAGCTCTTTTACGTCGCGCTCGTGCTTGGTGCCGATGAAACGCGCTACGACGTTATTTATGAATTTTTCGACATCCATATTTTCAGATTAGACGCATGCGAGCCCACAAGCGGGGCAAAATTGTTGTTTAAGCTCCCGTGAACGGGGAACCCGGCCTGCAGGTGTGGCGGCTGCGAGGATCGCGCGTCCCCCTAGGCACTATTGTAGCCGCTTGCGCGATTTCGTGCAAAGCGGAGTGGTGAGGGACGTTTCCTTGTGGCGGCGTACTTCAACGATTTGGTTTCAGTGCAGTCGGATGGCGCGGCTCGTAGAGGCCCAGTTCGCCGCCACCGGGAAGCTTGATCGCGGTGACGGAACCCCATCGCTCCTCTTTCACGGGATTCGCGAATTCGGTTCCCTTCGCCTGCAGATCCTTCATGGTGTCGTGGATGTTGTTGCACATTAGGTACAGCTCATAATGGGGTTTGCCGTCCGTCGGGTGAACGGCGAATTCGGCGGGCGGCAGCGCAAAAATCAGCCAACCGTGTCCGGCGTCGACGGAACCTAGCTGGAGCACGTCCTTAAAAAAGCTGCGAACTCTCTCTGCGTCCTTGGCATAAAAAATCACATGGGATCCGTTGACCATTTCTGCTCCTTCCTAGGACGGTGCGCGCGATTTGGATACAAGTTAGCTGGCCCCACGGGCATCGTACGGCGATCGCCGCACAGCTGCAACAATCTGAATTCACGGCGACGAAACATCTTAGCCGCCTTGCCGCTGGGCGCTCGGCAGTCTATGATTTGAGTGATGAAACTGTGACCTCGGAAGCCTCGTCGCACGCGGCTTCACTCAAAGGACTCTTATGCCTCCTGGACCAGGACCTGGACCTGCAGCAACGCTTGAGAAAAGACCGCCCATCGCGGGAGTAAAAAATCTTGTGGCCGTCGCCAGCGGCAAAGGCGGAGTGGGAAAGACTACCGTCGCCGTGAATCTGGCGATTGCGCTGAAAACTCTCGGCTTTACGGTGGGCCTGCTCGATGCGGATGTGTACGGGCCGAATGTGCCGGTAATGCTCGGCACCAACGAACAGCCGCGCGCGCTGGATGACAAGACCATCATCCCCGTGGAAGCTTACGGCGTGAAAATGATTTCCATGGGCTTGCTGAATCCCGGCGATAAGCCGCTGGTGTGGCGCGGGCCGATGTTGCACAGCGTGATGCAGCAATTCCTGCGCAGCGTGCAGTGGGGCGCGCTTGATTATTTGATCGTGGATTTACCGCCCGGGACCGGCGACGTGCAGCTTTCGTTGATTCAAAGTGTTTCGGTTACCGGCGCGGTGGTGGTGACGACGCCTTCCATCGTGGCTTTGGCCGACGTGCGTAAGGCCGTGGAAATGTTTCGCCAGGTGAACGTGGAGCTGCTGGGCGTCGTGGAAAACATGAGTTACTTTAATTGCCCGCATTGCAACGGGCGCATTGACGTGTTCGGCCACGGCGAAGGGCAGCATATGGCCAAAAATTTCGGCGTGCCGTTTCTTGGGGAGATTGAAATCGACCCGCAGATTCGGATCGGAGGCGACACGGGCAAGCCGGTGGCGTCGCTGGGCGAGGACGCGCCGGGCGGCAAGAGCGTTTATGCGGTGGCGCGCAATGTGATCGCGCGGCTGGAAATTGTGAATGC
>Ga0210391_10003893_pt1 | contig 12580 bp, 12 predicted proteins | sample IncBWC12OmetaG_FD_160573 | JGI IMG/M metagenome (GOLD analysis project Ga0210391, IMG submission 160573) | Forest soil microbial communities from Barre Woods Harvard Forest LTER site, Petersham, Massachusetts, United States - Inc-BW-C-12-O ... | reverse complement strand
GCGGGTGGCCCAGCGGCTGGTCGAGGCCCAGTCCACCCAGGCCCTGCTCACCTCGTTCAACGAAGTGGACCTGGGCGCGGTGCAGGAGCTGCGGGCGCGTTACAAGGACAAGTTCGAGAAACAGCAGGGCGTGAAGCTCGGCTTCATGTCCTTCTTCGTCAAGGCGACGATCGAGGCGTTGAAGAGATTCCCGGTGCTCAACGCGGCGGTCGATGGCAGCGACATCCTCTATCACGAGTTCTACGACATCGGCGTCGCGGTCTCGACCGATCGCGGCCTGATGGTACCGATCCTGCGCGATGCGGACCTGAAGAGCTTCGCGGACATCGAAAAGGAAATCACGGCCTACGCGACCCGCGCCCGCGCCGGCCAGATCGCCATCGAGGACATCACCGGTGGCACCTTCACCATCACCAACGGTGGGGTCTTCGGATCGCTCCTGTCGACGCCGATCGTGAACGCCCCGCAAAGCGCCATCCTCGGGATGCACAAGATCCAGGAGCGCCCGATGGTGGTCAACGGCAAGATCGAGATCCGCCCGATGATGTACCTGGCGGTCACGTACGATCACCGCATCATCGACGGGCGCGATGCGGTGCAGTTTCTGGTGAGCATCAAGGACAGCCTTGAGGATCCGGGCCGCATGCTGCTCGGCATTTAGGCAGGAGATTTCATGGCTGATTCGTTTGACGTCATCGTAATCGGGGGTGGCCCGGCCGGTTATCCGGCGGCCATCCGTGCCGGGCAGAATGGCCAGTCGGTCGCCTGCATCGATGAGTGGAAGAACCACGACGGCAGCCCCGCCTTCGGCGGAACCTGCCTGAATGCGGGCTGCATTCCCTCCAAGGCGCTGCTGGAGTCGACCGAGCTCTATCACCGCGCCCGCGAAGAGTTCGCGCTGCACGGCATTCAGGCGCCGGGGGTCACGATGGATGTGGCCACCATGCAGAAGCGCAAGTCCGGCATCGTGAAGAAGATGACCGATGGCGTCATGGCGCTGCTCAAGGGCGCCGGGGTGACCCCGCTGCAGGGGCATGGTCGACTGCTCGCGGGCAAGCAGGTCGAGTTCAAGTCCCACCAGGGCGAGCTCCGGACGCTGTCGGCCAAGCAGGTGGTGCTGGCAACCGGTTCCGTGCCCATCGAGCTCAAATCGGCCGCCTTCGATGGCCAGCGCATCATCGATTCCTGGGGCGCGCTCGAGCTGACCGCGGTGCCGAAGCGCCTCGGGGTGATCGGCGCCGGCGTCATCGGCCTGGAACTGGGCAGCGTGTGGCGGCGTCTGGGCAGCGAGGTCGTGGTCCTCGAGGCGCTCGATAGCTTTCTGGCCATCGCCGATCAGCAGCTGGCGAAGGAAGCCGCGAAGCAGTTCAAGCGCCTCGGCATGGATATCCGTACCGGGGCGAAAGTGACCGGCGCGGGGGTCACGGGCGATGCGGTCAAGGTCAGCTACACCGATGCCAAGGGTGAGCAGTCGCTGGATGTGGATACGCTGATCGTCGCCGTCGGACGTCGTCCGTTCACTGCGGGCCTGCTGGGTGAGGGCAGCGGGGTGCAGCTCGATGCGCGCGGCTTCATCGCCGTCGATGACAAATGCCGCACGGCCGTAGAGGGGGTCTGGGCCATCGGCGACTGCGTGCGCGGCCCGATGCTGGCGCACAAGGGCAAGGAAGAGGGGATCATGGTCGCGGATCTCATCGCGGGCCATTACGGCGAGGTCAATTACCGCATCGTGCCGTCGGTGATCTACACCGCACCGGAGATCGCCTGGGTCGGTGAGACCGAGGAGCAGGTCAAGGCGACCGGCCGCCCCTACAAGATCGGCGTGTTCCCGTTCATGGCCAGCGGTCGTGCGCGCGCCATGGAGAGCACGCAGGGCTTCGCCAAGCTCATCGCCGACAAGGGGAGCGATGAGATCCTGGGCGTGCACATCATCGGTCCGATGGCCGGTGAGCTCATCGCCGAAGCGGTGCTCGCGATGGAGTACTCCGCGAGCGCCGAGGACCTGCAGCGAACGATCCATGCCCATCCGACGCTGTCCGAGGCGTTGCACGAGGCGGCGTTGGCCGCGGACAAGCGGGCGATCGACAATCTGAACCGCTGAGGCGCCGCAAGCGATGACCGCGGCGCCGAAGTTTGATGCCATCAAAGCGGCCCGGGCGCGCATTGCCGGACACGTGCGCCGCACGCCGGCGCTGATCAGCGAGTCGCTGAATGACGAGCTCGGCGCGCAGCTGCATTTCAAATGCGAGAATCTGCAGCTCTCCGGCGCCTTCAAGGCGCGCGGCGCCTTCAATGCCGTGCTGAATCTGCCGCCCGCGCAGGCCGCGCGCGGCGTCGTGACCCACTCATCGGGCAATCATGGGGCCGCACTGGCGCTCGCGGCGCGCAGCCGCGGAATCAGCGCCTACGTGGTCGCGCCGCGCACGACCCCGGCCAGCAAGCAGCAGAACATGCGCCGCTACGGCGCGACCCTGCAGCTGTGTGAGCCCACGCTGCTCGCGCGTCAGGCGGCCGCCGAGCAGCTCGTCGCGGAGACGGGCGCGACCTTGATTCATCCCTTCGACAATGCGGACGTCATGGCGGGGCAGGGCACCGTGACGCTGGAACTGCTGGAACAGGTGACGGGTGTGGACGCGCTGGTGTGTCCGATCGGGGGCGGCGGTCTGATCAGCGGCACCGCGGTCGCGGCCCACGGGATCGATGCGCGCATCAAGGTGCTGGGCGCCGAGCCGAAGGGCGCCGATGATGCCTGGCGCTCGCAGCGCGCGGGGGTCATCACCCCGGTGGCGCAACCCAGTTCGCTGGCCGATGGCCTGCTCGCGACCGTCGCGCCCAGCACCTTCGAGATCATCCGCACCCAGGTCCACGCCGTCGGCACGGTGAGCGAGGAGGAGATCGTGGCCGCGATGCGCCGCATCTGGGATGAGTTGCGGATTCTGATCGAGCCTTCCTCGGCGGTGCCGGTCGCAGCGCTCCTGAACGGTGCGCTTGTCGTCAAAGGACTGCGGGTCGGCATCGTGCTGACCGGTGGCAACGTCGATCTGCACCGCTTGCCGTGGGGCCCGGGCTGAAGGTCAGGTGGCCGCGGGGTGGGCCTGGGCGAGTTTCAGCAGCAGCCATTCGAGCTTGGCCGGTTTGAGCGGATAGGTGAGTGTGTAGCGCAGGCGCAGGGCGCTCAGCCTCGGTCGCACCAGCGAGAGCCGCTGGCGCTCGGTGCAGAACACCCGAATCATGTGCGGCCACTTCGCGTGCACCTCATCGAGCAGCGCCAGGCCCGACCCATCCTCCAGGCGCTCGCAGGCCACCACCGCATCGAAGCCCGGCGCCTGCCGCAGCATCGCGAGCGCCTGGCTTTTGCTCGTCGCGACCGCCAGGGATTGCCGGCCCCGCACCCGCGCCACACAGTGCTCGAGCATGACCGGGTCAATATCCACCAGAAGCGTCTTCACCGATGAAGTTTATCGCAGTGCACCATCAGCGGGTGCGGCGCACTTCGGAGACGTTCGGGACGGCCTGAAGGCGTTTGATGAGCTTGCCCAGCTGCTCGAGGTTCCCCACGCCCAGCCGGAAGGCCACCCGGGCGATCCGGTCCTCATCGGTCAGGGTGTTCATGCCCTCGATGCTCAGGTGCTCCTGCGCCACCACGTCGGTGATGTCGCGCACCAGACCGCGGCGGTCATAGGCGAACACCACCAGTTCGACTTCGATCAACGCCTGTTCTCCGCTCGACCACTCCACCTGCAGCATGCGCTCGGGCTTCTCGGCGCGCATGCGCCCGAAGTTGCGGCATTCCGCGCGGTGGATCGTGACACCGCGGCCGACGCTGATGTAACCGACGATCGGCTGCGGCCGCAGCGGCGCGCAGCAGCTGGCCAGCGTGATCGGCAGGTCGCCGACGCCCTCGATGTCGACCGGATTGCGCCGTGAGGTCGGGGCCTGGCGCACCTTGCGCGAGGGTAGCTCCGGCGTCGCCGGGCGCACCAGCCGGATCAGGGCCTGGGACAGCTGCGTGGCCGTGATCTCGCCTTCGCCCAGCAACTGGTAGAACTCATCCGCATCCTGCGCGCGCAGCTGCGTGATCAGCTCACCCAGCATCGAGTCCTCGGCGCCGGCGCGTGTCATCTCACGCTCGGCAATCGAGCGGCCGGCGTTGCGGTTGTCGTCGGCGTCCTGACGTCGGAACCAGGCCCGCACCTTGGTGCGGCTGCGGGAGGAGGCGAGGTACCCCAGTTCCGGGGCCAGCCAGTCGCGGCTGGGTGCGGGATGCTTGCCGGCGATGATGTCCACCACCTCGCCGTTGCCCAGATGGTAGGTCAGCGGCACGATGCGGCCATTGACCTTGGCGCCGCGGCAACGATGCCCGAGGTTGCTGTGGACCTGGTAGGCGAAGTCGAGCGGTGTGCCACCGCGCGGCAGTTCGACGACCTCACCCTTGGGGGTCAGGGCATAGATATGGTCGGCGAAGATCTGACCCCGCAGGCTCTCCAGCACGTCCGGTTCATCCTGCGGCTGCTCGCCCGGATGCAGCAGGCGGCGCACGGCTTCGATCTTGCGCTGGTATTCGACATCGTGCGGGCCGCCCTCCTTGTACTGCCAGTGGGCGGCGATCCCGAGTTCGGCGTGCTCATGCATTTCGCGCGTGCGGATCTGGATCTCGATGCTGCGCGCCTCCGGGCCGACCACCGCGGTGTGGATCGAGCGATAGTGGTTGTCCTTCGGGGTCGCGATGTAGTCATCGAATTCGGCCGGAATGTACTGCCATTCGCCGTGCACGACGCCGAGCGCCGCGTAGCAGTCGCCGACCGAGTCGACCACGATGCGCACCGCGCGCACATCGAAGATCTGATCGAACGGCAGATGCTTGCGCAGCATCTTGCGGTAGATGCTGAAGATGTGTTTGGGGCGGCCGTAGACTTCGGCCCGCACCCCCATGGCGGCCAGACGCTGACGCACCGTGGCGCAGAACCCCTCGATGTAGCGCTCCCGATCCGCCCGCTTCTCATTGAGCGCGCTCGCCAGGCGCTTGTATTCATCCGGTTCGAGATAGCGAAATGCGAGGTCCTCGAGTTCCCACTTGAGCTGCCAGATTCCCAGACGGTTCGCGAGCGGCGCGAAAATGGCACGCACCTCGGTCGCCAGCCGTTCGCGCTCCGGGACTTCCAGATCCCGCGCATGCCGCAGCCGTACCAGCGCTTCGGCCAGCCGCGCCAGCACCAGTCGCTGATCGCCGACGACCGCCAGCAGCATCTTGCGCACGGTCTCGGCCTGATGGGCATCCAGGCCGCGCTCCGGGGCCCAGTCCCGCGAGAGGCCGATTTCGCCCAGCCGTTGCAGATCGGTGGCCACGCGCGCGGCCCCCGGGCCGAGCAGCCGCTCCAGGCTCTCGGGCGTCACGCCCGCACGTCCCAGCATCGGCTGTGCCAGCACGGCCGCCGCCAGCTGCGCATCGCCGGTCAGGGCGCCGATGACCTCGGCCGACTCGGTGGCGAGTGCGATGGCCGCCTCGGGCGCGTCACTGGCCGGAGTGACGGCCGCACGCATGTCCGCAATGGCATTGCGCAGCTCCGGCGGACAAAGTTGGGCGGCTTCCACGGCCCGTTCTCCTCGCGGCCCCGATGCGCGCGGCGTGTCGCCGCGGGCAGAATGCAGCTATCATACCTACCTCAGTCGCAGGCGGTGCCTGCAGCATTCAACACAGTGCAATACGAAGGCTATGGACCGGGCGGCACTGCCGTTTTAATTGAGTGCTCCGCACCGGAGCGCCATGACCTCGCCGCGCATCTGCGCCGGGTCTTTGCCGCACATGGGGGTCATCTGGGCGCCCAGGGGTCGGTTTCCTACCTGTTCACCCCAACCGGCGTGCTCGTGTACGCCGACGGGCCGGGTCTTACGGAACTGGCGCTGGCGGCAGGCGCCGAAGATGTGCAGCAGAGCAATGGAGGCATCGAGATTCTCACCGATCCGGAAGACTTACCGAGCATTCGCGCGGCGCTCGCTGCCGCGGGGTTCGTGGCCCGCACGGCGCAGGTCACCCAGCGTCCGGCGACCACCATCGAATTGAGCGGTCATGACGCCCACACCATGCGCACCTTCGTCGCGGGACTGGGGACCTTGGATGCGGTCCAGGGCGTCTATACCAATGCGCGGTTTTCCCCGCAATGAGTTCCTGGCGGCAGTTTGATCCGCAGGCGCGCGCCACGCGCGTAGCGCTGAGCACCGCGGCGCGCGTGCGGGTGCTCGGGCTGGATCCGGGATCGCGCCGTACCGGGTTCGGCGTCATTGACTGTGACGGCAATGAACACACCCACATCGCCCATGGCTGCATCGCGGCCGAGGGTGAGGCCATGGCCACCCGGCTGCGGGCGATCTTCGAAGGCATCGAGCAGCTGATCGCAACCTACCGGCCCGATGAAGTCGCCATCGAGCGGGTGTTCGTGAATCGCAACGTGGACAGCGCCATGAAGCTGGGTCAGGCGCGGGGCGCGGCGCTGTGCGCGGTGCCCTCGGGGACCTCGGTCTTCGAGTACGCGCCGCGCGCCATCAAGCTGGCGGTGGTCGGCTCCGGCGGCGCGGAGAAGAGCCAGGTGGCCCATATGATGAAAGTACTGCTGCAGCTCACCGCCGTGCCGGCCCCGGATGCGGGCGATGCGCTGGCGGTTGCCATGTGCCACGCGAATTCGCGCCGTCTGCAGCTCCTGGTGTCCGGTTGATCGGCTTCCTGCATGGGCGCGTCGCCGCCAAGACCGCGCCGGCGGTGACGGTGGATGTCGGCGGGGTCGGCTATGAGCTGGAAGCGCCCATGTCCACCTTCCTCAACCTGCCGGCGGTCGGTGAGAGCGTCCATCTGATCACGCACCTGGTGGTGCGCGAGGATGCGCACATTCTGTATGGCTTTGCGACCGAGGCGGAGCGGCGTCTGTTTCGCAATCTGCTGAAGGTGTCCGGCGTCGGGCCGAAGATTGCGCTGGGCGTGCTGTCGGGCATGAGCGTCGAGGGCTTCACCCGCTGCGTGATGGGCGAGGATGTGACGACGCTCACCCGCATTCCGGGAGTCGGTCGCAAGACCGCGCAGCGGCTGATCATCGAAATGCGGGATCGGGTCAACACTCAGCCCACGGTACCCGGAGCGGCGGGCAGGGCGACGGGCAGCGATCCGCAGAGCGAGGCGTTCGATGCGCTCGTGGCGCTGCAGTACAAGCCGGCCGAGGCCACCCGCCTGCTCAAGGGCATCGTCGCCGGTTCTCATTCCACCGAGGATCTGATCCGCCTGGCGCTGCAGGGTGCGATCCGTGAGTGAGTCAGGAGACGAGGTGGATTCGCGCATGACGAGCACTCTGGCGCAGTCCGGTGAGGAACAGCAGGACCGTGCCATCCGTCCGCAGCGGCTCACCGACTACGTGGGCCAGTCGCCGGTGAAGCAGCAGCTGGAGATCGCGATCACGGCCGCCCGCCAGCGCGCCGAGGCCATGGATCATGTGCTGATCTTCGGGCCGCCGGGTCTGGGCAAGACGACCCTCGCCAACATCATCGCGGTGGAACTCGGTGTGAATCTGCGCCAGACCTCGGGCCCGGTGCTGGAGCGGCCGGCGGACCTCGCGGCGCAGCTGACCAATCTGCAGCCGCGTGATGTGCTCTTCATCGATGAGATCCACCGTTTGAGTCCGATCGTCGAGGAAGTGCTGTACCCGGCGTTGGAGGACTGCCAGCTCGACATCATGATCGGCGAGGGGCCCGCGGCCCGCTCCATCAAACTGAAACTGGCGCCCTTCACGCTGGTGGGCGCGACGACCCGCGCCGGGCTTCTGACCTCACCGCTGCGCGATCGCTTCGGCATCGTGCAGCGCCTGGAGTTCTACAACGTCACGGACCTGCAGCATATCGTCACGCGCTCGGCCGGCATTCTGAACGTGCCGATCGTCGCGGCCGGCGCCGCAGTGATCGCGCAGCGCGCGCGCGGCACACCGCGAATTGCCAACCGGCTGCTGCGCCGGGTGCGAGACTTCGCCCAGGTGCGCGCGCAGGGACGGATCGATGAGTCGATCGCGATCGCCGCGCTCAACATGCTGAACATCGATCATCAGGGCTTCGATGCGCTGGACCGCAAGGTGCTGCGTACCATCATCGAGAAGTTCGATGGCGGCCCGGTGGGCATCGACAGCATCGCCGCCGCCATCGGCGAGGAGCGTGGCACACTCGAGGATGTCATCGAGCCGTTTCTCATCCAGCAGGGCTTTCTGGTACGCAGCGCGCGCGGCCGGCTGGCGACGCGCACCGCCTACCTGCATCTGGGCCTGCCCGTGCCCACCCATGCCAATGCCACGCTGCCGATTTTCGAGGAGGACGCGTGAGGTCCTTTGCCTGGCGCACGCGCGTCTACTGGGAAGATACGGATGCGGGCGGCGTCGTCTACTACGCCAATTACCTGCGCTTCATGGAGCGCGCGCGAACGGAATGGCTGCGTACCCTGGGCTACTGTCAGCGGGATCTGGCAAACAATCATGGAGTGCTGTTCGCCGTGACCCGGGTACGCATCGACTACCGCCGCCCGGCACGACTGGATGATGAACTGTCTGTCACTTGCGATCCACGCACCGTCGGTGCAGCGTCAGTATCTTTTGCGCAGAACATTCTGCGGGTCTCGAGCCCGGCCGGCGCGGCGCCCGCGGAGCTGCCGGGGGCCTTTGATCCCGCGCCCGGCGTGCTGACCGAGGCCGAAGTGCGCATCGCCTGTCTGGATGCGCGTACCTTCCGGCCGCTGCGCACGCCGGAATTCTTGTTGAGCGCCTTTGCGGCGCAGGAGAAACTTTAGGATGCCAGCTGATCTGTCGATTATCCGTCTGGTGCTCGACGCCAGTATTCCGGTGCAGCTGGTCCTCGCGCTGCTGGCGTTCGCCTCGGTGATGTCCTGGGCCATCATCTTCAGCAAGCGCTCGGTCATCAGCCGCGCCCGCCAGGAGGCCGATCAGTTTGAAACGAACTTCTGGTCCGGCGGGGATCTGGCCCAGCTCTATCGGGCGGTCGAGTCCCGCGGTCGCACCACCGGCATGGCCAATATCTTTGAGCTGGGCTTTCGGGAGTTCGCCCGTCTGCGCCAGCAGGGGCAGGTGCCGGCGGAACAGCTGCTCGAGGGCGCGCGCCGCTCGATGCGGGTGGCGCAGCTGAAGGAAATCGATCGCCTCGAACACAGCCTCTCGACGCTCGCGACGGTGGGTTCGACCAGTCCCTACGTCGGCCTCTTCGGCACGGTGTGGGGCATCATGAGCGCCTTCTCCTCACTGGGAAATGCGCAGCAGGCCACCCTCGCGATGGTCGCACCGGGCATCTCCGAGGCGCTGATCACCACGGCCATCGGCCTCTTCGCCGCCATCCCGGCCGTCGTCGCCTTCAATCGTTTTGCGGATCAGGTCGGACGACTGGAAGTGCGCTACGACGCCTTCATGGAGGAATTCTCCTCGATCTTGCAGCGGCACGCGTCCGCCCGTAAGCACCCCGGAGAGGTATAGGACATGCCCCATCAGTTGTCCCGTGGGCGACGCCTCATGGGTGAAATCAACGTCGTCCCCTACATCGATGTGATGCTGGTGCTGCTCATCATCTTCATGGTGACCGCGCCACTGCTGATGCAGGGGGTGAAGGTCGATCTGCCGAAGGCCAACTCAGAGCCCCTCACGGCGGACCTGCTGCGGAACAACAACCCCCTGGTACTGTCCATTGACCGCGAGGGCAGGCTATATCTGAACATGGGCGGGGACCCGCATCAGGCGATCGATGAGGCGGCCGTTCAGGAGCGGACCGCCGCTGCACTGCACAAACAGGCCGACCTGCCCGTCCTGTTGAAGGCCGACTATCGTATTGAGTATGGACGGGTGATGGCGGCCATGGTGGTTCTCCAGCACGCCGGGGCCCGCAAAGTCGGATTTGTGAGCGATCCGCTGCCAGACACAAGGGGCCGGAACTGACAGCGCCAGCCGCCAACCCGGATGAGCCTGCCAGCGAACGCTGGACGTCGATTGGATTGTCCGTGCTGCTGCACGGAGTGCTGGTGGGTGTGCTGGTGTATGGATTTTTTCAGTTCCGCAAGCCGCCGCCGCGGATAAACGCCCTGGCGATCGACGCGACCGTGGTGTCGCAGTCGGCGCTGGATGGGGCGCGGCGCCCGCCCGCACCCGTCCCGCCGGCCCCGGCACCGGCGCCGCCGACCCCGCCGCCCGAGGCGGACCAGACGGTGCCGCCGCCGCCGGACCTTGCCGCGCAGAAGGCGGCCGCCGAGGCCCAGGCCGCCCATGCCGCCGCCGCCCAGGAAGCGCAGGCGGCGCAGGAGCGGGCCGCCGCCAAGCGCGCCGCCGATGCCGCCGAGCGCGAAGCTGCGGCGGAACAGGCGGCGGAAAAGGCGGCTGCTGCCAAGGCCGCGCAGGAGAAGGCCGCGAAAGCGAAGGCGGAAGAGCAGGCGCGCAAGGAAGCCGCGGAAGAAGCCGCCAAGGCCAAGGCCGCCGCGGCCGCGAAGGCGCAGGCGGCGGCGAGCCAGGCCGACCTGCAGCGCAGTATCGATGCCGAGGAACGCCTGGATGCCGCACGGGCCAGCGGGGCGATGGCGAGTTGGGTGGCGCAGATCACCGCGCGGATCCAGCGCGCCTGGATCCGTCCGCCCTCGGCGCGTTCGGGCCTCGAATGCACCCTGTACCTGACGCAGGTGCCCGGTGGCGAGATCACCAATGTGCGACTGGGAGCCTGCAATGGGGATGATGCCGTGAAGCAGTCCGTGCTGGATGCCGCCTATCGCGCCTCACCCTTGCCGGCGCCCTCGGATCCGTCCCTGTTTGAACGCAATCTCGAAGTCACTTTCCGACCCACTGATTGAATGCATCCATGAATACAGAATTCTTTCGACGACGCTTCTGGTGTGCGGTACTGATATGCCTGGTGGCGCTGCCCGATGCCGCCCTGGCGCAGCTCAAAATTGAAATCACCTCGGGCGTGACCGACCCGGTGCCGATCGCGGTCGTGCCCTTCGCGAGCAGTGGCGCGGCCGACGGCGGCGTCGATGTGGCGCAGATCATTCAAAGCGATCTGGAGGGCAGCGGGCGCTTCAAGGCCATGGCGCGCTCGGCGATGACCTCCACTCCTTCGCATGCGCAGGATGTGCAGATGACGGCCTGGAAGGCCGCGGGCAATGACTATGTGGTGGTCGGCCGGGTGACGCAGCTCGCCCCGGGACAGGTCGCGGTGGACTTTGAATTGTTGAATGCCCTGACCGGCCAGCAGCTGGCCAATCCACGCTTCACCGGCACCACCGCGGCGGTGCGCGATGCCGCGCATCGCTGCAGCGACGTCATTTACGAGAAAATCCTGGGCGTCCGCGGTGCCTTTGCCACGCGCATCGCCTACGTGTCGGTCGACGGCACGCCGCCGTCGCAGCGCTACCAGCTGATCGTGGCCGATGCGGATGGCGCCAATGCGCGCATCATCCTCGAGTCGCGCCAGCCGGTGATGTCGCCGGCCTGGTCACCGGATGGACAGTGGCTGGCCTACGTCTCCTTTGAGAACAAGCGCTCCTCGATCTTCGTGCAGCAGGTCAGCAGCGGCGAGCGGCGTCTGGTGTCCGCCCGGGTCGGCATCAATGGTGCGCCGGCCTGGTCGCCCGATGGCAAGAGGCTGCTCCTGACCCTCGGGGGCAGCGCGGGCAATCCGAATCTGTATGTCCTGGATCTGGCCTCCCAGCAGGTCACCCGCCTCACCGATGGGCCGGCCATCGACACCGAGGGCGCGTGGGCCTCCGACGGGCAGTCGGTGTACTTCACCTCCGATCGCTCGGGCGGACCGCAGATCTATCGCATCGGCCTGGAGCCGGGGGCCAGGCCGCGCCGCATCACCTTTGGTGGCGCCTACAATGCACGGCCGCGTCTGTCGCCGGATGGGACGCAGCTGGTGATGGTGACGCAGGATGGGCCCAACTATCGCATCGCCGTGCAGGATCTGGCGAGCGGCACGGTGCGCATCCTCTCGCACGGGCGGCTGGATGCCTCACCCAGTTTTGCGCCCAATGGCGCCATGGTCATCTTCTCGGGGATCGAGGGCGGTCACAGCATTCTGCAGCGCGTGTCCGTGGACGGTTTGACCTCGCAACGTCTGCGCGCCGATGCGGCGGATGTGCGCGAGCCGGTCTGGGCGCCCTTTACGCGGTAGTCGCCCGTTGTGGTACAAGTTTGCGCACATTGATGGAGAGCACGATGCGAAAGTTATTGACTGTGATGTTGCTGGCGACGGTGATGGCGCTCGGCGCCTGCTCGCACAAGCCCCCGAAGGATAACGGCCCGCCCGCCGGGACCCAGGTGCCGGGTAGCGGCGCCCAGGCGAATGGGGCGGGCGGCCCGAATGCCACCGGCGCGAACGTCGGCGGCACGGGCGAGGATGTGGCGGGACCCCAGGAAGGGATCCTCGCGCAGCGGATCGTCTACTTCGCCTTCGACAGCAGTGAACTGTCGGGCGAGGGCACGGCACTGATCGCCGCCCACGCGAAGTACCTGGTGGCGCATGCCAATCTGCACGTGCGACTGGAAGGCAGCACCGATGAGCGCGGTTC
>Ga0210391_10003891_pt1 | contig 12582 bp, 16 predicted proteins | sample IncBWC12OmetaG_FD_160573 | JGI IMG/M metagenome (GOLD analysis project Ga0210391, IMG submission 160573) | Forest soil microbial communities from Barre Woods Harvard Forest LTER site, Petersham, Massachusetts, United States - Inc-BW-C-12-O ... | reverse complement strand
CGACGACCGCGGTGCCGAGATCGAAGTCATGTTCCGCGCGCTCGATCGGCCCGACCAGCTCGGCAACCTGCTGTCGCTCGACCTGACCGGCGCCTGGGTCAATGAGGGCCGGGAAATCCCCTGGACGATCTTTGAGGCGCTAGAAGGCCGCGTCGGACGCTTCCCGCGCATGGCCGACGGCGGCCCGACCTGGCAGGGCGTCTTCACCGACACGAACGCGCCAGACGTCGACTCCGAGTGGTACAAGTTTTTCGAGGAACGCGACCTGTCCGAGCACGTCGCGGAGCTCGCCAAAACGACCCCTGGCTTGACCGTCGACACCTACCGGACGCTGTTCAAGCAGCCGAGCGGTCTGTCGCCCAAGGCCGAGAACCTCAAGAATCTCCCGGTTGGCTATTACCCGCGCCTCGCGATCGGCAAGGACCCCGAATGGGTCAAGGTCTACATCCACGGCGAGTACGGCTTCGTCGTCGAGGGCAAGCCGGTCTGGCCACGCTACAACGACACCCTCCACTGCCCGGCCGACAAGCGCCTCTGGCCGAAACCGATCAGCGGCCTGCCGATCCTGCGCTCATGGGACTTCGGCCTGACGCCGGCATGTGTGCTCAGCCAGATCACACCCCGCGGCCAGTGGATCGTCTTCGACGAGCTGACATCGAGCAGCATGGGGGCCGACAAATTCTCCGACGAGGTACTCGACCACTGCGCTCGGGAATACAGCCACGAGGACTTTCAGGACGTGGGCGACCCGGCCGGCATGCAGCGGGCGCAGTCGGACGAGAAAACGTGTTTCCAGATACTGCATGCCAAGAGCATCGGGATCGAGCCGGCGCTTCAGACCCTGGCAATTCGCATCGAGTCGGTCGCCAAACCGCTGCGCACCCTGGTTGACGGCGGCTACCCGCAATTCGTGCTGCACCCGCGCTGCAAAGTGCTCCGGCGCGCGCTGATGGGCGGCTACCATTTCCGGCGCATGCGGATCAGCGGCGAGCGGTACGCCGAAAATCCCGAGAAGAACCACTACAGCCATGTGGCCGATGCGCTGGGCTACGGCGGGACGCGGATGTTCGGCGCCGGCCTCCGTGCACCGGTTGATGACGGCGGCTCGCGCGGGCGCTACGGTGAGTTCCTCGATGACCGCAGCCGGAGCATAGTGACCGGCTACTGAGCAGGTGCAGCATGCTGACCGTCGCTGAGATGGACGAACTGAATGCCCAGTTTCAGCGCGAGGCGTTCCTTTGGCGCGAGACCGAACTGCCGAAAATTCGTGAGCAAATGCTGCGCGGCGGCTTTGTGACGCGGGAGGCAATTCAGGATCAGATCATCAGTCCTGAGGAACTTCAGGCCGATCCGCATGAGGTTTGGCGACAGTCGTCTTGGAGCCGCGGTTGGGAGCGGGTGGAGATCGAAGGGTGAACCAGCGCCGTGCCAACAACACCTTCCGAGGCGCCCCGCTGCGCCTGGCGACGCGCGAGAACGAGATGTCGGCCTACGACTCGCTGCCGGCCGACCTGCGCCGGGTGATCGACGAGAACGCGACCAACCTCTCGGCGGTCAACTGCGTCGTGCAGGCCTGGAAGCTGCTGGACATGGGCGCGTCGCCGGCGCGGGCCGCCCAGGCCGTGGCGAATAAGATCAGGCAGATCGAGCCGCATGAGATCGCCGTGTTCGCCGGCGAATATCGTGCCACATATAAGTCTGAGCTGCCGCACGTCGCCGCCCGGGCGACCGTGATGCGCTACGGCCCCGACGGCCCGAGCCGGCATCCGCCGCGACGCGCACCCCGGATCAGGGGCTTTCGGCTGGATGTGCAGGTGGCGGCGTGACCGACGATCAGCTTGAGATTTTCCTGCTCGTCTGCATGTGGCTTGGCGCCTATCGGGTGTTCTGCGTCGTGATGGCGATCTTGTCCGCGGGTCGGTTCCCGCCATGAGCGCCACCCTCGCCGGTCCCGCGCCCCCTTCGCTGCCCGGCCTGCCGCCGAGTCTGCTGCCGAAGGGCAACGGCGCCGCGCCGCCCGACACCGCCGAGGACACCGAATCGGCCTCCGAGTCGCAAAAACCGCCCGAATCCGAGCACGCCGCGCTGCTGAAGCGCTGGGCGCGGATGGTCAATATCGCTGACGAGTTCTTCGACCGGGAAGGCGATACCAACGCCGAACTCGACAAGCTCCAGATGCGCGTCAGCCGGGAGTACGAGGTCGACAAGCAAAGCTGCGCCGACTACCTCGAAAAATACCAAAAATGGCTCGATTTCGCCATGCAGATCACGGAGGAGAAGACCTATCCGTGGCCGCGGGCGAGCAATGTCATCTACCCGCTGCTGAGTTCGGCCGCCATCCAGTTCGCCGCGCGCGCCTACCCGTCGATCATCCGCGACAAGGACGTGGTCAAGGGCCAGATCGTCGGGGACGACAAGGGCACGCCGACACCTGATCCGGCCACCGGCGGCCAACTGCAAATCCAGGGCGTCCCGCAGTGGGTCTCGCCGCCTGGCGCCAAGAAGATCAAGGCCGATCTCGTCGGTCGCCACATGAGCTGGCAGCTCCTGACCGAGCAGGAGGAGTGGGAGCCGCAGACCGACCGGATGCTGATCGTCCTGCCGATCGTCGGGACCATGTTCCGGAAGTCGTTTTTCGACCCCAACCTCAAGCGCAACGTCTCCGAGACCGTCGATGCGACCCGGCTGTGCGTGAATTACCATGCCCGCAGTTTCGAGACCGCCCCGCGGAAGACCGAGATTTTCGAGCTCTACCCCTGGCAGATCGAGGAGCGCATTCGGTCCGGAATCTATCTGGACCGCGACTACGGGGCCGACACCGATGAGCGCTCGGCCGAGGATGAGGACAGCCCGGTCACCTTCCTCGAGCAGCACCGCCGCTATGACCTGGATGACGACGGCTACGCCGAGCCGGTGATCGTCACCATCGCCCGCGACTCGGGAAAACTGGCCCGAATCCGCGCCGGCTGGGAGATGAGCGGCGTCGAGTGGACGCGCGACGACCGGATCCGCCGGATCGAACCGGTCGATTACTACACCAAATTCGGCTTCATCCCGTCGCCGGCGTCATGCGTCTACGACATCGGCTTCGGCCATTTGCTGTTCCCGATCAACGAGGCGATCAACACGTCGCTCAACCAGATGTTCGATGCCGGGCACCTGCAGAATGTGGGCGGCGGCTTCATCGGCTCGGGGCTGTCCATCAACACCGGCGCGGTCCGTTTCCAGGTCGGCGAGTACAAGCCGGTCAACACCATGGGCGGCAACATCCGCGACCAGGTGTTCACCCTGCCGTTCCCCGGGCCCAGCCAGGTGCTGTTCGCCCTGGTGCAGTTCCTGGTCGAAGCCGGCAAAGAGATCGCCGCGGTCAAGGATGTCATGGTCGGCGACATGCCAGGGGACAACACCTCGGGCATCACCACGCTGGCCGTGATCGAGCAGGGGCTGAAGGTCTACTCGGCCATCCACAAGCGGATCCTGCGGTCGCTGGGGTACGAGTTCCGCAAGCTGTTCCGGTTGAATCGGCTCTATCTGCCGCTCGAGGGCGGCTGGATGGACGGCGACGAGTGGAAGTCGATCACCCGGGACGACTATGCAAAATCGGCAGGGGTCGCCCCGGTCAGCGACCCGCAGATGGTCACCGACATGCAGCGCCTCGGCCGGGCGCAGTTCCTGATGCAGTTCAAGGACGACCCGTTGTTTGACGGCCGTAAGATCAGGATGGCGATCCTCGATGCCGCGCTGATCCCCGACGCCGAGGGCTTCCTCGCCCAGCAGCCGCCGCAGGACCCGAAAGTCGCCTTGAAGGGCCGCGAACTCGACATCCGCGAAGCGCACGAGCACGCCGAGGCATTCCTGCGGAAGCGCCACGACAGCGTGACCATGATCAAGGACATCGCCCAGGCCGAGCTGTTCCTTGCGCAAGCGAGAAAGCTGGACAATGATGCACAGCTTGGATGGGTCGAGCAGCACCTCGAAAGGCTCAAACTTGAGTACGACGCAGCCGCAGCCAGCAGCGCAGGCAGTGACACCGGAGAGGGCGGTTCCCCCGCTCCTGGCGGAGCTCAGCCCCCAGCAATTCCAGGCATGGCGCCACCACCCGGTAACCCGGCTGCTCTTGCAGGACTATCTGCCAGCATGGCGGGCAGCCCGGGGCAAGGAACTGCTTAATTGCATCCTCGGCGGCAGCGCTGACGTTCCTACGCAGCAGCGCGTGCGCGGCGAAATCCTGATGGCGATGGGGATCGAGGACATTTCGCTGGAAACGTTGCGGCACTTCTGGGATGTGCCGCGTGACGGGACGCCGGCCTCAGCGCGCGACTATATCAACGCCGGGCCTTGGAACGACGACCGGCCGCGACCGCCGGTGGGCGGCTACTGATGACCCTCGCGGAAGTCCCCACCGTCCAACTCGGCATGGCGATCACGGTCGAGGATGAGACGTTCGCCAAGATGGCGGAAGCCGTGCAGCATCGGTTCGGATGCACGCCGTCCGCTGCTCGGGGCGCAGTGCAGGACGTGCTGGACTGGATCGGGGTCGAGCCAGAATCCGGGCGGCCTGACGACGCCAGCCCGCGCCCGCTATCGGAGGGTCGTCAGTGACCCTCGAGGAAGCCGTCGCCGCCTTCGAGTCGCGGATGAGCGTGCATGACGCGGTCGGGTATCCGGTCAACGACCATGGCGCCAAGGACATGAGCCGGGCGCCGACGGGCGAGCGATACGTCACGCTGACCAGCGCCGGGACGAAATCCGAGGGCCATCCGGTCCAAATCTGGTGGGCTCATGAGGACCAAGCGGTCGAGTACTGGCTCGACACGGTGACGCTGTTCGCGCGCTGGCTTGGCAAGCAGCTCTACTGGCGCGAGAGGCCGGAACTGGTGACCCAGACCTTCATGGCCGTGAATCAGGCCGAGGCGATGCAGGACCAGCGGCTACGGGACAGCCTCTCTGTGGAGCTTCACACCGTCTGGTGCCGATTGCTGGTGTCCGCCAAGGGACCGGACGGGAAGGTGATCGACGTGATTGAGGGTGCAGATGTCTGATCCAGTCTACGTGGATACCGAGGGTCGCCCCTGGGAATCCGACATGAAGGGCGGCTTTCAGCGGATCGAGATCGGGGACGCGCAGGAGCGCATCCGCGCCGGTGCGCCGAAACTGCCGAAGGGAACCGAATCGAAGGACGCGATGCGACCGCGCTTCCTGTCCACGAAACGGGGCACGTTTCGCGTGCAGGAGTGGGACGGCGTCAACCGCGCAGGCCTGAAGCCTCTCTGTGACAACGTGCTGGTTCGCGTGGACGAGATCGCCGACGTGCTGCCCAGCGGGCTGCATACGACAGAGCAGGCGCAGGAGACCGGCACCCTTGGTTCGACCACCGGGGTGATCATCGCGGTCGGCCCGCAGGCCTTCGCCTACGATATGGACCGGCTGGTGAAGTGGGAAGGCGAGCGCCCCAAGCCGGGCGACCGCATCTGGTTTCAGCGCTACGCCGGCCAGGAGCACACCGGGCTCGACGGCAAGCTGTACCGGATCATGCAGGACCGTACGATCGCGGGCATGGAAGACAAAGAGGCGATGGCACTCATCGCGGCCGAGGGGGAGGCCGACCAGGTGGTGCGACGGGCGAGGGCTTAACGAGTGTCCGAGACGCAGCAATCCGGTGCCAATGGCGCCGCGCCTCACGCCGCAATCGAAGGTCTGACCGCAGAGGAGGTTGAGGCTTCTGCGCGCGCGCTCGGGTGGAAGCCCCAGGCCGAGTTCCGCGGGCCGCCCGACAAGTGGCGCCCAGCCGACCAGTTCATGGCATCGGCGGCGAACCCCGCCATCCTGGCCAACAATTTTCGCGTGCTGAGCGACCGTTACCGGACTCTGGAAAGCACGCACCGGACCACGACGCAGCAGCTCACGCAGAAGCTCGACGAGGCGACCGGTATGGTCGGCACGCTCACCGAGCGGTTCCGCACCGTCGAACAGCGCGCCTATGACCGCGCGCGCCGCGAGTTGACCGCCGAGCGTGACAAGGCGATCACTGAAGGCGACGTCGCGCGCGTCCGCCAGATCGACACCGAGGTGCAGGAGCTCGATGCCGGAAAGCCTCCGGCCAAGGTCGAGACGCCGAAGCCGACGGCCGCCGCGCAGCCCACCACGCAGCAACTCGACCCCGAGATCGCCGCCTGGTCGAGCCGGAACCCGTGGTTCTTCAGCGATGCCGACCTTGCGGCTGCGGCCAACGGTGTCAGCTCGGCGCTCCGGGCGAACCCGGCCACCGCCAATCTCTCGGTCACCGAGCATCTCGTGCAGGTCGAGAACACGATCAAGCGGACCTTCCCGGACAAGTTCGGCACGCCGAAGCCGGCGGCGCGCGCGGCGGCCGAGGAAGACGATGACGACGCGACACCGCCGGCAGTCGAGACGCCGCAGAGCGGGGGCGCCGGCCGGCCGCAAGGTCAGCGCAACCGGCGCGACTTCGCCAGCATGCCGCGCGAGTCGAAGCAGCAGTTCGCCCGGTACAAGGAGATGATCGGCCGCAAGGTCGAGGAAGGCGGCCGCGTCAAGCCATTGACCGAGGCCGAATGGGCGGCCAACTATTGGGCACAGTTCGAGGACGCATGATGGTCCACCGGCGATGCCTTGATAGAGCGGTCCGCGCCTCTGGCGAGCGCCTCCGGCTGTCCGCGCTTGACGTCCGCTACACCGGGCCGGCGAATTTGGGCGAAGCGTTGACGCACCTGGTCATCTGCGCCGCCGCGAAACCGCGCGACGCCTGGATGGCCAGCTTCTTCGCATCGGTCCGTCTCGAGTATGGGCGATGCTGCCGAAACGTCATGCTGCCGAGCTGAAGGAGCAACGCCTTGTCCATCCGTGACGCACTGAGCCAGGAAGGCGCCGACCAGCAGCGCGCCGCGCAGGCCGCGGCCGCCGGCATCTCGCTGACCGGTCTCAGCAACAAGCACCGCGAGCGGACCGCCGACGAACCGATCTTCGGCGAGCGGGTCGATCCCGCGGCGCTCCGCGGCATGGAACCCGGCACCGACGTGCCACCCGGTCTCGCCAAGCCGCAGCTTCGCCAGGCGATGGCGGCCCGCGAGCGCGTCCCGTTCGGCAACGCGCACCAGCGGCTCTACTGGGCGCCGCGCCCTGGCTTCCGGCGGTACTGGTTCAACGACACGGCCGGACGAATTGGCCTGGCCAAGCGCGCCGGCTACGAGCACGTCATCGACCCCGATACCCAAGCCCCTGCCTGCCGCGTCGTCGGAACCGACCGTGGCGGCCGCGACATGAAGGGCTACTTGATGGAAATCCCCATCGAGTGGTATTGGCAGGATATGCAGGTCGCTCAGGACCAGCGGGACCACGATCTGAACCAGATCAAATCTGGTCAGTATGGCCCCGGGGCAGACGACCACCGCTATGCTGGAAGCTCCAAGGGGGGCATCAGCATCAAGTTCGGGACCGGCCGCTCAGCATAGCGCCGCGCTTCCCACACCGCCGGGCGCCCCAGCACGCCAGCGCCGGCGAGGTCCAGCAGACCAAATCACAGCCTGAACTGCCGAGCCCATCCGGGCCGGCTTCTGTGACCCACATGCTGGGGGTGCGCCGCGATGGCCAACACGAATGCACCGTTCGGGATCCGCCCGTACGCGTACCGCAGCGGAGCCCCCTACAACGGCGCGGCCCGCACCTATTACGTCCCCGCCGGCAACGCCACCGCCCTCTATTTCGGTGACCCGGTTGTCCTCATCACCAACAGCGGTGACGGCAACGGCGTCCAGACCGTGGAGATCGCCACGGCCGGCAGCACCTCGGGCACCTCCCTGACGTACGCCATCCTCGGCAGTTTCCAGGGCATCTCGAACAACGCCGGGACGACCACGATCCCGCTGCTGCAGAGCGCCGCGCCATACCTGCCGGCCAGCACCGCGGCGTACATCTACGTCGCGGACGATCCGACCCTGCTCTACATCGGCCAGGAGGACTCAGTCGGCGGCGCGCTCGCCTCCGGGGCCGCCGGCCGCAACGTCTCGCTCGTCGCCGGCGCCGGTTCGACCGTCACCAGTCAGTCCGGCTGGCAGCTGCAGTCGAGCTCGTTGAACACGACTGCCCTCCAGTTCCGGCTGATCCAGCTGCTCCAGGAGAGCGACAACGCACAGGGCACGAATGCGCGCTGGCTCGGCTTCATCAACAACCACCCGTGGACCCAGACCACCGGCATCTGATCCGGCTATCGCGAAGGAGATCAAGCTATGGCCGTCATCACTACCGGCACGCATCCAAAGGCACTCTGGCCGGGGATCAAAGCGTGGTTTGGGCGCAGCTACGACGAGCACATGCCCGAGTATCCCGACCTGTTCGAGATGGACACCTCGGACAAGGCGTACGAGGAGGAAGTCGAGATCACCGGCTTCGGCCTGGCGCCGGTCAAGCCGCAGGGCGCCCAGATCTTCTATGACATCGAGGTCCAGGGGCCGGTCAGTCGCTTCACCCACGTCGCCTACGCCCTCGGCTACATCGTCACCTTCGAGGAACTTCGCGACGATCTGTACGAAGTCGTCTCCAAGCGCCGCGCGCAGCAGCTCGCGTTCAGCATGCGCCAGACCAAGGAGAACATCCTCGCCTCGACCTACAACAACGGCTTCTCCGGCTCATACACCGGCGCCGACGGCGTCAGCCTGTTCTCGACCGCCCACCCCACCCTCTCGGGCAACCAGTCGAACCTGCTGACCACCGCAGCCGACCTCTCCGAAGCCTCGGTCGAAGACCTCTGCATCCAGATCATGCAGACCACCAACAACCGCGGCCTGAAAATCTCCGCCCTGCCGCAGTCCCTCCACGTCCCGACCCAGCTCTGGTTCGAGGCAAACCGCATCCTGCACTCAATCCTCCAGTCCGACACCGCCAACAACAACATCAACGTCCTGCGGGCCACCGGGGCCTTCCCCAAGGGCATCAAGGTGAACCACTACTTCACGAGCGCGACGGCGTGGTTCATCCGCACGAACATCCCGAGGGCGATACAGTATTTTGAGAGAGACAAACTTTCCTTCGATCAGGACAACGACTTTGATACCAAGAACGCCAAAGCTGCCTGCTACGAAAGATACTCTGCGTTCTGGGCGGATTGGCGTGGTGCGTTCGCAACCCCGGGCGTGTGACGTAGATCACGACTGCATGTTTCCGAGCCGGCGCCACTGCGGCGTCGGTCTCTGGCCAGATCAGTTTGTCTCTTGACTGATAGGAAAAATCCTCGTATCCCCCCACCATCAGATCGGGGAGACAGAGGATGCCTTGTTCGAATTGCGGTAGAGCGAAGGTGCTGGCGCGGGGACTGTGCCGGCGCTGCTACCAACGCGGGCGCCTGGATGGTTCGCTAGAGCGGCGCAACGTCCACAACAGCGGCACATGCTCGGTCGAGGGATGCGATAAGCCCTCCTTTGCCAAGAACCTTTGCCCTCATCATTACGAAAAAGCGCAGCATCCTCTGAACCATAGCTGGCGGTTGATCCGCAGCAGGCACCCGGGCCAGTTCCCCCCAAGCTGGGCGAAATTCGAAGCCTTCCTCGCCGACGTGGGCGAACGACCGTCCCCGTCGCATCAGCTTCGGCGCATCAACGCAACGCAGCCATATGGGGCATCGAATGTGCGCTGGGTCGAACCAGTCCGTCCGGGCCAGGATCACATGTCGCCTGAACAACGCTCGGTCTACCAGCGTGAATGGCATCTTCAGCGGAAGTTCAAAATCACCGGCGAGCAGTATGCGGCCCTTCTCAAGGCTCAAGGCGGCGTCTGCGCTTCGTGCGGAGGGGTGGAAACCCACCGCTCGAAGAACGGGAAACTGAAGGACCTTGCGGTTGACCACGACCACGAAACCAACGAAATCCGTGGGCTGCTCTGTTTCAACTGCAATCAGGCGATCGGCCGCTTCCAGGACGATCCAGTGCTGATGCGCGCGGCGGCGGCCTACATCGAAGCACGTCGGCCGAAGCTTCGTCTCGTGAGCGGCGGGGATGGATCGTGACCCGGCTGATCCGGGTTTTCCCCCGGCGCACCCACGCGACGCCGACCGACCGGCTCGCGTACACCGGACCACCTGATCTGTTCGCCGAGGCCGATGAAGTCCACGTCTCGGTCAGCTTCACCTGGGACATCCCCGCGGCCGAGCGACTGGCCGAGCAGTGGAAATACGTGGCGCCAGTCAAGGTCGGCGGCGTGGCCTATGGCGACACAAGCCTTGAGTTCATCCCTGGTCGCTACGTGAAGCCGGGCTACACGGTGACGTCGCGCGGTTGCCCGCGTCGGTGCTGGTTCTGCGGCGTCTGGCGTAAGTGGCCGACGGTCAATGTGCTGCCGATCCATCCTGGGTACAACGTGCTCGACGACAACCTGCTGGCCGCGCCGCGTGACCATGTTGAGGCCGTTTTTGCCATGCTGCGGCAGCAGGAGCGTCGGATCGAGTTCACCGGCGGTTTGGAGGCGCTTTCGCTCCAGGACTATCAGGTCGATCTGCTGGCAAGCCTGACGCCGCGCCCGAATATGTTTTGGGCCTACGACCCTGGCGACGAGTTCGAGACGCTTCGTAGCGCGGCCAGTCGGATGTTGGAGGCCGGTTTCACGCGCGAATCGCACCGGCTGCGCGTCTATGTGCTGGTCGGGATGCCGAAGGATACCTTCGACGCGGCTGAGATCCGGCTCCAGCAGATGGTCTCGATTGGCTTCACGCCCATGGCGATGCTCTGGCGGCCTGAGCGTCCGGCCGAGATGAAGTACGCGCCCGGTCCTGAGTGGAAGCCGTTTCAGCGTCGGTGGGCGCGGCCGACGATCATCCACGCCAAGCCCCGGCTCGTCTGCGATGGAGAGGCGGCATGATGGTCTGCGGCCAGTGCCCGGCGTGCGGCGCGTCCTGGCTCAAGAACAACCGCCCGGATTTTCCGGGATCGACGGATTGCTGCCCGCGGTGTGGCAAGGACGGTTGGCCTGGGCTGTATCCGCTCGGCTGGCGCGCGCTGCCGGCACCCAAGGGTTGCAATCCCACTGATCCGCCAAGATAATCCGCCACCGCACGCGCCGCGTGTGAGGCCCTGCGCGTTGGTGTTGGGGCAACCCCAGGTTTGGGAGACCGGCTGATGGCCGAGCGATCGAAGGCGAAAGAGCGCAAGGAAGACAAGAAGGAAGACCGCAAGAAGGCGGCCAAACGCCGGATGAAGAAGAAGGACGAGAAGAAAGAGGAGCACAAGCGGCGCTGATTTCTGCGGCGGGGTGCTGTAAGGTGCCCCGCTGACCTTCCCCAGCAGAGGAGGATGACATGGCTGACAACCGAGACGACGAGGGCTTCGGCACTACCGCTCGGGGCGACGGCGCTCAGCATCGCCGCGACGCGCTATCCTATCTCGGTGGCGCTGAGATTACCCAGACCTGGGTCGATGAAGCGGCGGATGTTCCCGAAAAATCCTGGCGGCAGATTGGCGGCATCGTGCCGACGCCTGGCATGGCGCTGATCCCGCTCAAGCCGCCCGATCCAGCGCTGAAGGCGATGGTTGACGCCTTCTATGGTGCTGCGCTGTTCGGCCGCGGCATGTGCCAGGTGACCCACCAAGCCGTCATCCCCGGCTCGCTGGCCATAGACGGCGGCAAGCCTGAAAACCCGCAGTGGCCGACCACGCGCCGCGAGCACGCGCTGATGGGTCGCATCCGCGCGCTCGAAGCCGAACTCGCCGCCGAGAAGGCCAATCACGACGAGGTGACCGACAAATGGGAAGCCAAGGCCCGCATCGCCCAGCTTGAAACCGAGGTCGAGGCGCTCCGGGTCGAGCGGGACGAGGCGCGAAGCCGCCTGGTGTCGGCCGCCGAGACGATCCGAAAGCTCGCCACCGGTGAACCTGCCATGTGGTCGGACGGCAACAAGCTGCACGTCCGAGGCGTGTATCCGCCGATCGAGGATGGCGCCGTGCGCACCGTGATCGGCATGGACTTCGGGACCAAGCCGGCGATGGTGGTCACCACTATTCGGGACGGCCAGATCACCGACGTCCGGGATATGCCCGAGGCGGCGACCCACGCCAAGCCCTTCCCAGCGAAGGCCATGCGATGAGCGCTGAGCCAGATGCCGAGTACGGCACGCCGCAGGAATGCATGGATGAGCAATGGCTCGACCTGCCGGCGACGTACGTCGATTGCTGGCAGGGCGGTCTGCTGAATGAGGGATCCATTCTGCGGCTGACCTTCGGGCACGGCGATCCGAAGGGGTACGCGACCTTCACGCAGGCGCTGGCCATGCCGGCCGGCATGGCGCGGCAAATGGTCCGCCGGCTCGTCAAGGCTCTGGCGATGGACCAGCATGATCTGTTCGGACCTGAGAGGCCCAGATGAGCGACACGTTCCTATCCTTCTACGTCGTCCGGCTGCACCTGAAGATAGGCGGCTACCTCGACTTCCGGTTTGACGACCTGGGGCACGCGACCGACGCTTTGAAGGGCGTCCTGGCCGGCAAGAAGTCTGGCAAGCCGATGCGGGTGTATGACGGCGCTGGCACCGAGACGCATTTCGATGATGCTGATGTGCAGGGTCTGGGTCCGGTGACGCTGCTGG
>Ga0210391_10003890_pt1 | contig 12582 bp, 9 predicted proteins | sample IncBWC12OmetaG_FD_160573 | JGI IMG/M metagenome (GOLD analysis project Ga0210391, IMG submission 160573) | Forest soil microbial communities from Barre Woods Harvard Forest LTER site, Petersham, Massachusetts, United States - Inc-BW-C-12-O ... | reverse complement strand
AGCTCCGTAGTGGCCTAGTTCACCGGCGAACGCGTTCATCACGCTTCGCCATGGCGTTCGACGCCCGCAAGCCCCAAGTTAATCGATCCGACCATTCCCTCATGTAGAATGACGCCAACCAACCGTGGCCCGAACACCACCCCCAACCGGGCAGGAGAACTGCATTGATTGACTGGATGAATTTACTGAAGGGCGTCGTGGTGGGCGGGATGGGAGGTACCGTGGTCGGACTCGGCGGTTTCTATATCGCCGAGATCCCTGCAACCCGCGCCATGGGCCCGGTCATGTTTCTGCTGGTGCCGCTCGCCGCCGGGTTTGCGATCTCCATGGTGACGCGCGACCGACAGACTGTACCCGCCGCCATGCTCCTAGCGACAATCCTTTCGCTTGCCATACTGATCGCCTCGCATGCCGAAACTCTAGTCTGCGCCTTGCTCGCGTTTCCCTTGCTCGCTCTTGGCCTTCTGGCTGGCGTGGGCCTTGGAACTATATTCCATACCCTCCGGGTCAAGTTCGGTGGCAGCGGGCCGACATTTACTTCGTTGGTCCTACTTTCGATGCCGCTTCTGATTCTCACCGGCCACCGCATCGAGGTTTCCACGCTCATTCATCCCCGCCAGGAAGTCGTCACCTCGACGATCCGGCTCTCCGCGGATCCCGGCAGCGTCTGGAACAACCTCCAATCGTTCGATAGTCTAGCGGGCGAAAAACCAGCATTGATGTACCTCGGCCTCCCCGTCCCAGTTCGCTGCTCATTGCAAGGCAGCGGCGTAGGCGCCAAGCGGACGTGCTACTTCGACCACGGCTCCATCGAAGAAACAGTAATCGATTGGCGGCCGCCAAACGTAATGGGCCTGAAGATAGATCGCACTAACATGCCCGGACGACACTGGCTCGGCTTCGAATGCGCCACCTACACTCTGCAGCAGGTTGGCAACGACACAATCCTGACGCGTAGCACCACGATCATTTCCAATTTGTACCCCGCATGGTACTGGCGCCCCTTCGAACGCTGGGGCGTAACCAGCGAACACAATTACATCTTCAGCGATCTCACCCGCCGCTCGCAGCGCTAGCCCTCGCCGGCCGCCGTCGCTCGCCCATCTTTGACCTATCCCCGTTAATTCAGTAGAATCGCGCGCGGCGCAATCAACTTCAGCTCGAACGCATCGCGTCGCGTAAATCCTGGGAGCGCCGCTTGTACAGCCTCACCCAAAAATTGCTCGCGGAATTCTTCGGCACCTCCGCCGTAGTTTTCTTCGCCGCAGGCGCCGTGTGCGCCGACCAATATCTCCGCTCCTCCGGCCAAGGCAGCATTACCATTCTCGGTCTCGCCCTCGCCTACGGGCTCACCGTCGCCATCATGGTCACCGCCATCGGACACATCTCCGGCGGTCATCTCAATCCCGCCGTCACCGTAGGCTTCTGGGTCAGCCGCCGCCTCAGCACCGTGCAAACTATCCTCTACGGCGCCGCGCAACTCCTTGGCGCCGTTGCCGCCGCGTACGCTCTGGTCATCATCATCCCCGATTCTAGCTGGCGCCCCGAAGCCCTCGGCTCGATCACTCCCACCCTCGCGCCCGATTTCACGCGCCTGCACGGCATGCTCCTTGAAGGCGTCATGACCTTCTTCCTCGTCTTCGTTTTCTTCGCCACGAGCGTCGACGCCAAAGGCGTCTTCAACAAAGTTGCCGGCCTAGCCATCGGCCTAGCCGTCACCGTGGACTCCCTCTGCGGCCTTCCCTTCACCGGCGCCGCCGTCAACCCAGCCCGCGCCTTCGGGCCAGCCCTCGTCACGCGCAATCACTGGACCAACCACGGCGTCTATTGGGTTGGCCCGCTGCTGGGAGGCGTTCTGGCCGGCGTAATTTACGATCGCATCTTCCTCCCCGATCAGCCCCCGAGCTAATCCACTCCCCACCTGTCCCAAAGTTCAGGTTGTCCATTTCGCACCATCCGCCTCCAGCGCGTCTTGCAGCCTCCACAATCCATGCTAGTTTGACTAGACGACGCTCCCCGGAGCCCAGGACGATAAATGGCCATCAATATTGACGATCTACTGCGCCGCGCTGTCGAAAGCCGCGCCTCCGACTTGCACCTGAAAGTCGGCAATCACCCCTATCTTCGCGTTGATGGCATCCTGAACCCGCTCAGCGACGTGCCACGCATCACGCCTGAAGAAATGCTCTCCATGGCCTTCAGCATGATGACCAATCGCCAGAAACAAAAATTCAAAGAAACCGCCGAACTCGACATGGCTTACGGCGTCGCCGGCCTCGGACGCTTCCGCGTCAACGTATTCCAGCAACGCGGCAACGTCGGCATGGTCCTGCGCGTCATCCCCACAAAAATTCGCACCATCGAAGAACTGGAACTCCCGCGCATTCTCTCCACCGTTTGCGAAGAGCAGCGCGGCTTGATTCTCACCACCGGCACCACCGGTTCCGGTAAATCCACCACGCTCGCCGCGATGATTGACCGCATCAATTCGCTGCGCTCCGAGCACATCATCACCATCGAAGACCCGATCGAATATCTGCACCGCGATAAAAAGGGTTTTATCAATCAGCGCGAAGTGGAAGTGGACACCGCGTCCTTCTCCACCGCGTTGCGCGCCGCACTTCGCCAAGACCCGGACGTCGTCCTCGTCGGCGAAATGCGCGACCTGGAAACCATCTCCACTGCCATTCTCGCAGCCGAAACCGGCCACTTGGTGCTGTCCACCTTGCACACTCTCGACGCGACGGAAACCATTCAGCGCATCATCGCCGTCTTTCCGCCGCCCGAGCAAAAACAAATTCGTCTGCAACTCGCCGGCACGCTGAAAGCCGTCATCAGCCAGCGCCTGGTGCGCAAGGCCGATGGCTCCGGCCGCGTCCCAGCCGTCGAAGTCATGATCTCCACCGGATACATCCGCGATTGCATCATCAATCCCGATAAGACGCGCATGATTCGCGACGCCATCGCCGCCGGCGTCAGCCAATACGGCATGCAAACGTTCGATCAATCGCTCTTCGATCTCTACTCGCGCAACCTGATCACGTTCGAAGAAGCCATTCTGCGCGCGTCCAATCCGGACGATTTCCGGCTGCGCGTTCAAGGCGTCCGCTCCAGCGCCGATTCCGCCCGCGAAGATATGGAACGCGCGATGTCCGAATTCGACAGCACCAACTCCTCGCGCCGCTAATTTCGGCAGGGGCACGGCACGCCGTGCCCGCGTTTCCGTTCGCCGCTGCATGAGAATCAAAAGAGCAGCCGCCCGATAATCGAACCCGAAGTTTCCATCCGTCATTTTTCCTTTATCAGTGATCATTTGTGTTCATCGGCAGTGCCTTTGACTTTCTCCTTAGCTTGCTTCAACTCCTATACTTCCTCCACTACCTGCTCTATCCTCAATCTATGCGCTCGCGCTCTCCCTCCCGTAAGCTCCGCAGCGAAACCCAGCTCTACTTGTCGGCGCAACGCGCCCTGATGCGCCGCCCGCACTCCGTTTCCGAAATGAAAAAACATCTGGAGCGCCGCGCCGAAAATAAGGATCTGATCCCCGCCGTAGTCGCGCGCCTCCGCGAACTCAACTACCTCGACGACGCCAAATTCGCCCTGAACTACGCCGCGCAGCACGCCAAGCTGCGCCGCCAAGGCCGCTTCCGCATCGCCCGCGAACTCCGCGCCCGCGGCGTCCCCGACCGCTACATCGAATCCGCCGTGGACTCCGTCTTCGCCGAAACCGACGAGGCCTTGCTCGTCCGCGCGCGCCTCACACGCCGCCTCGCCCATCTCCGGGGACCACTCGACCAAAAAAAGATCGCCTCTCTTTACCGCAATCTCCTAGGCGCCGGATTCTCTTCTGACATAATCCGCGCCGAACTCAAAGGCATCACACACGGCGACCTCCCCAAGCTTCCCGACACCGACAGCGCCGACTCCGAACTCTCGGAGCCGTAATATGCAGCCTGTCGGCTTGTGAATCGCGCTGCTGCCGTATACGAAAATTCATCCGTCCACCGCAAAAAAATCGGCCCAACAGTGAGATTTTTCGCGCCGTCCTCCGTCTAAGCCTCACAGCAGCAACCCACGGGGATGTTCGTGAAGCAAATTGGCATCGCAGACTCCATGAAATGGAAGGTTGGTTAACGGCGCAATCCGTAATCCGGTTGAAGCATCTCGACTCCGGACGCTGCGCGACCGACTTTGCCGATTTCGGACAGTGTGCTGCTCCGCGGGACGCACGATTAAATTCGCAGCATCTGCTTCTAAAGGAGAACCACCAATGAAGAAACTCTTGCTGTCTGCAACGGCTCTGGCTCTGCTCTTCAGCGCCAGCCCGTCCCGCACGTTCGCGTTTTCCGACCCGGCCGCGCAAGCCGCCGCTCCCGCCGCACAATCCAAGGACAAGACTCCGCCCAGCTATGACATGAAGCCACAGTCGCTGCAGGACTTCGACATCATGCACAAGAAATTCGTGGACCTGGCCACTGCCGTCCCGGCCGAGAAATACAGCTGGCGCCCGGCCGAAGGCGTGCGGTCCATCGGCGAGGTCTTCCTGCACATCGCCAACGCGAATTACAACATCCCAAATTTGATGGGCACTCCGCTCCCGGCCGGCTTCGATCCGAAGACCTTCGAAAAGTCCACCACCGACAAAGCGCAGATCATTGACGCGCTCAATAAATCCTTTGACAGCGCCCACAACGCCATCGAAGCGATGACCAACGCCGATTTCAATAAGCCGTTGCCCAAGCTCGGTCCCGATGCCAATTACGGCGACGTGATCTACATCCTCGTCACCCATGCGCACGAACATCTCGGGCAATCCATCGCCTACGCCCGCGTCAACGGCATCGTCCCGCCGTGGACCGCCGAAGCCGAAGCAGCAGCCAAAGCCAAGAAACAAGCCGCGCCGGAAAACTAGTGCGACTTCTCCGCGCGTCAACCGCGTAAGCCCGGTCGCAGATTGTAGGGGCGGTTTTCAGAGCCGCCCTTATTCTGTCTCTGACGACGCGGCACAGGCGCCAAACAGCGAAAAAACTACCGGTTAGAGAAAGTTTTCTCTTTTGTTGTGAGCGAGTTAGCTTGATTTCCAAGGATGGACGACCACCGATTAGAAGACGGCGGCCTTGAGTGACAAGTGGCGCGTATAAGGGTGGATTGAAATTCGTGATTTGTGAACCTTGCATAGAGATTCGTGGTCTGAGGCGCTTGAACGGCGCGGAGGCCGAGTTGGGCACGCGGCAACGTTGCCGGGCGCCCTGGAAAATCGCGCGATCATGAGTGCGATTTCATTTCTCGGTTTCCGTTCTAAATTAACAACGAAGAGATGTGAAAGCAGCTGAGCGACGGGACAGCATCAGTACAAGCTGGCCGAAAAAGTATTCAGCCTGTACCTTTTTGCGATGAAGAATGAGGACAGCTGTCCTTTCCCTTTTTGACCTCACGCGGCGTTACCCGGCGCCGCGCGCCGTTGCGAGCGTTGTGACCCTCTGCGATAATGAGGCGTTTCGGCAGAGGGCATCCTTGACTGACAAGCGGTGGACCGGCAACGAAGTCCGGGGCACATTCCTGAAATTCTTCGCAGAGCGCGGTCACCGCGTCGTGCGCAGCTCTTCGCTCGTCCCCACGAACGATCCCACACTGCTCTTCACCAACGCGGGGATGAACCAGTTCAAGGACGTCTTCCTGGGCCTCGAAAAGCGCGATTACAATCGCGCCACCACCTGCCAGAAATGCGTGCGCGCGGGCGGCAAGCACAACGACCTGGAAAATGTCGGCTTCACCAATCGCCATCACACCTTTTTCGAAATGCTGGGAAATTTTTCCTTCGGCGATTATTTCAAGAAGGACGCTATTGCGTTTGCGATGGAACTGATCACCTCGCCGGATTGGTACGGCATTCCGCTGGAAAAACTCTACTTCACCGTTTTCGGCGGTGCGGAAACCTCGCCCGGGAAAATGCTCGCTCCTGATGACGAAGCCGCAGCTCTGTGGGTCAATATTGGCGCGCCCAAGGACCGTGTGATCGAAATCCCAGGCCTGAAGGATAACTTCTGGGCGATGGGCGACACCGGCCCCTGCGGACCGTGTAGCGAGATTTTCTACGACATGAGCGCGGCAGCCTCCGATCAAGGCCACACCGATTGTCAGTTCCCGTGCGACTGCGGCCGCTACGTCGAAATCTGGAACCTAGTCTTCATGCAGTTTAATCGCGACGCTTCCGGCACTCTGAATCCCCTGCCGAAACCATCCGTGGATACCGGCATGGGCCTCGAACGCACGACCGCAGTCCTCGAGCACGTGATCTCGAATTACGACACGGATCTGTTCGCGTCCCTAATTGAGAAAGCGGAGGGGATCGTACACGCTCCTGCAGACGACGCGAGATTCACAGCCTCCTACCGAATAATCGCTGACCATTCCCGGGCATCGACTTTTCTGATTTCGGATGGAGTCGTACCGTCGAACGAGGGGCGCGGATACGTACTGCGTAAGATCATTCGCCGCGCGCTGCGTCACGCTCGAATTCTGAATGCCCCTTCCCCGTTTCTTTCAACGATGGCCGCTGCGGTGCGCGAGAGCATGATGGAGGCGTACCCCGAGCTGCGGGAACATGCAGCTCAAACTGACGCCATCCTCAACGCGGAAGAGAATCAGTTTGCCCGCACGGTCGAGGTAGGATTGAAGGAATTGGACCAACAACTCCATGTACTTCGCGTGGAGGCACAGAAAGCTAGCTTGCCCGCTTTGCCTTCTTATTCTGGGCGGCTCGCGTTCAAGCTCTATGACACGTATGGCCTACCGCTCGACTTCATCAAAGACACCTTACGCGATCAAGGCATAGCCCTCGATGAGGTTGGCTTCGAGAAGGAATTCGAGAAGGACATGGAAGCGCAGCGCACGCGCGCCAAAGCTTCGTGGAAAGGGGCGCACAAAGACGCGGCGAATCCCGTCTATTCGAAGCTCGCCCAAACCCACAAGACCGAGCCTGAATTTTACCGTGGCACGAAGACGCGTGACGCGCGCATTCAGGCTATCGTCACCAAAGACGGCGTGGTGAACGAAATCAAGGCTGGGACCGAAGCCGAAGTCGTGCTCGACCGCACTTCGATCTACTCCGAATCCGGCGGACAAGTGGCCGACACCGGCGGGTTCTACGATAATTCCGGCGCGCTCGAAGTCGCCGAAGTGCGCGGGGCCTACTACCCGGTCACCGGATTGATCGCGCATCGCATCGTCGCGAAAGAAGACCTGCACGTCGGCGATCACGTCGCCACCATCGCCGATCCCGAACGACGCGTGCGCGACATGCGCAACCACACTGCGACGCACCTGCTGAACGCCGCGCTGCGCAATATCTTGGGCACGCACGTGAAGCAGGCCGGCTCGCTGGTCGCGCCCGACCATTTGAGATTTGACTTTTCGCACTTCGCGCAAGTGGATCCCAGCGAACTCGGCGAAATCGAACAGCAAGTGAACGAAGAAATCCGCAAAAATCTGGAAATGCGAACGGACATTATGAATATTGACGACGCGCTCGCTTCCGGCGCGCTGGCCTTCTTCGGCGACAAGTATCCCGAAGCCAACGTTCGCGTCGTCACCATTCCCGACGCTTCCACGCCGCGCGGTTTCTACAGCAAGGAACTTTGCGGCGGCACCCACGTCATTCGCACTGGCGACATCGGCGTTTTCAAAATCATCGGCGAGCAATCCGTCGCGGCGGGCGTGCGCCGCATCGAAGCAATTTCCGGCGATCGCGCTCTCGCCGAGTATCAGAAGTCGCTCGCGACGCTGCGCACCGTCGCGGGGATGCTGAATGCCGGCGAAGACGAAATCATCGCCGCGCTCGAACGCCAATTTGAAGCCACCAAGCAACTGGAAAAACAGCTTCAGGCCCTGAAACGCAATGCGGCAGGCTCGCTCGCCGGTGACCTGGTCGAAAAAGCCCGCACTGTGAAGGACGTTCGCCTCATTGCCGCCCAAGTGAACGGTCACGATCGCGACGCTCTGCGCCAATTAGTGGACGCTCTGCGCCAGAAATTAGGCTCCGGCGTGGTCGTCCTGGCCTCAGCCGATGATGGCAAAGTTGCTCTAATCACAGCAGTTAGCAAGGACCTGATCCCCAAGCTCCATGCCGGAAAAATCGTCCAGGAACTGGCCAAGCTGGTGGGCGGTTCCGGCGGCGGCCGGCCCGACCTCGCAGAGGCTGGCGGAAAAGACACATCGGGCATACAAAGCGCCCTTGACCAGGTTTACCCCCTGCTCGACCGATTGCTATAATTGCTGTTGTGCCAGATGCTTACGCCGGAGAAGCCTCCTTCTTCGCCGTATATGTGTCTTTCGTTTGAAAATGGAAGCAAAGCGCTCTGCCTTCCCCGAGGCTCGCTGTTAAGCGGTACGTCAGCGCCCTGAAAGAGCGATGGCGAAAACTATAACCATGAACAAGAACTGCATCCCAGTTGCAGTGCTGGTCGCGGGCGCGCTCTTTGCGCTGTCGACGCCGCTGCACGCCCAGATCGCAACCCAGGTGGACGACCACGGCAAGCTCGTCTTCGTGAATGGGGATTCCCCGAACGCACGTCGCGGGAGTACTATCAGTCCTACGGCGAGCGGTCCGCGTTCCCGCTCCGCGCTTTCGGCCCAGTCTGCGGCGGAAACCCTCGGCGCCAATGACGGACGCCTCGATCGCATCGTGCGCGATGCGGCGGTGCGTCATCAAGTGGATCCCGCGCTGGTGAAAGCCGTAATCAGCACGGAATCGGGATGGAATCCGCAAGCGGTGTCTCGCAAGGGCGCCGTGGGCTTGATGCAGTTGATCCCTGGGACGGCACAACGCTTTGGCGTCGGCAATCCCTTCGATCCCGCGCAGAACGTGGAAGGCGGGACGACGTACCTGAAAGCTCTGCTGGATCGTTACAACGGCGATTTGAGCAAGACGCTCGCGGCTTACAACGCCGGTGAGCACGCCGTCGACGCCAACAGAGGCGTTCCGCCATACTGGGAAACGCAGCGGTACGTACAGAAGGTGCAGAACGCATACTTTCGCCCCGGTTCGGGCCGCGACTCGACGCTCTGGACACCGCCAAGAAATCCAGTGCGAAAAGAAGTAGACTCGAATGGCCGGGTAATTTTCACGAACGAATGACGCACGTGGTATCCGCCAGAATATTGCCGGCCCGATGGCTCTTCCTAGCCCTGGCGCTAGCCGTTCCCCTTTGTCTGTCCGCGCGAACCGACCGCAAGCTGGATGCGCGCGAGCAATTTGAGCGCGCAGTGCGGATGCGCACTACTCTGGAAGGCACGCCGCAGAAAGAACGTTCTCTCGTCGATTACCGCGCGACGGTCGCGGCATATCACAAGGTTTATCTGATCTCGGCGCAGGCGGAGGAAGTGACGCCTGCGCTGATCGCCGAAGCTGAGTTGTATGAGGAAATGGGGCGATTGTTCGACGCCAAGTATTTTCAATCCGCGATTGAGTCCTACAATTTTCTGCTGAAGCAGTATCCGGGCAGCCGTTACCGCGAGCAGGCTCTATATTCCATTGGCCTGGTGCAGAAGGACGGCTTACATCAGCCCGATGTGGCCGAAGCGACGCTGAAGGAATACATCAAACGCTTCCCCAAGTCTGATCTGGCAAGTGATGCGCGCGTGGCGTTGAAGGATATCGCCGAGACGCGCGAAAAAACCAAGGCGCAAGCACAAGCGCAGGCACAGGCGAAGCTCCAGGCTGAATTGCAAGCGCAGGCCAAGATGCAGGCCGCGGCTGCAACGGACGCTTTCCCGGAATTGAAAGGCAAAGTCGTGGAGCAGCAGGAGAGCGAGGACGGAACGCCGCGCGTGCTGGACGTGAAAAGCTGGAACACGGAAAATTCCGCGCGCATCGTGGTAACTTTGAGCGACACGATTGCATTCAATGCCGCGCGCATCGCCGCGCCGGACCGCGTGTATTTCGATTTACACCGAGCGAAGCTGACGCCGGACATCGCCAAGAAAAACTGGGACGTGAAGGACGGGCTGCTGAAGTCCTTGCGCCTGGGCCAGAACAAGGACGGAGTCGTGCGGCTGGTACTGGACGTGAATGGCGCGCGCGATTATTCCGGTTATTTGCTTTCTAATCCGTACCGGTTGGTGATTGAGGTTCACGCGAAACCCGCGGCCGCTTCCGGCAGCGTAGTTGCTAACGCGACGCCAGCACCTGCAGTGCCCGTGGCTTCGGTTTCCGGCGCCGCGGCCAGGAATGCGAAAGCGGAAGCCGACGACACGGATGCGAAACCGCGCGCTGTCGCCGGCGAGACGGTATCGGTGAACGCTGAGAGCAAGCCTACGGCCGCTGCAAAACAGGCTGCTGCGAAATCGAAGGCGGACGCGACGAAATCGGTTGCGCTGGTCCCGCCGACGGAGTCGAAACCGACGCGCGATGGGCAGCGTTCTCTGACGCGCGCGCTGGGATTGAAGATCAGTCGGATCGTGATCGATCCGGGCCACGGAGGGCATGACACGGGAACGATCGGACCGCATGGGCTGATGGAGAAAGACCTGTGCCTGGATGTGGCGCTGCGCCTGGGCCACGAGATCGAAGAGAAACTTCCGGGTGCGGAAGTGATTTACACGCGCAAGGACGACACTTTTGTGCCGCTCGAAGAACGCACGGCGATCGCCAACGAAGCGAAGGCGGACCTTTTCGTTTCCGTGCACGCCAATTCCAGCCATGACGCGGCTGCGCGCGGAATCGAGACATACTATTTGAATTTTGCGACTTCGGAAGAATCCATGGCGGTGGCGGCGCGCGAAAACGCTCTGGCGCAGTCGTCGCTGCACGATTTGCAGGACATCATCAAGAAAATCGCGCGTAACGAGAAAGTGGAAGAATCGAAAGAACTCGCGAGCGACATTCAGGATTCGCTGACGCACCGTTTGCAGCTGGTGAGCCAGGACGAGCGGAATCGCGGCGTGAAGAAGGCTCCGTTTGTGGTGCTGATCGGCGCGAATATGCCGTCGGTGCTGTCGGAGATTTCGTTTATCAGCAACCCCAGCGATGAAAAGCTGCTGCGCAAGACCGACCAGCGGCAGCGCGTCGCCGACGGCCTGTATCGCGGCATCGCCTCGTATCTCGATAGCCTCAATAGTCTTTCCTACGATAAGTCCAAGCTGGTCTCCGCCAACCGCACCTCGGGCGGGGGGTCTGCGACAGTAGCGTCCGACGGGAACCCTAAGTAGAATATCGGCGTCTAATAAAGGGACACTATGCGCCACGGCATCCTTTCAATCATTCTATTTCTGCTTGTAGCCGCACTTCCTGCGTCTGCGCAAGGCATTCTGCCGAATTCGTTCGCGGGGTGGAATGCCACGAGCCGCGGCTCATTTGACGGCAGTGGTCTACCCGGGATCAATGACGACACGACGGTTCCGGCGAACTTATCTGCGGCGGCTGCCCAGGAATACGGTTTCACGGTTGGCGAGCAGGTGACGTACGTGCGCGGTGCTGGCGAGGCCCTGTACGTCAAGGTCTACCGGATGAGAGATCCCAGCGGAGCGTACGGCGAGTACTCGTACCTGCGCGCGCCGGATATGTCGCGACCGGGACCGAATGAGCACTCCGCTGTGTCTGCCGATCACGCGCTCGTACTGGTAGGGAACTTGCTGCTCGATATCCGTGGCCAAGAGCTGATCAAGGATGCGAACGATTTGAACGCGTTGGTAAACGCCGTCACGCCAAAGGCACAGCAGGGTCCCCTGCCGACGCTTAGCGAGCACTTGCCGACAATGGGATTCATCGATCGTTCCGACAAATACATTTTGGGACCGGTGACGCTGGACCAATTTTTCCCCGTATCGCAGAAGGACTGGTTGGGATTTTCGAATGGCGCTGAAGCGGAGGTCGCGCGATATCACGTGGACGGGCGCGAGCTGAATCTGCTGATCGCGGACTTCCCTACTCCGCAGACAGCGCAAAAAAAATTGGGCGAGCTGCAGAGGGACTATCATGTGAACGCAGCGAACCCGGACCAGGATGGTTCACCGGTGTTCGCCAAACGCTCCATCACGCTGCTCGTAATTGTGTTTGGCGCGCGCACGCAAGCGGAAGCGGATAAATTGTTGAATCAGGTTCAATCCGGAGCAGAAGTCACCTGGAACGAGCCAACATTTCAGTTCAAAGAGCCGCCGATCACTACGATGATTGTCGGAGCGATCATTGGTACCGGTATCATCTGCTGCTTCGCATTGATTTCGGGCATTGCGTTCGGCGGATTTCGGATTGTGGTGAAGCGATTCTGGCCGGATAAAGTGTTTGATCGCAGCAGCACGATGCAAGTCCTGCAATTGGGGCTGGGCAGTAAACCCATCAATTCAGAGGACTTCTACGGTATCGAGCGAAAACTGCCGAAGTGACCACCCGGTGGAAAAACTACGTTTTGACTCCTAAGCTTATTATTTTCAGCGTCTTAACGAGGGGTTAAAAAGTACCCTTTCCTGCTTGACTGATTTCCGCACCTCGTACTAGACTGCGACCGAGGAAAGAGTTCTGCCGCCCACCGCGCAGTGGCCGTGGAGCTTTCTCCCCTCGAAGGCCCGCCGCAAGGTGGGCCTTCT
>Ga0210391_10003889_pt1 | contig 12585 bp, 8 predicted proteins | sample IncBWC12OmetaG_FD_160573 | JGI IMG/M metagenome (GOLD analysis project Ga0210391, IMG submission 160573) | Forest soil microbial communities from Barre Woods Harvard Forest LTER site, Petersham, Massachusetts, United States - Inc-BW-C-12-O ... | reverse complement strand
TAAGGCTCCATCGCGGGTTCGAATCGACAGCGTCTGGCCATGCAGAGTTTTAGCCGACGTGAGCCGCATCCCCCTGATCGCGGTCACGTCGGCTGGTACAACGTGGTACAGCAAAATCGCCTTCAGCCGGTCGGCGTGCTCCGGGCGAAAGAGAGACTCGAGCATACCGGGAGGCAACGCGCGAAACGCCTCATCGGAAGGCGCGAACAGAGTAAACGGGCCGGTATTCTTCAGGAGGTAGGCCAGGTCAGCCGTCTCCGCGGCGGCGACCAGTGTATTCAGGCTTCCGCAATCCATCGCCGCATCGACGATGTCGCGCCGTATCGCGAGCGCCGTCGCAGCCGTGCCGCACGCGTTTCCAAAACTCGATCCCCAACCTGACGGCTTCAACTTAAATCCTTTTTTCTTCCGGCACTCTTGCGTCTTGTCTCTGAATTGCATCTTACTATAAAGAAAATCGATTGTCCTGACAGGCACATGGCCAGACAGAACTCAGGTGTTGTAACTGACAGGAAAAAATCAGAGCTGCTGGTTGACTGACAGGAAAAGAGGCGCAGATGCTAAACCGGACGATCATCGAAGGGCTGGAACCGTATCGCGTGGGAGAAAAAATTCGCACCCTGCGCCTGCGCAAGAGTATGGGACTGGTGGAACTGGGCAAACATACCGGCCTGTCGCCCGCGATGCTTTCGAAGCTGGAGCGCGGGAAGTTGTTCCCAACACTGCCCACGTTGCTGCGCATCGCGCTGGTCTTCGGTGTTGGCCTGGAGCACTTCTTCACCGACGAGCGCAAGCGTCACATGGTGGGCATCGTGCGCAAGAAGGAGCGGCTGCGCTTTCCGGAAACGCCAAGCGGCGGACCAGTCTCCTACAACTTCGAGAGCCTTGACTTCAAATCCACCGAGCGCAAGCTGAACGGTTTCTACGCGGAGTTCGAGCCGTTGCCGCCGGAGAAGCTGCGCATGCATCAGCACCCGGGCATCGAGTTGCTCTATCTCATCGCGGGAAAGCTGGAGATCGTCATCGGCTCAGAGCCGTACCAGCTGTCGGCGGGCGATGCCATCTACTTCGACTCAGCCGTGCGCCACGGCTATCGCCGGCTGAGCAAGTCGCCATGTTCGGGAGTGGTGATGACGGCGTAAGCGGGAGACCGGAATGGTCTCCCCGGAGCTAGATCTTAGTGTGAGCGCTATTTCGGTTCCGGCGTGCTCTTGTAGACGGTGACCACGGGACGCCGCGCGTACACGCTGCCGTTCTCGACCGTGTAGTAGTAATAAGGCCGGCCTTCGTAAGTGATCGTCTTGCATTCGTACTTGGCGGCTTGAGCGGCTGTTAGCCCGCAATTCACCGGATCGGTCTTCAGCGCCTGCGGCCAATCCGTCGGCTTGAGTTTGAAGACGTGATATTCGTAGTCACCCTTCTTCTGCCATTTGTCGATGCTGGGGACGTCCTGCGCGAAGGCTACGAAACTCGAGGACAGAGAAGCCACGGCAAGCAGCAGAATACGGCTGATGATTCGACGGTCGTTCATAGAACCCCCTGACTTGTATGCCAGCAGATGCCGTACTGGGCGCGGCTGTGCGTCAGTCAGTTTCACTTGAACGGCGGCAGTGCGCAAGGCTTAAAAGTGGCGGGCGCAGGCGATTGCCACCACGCAGGGCTAGCGCGTGGCAGCGGGCGCAGCCGGAGGGAGTGAGGTTACTCGAATTGCTGCTGCCGCAGGCGCAACCTGATTACTTGCGATCGCCGGCTCCAGATCCAGCAAGAGGATTCTGCTGTCTGAATGATAAGCCTCGCCGGACGCGGTATTGGCTTCGAAGACCGGGCTGACAGAACGCAGGTATTCCTGGCTGCTGACCGATGCGGTTTGCGTCAGGTCGCCTCCGATGAAGTCGCGTTCGGCATCCACCTGGGGATCGATGCGGTGATTGATCAGCCGACCGTTCTTGGCGATTTCAATAGCGACATCGTGAGTAGCGGAGCCGACCCAAATGGGCGTTCCATTCTGGGTGTAGCTTGTCTTCCAAATTCGAAGATGATGACGGCGGGAGACGACCGCCTGGGGATCGGGCAGGGCATACGAATAGTCCTGCACTCTGCCGAACAGATAGAACCTTGCCATCGGGACGTGGGCGTCTCCGGTGCCGCGCTGAATCAGGTGCCACACCAGGATCGGATTCCACTTGTCGGTTTGTACCCAGCCGGCGCGTTGAAACGCATCCTGCAATTCCTGCTGTTGCGCCACGAAGATCAGGTTCACCATGTCGCCTTCGCGGCCCTCGCCACTGAAAACCCGGGGCGGCAGATAGTCCATCATCTGCGCCAGGTTCGAGGTGGAATCCGTCGAGCGCGACAGCCCGGCAACATCCACCGAAGCCGGACCCTCAACTTGCGCGGTGATCTCGGTAGTTTTGACTACGGTGCTTTCCCTTCCACGGGTCAAAAGAAAAACCGGAGTGGCGGGCAGGAAGATAATCGCCGTGGCAATCATCGCTCCCGCCATCAGCTTGGTGCGGGAGCCGCCCTTGACCACTTTGCCGCCGCGCAACTGCAGAGTGCTGCCGTTAGCCAGTCCCACGGAATCCAGTCGCAGGGAAATCTTTGCACCGACGCCAAGAAATCGCTTGCCTTTAACTTGGGTGACGGTGCCGCGCGCCATCGTTCCCGCCGGAACCAGCGTGTACCCGGCCAGGTTCACATCTTTCACGACGATAAAATTGAGATGGTCTCCGCTGTGGGCGTGATTCGACGAAATGCTATCGACCAGACGAAGCTCTATGGGAGTGCCGTCAGGAATGGTCAGTTCGGCGGGCGGGCTTCCGGCCTGTTGAGCGGAAACCAGCGCGGTAAGCAACACAACGAGCAGAAGGTATGCTGGTATCGTGCGTGTGGCGACGTTGGGCAAAGGAGCCGTCCTCTCTGGAAGCGTCACCATGAACCCGTGACGGCCAACGTCGTAGTACGCGATGGCAGGTGAATAAGCAATGATAGCGCATGTGCCGCAATTGCAGTGTGCAATTTTGCACATAACACGGTTACAAAGCTGAAAGAAATCAACTTGGCATTCATGAAGTGTGAGATGCGTTGAGCCGATCGGACTGTAGCATCTGCTCGCTGGGGTTTACGACGCATCCACTTTCGCTGCAAATTTATGCAACGACTGGCTGAGCTGTGCGAGCGCCTTGCCGCCACCACCAAAAAGACCGAGAAGGTCACCATGGTTGCCGAGTATCTGCTCGCGCGCGAGGTCAGCGACGCAGCCATCTCGGCGGTGTTTCTATCGGGAGGCGCGTTTCCGGCGTTCGATGAGCGCACGTTGCAGATCGGCGGATCGCTACTATGGAAACTGGTGGAGCATCTGGTCGCCCCTCGCCGGCCAAGGTCGGCACGGCACAAGGATCCAGCAGGCGGTGACGACACGCCTGAAAGCGTGCCCTTTCAAGGAAAAGGGGCGGCGCTGACCGAAGCCTATCGCAAGCGCGGCGACCTGGGCGCAGCGGCTTTCGACCTACTGGTGAAGACTGCTCCGCCGGCTTCGACCATCAAGCTGCAGCAGGTGCGCGCGACCTTCGACCAGATTGCCGCGACCCGAACTGCTGCGGCCAAAGCCGCCGTACTGGAAACCCTGCTGGAGCGCTCGACCGCGCTCGAAGCCAAGTACATCCTGAAGGTCATCACCGGCGAGCTGCGCATCGGACTGAAGGAAAGCCTGGTGGAAGAGGCGATCGCCAAAGCCTATAACGAGCCGCCGGCATCGGTGCAGCGGGTCAACATGCTGCTGGGCGATATCGGCGAGACCCTTACGCTGTCTGCCGAGCATCGCCTGGGCGAGGCGCGCATGCGGCTGTTTCATCCCATCGGCTTCATGCTGGCCAGCCCCGCTGAAAACGCGGAAGAAGCATTTCACTACTTCGAGCACGCGCAGGTTGAGGACAAGTATGACGGCATTCGCGCGCAGGCGCATTGCGGCGCGCGGCAGGCGCGGCTGTTCTCGCGCACCCTGGACGAAGTAACGGCGTCGTTTCCCGAGCTTCCCGGGCCGCTGAGCGGCTTCAACGAAGAGGTCATCCTCGACGGCGAGATCGTCGCCTGGCGGCACAACGAAGACGGCGGACACGCGATGCCCTTCGGCGAGATTCAGAAGCGACTGGGACGCAAGCAGGTGAGCCCGAAGCTCATCGCCGAGGTACCGGTCGCCTACGTAGTCTTCGACGTGATCTACGCGGGCGGCGAACTCACGCTCGACAAACCGCTCAGCGAACGCGCGCAGATTCTCGACCGCATTTTTGCCGGCGCCGAGCGCGTGGCGCCGCGGCCGGTGATCAACTCGCAGGGCACTCTGATGTTCGAGCCGGAGATCGAAGAGCAACCGGCGTCGGGCTGGGTGTTACGCGCGCCCTCGATGCGTGCCGACTCAGTCGACCAGCTCGAACAGTATTTCGAGGCCGCGATGGCGCGCGGCAACGAGGGCCTGATGATCAAGGACATTGCCTCGCCGTATATGCCCGGTCGGCGCGGGCGCTGGTGGCTCAAGCTAAAGCGCGAGCTGGCGACGCTCGATGTGGTGGTGACGGCGGCCGAGTTCGGGCACGGCAAGCGAATTCATGTGCTCAGCGACTACACGTTTGCGGTGCGCAAGGGCGAGGAGTTGGTCAATATCGGCAAAGCGTACTCAGGGCTGACGGACAAGGAAATTGCCGGGCTGACCGAGTGGTTTCTGGTGCACACCACTGCCGATCACGGGCACCTACGAGAGGTAGAACCGGAGATTGTGCTGGAGGTGGCATTCAACGCCATCATGCGGAGCGACCGCCACGACAGCGGCTACGCGCTGCGCTTTCCACGCATCGTGCGCGTTCGTGAAGACAAACTGCCGAAAGATATCGACACGGTGGAAGCGGTTGAGAAGATCTATAAGCGGCAGCACGGGCGGTAGGCGTTGGCCTGAACTTTCGCCGCCGCCCGCCGTCAGCCGTTGACGACGCGGAGTGAGTGAGCGGCGTCGTTGCCGAAGGCCGGAACCATCATCCCTAACAGTTTGCGCATGTCGTCGAAGTTGTAGTCCAGGCGCGACTCGGAACGGCTGGCGACCACCTGGTCGCGAAGCAGTCCTTCGGCCATGCCCAGGAAGCCGGCGCGCAGCGCTTCAAGGTTGACGTCGGCGCGGATCTGGTTGCGGTCGCGCATCTCGTTCAACAGCGCGCCCACCAGGTCGGAGAACTGGCGATACCCACGGCTCATCACCACGTCGCGATTGTCTTTGCGGACGCGGCAGGCCTCCAGGGTTACCAGCTCTTTCAGTTCGGCGTCGTTTTCCAGCTCGATAATCATCGCTTCCAGCGCGGCGACCAGCCGGTCGGCCAGGGAGCCGTTGGCTTGCGACGCCTCGACTCGCTTGATGATTTTTCCCCAACCATAATCCAGGATCGCCGCCAGCAATCCCTGCTTACTGCCGAAATGCTTCATGAGCTGCGACTCGCTGGTGCCCGCCTCGCGGGCGATGGCCACGGTGCTGGTGTTCTCGTAGCCGTTGCGGGCGAACAGGCGCTTGCCGGCAAACAGGATGCGGTCGCGCGAAGAGGTGGGAGTCATGGGAGTGTAGTTCGCGGGTTCGATCGTCGTCTCTGGCATAGTCTTGTCCGTCAATAGCAAACCCCGATGTTTCAGTGAAGTTGCGGAACCTGGAAGAAACCCGCGGAAAGCGAAAAATATGGCCGAATTAGGCCACTTACACACCGAGAGCCAGGCATTTCCGCCGCCGTGTCGGGATTACGTCATCCTGCTGTTGCCCACGTAGGTACATTTACCGGGAGCGGCGTTCCCTGCCAGAATTTCCTCGTTATAATCCGGCCCATGAGGAAGCTTTTGCCGCTGCTGCTCGTCGGGATGGTGTTGGTTTCGGCGCCGGCTTTTGCCAAGTCCCATCATCATCACCACAACCATCATCACTCTGGCCATCATCATTCGCAGCACACCAGCTAGTCCGGTTACCGCGTAGGTGATGTCAGGTTCCGTGCCGGGGCATGTCGATGGCGTGTCCTGGCGCACCCCACCACTTCTCCCTTAGGTCTGCATTACACTGGAGCAGCTATGTATTCCTCCGCTCCTGAGACCGAACGCGACTCCGCCCAGCGAACCACCCCCGCCATTGATCTGCGCAGCGACACCGTAACCAAGCCCTCGCCGGAGATGCGCCGCGCCATGTTTGAAGCCGAGGTGGGCGACGACGTCTACGCCGAAGACCCGACCATCAACCGGCTGGAAAAGCGCGCGGCGGAGATCTTCGGCCGCGAGGCGGCGATCTTCGTGCCCAGCGGCACCATGGGCAACCAGATCGCGGTCAAGCTGCACACGCAACATGGGCAGGAGGTCATCTGCGAGGAGCGCGGCCACGTCTTCAACTACGAGATGGCGATGATGGCGCAGTTCTCCGGCGTAGTACCGCGGACGGTGTGGGCAGAGGATGGCATCCTCACCTGGAAGCACGTCGAGTCGAAGCTGAAGGGCAAGAGCTACCACGCGGCCAAAACCGGCCTGGTCTCGCTGGAGAACACGCACAACATGGCGGGCGGCACGATTACGCCGCCGGAAATTTTCGATGACGTCTGCGATAAGACTCATTCCGCCGGATTGCCGGTCCACCTCGATGGCGCGCGCGTCTTCAACGCATCGGTGGCGCTGGGACTACCGGTGGCGAAACTGACGGGGAAGGCCGACACCGTGATGTTCTGCCTCTCGAAGGGGCTGGGCGCGCCAGTGGGCTCGATGCTGGTCGGCTCGGGTGAGCTGATCGATCGCGGACGCATCGTTCGCAAGGCGCTGGGCGGAGGCATGCGGCAGGCAGGATTTCTCGCGGCGGCCGGGCTCATGGCCTTGGAGCAGGGGCCGCAAAAGCTCAAGCAGGACCATGCCAACGCGAAGTTTCTCGCCGAAGGATTGGCGCAGATTCCAGGCATTAAGATTGACCCCGCCAAGGTGCAGACGAACATCCTGATCTGCGATATTTCCGGCACGGGCATGACTTCCGGCGAGCTCTCGCAGAGGCTGGCCGCCAAGAATGTGCTGGCGAACGGCGTTGGGCCGCAGCTCATCCGCTTCGTCACTCATCTCGACGTCAGCCGCGACCAGTGCGCCGAAGCGCTGGAGGTCATCCGGTCCGTCTTCCGCGGCAAAGCCTAGCCATTACGCCGACGAAGGCTCAACGGCCGACCCTCAGACCCAGCGTCTCGTAACGCTTTCGTGGCGCTTTGTCTACAAAAAATGGGAAGCTCGTCCGAGCATAACTACGCGATTCGGGAATTCCGAAGCCGGAATCCGATAGTCCCTCCCCAATTCACAATACTTTAAGCCGTGTAACAGTTTGGCGACCCGAATGCGATAAGGCAGCCCAATTCTGTACGCGTTTTTTCTGGATCAGGGTGAATCGCTGTGCCAACTAGCGGAGTGATTGGCGTAGCGCCACATTTGCAATTTCGTCTGCCGGATTTGCTCCGGCTTCTGCCGACTCGGCCCAATCTCGTCTGCGCAATTCCAGGCACATGCACTTTCAGTAAAGCCTCGCGGCTAGCCGTCCGCGCGGTGATTTTGCTGTAGCCAAAGCTGTCCTTCCCGACCCGGATCTTCCTTTCGCAGGGAGGTTCGATCTCTGTGGGGCGAAACCGGCAGACGCCCGTCTGCCGCTCACGATAAGGAGAAGGTGCATGCAGACCCGACAGGCTCTTCGTAAACAATGGCTGCTCCCTCTGATGGCAACGTTAGCGATTCTTCTCCTGTTGCCTTCCGTTTTTTGGGGACAATCTACGACTTCCACCGGCAACATCAACGGTCTGGTAACCGATAGCAGCGATGCCGCTGTTCCCGGAGCTAAAGTCACCATCACGCACGTCGATACCGGCGTGGCGACGGACGTGATGACCAACGGCAGCGGCTTCTACAACTCCGGCTCCATCGCTCCCGGAACCTACCTGGTGAAAGTCGTGGCCAAGGGATTCGAGACGACCCAGACGCAGGTGCTGGTCAAGATCGCCAACAACACTGCGGTCAACTTCAAGCTGAAGATCGGCTCCGAATCAACCACCGTTAATGTCGAGGCCAGCGCGATCGCCGTCAACACCGAAACCACCTCGGTGGAAGGCGTGCTGACGGCCAACCAGATTGAGAGCCTGCCGGTAAACGGGCGCAACTTCCTGGACCTGGCCCAGCTTGAGCCGGGTGTGCAGATTCAGGACGGCACTAACTTCGATCCAACCAAGATCGGCTACCAGTCGGTCTCTATCGGCGGGCGTTTCGGACGCACGGCCCGCATTCAGGTGGACGGCACCGACATCTCCGATGAGACCGTGGGCACAACCACGGGCAACATCTCGTCCAGCGCCATTCAGGAATTTCAGATCACGCAGTCGACGATGGACCTGTCCAACGACCTGAGTTCATCGGGCGTGGTGAACGTGTCGACCAAGTCGGGCACCAACTCCATCCACGGCAGCGGCTACGAGTACTACCGCAGCAGCAACATCGACGCCTCACTGCCCAAGCCGGCAGGAGACCCCGATCCCAACTACCACCGCAACCAGTACGGCGGCACGTTGGGCGGCGCCTTCATCCAGGACAAGCTGTTCTACTTCGCCGAAGGCGATGCGACCTACCAGGATCTGTTCAGCCCGGTGGTCTATGCCGCGCCCTTCCAGAATTTCGGCGGCGGTTTCGCTGCGCCGTACAAAAATCCGAACTTCCTCGGACGCCTCGACTATGTGGCGCCGCACAACGTGAAGCTGTTCTTCCGCTACAGCTATTCGCAGATCCAGGCTGATGGAACGTTCTTCTCTGACAGCTTGCAGGTCTACCAGTCGAAGAATTATTCGCGCAACTACGTGGGCGGCGCCGATTTCACTACCGGCTCATGGACGCACAGCCTGCGCTTCAGCTACCTGAAATTTCAGAACGAGATTGTCGACGGCACGATTGGCAGCGGCCTGCCGCTTTCAAACTTCCCCGGCAACGGTCAGTTCCTGAACATCAACGTAGTGAACGGGCCTTCGACGGGTCCAAACCTGCTGGCTCCGCAGAGCACGCCGCAGAGCGATAAGCAGTTCAAGTACGACGGCTCGAAGACGGTGGGCAAACACATCCTGCGCTACGGGGTGGACTTCAACCACATCCAGGGCGGGGGCTTCGCCAGCTTCTTCAAACTGGCCCCGCAGATTGTGACCAACCAAAACGAATTTTCGAGTGTATCGAGCTACAACGGCATCGCCAATCCTTGCGGTGTCACGAACGGTACTCCCAATCCCTGTACCGATTTCCAGCTTGCCGCGCTGGGCCCGTATGCGGGTGGCGCCAGCAATCCGTTGAACTACCCGGTCGAGTCGGTGGTGCTCGGCAACGGACAGGGCTTTTCAACTCTGCAGCCGGCCTTCGGTTTTCCGGCCGGCGGACTGGGGCCTGACAATCGTCTCGGCCTCTACATCGCCGATACCTGGAAGCTGCTCCCCAACTTCACCGTCAACCTGGGTTTGCGGTATGACCGAGACACCGGGCGAACCGATAGCGATCTGCCTGCCCAGACCTATCTCGATAACCTGATCCCAAGCTGGCCCAACCTCGGAAATCCAATTCCGAATCCGAATCTCAACTTTGGGCCATCACTCGGCATCGCCTGGGATCCGACAAATAGCGGCAAGATGGTCATTCGTGCAGGTATCGGCCTGTACTACGAGAACGTCATCTGGAACAACGTGCTGTTTGACCGCCCGCTACGTTTACCCAATGGCGCATTTCTGCAGACGCCAACCGTGTGCGACAGCGGCAACCCGCAACCGATACCCGGCGTGAATCTCGCATCGACGGCAGCGGAGTGCGGTACTCCTGGTACGCCGATCCCCATTGGCGTGGCGGGTACGGCCATCACCAACTTGCAATCGCAGTATCAGGCGCTGTCGCCGTTCACCCTTACCAATCCCAATCCCAACTACCTGCAGAACTTCGTGACGGGAGGCGTGAACTTCCCACTTGGATTGTTCGCTCCTGACTACAAGACGCCGCGTTCGACGCAGATTAACGTCGGCCTGCAGCGCGAGCTGTCTCCCGGCGTGGTATTGAGCGTGGACTATGTCCGTAACGTCACCACCGGCCTGCTGCTTGGGGTAGACCAGAACCACACCGGCAGTATCAAGTACTTCAACAAGGCCGGCGCGGTTTCAGCCATCAATACGACCTTGAGCGAATGTGGCGTAAGCACCATCGCTCAGGCGCTCGTTGCCTGTCCGGGCCTTCATCCCGGCGTGGGGGGCGCTCCTCCGGGACCGGTGCAGTTATCGGACTTCGCGACCAACGGTCTCGACTCCCAGGGCGACCTGGGTGGAACCTGTGGGAACCCGAACGGCTGCGCTTTTGGCGGCGAGAATCCCAACGCACCGGCGATGCCGTTCCTGGTTCCGGCCGGCATCTCGAAATACAACGCCTTCGACGTGAAGCTGGTCTATCAGAAGAACAATCCGTTCAAAGGCCTGCGCTCGGCAAACTTCCAGGTCTCCTACTCCTATTCTTCGTTCAAGAATTCAGGAGGCGGATCGGGCATCAGCGGCACACTCGGCGGCATTTCCAACAGCGACCAGGACTTCATCGTTCCCTCGCTGGACAACGACAACCCCAACAAGTATTTCGGCCCATCGCTGCTGAATCGCCCGAACCAGCTGTCGTTCGGCGTGGTCGGCAACATGCCTTGGAATTTCCAGCTGTCGTTCATCGGCCACTTCTACTCGCCCCTGTCGGTGCCGATCGAAGTGCCCGGAAGCGGTCCGGGAGCCATCTTCCAGACCGACTTCAACGGCGACGGCACCACCCAGGATCCGCTGCCCGGTACGGTGAACGGCGCCTTCGGATCGCAAGTGAACGGCAGCACCATCAACCTGCTGCTCAACAACTACAACAACCAGTACGGCAACAAGCCAACTCCGGCCGGCCAGATGTTGGTTCAGAACGGCCTGTTCACGGCGGCGCAGTTGCAGCAACTGGGAGCGGTGGCGCCGTGCATCCAGGGCGGCAGCATCAACAGCCCGAACTGCTCGCTGCAATTCGCTCCTCCTAACCAGGTCAGCATGGGCAACCTGCGCGACTTCGACCTGAAGCTGGCGTGGACGTACAAGCTGGAAGCGTACTCGCATGTCATCGCCTTCCAGCCCAGCGCCGGCTTCTTCAACATGTTCAACATGGCGAACTTCGATCTGCCGCCAAACGCATTGACCGGCGGCTTGACCGGAGCTCCAGGATCGGTCAACGGAACCACCTCGGCTACGCGAGTCACCAATCGCGTAGGCGCGGGCACCGGCGTGTTCAACCTGGGCGCGCCCCGAGCGATGGAGTTCGGCATGAACATCAACTTCTAGCCGCCACATCAATCGCGCAGGAAAAGGGCGCTCGCCAGGGCGCCCTTCGTTATTCAGCAGAAGCGGCAATCCGTTCACCAACCATCGCGGGCCGGGCGCCCGGTGCGGTAAGCTCATGATTGATTCGGAGGAAAACGAATGGCTGATCCCATCGCCCAATTTGCGCGGGCGAAGTACCTGAACCTGGAAACGTTTCGCAAAACCGGTGTGGGTGTGCGTACTCCGGTGTGGTTTGTGCAGGATGTCTGCCACAGCAATCCAACGACGACTGTCTTCTACGTTTATTCCGAACTGCAAGCCGGAAAAGTTAAGCGCGTGCGCAACAATCCCAAGACACGCATTGCGCCTTGCAACTTCCGCGGCACCGTGACCGGCGAGTGGATCGAAGCGCGTGCCCGCATCTGCAATGAAGGCGATGCGGCCCATGGACAGGAGCTGTTACGCCGCAAGTACACGATGAAGAGGATCGGCGACTTGTTCGGTAAGCTCTTGCGGCATCAGAACGTCGTCATCGCCATCGACGTCGACTAGCCGCGTCGCACGCCTCCAACGTCCCCGACCGGCGCAAAGCCGCGCTGGCCGGGAGCTCTGGGCTGAGTCTAGGCAGAGGCGTGCGAGTGATGATGATGCGACTTGCTCGCATGGCGACTGGCGACCATGCGGTTCGTCTGGCCATGATGAGAGGCGTGCGGCGAAGGCTGCGCTTGCACATGGTGGATCGGTGGCTCGTAGTGGTCGGGATCGATCTCCGCCTGTGCCTGGGCAAAGCTTGCGTTAAGGGTGAACACGCCACCCGCCAGAAGTAGAATCAGCAACCGAATTGATTTCATACCTTCCCCCTTTGTTGAACGGGTGGCTGCCTTTTGTATGGCAGTCAGACTTCCAAAGTCGACGCGGTCGCGTGCATTGAGGGCAAGTTGTTGTTGAGGCGAGGCTTGGACTCCGTGCCGCGAAGAACATCGGCGCGAGATTTCACCATCCGGCCTATCCGACAGGCACTTCAGCTATCCGCGAAGATAGACTTCGGCTCGTCGTTGCTGCAGGACGAAAGAAAAGCCCGCGGGATGGCGGGCTGTTTGCGTTCTCCGGAGGAGCGGCCGGAAAAGATGGTTGGGAATTCCTGGGCCTATCGGGACGGCAAATCGATTTGGACGTTGATCAGCAATTGGGTTCCTGCGTCGAGCTTCACTTCCTTGCCGGT
>Ga0210391_10003888_pt1 | contig 12586 bp, 8 predicted proteins | sample IncBWC12OmetaG_FD_160573 | JGI IMG/M metagenome (GOLD analysis project Ga0210391, IMG submission 160573) | Forest soil microbial communities from Barre Woods Harvard Forest LTER site, Petersham, Massachusetts, United States - Inc-BW-C-12-O ... | reverse complement strand
TCGCGCACCGCCTGCTCGGCGAGCGCCTTGGCGCGCAGGAAGCGCGCGCGGCTGTGGGTGGAGGCGGAGAGCGCCGAGAAGAACAGGAAGCGCTCGACGCCCGCGCGCTCGGCGGCCTGGACCATGCGCCATGTGGCGATTCCGCCCAGCTCCTCGATCGACCCACGCGGCTGGTCGCGGATCGCGGCGGCGAGATGCACCACCGTGTCGACCCCTCGCATGGCGTTGCGAAACGACGGCGGGTCGGCGAGGTCGCCGAGCGCGATCTGCACGCGCACGCGCCGGGTGCCCAGCCGGCGAGGGTCGCGCACCAGGCAGCGTACCGGCGTGCCCTCGGCGAGCAGGCGACCCAGGAGCGCGGAACCCACCTGGCCGGTGGCACCGGTCAACAACAGCATTTGCGCTCCAACCTAGCGGACCTAGCCCCTGAGAGTGGGATCAGCGGAGGCGGCGGGCCAAACGTCAGAAACAAAGAGGCCCAAATTGTTGCAATAGCCGACATCGCAAACTAACTTGGGTCGATGGCGAGCGAAATCACCGCCCCCCGCGTCCGTGCGCGCGCCACGCCGCTCGCGCGTCTCGCGGAGCTCGGCTGGCCGGCCCCCGCGTGGGGCGCGATCGGGGTTACGACGCTGTTCATCGGCATCACCTTCTGGTGGCTGGCCGAGGATCGCAGCATCCCGATCTTCGACGCCGGGCTGCATCTCAACCTCGCGCTCAACGTCCAGAAAGAACTCGCCGCCGGCAACCTCGGCACGGCGCTCACGCTGACCGCGCCCTACCCGCCGTTCGCCTACCTGATCGGCTCGCTGGGGATCACGATCGGCGGGGTGGGGGTCGCGCCGCCGATCATCGCCGAGAACCTCGTGTTCGTGACCCTGCTGGCGCTCGGTTGCTACAAGGTGGGGCGGCTGGCGTTCAGCCCGCTCGCGGGCCTGTTGGCGGTGGTGGCCGCGCTCAGCTCGCCGCTGGTCGCGGCTCAGTTCCACGTGTTCATGACCGATGCTCCCGAGACCGCGATGGTGGCGGTGTCGGTGTGGCTGGTGATCGCCAGCGAGGGCTTCACGAAGCTGCGGATCTGCGCGGTGGCCGGGGTGGCGGTCGGGCTGGGCATGCTCACGAAGGAGCCGTTTCCGATCTTCGTGCTGGGCGTGGGCCTCGTGACGCTGTGGCGAGGCGGCCGGCGCGCGTGGCCGGGAGTCGCGCTGTTCGCCGCGATCGCGCTGGCGCTGGCGCTCCCCTGGTACATCCACGAGCACGCGTTGATCCAGGGGATCGGAACCCAGGCGACCGAGTCATCGAGCGCCTACGGGGAAGCGGCGGGGCCCGCTCCCAAAGACATCGCCCCCCCGCGCCTTTCGAGCACGAACCTCGAGTGGTACCTGTGGAACCTCGACAACGTCCAGCTCGGACTGCCGCTGCTGCTGCTCGCCGCGGCCGGCTTCATCTGGACGGTCGCCGGCTTTGTGCCCCGGCGAGTGCGAGCGAGCGCGGCAGCGGCGGCGCGTCCGGGGGCACGGAGCTCGCGCGAGGGGGGCAGGCAGGGGCGCAGCGGCAAGGGAGCGCCGGCGAAGGCCAAGAACCCCCCCACCCGGGCGAGCGGCTGGAAGCCCCGCGCGGGTGGTCGGGCCACCGCGCGGGTGATTCGCGAGCAGGCGCCAGTGAGCCCGTTGGCGCTCGAGCTGACGGTGGGCGCGTTCTTGGCGTGGGCGATCCTGACCGAGACCTTCTTTCACGACACCCGCTACAGCATGCCGCTGCTGCTCTACCCCGCGGTGTTCACCGGGGGCTGGATCGCGCACTTCAGCGGCCGCCGGCGAGTCTTCGCAGTGGGCGTGCTGGCAGCGGTGGTGGTGGCAAACATGATGGGGAGCACCTTCGGCGTCGGAACGCAGTACCGGATCACGCTTCCGGGAGCCTCCCCGACCGCGCTCCAGCAGCCCGGCTACCTCACGCTGTACCCGGGCGGGTTCCTGGTGTCGGGTCCGCATCGAGACGGCGACCTGCTGGGGACGCTGCAGGCGCTGCGGCGCGATGGCGTGCGCTATGTCACCTGGAACCAGCAGCAGGGCGCGGTCGAACCGTACTTCTCCAACGGCGGAGTGGCGGTGCTGGCGCAGATCGCCGGGCTCAAGGAGCCGACGCCCGGCACGCAGGGGCAGGCGGTGGGCCGACAGATCGCAGAGCTCGCGCACCAGCCGATAGTCCCCGGCGCAGCGCCCCCCTGCGTCACGCTCGACGAAGGTACCGGCGTGTGGATACGGATCGGCAACCCGGCGGCGCCGGGCGCCCAGGACTTCTGCCCGCTGCCCCGGCCGCACTACTACGGCCCCAAGCAGGCTTAGGGCCTATCCCGATAGGGGCGTGCGTCTGGGGCGGTCGAGGGTCGAGCGAGGCGCGGACGCAAGGGCGAAGGCGTGGTGGGCCCACGTCGAGCCTGAGGACAAAGCCTCGCGAAGGCCATCGGCCGTATCCAGGCGTGCGACCCTAGAGGGATAGGTCCTCAGCGCCTGATCTCGGTAGGCCCGCACACTGAATACGGCCGGTGGCGCCGGACGCCGCCCGGAAGGTCAAGCGCGGGGACGCCGCTAATATTCCCTGCTCCCCTGCAAGCAGCCAAACATCGACTCGAGAAGGAAGCGAATGGCCTACGTGATCGCAGAGCCGTGCATCGGCACCAAGGACAACTCCTGCGTCGAGGTGTGCCCGGTGGACTGCATCCACCCCACGCCCGATGAGCCCGGGTACGACGCCGCCGAGATGCTCTACATCGACCCCGACGAGTGCATCGACTGCGACGCCTGCGTGGAGGCCTGCCCCGTGGACGCCTGTTTCGCGGAGGACCAGCTGCCCGAGGAGTGGCAGAAGTACACGCAGATCAACGCGGAGTATTTCGCCAACAGCAGGTAGCCGCCTGCGCCCTGCGTTGGGTGGGGATCGTCCGCGCGGGTCGCTGAGGGGCACGGGCGTGTGGGGCGTGGGACCTCCGTGCCCCACGACGGACGGTTGGGGTGTCTCCCGCTCAGGCCATCGGCAGCGACATGCCGACCGGCTGGGCGCTCGGCGGCGGGGGGCTGATGTCTGAGTCGCCGTTGGCCGACCCGCCGTCGTTCAGCACGGGCAGCTCCAGCGGGGCCATCGCGATCAGGCCGCGCGCCGCCTGGCGGATCGCCTGGGCGGCGGGGTCGTCCGGATCCTCGAGCACCAGCGGGCGCCCGCTGTCGGCGTGCTCACGCAGCGGCATCGTCAGCGGGATCTTGCCCAGCAGCGGCACCTCCAGCTCATCGGCAAGCTCCTGGCCGCCGCCCTCGCCGAAGATCTGGTAGCGCTCGCCCGTCGGGGTGGTGAAGCCCGACATGTTCTCGATCACGCCCGCAACCTCCAGGGAGACCTTGTGCGCCATCTCCGCCGAGCGGCGCGCCACCCGCTGCGCGGTCGGCTGGGGGGTGGTGACGATCACGAAGCGTGCCTGCGGCAGCAGCTGGGCGAGCGTCATCGAGACGTCGCCGGTGCCCGGCGGCAGGTCGATCAGCAGGTGGTCGAGCTCCCCCCATTCCACGTCCTGCAGGAACTGCGAGAGCGCCTTGTGCAGCATCGGCCCCCGCCACACCACGGCGGCGTCCTCCTCGACGAAGAAGCCGATCGACATCACCTTCACGCCGTATGCCTCCAGCGGGACGATCTTGCGCTGCGCCGACACCGGCGGCCGGGTGGCGCCGAGGCCGTACATGCGCGGGATCGAGTACCCCCACACGTCCGCGTCCAGCACCCCCGCATGCCGCCCCTCCGCGCTCAGCGCCGCGGCGAGGTTGGCGGTCAGCGTCGACTTGCCCACGCCGCCCTTGCCGGACCCCACGCACACCACGTTGCGCACCTGCGCAAGCGCTCCCTCGGGCAGGCTTGCGCGCCCCAGCCGCTCGCGCAGCGCGGCTTTCTCGGCGTCGGAGAGCACGTCGAAGAAGACGTTCACGTGAGCCACCCCCTCCAGCGCCCCCACCGCCTGTGCGACCGCGGCCTGGAAGTGGCCGCGGATCGGGCAGCCGGCCGTCGTGAGCGACACCGTCACGTCGACCACGCCATTGGCGCCGATCTCCACCGAGCGCACCATCTCGAGCTCCACGATCGAGCGGCGCAGCTCGGGGTCGATCACGACCTCCAGGGCCTTGACGATCTGCTCGCGCGTGGGCACACCGCCATTCTGGCAGAACCCCGCCGGCTCCCCGCGATGCGAGGAATCGCACGCTGTTCGTGCAAGCCGCCCGGTGGCCCGATCCCCGTGTTCGGCGCCGAGCGCGACGTGGCCCACCCGGGCCGGCCTTGCCGGCCCCATCCCAACCCACCCATATTGGGCGCGGGACGGCACGCGATCCGGTGCGACTACCGCTCCGCCGCCGGGCACACGATGCGGTAGTCGCAGTGCGCGCACGCCGCCGGCGAGGGGGTGGGCTCGAAGCTCTGCGCGAGGATCCCCGCCCCGGCCTCCAGCACCGCCTGCCTCACCCACTCCCCGCTGCCCGTGTCCGCGGGGACTGGCACCTTGCGGTCGTCGAGGACGTAGTAGTAGGCCTGGCGTGTATCCGTGAGGCCCCACGCCTCGCGCGCCGCGATCGCGTAGAGCGAGAGCTGGATGTCGTCGCTCAGCTCCTCCGCGGTCTTGGCGTAGCCGGTCTTGTAGTCGATCAATTCCCACCCTCCTTCGGGCAGGCGGTCCACGCGATCGACGCGCCCGCGCACGTGGTGGGGCCCAAGGTCGAAGGTGAACTGGCGCTCAAACCACTGCGGCTGCGCCGGCTCCTCCCACAGGCGCTCGTGGTAGCGGGTGAGTGACGTGCGCGCCTTGCCCAGCAGCTCGCGCTCCCGCGCGCTCTCTGTGCCTAAGCCCGCCCGGCGCCAGGCGGCGTCCAGCAGCCCCAGCAGCTCGGGGAGCGTTCCCTGCGTCCCCCCCCGCTCGCCGCCGTCGGCCTCGGCGGCTGCGTGAAAGCGTTCCAGAACCTGGTGCACCACGATCCCAAAGCGCTGGTGGAGCGTCTGCTCGGTGGGGATTTTCAAGACCCGCGCAAACTTGTATCTGAGGGGGCAACCGCGATAGATCTCGACATCGGAGGCCGACAGCACCAGGCCGTCCCCCTTGCGCGGCAGGAAAGCCTCGAGCGTTGGCTCATCGCGCGCCGCGATCGCCAGCGTGCGTGCGTTGCGGCGCTGTCGCTCATCGCGCCCGCCGAGCGGAGCGGCCGCCAAGGACTCCTCGCGCAGCAGCTCATCGAGCGGTGAGCTCTCGTAGATCTCGCGCTGCAGCGGCGTCATCGCCACGCGCAGGCGGGCGTTGAGGTCTTCCACCGCGGCCTCTCCCGCCTCCTCCGCGGGGCGCTCGGCGAGCGCCGCCAGCTTCAGCAGCTCCAGGTACCTGACCACCCCGTGGGAGACATCCAGCTCGGTGTCCAGCCGCAGCTCGCCGAGGCGCCCGGCGATCCGCGCCACATCCCCGAGCACCTCCTCGCGCATCATCCGTAGTGTTGTCTGCAGCGTCTCCTCGGGTCCTTCGGGCGCTGCCGGCACCTCCTCCCGCGGTTTCCCCGCCGATGCCACCGCTCCAGGCTGCCCGTCCTCAGAGGCCGCCTCACCCCGGTGCATCTCCTCCGACGCCGCCGTCAGATGGATCGCCAGCGCCCGAGCGGTGGGCCGGGGCGAGGAGCCCACGAACTCCTCCGCCAGCTCGCACAGCCCCGCCAGGCCGGCGAGCCGCTGTGCGTCCTCGCCGTCTGCGGCCAGCAGCTGTCGCCGGCGCAGACCGAGGCGCTCGATCAGGCGACCGACGAACAGGTCGGCCCGCATCGTGTCGAGCCCCCCCGACGCCCAGCGGTGCAGTTCCAGGAAGCGCCCGATCCGCTCCCGTGCCTCCGGCGGCAGCTGCGGAGACTCCATCGCGCCGGCGAGCGCCGCCACCACCTCCAGGCGCTGGCGGCGCACCATCTGGATCACCCGTGCCAGGTCGACCTGGCGCAGCTCGATCGGGGGACGCGCCAGCGCGCGCACCGCTGCCGCCGCATCGCGGGGATCGACCAGCAGGCGCATCCACGCGAGCACATCCCGCACCTCCGCCCGTTTCAGCAGCGCCCCTCGCTGCGCCGTGCGCTCGTCGCCTTTGGTTCTCGTATCGTCGAGCGAGGAGGAGGGCACGCTCAAGAGGATATGGGTTCACAGCAAAACAGATGGCGGGATCGGGGTGGTCGACTCGTGGATGGGATGCGCCGCACGCGAGCGCAGCCGTGCTGGTGGCACGGCGAGCACCGCGGGTGGTGCAGACCGCCACGAGGCGGCCGCACCGGACCGTCAGATGTTTTGCTGTGGGCCCCAGGCCAGGGCTCTACCCTCCAAGTGTGGACGCGATCGACTGGGGCACCGCGCAGCGCGTGGGCGATCTGATCGCCGGGTCGCCCGGGAACGAGAGCCCGCCGGGCGGGCGGGCTCTGATCCTCGGCGAGACTGTGCAGCCGCTGGCGCTGCAGTTCGCCCGCCGCGTGAGCGAGTACTCCGGTCTCGAGCTCCCCGCGCAGCTGCCCCCCCTCGAAGCGGTCGATCGCTCCCGCTGGATCGCCGCCAACCTGCAGACGATGCGCCCGGTGCTCGAGTCGCTGGCCGCGGAGGGGCTCGGACCGGGCGGGCGCTCCTCGCGCCGGATGCGCTTCAGCTCGAAACACCCGGGACAGGATCTCGGGCCGCTGTACGACGCGCTCGGCGCGGCCGGCGGGCTGCTGCTGGGGGCGCAGGTGGGGGCGATGGCGGGGATGCTCTCCCAGCGGGTGCTCGGCCAGTACGACCTCGCCCTGCTCGACCCCTCTGTCGCGCCGCGGCTGCTGCTGGTCGCCCCCAACCTCGCGCAGGCGGCGCGCACGATGCAGGTCGACAGCGAGCAGCTGCTGGCGTGGGTGACGATCCACGAGATCACCCACGCCGTCCAGTTCTCCGGCGCGCCGTGGCTGCGCGAGCACCTCGCCGGAATTTTGCGGCAGTTGATCGATGGCCTGCAGGTGACGGTGTCGCTCAGCGCGCTGCTACGGCTCCCCAGCGCCGGCGACGCCCGCGCTTTCGCCGAGCGCCTGCGTCACGGCGAACTGGTACGCCTCACGCTCGGCGAGCAGCGCTGGCAGCTGGTGGAACGGCTGCAGGCGACGATGTCGCTCGTCGAGGGCCACGCCGAGCACGTGATGGACGCGGTCGGCGCCGAGGTGCTGCCATCGCTGCCCCGCCTGCGCGCCGCCATGAACCGCCGCCGCGAGCATCGCGGGCTGCCGTGGCGGGTGCTCGAGCGGCTGCTGGGGCTGGAGCTGAAGCTGCGCCAGTACGAGGAGGGCCGTCGCTTCTGCGATGCCGTGGTTCTCGCCGGGGGGCCAACCGCGCTGGCGCGCGCGTGGCGCTCCGCGGAGGATCTGCCCACCGCCGCCGAGCTGCAGGAGCCCGAGCTGTGGCTGGCGCGCGTGGCGTGATCACCCACATCGCGGGCGACCCACAGCAACCCCTCCTTGCCTGCCATGGCCGCCCTGCTCGCCGGCCGCCGCGACCCCTGGTGGGTTATTGTGGCGAACGCATGTTCCGTGTGTTACAAGCACTGGCTGTCGAAAGCTAGCTTTTACGCCGACTTCAGATCGTGCTAAGCTTCGCGTGTAACGATCTCGGGAATGCAGGGTACAAACGTATGTTCGTTGCCGGCCAATTGTGCCGGACGCATAGAACGGACGTGCCCATCGATTCCTCCCCGGGGGGAACACGACCAACAGGAGACCCCTCCAGATGCCTGACACAACCACACCTGCTTCATCCAACGCCACAAGCTCCAAAGCCACCAACTCCGCCAAAAAGGCGGCGCGACCCCGGCCTGCTTCCAGCGCCGGCGCATCCAAAGCCCGCGCCACCGCGGCCCGTTCACGCGGCGCTTCCAAAAGCAAGCCCGCCGCCGCTCACACCAGCTCCACCCGCAGCACCACCGACCTCGTCGGCGACTACGCCGAACGCGCCGTTCTGATCCCCGTCGGGGCCGCTCTGCTCGCTCGCGAGCGGGTGGTGTCGAGCGTGACCGACGCGATCTCCACCTACTCGAGCCCCTCCAAGACACAGAGCCAGCTGCGCAAATTCGAGCATCGTGGCAGTGCCGCCCGCACGCGCATGGAGCGCGAGGTCCGCAAAACCCGCACCCGGCTGGAGCGCGAACTGCGCGAGCGCCGGCGCGAGCTCGATAAGCGACGCGAACGGCTCACCAAGGAGGTCACCTCCAGGGTCGAGCAGACCCAATCGCAGATCGAGAAGACCCAGAGCCAGATCGAAGACGCGCTGCGCGCGCGCCTGGAGGATGGCGCCGACCTCGCCAGCCGTGTTCAGGAGCGTGTGCTCAGCCTCGTCTGAGCCACCGCAAGGGTTCGCGACTTTTCGTGGACCTAAACTTCCCCCGCCTCGGGTCGAGGAGACCACGAGCGCGGGAAGGTCTGCCGGCCTCATACCTCGCCGGCAGGAGTAGGACCCTCTCCTCCCTCAGTCGGCGGGGCGGCCCACCACAGGGCCGCTCCGCCGACATTTTTACTACTTCGGCGGCTTCTGATCGCCCTGCTGGCGCAGGAAGCGCTGGAACTCGCTCGCCAGCCGCTCGCCCGACGGCAGGTCCTCGGGCGACAGCGGCCCCCACTCGGCTCCCCAGCGCCCACCTTCCTCGTCGTCTTCCTCCTCCTCCCCTTCGGCGTCCTGCTCGAGGCGTTCCACAAACGCCTGCACCTCCGGGTTGCTCGACACCGCCAGTCCCACCTGACGCTCGTAGTTGGCGGCCGCATCCTCCAGCTCGCCGAGGTCGACGGACACGCCCACCAGCTCCTGCAGGCGCTGCACCAGCGCCAGCGCGGCCTTCGGGCAGGGGGCGGCGGCGACATAATGGGGGACGCTCGCCCACAGGCTCATCGACGGCAGGCCCGCGTCGCCGGCGGCGCTATGCAGGACGCCCACGATCCCCGTGGGTCCCTCATAGCGGCTGGGGGAGCGGCTGGTCGCACCGAGGCGCTCCATCAGCGCCGGATCCGACGCGAAGCCGGTCATCGCCACCGGCAGCGTGTGGGGCACGTCCGCCAGCAGCGCCCCCACGGTGATCACCATCCCCACCCCCAGCGCCTCAGCGAGCTCCACAATCAAACCGCTGAACGTACGCCAGCGCAAAGAGGGCTCGACTCCCTGCACCAGCACCAGGTCGCGTGGGGCGTCGGGGACGCTCGCCTCGTAGATCTCAACCGACGGCCACTCGATCTCGCGGCGGGTGGGCGATGAATCGGCACCCTCCCCCGACAGGCGGATGCGGGGGCGGTTGGTCTGGAAATCGTAGAACTCCTCGGTGTCCAGGCGCGCGAAGCGCTCAGCCTCCAGCGCCCGGCTGAGAAACGCGATCGCCGACGAGGCCGCGTCACCGGCGTCGTTCCAGCCCTCGAACGCGCACACCATCGCCGGAGCCCGCAGGCCCGTCGGGCGGCGATCCCAGATCAGTGGCTGCATCCGCTTCACCGTACATCATGCGGTGATGGTTTCCGCAGGGGAGGAGTCCCCGACAGTCGCCACGCTGCGCGAGGGACAGGAGGTGGCGGGGGTGTTTGCGTGCTCGCGCAAGGAGCGCCAGCTCTCGCGCGCCGGCACCCCCTACCTGACCGTCGAGCTGCGCGATCGCACCGGCTCGATCCTCGCGCGCGCCTTCCGCGACGCCGATCTGCTCGCCGGGCGCTTCGAGCGGGGGGATCTCGTGTGCGTGGAAGGCCGCGTCGAGCGCTTCCGCGACCAGCTGCAGATCGGCCTGCGCGCGATCGCCCGCGCCGAGGGAGCCGAGTCCGATCCGGCCAGCTTCCTGCCCGTCGCCCATCGCGACATCGACGAGCTGGAGGGCTTCTTCGAGCACCTCGTGCGGGAGCTCTACGAACCGGGGCTGCGGGCGCTGCTCGAGCGCGTGCTCGGCGACCCCGAGCTGCGCCGTGAGTTGCGCCGGGCGCCCTGCTCGCTGCCCACCCCCACACACCCGGGCGGCTCCGGGCGGGCCGGCGCGGGCAGCCACCACGCCTACCTCGGCGGCCTCCTCGAGCACACCGTCGCGGTCGCCACGCTGGCGCTCGAGCTGTGCGCGCTGCATCCCCGCCTCGACCGCGACCTGCTGCTGGCGGCCGCGCTCCTGCACGACGTCGGCAAGACCCGCGAGTTCACCTATGGAGCGGAGATCGCGCGCAGCGAGGAGGGGCAGCTGCTGGGGCACGTCGAGCTCGGGCTGCGCCTGCTCGCGCCACGCTACCCATCCTCGCTCGCGGCGCCGCGGCGCCTGGCGCTCGAGCACTGCATCCTCGCCCATCACGGCCCCGAAGCGCTGCCCGGCCAGCGCTTCGCCTCCGCTGAGGCGATTGCCCTCTACCGCTGCAACGCGCTCGACGCCCACCTGAAGAGCGCTTTCGAGCACGGTCCCTGACCGCTATCGCCGGGGAGTCAGTCTGACGCCCACGGCCTGCGCCAGACTACGGTCAAGCGGCGCCGCTCTGATGCCGATTAGGTAACGATGAGTTGGTTTCGACGCCGACGCGGGGCGCCGGACGCCGAGACGCCGAGTCCCACGCCGGAGCCCCCCGTTCCCTCTCCCGCCGCCCCGGCGCCCGTGGCGGCTCAGCTCGCCGTGCTCGAGTCCGCCGTCTCAGCCCCGGCGGCACCCGAATCCCCGGTGATGCCCCCTGCGCCTGCTCCCACTCCTGTCCCGGCCACCGCGGTTCTCGAGCGCCCCACTGCAACAGCGCTCCTGGAGCCCCCGCCCAGCAATGGGCTCCACGCGCCCGAGCCCGAGCAGAGCGGCGAGGTGCTCCCATCAGAGCAGCCTCCAGGCAACGGGCTCGGCCTGCCCGGCCCTGAGCAGCCCCCGGCCAACGGTCTCAGCTCCCCGTCGCGCCCGGGCCGCTCGGTCAGGCGCATCGGTGAGGTGGTCGTCGATCTCGGCTTCGCCGACCGCGAGGCCGTCGAGCAGGCCGTCGCGGCGGCCCGCTCGCAGCGCAAGCCCACCGGACAGGTGCTGGTGGAGCAGGGCGTCCTGCGCCAAGACCAGCTGGCCCGCGTGGTCGCCGAACGCTTCGGCCTCGACTACATCGACCTGTCGGTGTACGAGCCCGACATGGGCGCCGTCAACCTGCTGAGCGGCGAGGCGATCAAGCGCTACCAGGCGGTGCCGGTGCGCTTCATGGAGGACGGCGCGCTGTTGCTGGCGATGGCCGACCCCACCAACATCCTCAGCATCGACGACATCGCGATGATCACCAGCCGCCGCGTCCGGGTGGCGGCGACCTCCGCGGAGGACGTCAAGCTGCTTGCCTCGCGCCTCGGCCGGCTGGAGGGCGCGATCCAGGAGATCGGGGAGGGCGCCGAGATGGAGGAGGGGCAGGAGGCGCTCTCCACTTCGCTCTCCGAGGAGGCCGACCAAGACGCCCCCGTGATCAAGCTCGTGCACTCGATCATCGCCCAGGCGGTGCAGCAGGGTGCCTCCGACATCCACATCAACCCCGAAGAAGCCGACACGCGCGTGCTGCTGCGCGTCGATGGGATGCTCTACCCGGCGGCCACCGTGCGCCGCCGGATGGCCGCCGGGATGGTGTCGCGCATCAAGATCATGGCCGACCTCGACATCTCCGAGCGGCGCGCGCCCCAAGATGGCCGCCTCGCGCTGAACGTCGAGGGCCGGCGTGTGGACATCCGCGTGGTGACGCTTCCGCTCGTCCACGGCGAGGGAGCGGTGATGCGCATCCTCGACAAAGGCGCGGTCGTCAGCGATCTCGAGTCGCTCGGGATGCTGCCTGAGGAGCAGGAGCGCTTCGAGCACGCGATTCGCCGGCCCCACGGGGCGGTGCTCGTCACCGGGCCGACCGGGTCGGGGAAGTCCACCACGCTGTATGCCGCGCTCGGCGCGCTCAACGACGGTGCCCGCTCGATCCTCACGATCGAGGACCCGGTCGAGTCGCGGATCGCCGGGATCAAGCAGATGCAAGTTGCCCCCAAGGCTGGCGTCACCTTCGATACCGGCCTGCGCTCGATGCTGCGCGCCGACCCCGACGTGATCATGGTCGGCGAGATCCGCGACCGCGAGACCGCCCACATCGCGGTCGAGGCGGCGCTCACCGGCCACATGGTGCTCTCCACCCTGCACACCCGCGACGCCCCCAGCGCGCTCGGGCGGCTGATCGACATGGGCATCGAGCCCTTCCTGATCTCCTCCGCCGTGGACTGCGTGGTGGCGCAGCGGCTGGTGCGCAAGCTCTGCCCCCACTGCAAGCGCCTGGCGACGCTGCCCGACTCGGTGCTCGCGGAGTATGGCCTCGACGAGCAGCCCTACGCCCCGGCCGGGTGCTCGCGCTGCTCGGCCTCGGGCTACCGCGGCCGGGTCGGGCTCTACGAGGTGATGACCATCAGCGAAGAGATCCGCACCCTGGTGCTGCAGCACGGCTCGGTCGACGAGATCGCCGCCACCGCCGCCCGCGAGGGGATGCACCGCCTGCGCGACGACGGCATCGCGAAGGTCCGCGAAGGCCTCACCTCGATCGAGGAAGTC
>Ga0210391_10003887_pt1 | contig 12587 bp, 7 predicted proteins | sample IncBWC12OmetaG_FD_160573 | JGI IMG/M metagenome (GOLD analysis project Ga0210391, IMG submission 160573) | Forest soil microbial communities from Barre Woods Harvard Forest LTER site, Petersham, Massachusetts, United States - Inc-BW-C-12-O ... | reverse complement strand
CGGCACCCAATTTTCCGAATCCCGGGCTTACGTTTCCCTGAAGCTCTACGAGGATTTGGAAGAAGCCTTTCACAAAATTTTTGAACAACCCATCATCGTCGTCCCAACCACCACCCTGGGCCACCTCTCGAACCTTCCCGTCCTGATCCAGGATGAAGACGCGGTGATCCTGGATCATCAGGTTCATAATTCGGTCCAATCCTCCGTTACACCCTTAAAAGCCCGGGGGGTCATTACCGAGCTGGTCCGCCACAACCGGATGGACCAGTTGGAAGACAAGATCAAGGAACTCCGTTCCAAGTATAAAAAAATCTGGTACATGGCAGATGGGGTATATTCCATGTACGGTGACAATTGCAATATCGACGAGCTGTATGTCCTGATGGACCTCTACCCGGAATTGCACGCCTATGTCGACGACGCCCATGGCATGAGCGTACACGGAAAACACGGACGGGGCTGGGTGCTCAATAACCGGCCCATGCATCCTAAGCTGATCATGGCTACTTCCCTGGCCAAGGCCTTTGCCACGGGAGGAGCTGTCATGGTTTACCCCGATAAGGTACAGATGCAAAAAGTCCGCAATTGCGGAGGTCCGCTCCTGTCCTCCGGTCCTCTCCAACCGGCTACCCTGGGGGCCGCACTGGCCTCCGCGCACATACACCTGACCCCAGAGATTTACGACCTGCAATCCGACCTGCATGAACGCATCCGATTCACCAACCTCATGCTGAAGAAATATGGACTGCCCGCGGTATCCATGCCGATCGGGGCCGTATTCTTCGTTGGGGTGAGCCTCCCCAAACTCGCCTATAACATGGTGGCGCGTATGCTGGCCGCAGGGTATTATGTCAACCTCGGCGTATTCCCCGTGGTGCCCATGAAAAATGCAGGAGTCCGTTTCACGATCACCCGCCTTCACACATTCGCGCAGATCGAAGGAATGATCTCAACAATGGCAGAGGAATTGCCAAAAGCTCTGAAAGAAGAGGGCATGACAATGGCCGATATCTACAAGGCCTTCAAGATGCCCATGCCCGAAGAAGTCCAAATGGAAAAAGAAGTGAACCTGGTGATCAGTCAAAGCCTTTCCCTCAAGGTCACCCACGAAAAGACTATTGTCGACGTGGACAGGACCGAATGGGATGCGATGATGACCGACCGGGGTACCTTCGACTGGAGCGGCATGTGCACCCTCGAATCCTCCTTTACCCACAATGAAGAACCGGCTAACAATTGGACTTTCGATTACGTCGTTGTCCGGGAACATTCCGGGAAGCCTGTAGTTGGCTCCTTCCTGACCACCAGCCTGTGGAAGGACGACATGCTTTCCCCCGCGCCCGTGTCCAACTACGTCGAAGAGATCCGCAAAAAAGACCCCTATTACCTCACAACCAAGGTTACGGCTGTAGGCTCTCTGCTTACCGAAGGTGAACACCTCTATATCGATCGAACCTCTCCCTATTGGAAAGAAGCTTTGCAACTCTTTATCGAAAAGGCATACGCCATCCAGGAGCAATACAAATCGGGGAATGTCGTCTTCCGGGATTTTCACGGCATCGACCCCGATATTGACAACCTGATGGTGGATAACGGTTTTGTCCGGATCGCCATGCCTGACACAAGTGTCGTTTCCGATCTGACCTGGGAAGGCAGGGAGGGATATTACGAATCCCTTTCCATCCGCTCGCGCCAGCACTATCGGGAAGACGTCCGTAAACATGAATCCAAGTATGAAATTCGCGTGGTCACGGAGCATCCGGGTTCAGCCGTGATCGATCAATGGTATCAATTGTACCAAAATGTGAAGACCCACAGCCTGGAGTTGAACACTTTTGATTTGCCGAGAAAATGGTTCGAACGGATCTTCGATAACAAGAAGTGGGAGGTGTTGGCTTTGTACCTTACACCCCAACATGGGGGAGAGGGCAGGCCTGTCTGCGTTATTTTCAATTATAAGGGGGAGACAATATATTCGCCGATGGTCATAGGATTGGACTACACCCATAATAAAGCATATAAAATTTACCGACAGGCCCTATACCAATTAGTGCTAAGGGCGAAAGAACTTGGAAAAAATAAGGTTTGCCTTGGATTCGCCGCAGCGGTAGAAAAAAAGAAGGTAGGCGCGCGCCAGATTCAGGCGTATGCGTATATTCACAGCAGAGATACCTTCAATATGGAAGTGCTGGCAAGCCTCAAGGAGAATACAGCCTTATATTCCCGGCAGGCATAAATGCCGGGAGCAAACGGACCTTATCCCCGTTACAGTTGCAGTCATAACCTCAAACACTACATCATGTCCACTAAGTTGAAGCCATTGCCCGGTCGTTGTAATGCACCAAAAACGCATGAAGATCACGAAAGGCGAATATTGTCAATTCAACCTGAAATCAAGGGTTGCCTTACTCCGGGAGTTTGGGCAATTGGAATTCGAACGTATTTTCGGAAATACGGCTATTCGAATCTTCACTATCTATGATTTCTATGTAGAGGTGATTTACAATCGCCTCAAGGAAGAAATTGTCAAAGTGGAACCTGTTAATTTCATGGATATAATAAACATGTACGAAGAGAGGAGCGACTAGCTCCTCTCGGCGTTTAACAGCCCCACCAGCTTCGCCAAAGTCGCACTCCGGTTGGCCTTCAACCACACCGCCGTCAGCTCCGCCTGGCGCTGAGTATTCGGGATACGCAGGAACTTCACCGTACCATCGTACAGCGTTCGGAAAGTCTCCGGGAGGATGGAAATGCCGAGCCCGCTTTCCACCAACTTCACAATCGTATGTCCGTGCGTGGACTCGTGCGCAATATGCGGATGCAACCCCGCCTCTTCGCAGATACCCAGGATATGTTCATGATAAAGCTCCCCGTCATGGCGAGGCGGAAGTATAAAGCGTTCGGACGCCACCTCGCGCAAATCACGCAGCACGTCCAAAGAATGCACCAACGGCAATACCAGGTAAAAGGGCTCTCTCCAAACCAACCGCGTTTCAAGGGATGGCCCTGGTGGTGGATTGCGCAGGAACCCCATATCCAATTGCCGGGACAGGATGGCTTCCAGTTGCATGGAACTGGTCATTTCGGATAGGTACGTCTGGATCCTGGGGTAGTTTTCGCTCAGGGTGGGCAGGATGAGGGGAAGCACCGTGTTGACGCAGGAGCCCGTATAACCGATGCGAAGCTCCCCTTCCAGGCCTTCCGCCACGAGGCGTACCGAATGGGCGATTTCCCGGAATTGGGACAGCAGGGGTGCGGTCGCATCCCGCAAATAGGCTCCCGCTGGGGTCAGGGATACGTTCCGTTGGTCGCGCTCCAGCAGCAATACCCCCAGCTCCTCCTCCAGGGCCTTGACCTGGCGGCTCAAAGCCGGCTGAGCGATAAACAACTTTTGAGCTGCCTTCTTGAAGTGCAGTTCAGCGGCCACCGCCTGGAAATACGTCAATTGTCTGATGTCCATACAACGCCCCCGGACCTCGCACCTCTGGCAGAGGATTGATGCCGATTTGTTATCAATCAAACCTAAAAATAGTATATATCTGTATCAATCCAATGCGCTAATTTGTGCCGTCTGGCCCGCCGCAGGCGCACCCACAGGTCCTATGAGCTATAACTATTTACCACTAGACGAACGTTGGCTAAGTTTCGAGCAGATCTCCGCGCTCCTGGAGTACACCCAACAATTGTCCATCACCTTTGGCGCCCACGAAAAAATCGTCACTTGCCGGGATTACCTGGACAATCTGGAAAAAGGGGGGAAACTGTTTTACGGAATCAATACGGGTTTCGGGTTTCTTCAAAACGTACGCATCGACCCTGGTCAGACGGAACAATTGCAATACAACCTCCTGGTGTCCCACGCCTGCGGCTTGGGAGAACCGGTGCCCGCGCCCATCGTGCGGCTCATGCTGGCCTTCAAGATCAAATCCCTGAGCTACGGCCATTCGGGTGTTCAAATAAATACCGTTAAGCGCCTCCTCGATTTTTATAACCAGGACTTCCTTCCTGTGGTGTATACCCAGGGTTCCCTGGGTGCCAGCGGGGACCTGGCCCCCTTGAGCCACCTTTGCCTGCCATTATTGGGACTTGGAGAGCTGAGCGTCGGCGGTGCGCGCCATCCGGCCGCCGAGGTGCTGTCTGCACAGGGTTGGGCACCCATCCGCCTGCGCAGTAAAGAGGGGCTCGCCCTCATCAACGGGACCCAGTTCATGAGCGCTTACGGAATGTACATCCTATACAGGGCTCAACGCCTGCTGGAATGGGCCGACCTGATCGCCGCGCTGTCCCTGGATGGCTTCGATTGCAGCCTCGAGCCCTTTCACGAAAAGATTCAAGCCATCCGCCCGCACCCGGGCCAGGTGGCTACGGCCGCTATCATTCGGGAATACCTGAAGGGAAGCGATATTACGGGTCGCACCAAGGCGCAGGTACAGGATCCCTATTCCTTCCGCTGTATTCCCCAGGTGCACGGGGCTTCCAAAGGTGTCGCCGGTCATGTGCGCGGGGTTTTCCTCACCGAAGTCAACTCCGTCACGGACAATCCGAATATATTCCCCGAAGAAGATTTGATCCTCAGCGGGGGAAACTTTCATGGACAACCTTTGGCACTGGCCCTGGACTATCTCTCCCTGGCGCTGGCGGAAATGGGCAGCATCAGCGAAAGACGCGTATTCCAACTGCTGAGCGGCCAAAGGGGGTTGCCCCTCTTCCTGGTCAAGGATCCCGGCCTCCATTCCGGGCTGATGATCCCTCAATACACCGCCGCGGGGATCGTCAGCGAAAACAAGCAATGGTGCACCCCCGCTTCGATCGATTCCATCACTTCTTCCAATGGTCAGGAGGACCACGTGAGCATGGGTGCGAATGCGGCCACCAAGTGCTACCGGGTCCTGGAGAATGTGGAAAAGGTCCTGGCCATCGAACTCCTTTGCGCGGCTCAGGCCTTGGATTTCCGGAGGCCCCTCCGCAGTTCGGAAACCGTGGAAGCGCTGGTGGGCGCTTTCCGCGACATGGTCCCCTTCGGGGCTAAAGACCGCATTTGGCATGACGACATGGTCAAGGCGCATAATTTCATGCACACCTATAAAGTATCCCAATTATGAGCACCTTCTTAGAACGCTACGCCTCCCATCCCCACTATGAGGCCCCCAGGGGCACCACCCTCAACGCGCGTAGCTGGCAAACCGAAGCACCGCTTCGCATGCTCCTCAACAACCTGGACGCAGAAGTCGCAGAAAACCCGGCGGAGCTCGTCGTATACGGTGGCATCGGGCAGGCAGCCCGGGATCAGGATAGCCTGAAAAAGATCATCCAAATCTTGTTAGAACTCGACGAAGATCATTCCCTGCTGGTGCAGAGCGGAAAGCCCGTGGGCATCGTCCGCTCGCATCCCATGGCGCCCCGGGTGCTCATCGCCAACAGCAACCTCGTGCCTCATTGGGCCACATGGGAGCACTTCAATGCACTGCGTGCGCGCGGGCTCATGATGTTTGGTCAAATGACGGCCGGTTCCTGGATATACATAGGCACCCAGGGTATCCTCCAGGGCACGTACGAGACCTTTGCGGCCTGCGGACGCCAGCACTTCGGGGGCAGCCTTAAGGGAAGACTCCTGGTCACCGCGGGCCTGGGAGGCATGGGCGGCGCCCAGCCCCTGGCCGCTACGCTCGCGGGCGCCGCTTTCCTGGGTATAGACGTGGATCCCAGCCGCATTCAAAAGCGCCTGGATACCCGATACATCGATCGCATGACTACGAACTATAGCGAAGCCCTGCAGTGGGTCCTGGAAGCCAAGGCGTCCGGGACCCCACTGTCAGTGGGCCTTGTGGGAGATGCAGGGGATGTCCTGGCGCGCCTCCGCGAAGACGGCATCGTCCCCGATGTTTTGACCGATCAAACTTCCGCGCACGACCCCTTGAACGGATACATTCCACACGGACTAAGCCTCGAAGAAGCAAAAGACCTGCGCAAAGAAGATCCCGCCGATTACCAACGCCGCTCGATTGCTTCCATGGCCCGCCACGTTCGCCTCATGCTGTCCATGCAGTCAGCGGGTTCGGTGGTCTTCGATTATGGAAATAACATCCGCGAATTTGCCCGCCAGGGTGGGGTAGAAGAGGCCTTTGATTTCCCAGGCTTCGTCCCTGCGTATATCCGTCCCCTGTTTTGCGAAGGGAAAGGACCCTTCCGTTGGGTGGCGCTTAGCGGCGATCCTGAAGATATTTATACCACCGACGCCGCGCTGATGGAAGCGTTCCCCGAAAACGAGCACCTCAAACACTGGCTCACTGAAGCCCGCGCCAAGATCGCCTTCCAGGGCCTCCCTGCCCGTATTTGCTGGCTGGGAATGGGAGAAAGGGAAAAGGCGGGGTTGCTCTTCAACGACCTGGTCCGAACCGGGCGCGTCAAGGCGCCCATCGTCATCGGAAGGGACCACCTCGATTGCGGTTCGGTGGCCAGCCCCAACCGGGAAACCGAAGATATGGCCGATGGCAGCGATGCCGTCAGCGATTGGGCCCTCCTCAACCTGATGGGCAATACCGCGGGAGGCGCCACCTGGGTGTCCTTCCACCATGGAGGTGGCGTAGGCATGGGCTTTTCCCAGCACGCCGGCATGGTGATCCTCGCCGATGGTACGGACCGTGCGGATGCCTGCCTTCGCCGCGTCCTCTACAACGACCCCGCGCTGGGCATCTTCCGGCATGCTGACGCCGGGTACAGTACCGCGGACCAAATGGCCGAACAATACGGCCTTAAGATATGGTAATTGGCCTACTTTTGCGGCATGCAACAATGGATCCGATGGTACCATAACGGCGTGCACTACCTGCGCGCCAGGCTTTCGAAGATTCAGTACATCATCCTCACCGCTACCCTGGTCGGCTTCGTATCGGGCATCATGGCTATCTTACTGAAAAGTTTGGTGCACCGCGTTGAAAAAGTGGTTCAGGAGTTCAGCCAGCGGGAAATCCTTTTCCTCCTGTTCCCGGCATTAGGCCTCCTGTTGACCACCTGGATCATCCAGCGCTTCTTCAAAGGGCATATCGAAAAGGGGATCGCCATGGTCCTGAAGGCCATCGCCCGGCGCTCGGCTTTCATCCCCGCGCGCAACAATTACATCCATTTCATCACCAGCGCCCTGACGGTAGGGTTCGGTGGGTCCGTGGGCCTGGAATCCCCCATCGTGGCAACGGGCGCGTCCCTCGGGTCTACGCTGGGTCGCCTGGGCCTGCTCAGCTATTCGGAACGCATGCTTATGATCGCCTGCGGAGCGGCCGCGGGCATTTCCGCCGTGTACGACGCCCCCATCGCGGGGGTGATGTTTGCTATAGAGGTGTTGCTGGTGGAAACCGTGGTCAGTTATTTCGTGCCCCTCATCATTGCCGCCGTCGTAGGCGTCCTGTGTTCCAAAATTTATATCGGCGGCGGCAGCCTCCTCAATTTCAGGCTGGCCCAGCATTTCAACTATAACAACGTCCCCTTTTATGTGCTGCTGGGCATTGGGGCTGGCTTCTTATCGCTCTATTACGCCAGAACCTTCCAGGGCGTGGACGGCCGCTTCCATCACTGGAAAAAGAACCCTTACACCAAGGCCATTACCGCGGGGTTGATGCTCGCGGGGATTTTCCTGATTTTTTCCCCGCTCTATGGCGAGGGATATGACAGCGTCAAGCAACTCGCCGACGGCTTTCCCGAGCGTGTCCTGCCCACGGCCGACTGGCTGCATAGATTCAAGCCCGATCTCCTGTTGCTGTTTTTCACCGGATGCATCCTATTCCTGAAACCCATTTCCGCCGCCATCACCATCGGGGGAGGAGGCAACGGCGGGAATTTCGCACCTTCCCTATTCGTTGGCGCTTATTGGGGTTTCTTCTTTTCCAGGCTCGGCAACGTAACCGGTTGGCTTCACCTTCCTGAAAGCAATTTCACCCTGGTGGGCATGGCCGGCGTCCTCAGCGGGGTCATGTACTGTCCCCTGACCGCCATCTTCCTCATTGCCGAGATTACCAACGGCTATGACCTCATGATCCCCCTGATGATCGTTTCCTCCATCGCCTATTTTATCGCCAAGTCCTTCGAGCCCTATTATATGGAGACCAAACAACTGGCCCTCCAGGGTCAGATTTTCACCCACAAGCGCGAACGCAATATCCTGTCCTCCCTGACAATGTCCTCCTTGCTCCAAAAGGATCACCACGTCCTGCACCTCGAGGATTCCTTCGGGGACCTGATCAGTCAACTGGAAACCACGGACAAGAATATATTTGCGGTGCTGGACCCCTCCGAACGCCTTGCCGGGATCATCGAACTCAAGGACATCAAGTCCATGCTCTTCCATCCCGAGCTATACGAACAAACCCAATTGAAAAGCCTCATCAAAAAACCACCTGAAATCCTGACCCTGGATATGGATATGAATCAGGTCATGCACCAGTTCGACCTGACGAACACGTGGTACCTGCCCGTAGTGGATGACAACAAACGCTTCGTAGGTTTCGTCTCGAAGTCCGCCTTGTTTGAAAAATACCGTAACCAGATTGCCCAGCAAAAAGACATATACGAAGAGTGAGCCTGCTGGTACATAATATCGGCCTGCTGGCCGGGGTCCGCAAGGACAGCCACCTCCTGCGCGGCGCAAGCCTTGCCGAGGTGCCCACACTCTCGAACGCCTGGATTCGCATCGAAAATGGGCGAATCGCGGGATACGGCACCGGCGCGCCCGACGCAGGCACACCCGCGCCCGCCGCCTCCGCCCCCGCCGACCCCGCACCTGCGCCCGCCGCCTCCGCGCCCGGCGCCCCCGAACATGCGCCCGGCGCCGCCGCGCCCGCCGCCGCCCCCGCCGCCCCCGCCGCCGCCTCCGGCGCCCCCCGCACCCTCGACGCCGGCGGCGCCACCGTCCTCCCATGCTGGTGCGACTCCCACACCCATATCGTCTTTGCAGGCAGCCGCGAAACCGAATTCGTCGACAAACTGAAAGGCCTCTCCTACGCCGACATTGCCGCCAAAGGGGGCGGCATCCTCAGCTCTGCGCGCCGCCTTGCCGAAACCCCCGAGGACGAACTCTACCAAAAAGCCTGGAACCGCCTCGACGACTGCATGAGAATGGGCACCGGCGCCATCGAAATCAAAAGCGGCTACGGACTCAGCCTGGAAGGAGAGCTAAAAATGCTAAGGGTGATCCGCCGCCTGAAAGAAAACGCCCCCATCCCCGTGAAAGCCACCTTCCTGGGCGCCCATGCTATCCCGAGGGAATACGAACGGGAAGCCTACCTCGATCTCATCGAAAGAGAAATGCTTCCCCAAATCGCAAAAGAACGCCTGGCCGATTTCATCGACGTCTTTTGCGAAGAGGGATTTTTCAACACAAATGAAACCGAAAGGATCTGCCGCGCCGGACAATCGCACGGCCTGAAACCAAAAATCCACGCCAACCAGCTCCACCGCTCAGGCGGCGTCCAGACCGGCGTTGCCGTGGGCGCATTGACAGTGGACCACCTGGAAGCCGTAAACATTGAAGAAATCGACTGCCTCGCCAAAAGCAACACCATCCCTACGCTGCTGCCCGGCGCCGCCTTTTTCTTGAGAATGGGTTATCCCCCCGCCCGGGCGATGGCGGATGCGGGTTTGCCCATTGCCCTGGCCAGCGACTACAACCCCGGCTCCTGCCCCAGTGGGAATATGAACCTCGTGGTATCCCTGGCCTGCATTCAAATGAAGCTCCTGCCGGAAGAGGCCATCAATGCCGCTACCCTCAACGGGGCTTATGCCATGGACCTGGGAGAAGAGGTAGGGAGCATCACCGTGGGTAAGCGCGCGAATCTGATTTTTATGCGCCCAATTCCGTCTTTAGCTTATCTTCCCTATTCTTTCGGAAATTCCCAAATCGACAGGGTGATGATCGGCGGGGAATTCCTTGACCCGGGCCATTAAGGGCCCAATAGATAAACGATATGCGCCACTTCCAATTTTTTGACGTTGCAGACGTGCAGCGCGCGACGCGCGCTCGCCGCTACGAGACCAAGCTCGGCGAGCGCATCCACACATTGGCTGCCGATGCGCCGGCACATTGGAAAGAATCCCTGGGAAAAGATCCCGCAAAATACGTCCTCCTGGGCATCCCCGAAGACATCGGGATCAAGGCAAACAATGGCGCAGGGGGCGCGGGTTCCGCGTGGGCTGCCTTCCTGGATGCTTTTCTCAACATCCAAAGTACCGACGCCTTCACCGGGGAAGAAATCCTTCTCCTGGGCGCTTTCAACTTTAAAGACATCAACGACACCATCGAGAAAAATGCCAAAAACAAGGAGGAGGCGCAACAAGCCTACCGACACGCCGTTGCAGGGACCGTCGATGAAGAAGTGGAAGAACTGATAAAGCAAATCACCGCGGTGAAAAAAATTCCCCTGGTCATCGGAGGCGGCCACAACAACGCCTATCCCTTGTTGAAGGGTGCCGCCAAAGGCTGGAAACAATCAGGCAAAAGCGACAAACCCCGCCTCAATGCCATCAATCTCGACGCGCACGCCGATTTCCGTATCGAAGAGGGGCGCCACAGCGGCAACCCCTTCCGCTATGCCATGAACGAAGACTTCCTGGATCGCTACGCCATCATTGGCCTGCATGAGAATTACAACAGCCAAAGCATGATGGATGACCTGTACCAAAACACGCGCATCCAGTATACGACCTACGAGGATATTTTCCTGAGGGGCATCCTCTCTTACGAACAAGCCCTGCAACTGGCTATTACGTTTACCAAAGTTGGCATGACGGGTATTGAACTCGACCTGGATGCCGTGGAACAGGTCCTCAGCAGCGCCCAGACCCCTTGTGGGGTCAGCACCCTCCAGGCCCGCCAGTACTTATGGATGGCTGCCTCCGAGCTGCAGCCGGCGTACCTCCATATTGCCGAGGGCGCCATTAAAACCGAAGACGGCAGGATGTCATCCACCACGGGGAAATTGATCGCCTACCTGGTGAGCGATTTCGTCAAGGGTGGCTCGGGTGTCCAGCCAGCTCGATCATAGACTCCAGTTCGCTCACCGTATTCTCGGTACTCCCGTCGAATCCCACCGCCTTGAAGCGCAGGACCCCGTCCTTGTCGATGATGAACTTGGTAGGAATGCCTTCGACCTTGTAGTGTTCCACCACCTGATTGTCGTTGTCCATCAGTACGTGGAAAGTGTAGGGGGACTGCTTGATGAAGTCGATCGCGTTCTTTTTCTTATCGTCCACATTTTCCCAGGTATCGATGAACAGCAAGACCACGTTCTTGTCTTCCTTGTGCTTGTTCACGATCTGCTGCATGGCGGGAAAGGAAGCCTTGCAAGGTCCACACCACGTGGCCCAGAAATCCAGGATGACCGTTTTCCCGCGAAGACTGTCCATGGATACTTGCTTCCCCTCCAGGTCCCGCAGGACAAAGCCGCCCGCAGGCTCGTTCAGGATGGTCTTGACCATTTCGGCCTGCTTGGTCGCCTTGGCCTGGGCCTCCAGCACCGCCAGGGCCTGTTCGCCTTTCTTCCCCTTCAACCGGACAAACTGCGCGTTCATCGGGGAATCCGATTTACCCTTGGCGATATAATCGGACAAGGAAGCCAGGACTTTGGAGGGTTTCTCCACCTTTTCCATGATCATGTGGTATCGCTCCACGATATCGGCCGTAGGGTCTTCGCTGGCCTTCAGGGATAGCGTTTCATAAGACAGGGCCTCGGCGTATTTACCGGATTTGTACATCAGGAAGGCATAGGTGTCGGCATACAGTGCGTAGTTGCTTTCCAGCTCCTTTTTAAAATGGGCGCTGGTTACATAATAGGGCTTCTCTTCTCCCGAGACTTCTATGGCTTTCAGGGTGTCCAGGGATGCTGCAGACAGGCGTAAGGCCTCGGATATATACTGATTCTTCAGGCAGGCATACCAAGCGATATTGTTATACAAGCCGGCGAGTTCCAGGCCGTGCATCCCTGACGGGATGACCCGAACCGCATTCGGTAGGTCTCCTGCCAGTGCATACGTTCCCGACCGTATTTGTACCATATTCGAATAATAGGGGGAAGAAGGAAGCGTATCTCCGGGATGCGCCTTCAGGAAGCCTGCAATGAGCGCCAGCTTTGCATCGATGTCCTTTTCCGCACTTAAATCCCTTTCCAGGTTGTATCTCAGCCATTCACCGTCCGGAAATTTTGTGTTCCGCAGGTTGGTCAGCAGTTCCGACAGGGCCTTGTTTTTCACCCGCGCGGCGGTACTGCTGGCTACGATATAGTCTTGTTCTGTTGCGTCCGCCCTCAGGGGAAGCGAAGCCAAATCATGAAGGACAAGGGCCGTGTCCTTGAGGTACATATCGTAAGCGATCTTATCGCCGAAGTTCTTAAGGCCGGCCCCAACCGCGTCGTAATAAGCCTTTCGGAAAGCATCGGATTTATCCTTGTCCGCATTCATCCCGAACAGGTATTTACCCGAATTGGAGTAGGCAAAGTACAGGGCATAATTGCCCTGGGGAATGGGATCGCCCGTCGATGCATAACAAAGTGACGGTATCGCCGCTGCGTACTTTCCCGAAGGATCCGTCAGGAATACAATGAACC
>Ga0210391_10003885_pt1 | contig 12594 bp, 10 predicted proteins | sample IncBWC12OmetaG_FD_160573 | JGI IMG/M metagenome (GOLD analysis project Ga0210391, IMG submission 160573) | Forest soil microbial communities from Barre Woods Harvard Forest LTER site, Petersham, Massachusetts, United States - Inc-BW-C-12-O ... | reverse complement strand
GCCAGCACGCAGCCGTGGATGGCGCCGGCCTCAAGGTAAAGCGACGGCGTGGTGTTGATTTTCTGCGTCAGCGTATAGAGCCACGAGGTGCGCAATTCCGCCGTCGGCAGGGTGACGTTCTCCAGCGCCTCCATCAAATCGCCGAACACGGTGCCCTGGGCGCAGCCCGAAGTCTGCACCTTCTTCTTGAGCTTCTTCTCGTAATTGGTCTTGCGCCTGGTGCGCACGACGACGATGGACAACTCCTCGTCGTAATCGACGCCGGTGACGGTGTCGTCGGGCAACAGCATGTTCTGGTTGAGCAGGTAGCCGAGCGCCAGATATTCGGGATGATCGCCGATCGTCATCGCGGTGACGATTTCCTGCGCATTGAGAAAGATCGTCAACGCCCGCTCGACTACCACCGCGGTTTCGATCGCGGCGCCGGTCTGGTCGATGCCTTTGACCCGCTCGGTCAGGCGGGGATCGCGCGGATCGGGGCGAACGAGATAATCGTCGGGGAGGGGATTCATGCCGCTAATGTAGGACATGGCATGCGCCGGCGGAAGCGATGGAGCGGACTGCAAGAGGCCCGGCTCGCGCCGGGCCTCCGCACACTCACTTACGTCGCCTGTACGTCGCCTGTCTTTGGCCTGGCAATATCAGCCGTGAAGGCCGCCAAGCACCCAAATCAGAAGAATGATCGGCAGTGGAATGCCGAGGAGCCATAGCAATAGCCCGCGTCCCATGACTTCCTCCTGTGTCGCCTCAGTAGGACTGCGGAATAACGGTAAGGCCGGACGAAAGTTCCACTCCCGGATTAGCGCGGATTTCATGCGTGGACGGCAATTTGTGCCGCGGCAGCGGTCTGTTCGCGCGGGTTGTAACTCAAGACCCGGCCGCTATATTGCGTTCGCTTCCGTGGTCCGGAGGGGTGGCCGAGTGGCTGAAGGCGCTCGCTTGGAAAGCGTGTATACGGGAAACCGTATCGTGGGTTCGAATCCCACTCCCTCCGCCAGCCTAGGCGAGACTAACCGGAATCCAAATTTCACAACATGTCGTCATCGTGGATAGTGCAGGCCGGCGCATATCTCGGCGACCAATAAGTGCCCGTCTGCCGCGCGGGTGGAGAAGGTTGGATCAGAGTTTCGACCGCTCCGCCCGACCTAATTCTGGGCGACGCAGGTACTGTCACTTTTTACGCCTTCAGGAAAGCTAAGAGGTCGGCGTTGATCGCGACCGCTTCCGTCGTCGGCATGCCGTGCGGGAAGCCCTTGTAGGTCTTGAGCGTCCTTTTTTCAGCAGCTTTGCCGACAATGGCCCCGAAGCCACGTAGGGAACGATTTGATCGTCTTCGCTGTGCATCACCAGAACCGGCACATTGATCTTCTTGAGGTCCTCGGTGAAATCGGTCTGTGAGAACGCGACGATGCCGTCGTAATGGGCCTTGACGCCGCCTATCATGCCTTGACGCCACCAATTTTCGATGGTGGCCCTTCGGAGGGCTTTCCCGTCTTGTAGGTCAGCATTTCAGTGCCCGCTGGTCGTCGACGGCGCGGAGAAATCCATTGACGGGCGATGGTCGGGCGCGCAAGAGCCGCGCTGACTTCGAACGGCAGCTCAAAGTAAGTCGAGCCGGTCTCGGCCCCAAATTCTGGAAGTCCCTGCATATTCGTGCGTATAATTATAGCTACGGCGCAGTAGTGTCGCGCTATGGTGAACCAGGAGAAGGTGCCGTGATGCCTGACATTTTCTCACAGGATTTGATGATGACGCTTATGCTGCCGCTCGCGCCCGATGGGGGCGAAGGTCAGAGCACACGGTGCCGCACAATTTTGCACTGAATTTCGTCGTGACCATGCATTACAAAGCGGCAGTGCTGTACGAGCCCGGTACGCCCCTGGTTATCGAGCGGGCGGAGGCTGCCCCATTAGGACCATCCGACGTGCTGGTGAGAGTGCGGGCGGCGGGACTTTGCCATACAGATCTCGAAGTCATTGATGGCGCTCTCCGCTATCCCATGCCGATCGTGCTTGGTCACGAGGCCGCAGGCGTAATCGAGGATGTCGGCTCCGCTGTGGCGAAATCGCGTAAAGGGCAATCGGTAATTCTGTCTCTCAATCCTTATTGTGGCCATTGCTTTTATTGCGATCGGAATCTCCCGATCCTTTGTGAGGAGTACCTCGCAAAAGGCCCGCATGCTCTCGCGTTCGATGGCCAGAGTAAGGCCCGCCAGAGCAACGGCCAGAATCTTAGACAACTGCTATTTATTGGAGCGTTTGGCGAATACTGCATCGTTCAGGACCAGCAAGCTATCGCCGTCTCCCCAGACATGCCCCACGATCGGGCGTGTCTCATCGGATGTGCGGTCATGACCGGAGTTGGCGCGGCGCTTAACGTTGCTCACATAAAGCGTACTGATGCCGTAATGGTGGTTGGTTGCGGCGCGGTAGGCTTGGCGGCTGTGCAGGGTGCTCGTCTTGCGGGAGCGCGAATGATCATCGCAGTCGACGTTGATGACAGGAAGTTGGCGCTGGCCTGCAAATTGGGCGCCACGACGAGCGTGAACGTACACAATCAGGACGCGGTTGCGATTGGTAAGGATGCGACCGGGGGCCGTGGGGTGGATTGCGTCCTCGAGGCAGCAGGCAAGGCGGCGGCCTTTAAACTGTCGTTGGAAGCTGTGCGCCCCGGCGGCGAGGTTATTTGGTTGGGCAAGGTCGATGTTGAAAAGGAGATCGCCTTTCGCTGGGGTTCGATGATGCAGGAGCGCCACATTCGACGATCAAGTTACGGCGACGCGCGCCCAGCGCGCGATTTTTCGCTGCTGGTCGAATCTTACTTAAATGGAAATCTGATGCTTGATGAGTTGATTACACAGCGTATCGGCCTCAATGAGATCAATGACGGATTTTCTGCGATGCGATCGGGAGCATCAATCCGCAGCGTGATCGTCTTTAACTGACATGTGCTATGGCCGCTCGACGATCCAGCCCCAACGGAAATCACAAGATGGCAAAATCGCGAGGTTGTAAGACGGGATCGACAAAGCATCGCAGTTCGGACGTTGGCTCGGAAGCAGAACTCGCGAGGCTCATCCGCGAGCGCGACGAGGCCCACGAACGGCAAGCTGCTAGCGCCGAAATCCTCAAAGTTATCAGCCGGTCGACATTTGACCTGCAGGCCGTCCTCGACACGCTCACGAAGAGGGCTGTGCAGCTTTGCGCGGCGGATAAAGGTATCATTTCGATGTTGGATGGAGATCTGTATCGGATCCGTTCGGCTTATGGTTTTTCTCGGGAAGCCCAGCGGTACGCGTCGCAAAACCCGCTACGCCGTGACCGCGGGGGCGTTACGGGCCGTGTCGCTCTAGAGGGCAGGGCGGTTCACATTCCCGACGTGCTCGCTGATCCTGAATATACGGCGTTCGGGTATCAAAAGTTACTCGGTCAACGGACCAATCTTGGTGTGCCCCTGTTGCGCGAGGGTGTCGTAATCGGTGTTTTCTCACTCACACGCACAAAAGCGAATCCATTCACCAACAAGCAGATTGAACTGGTTTCTACATTCGCCGATCAGGCGGTCATCGCCATCGAGACTACGCGACTCCTGAATGAGCAGCGCCAGCTCCTAGAGCATCATCGGCGTTCCGAAGCGGCGCTCGCGGACAGCGAGCGACGACTTCGGAAGGCCCATGACGAGCTTGAAATGAAAGTAGTCGAACGAACCGCCGAATTGAAGCGACGCGCGCTGGCACTTGCGCGGAGCGAAATGCACCTCACCACGGCTCAACGACTGAGTCAGACCGGGAGCTTCACTTGGAAGCCGAGCACAGGCGAAAGATTCTGGTCAGACGAGATTTATCGGATCTTTGATATTGATCCGGCGTCGGGGCCGGACGTTGAAAAGGCGTTTGAGCGTGTCCACACCGATCAACGAGATCACATTCGCCGGCTGAGTGCGTTGGTGGCTAGCGGCGACGCTTCCATTGATGAGATTATCAGGTTGTCGTTTCCGGACGGATCGAGCAAATTCATTCACCAGAAAAGCCACGCGTTGCACGGCGATGACGGTGAGTTCGAGGTTGTAGGAGCCTTATCCGACGTAACCAAGGTCAAGGCGGCGGAAGACGCCTTGCGGGAGAGCGAGCAGAACCTGCAGGCTTTGGTGGAGACCATCCCTGCGTTGGTATGGAGAGCCAAGCCCGATGGCCAGATCGACTACGTAAGTAAACGCGTGCTCCAATACTTTGGGTCGCCCCTTGAGGAGGTCATGGGATGGGGATGGGTGGAAAAGGTACACCCCGACGATGTCGCATTTAAGGTCCAACGCTGGCTTGACAGTCTGGAGGCCGTTAATTCGCACGATGCTAACTGTCGATTTCGGCGTTTCGACGGCGCCTACAGGTGGTTTAACGTGCGCGGGGAGCCCCTGCGCGATAGTGGCGGCCGCATGCTGAATTGGTACGGCGTCTTAATTGACGTAGACGATCAAAAGAAAGCGGAAGAAACGTCTCGGCAAAGCGAGTTAAACCTCCGCCAAGTACAGGCCGAACTAACACATGTGGGTCGGGTAGCGGCTTTGGGGCAGCTAACCGCTTCGATTGCCCACGAAGTCACGCAGCCGATTGGCAGTGCACGCAACAATGCGCGTGCGGCCTTGAATTTTTTAGATCGCCAGTCCCCAAACCTGGGCGAAGTCAAGGAGGCACTTGAGTGTGTCGTGGCCGACGCCGACCGCGCCGGGCATATTGTTGGCCGTATTCGGGATCACATCAAGAAAGCGCCGCCCCGAAGGGAGCGCTTTGACCTTAATGAAGCGATCAATGAAGTGCTGTTATTGGCGCGAACTACAATAACGGAGAATGAAGTCTCGGTGCGAACGCGTTTCGCGGAGGTGCCGCTTGCCGCTTATGGCGATCGGGTTCAGTTACAGCAAGTGGTGCTGAACTTGATCTTGAACGCCGTGGAAGCGATGGCGTCCGTCAAGATTGGTGTGCGGCAGTTGCTGATCAGCACCGAACAAAACCGGGCGAATGAGGTTCTTGTGGCGCTTCGCGATTCAGGGCCGGGTATTGAGCCGGACAGCCTCGAGCGTGTTTTCGATGCTTTCTACACGACGAAGCCCAACGGAGTAGGGATGGGGCTGTCGATCTGTCGGTCCATCATCAGCGCCGAGGGAGGTCAGCTTTGGGCAGAGGCGAACAAACCGCGCGGCGCCGTTTTTCTGTTCACTCTGGCCAATGCCGAAAACTCATGAATTCTCTTCTGGCGGTTCGTCAGAATCAAGAGCCGCACGAAGACACTGTATGAGATGCTCATCATCAACTGGCTTACGAAGGTAACAAACGAGCCCGTCCTTCATAGCGCGGTCTCGATCCGCGTCGTTGGGATAGGCCGTAACGAGGATTGTGGGAATCGTGTAGCCCGCCTCGATGAGCTGCCTATAGAGCTCGATCCCGGTCATCGCAGGCATATGGACGTCAGCGATCAAGCAGGCTGTTTCAACGAAGCGAGGCGATGCGAGGAAATCGGCTGCGGACGAGAAGACCTCGACGCTGTAGCCCTGGGATCTCATCAGTCTTTTCATCGACTCGCGAAAAAACTGATCATCTTCGACGATCGAGACCAATGGTGCTTTCTGCATACGAGTTCCGGCAGTTTGCACACAGCCCACCACAGGAGCGTTTCGAGCGACATTGGCGCGCCGCACGCGAATTCTGGAGTGTGCGCCAAATCGTGCTCCCGCGGAATGTTGCTGCCCATAAACTTTGGCTTATGACGGAGGGCAAATGCCTAAACCGACCGCTGGCAAAGCAGCGGGGCAATGACGGAACGCGTAAACCCTGGGGTATGCCGTCACGCCCTCCGGTGTGAACTGGGCGCTGTTCATGTTGGCGACTTGGGACTAATTTATCCTCAGGCTGTGCCGACCTTACGCGTAGAATAAAGGCTCACTCCGGGAATCCCTGATCGCGAGTCGTAGCGATGCCCGACGCAAACGCCACCGTTTTGGTTGTGGACGATGATCCCGACCTTCGTGCGTCTGTTGGACGCCTGTTGCGGTCGGTCGGTATCGAAAGTCAGCTCTTTGCCTCCATTCCCGACTTTCTCAAGTCCGATCCGCCGGATGGGCCTGCCTGCCTGGTTCTCGATGTAAGGTTACCCGGCCAAAGCGGCCTTGATCTTCAGCGCGAGCTCGCGGTGGCGAAGAGGGAGCTACCGATCATCTTCATCACCGGACACGGCGACATCCCCATGACGGTCCAGGCGATGAAAGGCGGTGCCATCGAATTCCTTACCAAGCCGTTCCGTGATCAGGCCCTTCTCGACGCCATTCAGCTCGGCCTCTCCCGTGACGGTGCCGCGCGGGAGAACAGAAAGACCTTGGCCGCTCTCAAGGAGCGCTTCGCATCGTTGAGTCCCCGGGAACGCGATATCATGCTTGAGGTCGTGCGAGGCCGTCTCAGCAAGCAGATTGCCGGCGACATGGGTATTGCTGAAGCTACGGTTAAGGTTCACCGCAGCAGGCTGATGCGAAAAATGAAGGCGCGTTCGCTTCCCGAGCTGGGCCGGATGGCCGACAATCTCAAATTGGGATCCGACGAACCGCGACGCTTCTGAGTCGGTGTCTCCCCCTCTTTGCTTTTGTGTGGAAGACGGCCGCCCGTACGCCCGCGTTTCACGCCGGCTTGTAAGCCAACGTTCAGTGCGGTGAAACGATGAGCGTATCTCGCGCCACCTGTGCGCAATAGACCGCGGAATTCCAGGTTGCCAGACTGCATCTCACCGGAATTTGGCGGCGTCATATCGCACCGTTGCCCCTTTGCAGGAGCGTGCCACCGCTAGTGGCTTTTCGTTGACAAGATTCAACAACGCGCGAGGTCGTACAATGAGTAAGCGAGTGGCCGACGTATTGGTCGAAACACTGCAGGCCGCCGGCGTAAAGCGGTGCTACGGCATCGTCGGCGACACGCTTAACCGCATCACCCACGCCATCAGCGAGAGCAAGATCCAGTGGGTCCATATGCGCCATGAGGAGGCGGGCGCCTTCGCGGCGAGCGCGGAAGGGCAGTTCACGGGAGAGCTCGTGGCCTGTGCCGGTTCCTGCGGCCCCGGCAGCCTCCACTTCATCAATGGCCTTTATGAAGCCAATCGCAATCGTGCGCCGGTCATCCTGATCGCAACCCAGATCGTGCGCCAGGACATCGGTTTCAGTTCAGTCCAGGAGGTCGATTTCACTTCAGTATACAAGGACTGCAGCGTTTTTTGCGAGATGATACTGATGCCGGGACACGCTCGGCGTAAGATGGTCGCGGCCTGTCAGGCGGCTCTGACCAAGCGTGGCGTCGCGGTGCTGATTGTGCCGGCGGATATCTCAAGCGCGGCCGCGGAAGAGGAACGGCCGTATACCGTTCACGCCCGCCAGCCGGTCATTCGCCCGAGTGACGCCGATCTCGACGCGATCGCGGCTATTCTCAACGACAGTGACGCGATCACGATCTATGCCGGCGCCGGCTGTGCCGGCGCGCACGACCAAGTGGTCGCCACCGCCGATCGGCTGAAGGCGCCAATGGCCCACACTTCGCGGGGCAAGGACTTTGTCGCCTATGACAACCCCTACAATGTCGGCATGACCGGTATGATCGGCGGAGCCCCCGGCTATCATGCTGTTCTCAACTGCGATACGCTGCTTCAGCTCGGAGCAGATTTTGCGTGGGCCCAATTCTATCCCGACCGGGCGAAGATCATTCAGATCGACCACGACGCCACGCATATCGGACACCGTCATCCCGTCACGCTCGGCGTCGTCGGCAACATCAAGGAGACCCTGGAAGCACTGCTGCCGCGTCTGCGGCAGCACGACGACAATAAGTTCCTGGCAGCCTATGTGAAGCGCCATCAGAAGATGCTGGAATCGGCCAATGCGGAAACCGCGGGTTCCGACGCTACCATTTCCGGTACTTACCTGGCCAAACTCATCAACAAGCATGCGGCCAAGGATGCATTGTTTGCCGCGGACGATGGCACGGCGTTGGTTTGGGCGCTGCGCCACCTCGACACCTCCGACAAACGCCGGTGCTTCTGCAGCCTGCTGCACGGCACGATGGCGAGTGCGATGCCATCGGCAATCGGGCTGCAAAAATGCCAGCCCGGCCGGCAAGTGGTCTGCCTGGCAGGCGATGGTGGGATCGCCATGTTGCTCGGCGATCTGTTGACCGTCGTGCAGGAAAAGGTGCCGATCAAGATCGCCGTTTTTAACAACGGCAAGCTTGGATTTATCGACATCGAGCAGAAATCGGCTGGCTTGGTACCGATGTACACCGACCTGCAGAACCCCGACTTCGGCGAGGTCGCGAAGGCGATGGGGTTTTGGGGGCACAGCGTGGCGAAGGCAGGCGACCTTGAGGAGTCGGTCAAGACCTGGCTCGCACAGCCCGGCCCGGCGCTTCTGGATGTGAAAGTGAATCCGATGCAACTGGTGATGCCGCCCTCACCCTTTGTGTCGCCGGAGGCCGTGGTCGGGATGGGGGTGTACACCGCCAAAGCAATACTGGAGGGCAAAGGCCGCGACGTCTGGGAGATGATGGTCGAGAACGTTCCCTGATCGTGCCGGGCGAGTGCAGAGCGGGCCGTCGTTGCACCGCGTATCCTAAGCGGGGACCGTCATGATCATCGCGAGTATTGAAGACTATCGCAAACGATGCGAATCCAGACTTCCGCGATTCCTGTACGACTACATCAGCGGTGGCTCTTACCAGGAGAATACGCTGCGTTCGAATATTGCAGACTTGCAAGCCACGCTATTGCGCCAGCGTGTGATGGTCGACGAATCGCATCTCAACTTGTCGATCCACTTGTGGGATCAGGCACTGTCGCTCCCAGTCGTCCTCGGACCCGTCGGTATGGCTGGCATGTACTCGAGCCGCGGCGAAGTCAAAGCCGCCAATGCGGCGAAGGCTGTCGGGATTCCGTTTACGCTGTCGACCATGGGGGTGTGCGATGTACACGAGGTCGCGCAGAAGACCGGCGTCCCCCCTTGGTTTCAACTCTACATGCTCAAGGACCGCGGTTTCATCAAAGGTGTGATCGAACGTTCCGTTTCCGCGGGCTCGAAGGTGCTGGTGTTCACTGTGGACCTTGCGACTCCAGGGCGGCGTTACAGCGAAGTCCACGATGGCATGGAGACGGACCCAACGTTTCTTGGGATGCTGGGGTTCGTCGCTCAAGGCGCGATGCACCCCCGCTGGGCGCTCGATATCGTCACCAAAGGCTGGCCGCTGAAGTTCGGAACCATAGCAGGAGCAATGCCGAAAGGCGTCTCCTATGGAAGATTTGTTCACGACAATTTCGATGCATCGACGACCTGGAAAGACATCGAGTGGTTGCGGTCGATCTTTCCCGGGAAGATGATTTTGAAAGGCATTCTCGATCCCGAAGATGCCAAGCGCGCCGTGCAAACAAATATCGACGGAATCTTAGTGTCGAACCACGGCGGCAGGCAGCTCGATAGCGTGACATCAACAATCCGGGCTCTGCCGAAGGTTGTCGATGCTGTTCAGGGAAAAATCCCTGTGTTTATGGATGGGGGTGTTCGTTCCGGCCTGGACGTGTTGAAGGCGCTCGCGCTCGGTGCCAAAGCCTGCTTCGTCGGGCGGGCTTGGGCTTATGCATTGGGAGCGGCAGGTGAATCAGGGGTACGAGACATGTTGGATATCTTGAGAGAAGAGCTCAGGGTCGCCATGATTCTGACGGGATGCAGCGATGTCAGCCGCGCCATTCCCGACTTGTTGCTTAAGGATTGACACACTCCGCCCGTAGGCCACCGTTGTTATGGACGCCCACTAAGCGCAGCATCAAGGACAGCCAAACATGCAAGGGTTTTCAGTTCCTCTCACCCCCGATGGAAAATCCGCGCTGGCGAACCTGCCACCGTGGCACTATTCCAGTGATTGTATGGCCGTCGAATATTGGGCCGATCCTGCGGCTGCCGCAGCGCTCCTTCCACCCGGTGTCGTCCTGGACGAAAAATCAGGCGGCCGCGGCTTTTTCTGGTTCCTCGACTGGCAGTTCACCGCTTCCAACGATGAACTGACCGACCCTGCGCGTTATCAATATCGTGAGGCCTTTGTATTGATCGAGGCGACCTTCGAAGGAGCGCCGATCAATTATTGCCCGTTTATCTTCGTCGACAACGATTCGGCGATGGCGCGCGGCTGGGCGCAGGGCTTCCCAAAGAAGCTGGGCAGCGTTTATCAGACGCGGAGCTTCTCCGCACCAAGCCCGGCCGCGGCGCCGCTGGCCAAGGGAAGCCGTTTCGGTGCGAGCGTTGCCGCGCATGGAGAACGGTTGGCGACCGCGCGAATCCAGCTCGAGGAACGCATCGCTGATCCCTCGACGGTTTTCAATCGTCCCACGGTAATGCGCCGCTACTTCCCGCAGCTTGCGGCGGCCGGTCAGCACAAGCCGCCGGTGAACGAGCTGACGATGTCGCTCACGGATAATCTCGCAATTGTGGATGTGTGGGCAGGGTCGGCCGAGTTGCGAATTCCAGAAGTGCAGGGCGAAGACATGCACCTGATCGCGCCGTTGCGTGTAGGCCGGGGCTATCGCCTCGGTATGGCGTACTCCGTCACCGACCTCCGCATCCTGAAGAACTACGCCGCCTAGCTCCGACCGCCTCCTGGAACGCGACGACGTATCGAGGGTTTCCGTAATGAGCAAGACAGCGGCAGAGTTTCTTGTCGAAGCGCTTGAGAAGACCGGCGTGAAGCGGGTTTACGGTGTCGTCGGCGACTCGCTCAACGGCTTTACCGACGCGTTACGACGAAGAAAGTCGATTGACTGGATCCACGTGCGGCACGAGGAGGCGGCCGCTTTCGCGGCGGGAGCCGAAGCGCATGTGACTGGAAATCTTGCGGTCTGCGCCGGGAGTTGCGGTCCCGGCAACCTGCATCTGATCAACGGCCTGTTCGATTGTCAGCGGAGCGGCGTGCCGGTTTTAGCCATCGCCGCTCACATCCCCAGTAGCGAGATCGGCATCGATTACTTTCAGGCGACCCATCCAGAGAGCCTGTTCAAGGATTGCAGCCATTACGTCGAGCTTGTTTCTAATCCGGGCCAGCTTCCACAGATTCTGCGGCGCGCGATCCGGGTGGCAATAGCCAAGCGAGGCGTCGCGGTCGTCGTCATGCCGGGCGACGTCGCTCTGATGAAAATCGAGGCCGAGGTGCCGGAATGGGTCGCACCCACCAGCCCCATTGTGCGGCCAAACGATTCCGAGGTCCAGGGCTTAGCAAGCCTTCTCAACGGCGCGGAGCGGGTAACGCTGTTTTGCGGCGCAGGCTGTGCGGGCGCCCATGCAGAGGTTGTCGAACTTGCCCGCAAACTGAAAGCGCCGATCGTCCATTCCTTCCGGGGAAAGGAATTTCTGGAATACGACAATCCTTACGACGTCGGCATGACCGGTCTCGTCGGCTTCGCGTCAGGCTATCTGGCGATGAAGAATTGCGATGCCCTCTTGATGCTCGGCACCGATTTTCCTTACCGCGCGTTCTATCCGGAACACGCAAAGATAGCGCAAATTGATGTTCGGCCGGAAGCGCTTGGCAATCGCTGTCCGCTTCATCTTGGCTTGTTGGGCACCGTCAAGGATACGTTGGAGGCGCTCCTGCCAGCCATCAAAGAGAAGACGGACGAGGGTCACCTCAGTGCGGCACTGGCAAATTACAAACAGGCGCGGAAGAACCTCGACGCTTTGGCGGAAAGCGGTCCAAACAGCAGTACGATACATCCCCAATATGTCACGCGCCTGGTCAGCGAACTGGCCTCCGACGACGCCATATTCACTTGCGATGTCGGCACGCCAATTATCTGGACGGCGCGATATCTAAAAGTCAATGGCCGGCGCAGAATCATCGGTTCGTTCAATCACGGATCGATGGCCAACGCGATGCTGCAAGCCATCGGCGCGCAGTCAGCGTACCCCAGCCGGCAGGTTATCTCGATGTCGGGCGATGGCGGCTTCAGTATGATGATGGGTGACTTCATCACGCTCACCCAACTAGGATTGCCGGTTAAGGTCATTGTCCTGAACAATGGCACACTTGGTTTTGTCGAGATGGAGATGAAGGCGAGCGGCTTTTTGGACACGGGCTGCGATCTGAAAAATCCGAACTTCGCATTGATGGCGCAGGCGATGGGCGTTCGGGGCTTCCGCGTCGAGAAACCGCAAGAGCTAAAGAGCGCCATCGAAGCTGCCCTGGCGCATAGGGGGCCGGCTCTGGTCGATGTCGTGAGTGCGCGGCAGGAACTCGCCATGCCACCAAAAACCACGCTGGATCAGGCCTATCATTTTGGCATGTTCACGATGAGGGCGGTGCTGGACGGCCGTGCGAAAGAGCTCATCGATCTGGCGAAGGTGAATCTGACGCGTTAGCCATCGATTGGCGCGCCGATATCGATGCCGGCGGCCTTGTTTCGGGAGTTACTCGATGCCTCTTTATACCGTGACAACGCAGACCGGCGTGCTCAGTGCCGAGGCCAAGTCCACACTCGCCGGCGAACTAACCGCGTTTCATTCGGAGTATGCCGGGGTCCCGAAAAACTGGGTCCA
>Ga0210391_10003883_pt1 | contig 12595 bp, 6 predicted proteins | sample IncBWC12OmetaG_FD_160573 | JGI IMG/M metagenome (GOLD analysis project Ga0210391, IMG submission 160573) | Forest soil microbial communities from Barre Woods Harvard Forest LTER site, Petersham, Massachusetts, United States - Inc-BW-C-12-O ... | reverse complement strand
ACCCAGCCAGAAGAAGGGCGCACTGTCGGCATACTGAAAGTGACTTTTGTCGTCGGCGACTTTCAGCGCGCCATGCTTGTAGTGGCTGTTCGTACCGGTATAGGGGAGCACGTCGAGCTCTGACACACGCTCGTGAAGGTCTCTGTTTTGGGTGTCATTACAGGCTGTTCTGATGTGATAAGTCCCAGGGACTGGTGGTGCGTAGCGCACGCGCCATGTTGATCCCCCCGCCCAGAATGCCGGCATCCGCTCCTGTTGACCATCGGGACGAGTCACCAGGGCATCGAGGTCTACTTGATTGAACGGATCGGGGTATTGCTTTCCGCTGGTGTAGGACCACTCCGTTGGCTCGCCTGTCGCGGCCACTCGAGCCTGCCCCAGGCCAGACTTGATTGTCGAGGTGGACACCGCGCTGGCAGCCAGCGCTTTCACAAACGATCGCCTCGACATTCCATCCAACATGAAAAGATCCTGTATGCGGGAGCCACCAAATAATGGTTCAGCCACGGTCCATGTGTCAAGACGTTCCCCGATTCACAGACATGGGGTGGGGCCCTATCTCGCAGCTTTAGGCGGAGTTTATTGGGTGTGAAGAGTCTCGGGGTGAGAGCAGTGGTATCCCACATCTCGCAAACAACGAGCGAGATGTGGGGCACCCGTGTCCGCGGATGAGGGGAAGTCTTCCGACCGAAATTTCCAGCCAAACTGCCGAACTCAGAATAGGATGGTTGGGGTTTGGGAAAAGATGAAGAGTAGCTTGGTTGAGTTACGGGTCGGTACCCGGCGAAAGAGCACAAAGGCCGTGCCTCTAAAAGCCGGCGCGCTCACCGTGGACTTCGTCGCCGGAGGACTGCGCACGATCCGTTACGAGGGCCACGAAGTTTTGCGGGCCATCGCTTACCTGGTGCGGGACCAGAATTGGGCAACCTACAATCCCGAGATCAGCGAATGCGTGGTTGAAAAGACCAAAGACGCTTTTACGATTACTTATCGAGCACGCTGCGCTTCTGCCGATCCTACCCAGAGTCTTTCCTACCAGGCGCGCATTACCGGAAATAGTCAAGGCCATCTCGCCTTCGATGTCACCGCCGAACCGTTGACCCCGTTTCTGACGGCACGCTGCGGCTTTATTGTGCTCCATCCCATCAATGGTGTCGCCGGCCAGGAGGCAATCGTCGAGCACGTCGATGGCACGCAGGAGCAAGCGAGGTTCCCCGAGCTTATTTCGCCCGCGCAGCCCTTCAAAGATATACGCGCCATCCAACATTCGGTTACTGCCGACATCACAGCACGATGCGTTCTGAACGGCGACGCGTTCGAAATGGAAGACCAGCGCAACTGGTCGGATGCTTCTTTCAAAACCTACGTTCGCCCGCTCTCGCGGCCCTGGCCTTATGTCATGGAGCAGGGAGTTATCAACCGGCAGTCAGTGGAACTGACCGTCAAGCGGAACCCGGGCTCACATCGCGCCCCCGCGCGTAAAGAGAAGGGCCCAGTGCGCATCACCGTCGGCGGCCCGGACGGTATGTTTCCAGGCATCAGCGTCTCTGTCTACCCTGACCTGATCCCTCAGGCCCTTGCTCACCAAGGCCTACTGAGCGGGTTGCAACCGCAACTTCTGTTGTTCCACTTCGACCCCACCAAGGGCCACGGGCACAACGAACTTGCCGGCTTTGCAGACATCGCCAGGCACATGCCGGACAAGACAGAGTCCATGCTTGAATTGGTGCTGCCTGCGCAGCAAAGTGTGCGTGAGGAACTGTCCGGCTTGGCGGAAATGGTGGCAGCCAGCGGCCTGCGCTTATCAGGCATTCTGGTTTCGCCTGCGGTCGACCGTCAATCGACCTTGCCCGGCTCCACCTGGCCGGCTTGCCCGCCATTGAGCGAGATTTACCAGGCGGCCCGGGAGGCGTTTCCGGGGTTAGCCATTGGCGGCGGCTCGCTCAGCTACTTCACTGAACTCAACCGCAAGCGCCCGCCCGTCGAACTGCTCGATTTCGTTTCGCATTGCACCTGTCCCATTGTGCACGCAGCAGATGATTTGAGCGTCATGGAAACCCTGGAAGCGCTGCCGCACATCGTGCGTTCAACCCGCGCCTTCATAGGGCAGGAGAAGGGCTACTGGATCGGCCCTTCCACGATAGGGATGCGGCACAATCCCTATGGCGCGCGGGTGATGGATAACCCGGCGAACCAGCGCATCGCGATGACCGATCGCGATCCGCGGCAAACCAGCATATTCGCAGCCGCATGGATGATCGGCTATGTCGCGGCCACGGCTGAGGCACGGCTGCAATCGCTAACGGTTGGTAGTTTGACCGATCGGCTGGGATTGGCCAGCGCGCAGGTTGAGGGAGAACTGCTGCTCCACCCTGCGTTTTATGCGGCGCGCGGGCTGGCCGAGTTGGGTGGTAATAAGCGGTACCACTGCCGCTCCAGCCGTCCTGGCTGCGTAACTGCCGCCGCCGGTACCGATCGCGAGGGCAGACGTGTTGTCTGGCTGGCAAACGTGACCGGTCGAAGGCAAAAAGCAGTAGTGGAGTGGAGCGGCCAGGCACTCTCAGGGCACCTGCTGGACGAAGTTAGCCTAAGCGAAGGCGGCGCGGAACCATGGCGCGCATGGAAGAGCGCTGAATCCATTGAGCTTCTACCCTACGCGGTGGGCTGCCTCCGGTATGTCTCCACCTAGCTGGGTCAGGTGCGAGAATAACCGCTTCGTTCTGAATCTGGACAGTTTCAGCCGTCGACGCTCGGCCACGTTAACAAATTGGCCCAAATTCGAATGAGAAACTTCTTTTCCCTTGACATTAGTATTTTGCACCCTATATTTTCGGGCGCGTAATTAGGAATAGTTTTTTTGCGTCGCTGTTGAGAGCGAAGTGCATATTGCTTCGGTTCTTAAACACCGACACCAAATCAACCGCCAGAAGGTGGAGGACAGTCCACCGCGGCCGCAGTCGTCATTACTTCAGGAGGTCGTATGTCGATGAGGCGGATTTGTCTCTTCGGATTTATCGCCCTAGTTGCGGTGAACATGGTCGCGGTCAACCCGGCTTTCGGGCAGGTGGGAGCCACCGGCACCATCCTCGGCACGGTCACCGACAGTACCGGCGCCGTCCTTCCTAACGTCAAGATCACCGTCACCAACACGGGAACCAATGCCGCCTTCACCACAGAAAGCAATTCTGCAGGCGACTTCGACGCGCCCGCGTTGCACCCCGGCACGTACACGGTTTCAGCGGAGATCGCAGGCTTTCAAAAATCCGTGACCGACCCGTTCACCCTCCAGGTTGACTCGAAGATTCGCATCCCACTTACTTTGAAGCCGGGAGCGGTGACGGAAACGCTGGAAGTGGCTGCGCAGGCCATCAACCTGAACACGGACGATGCCGCCTTGTCCCAGGAAATAAGCGGGGAGGAGGTTGCTAATCTTCCGCTGAACGGGCGCAACTTCATGCAACTACTTTTGGTCGGTGCAGGCGCCGTGACCGTGGGCGGTGAGCAAGGGACCATGCGCCAGGGTGAAGGCAACGCCGTTAGCATCAATGGCGGCCGGCCCGAGGGAAATAACTATACCCTGGACGGGCTGGTAAATACGGATCAGGCGATGATGACTCCGGCAGTGATCCTTTCCCAGGACGCAATCGGGGAATTCAAGGTGCAGAGCGGCATATACCCTGCTGAAAATGGATTCGGCGCCAGCCAGGTCAACATCGTCAGCAAGGGCGGAACAAATTCCATCCACGGGGCTGTTTACGAGTCGAACCGCAACAATGCCTTTGATAGCTCGCCGTTCCCTACCGCGACCGATATCATCTCCGGCGTAAAAACCGAGAATCCTATTCTGCATCTGAACCAGTTCGGGTTTGTCGCCTCCGGCCCGGTCTATATTCCTAAAATCTACAACGGACGCAACAAGACCTTCTGGATGGCGAATTACGAAGGCTGGCGCATGAATAACGGCGCCCGAGTGGAAAACGTTGTACCCACGGCAGCGGAATTGGCGGGCGATTTTTCCGCCACGACCTATCCCGCCGTGACTGGCGCCCCCGGAGGGCTGCTGCCTGCATATGGAACACCCACCTGCACTGCAGTGCAAAACGCGGGCTACGACTGCCTGCCGGTGGACCCCTACACCGGGCTGAACGACTGGGGAACCAAGGTTCCGGCGGCTTTTCAAACGGCTCGGATAGGTCAGGTGGCGATTGCCAATCATTTCTGGTCTGCACCGAATGTGGCCAACACACCCGAGGGGACCACCAACTTCATCACCAATATTCCCGGTCCACTGGTCATGAATCAGCAGACCTACAGAGGAGATCAGAACCTCGGCAGATATGGCGCAGTTTTCGGCCGCTACACTCACGCCTATTACAACAACCACACCCAGTACAACTCCGGATCCATCGACTACGGTATCGAGGAATATATCCAGACCGAAGACGCGTGGGAGCTATCACATACCATCAGCATCGGCGGTAAGAACGTAAACAACTTCCGCTTCGGCAAGCTGCGGGCCCAAGCCCCGGAAGGTTCGGCTCCTGTGCCATCTTCCGTGGTCAGCGCGCTGGGCCTTTCGGGGGCCTTTACGGTCTTCACCGCTCTTCAGCAAACATGGCCGAATGTTGGCATTGGCTCATTCGCCAGCGGTGGTGGTCCCGTCAACTCTTACAGCGGATCGGATAATCCGAACTGGGAGTATGCCGATTCGTTCACGACGGTTCATGGAAAGCATACCTTTGGCCTGGGCCTCGACTATCGTCGCTGGCACCTGATTCGCAACCTTGACGATGATTTCTACGGTGACTGGGGGTTCAGCCCCAATACGGCCGTAAAGAACTTTCTGACCTGCACCAATCCCGCCTCAGCCCTCAACGGTGGTCAGCCGCTTTGCGGCACCGGCAACGCCATCGGTGACATGCTGACCGGCTATTACAACAACGTAGGGGGATTTGTACCCGGTCCCTTGAGCCCGAAGGACCAGGCTGGCAACCCACAAGACCACGTCTACAACTATTGGGGGCCGTACTTTGAAGACGACTGGAAGGTAAGCCAGAAGCTCTCCATCAACTACGGCCTTCGTTGGGACTTCCGGATGGCACCCTATGAAGTGTCGAACCATTTCTTCTGGCTCGACACCACCAACCCACAAGGTGGTCTTTGCTACGCCGATCCGAATCTGACGACCGACGGGGTGGCGCCTGGCGTTGGCATCAATGGCGGCCCAATCCTCCGCTACTGCGGCAATTCGCCCCGCGGCGGCCAGAAATATCCCTTTGCCCCCCGTTTCGGCCTGAACTACCGGGTGGATGACAAGACGGTTGTTCGCGGCGGCTACGGCATCTTCTTCGACTCCTTTGAAGGACGCGAAATCGATGACTCGGCGGACATCTTTCCGTATAGCATCCGCAACAATCTCACCCCCACGACTGTTGCCGGCACTCCCAAGTTAACCAACCAGATGTTCCCGATTCACACCACACTCGGGCCCTTCCCAGAAGACACGCTGTCGTTCATCGCGGTTATCCAGTCGGAGAATCCGCTCGATCCCTATGTCCAGTCCTGGACAATCTCCGGTGAACGCGAGCTGGCGAAGAACACGACGCTCGAGATTAACTACATCGGCACGAAATCAACTCATCTGCTCGATCGGCACAATATCGCGCAGCCGTATCAAGTCCCGGCAGCGAGCCAGGCCTTCTGCCAAGAGACGGATCCAGTCACTGGTAGCTACGTCAACCTCAGCCAGGCTCCCTGCACCACGGTTAGCCGCTTGCCCTATCCAAACTTCAACGGCTTTTACATTGACAGCGACTTCCACGGCTATGCCAACTACAACGCGGCCAACATCAAATTCGAGCATCGCGCTCACGATCTGGCCGCAACAGCAGTCTTTACCTGGGCCAGAAGCCTGGACATCAAGTCGGCGGCAGCCGGCGTGGGCGCCACGGGAGCCGGCTATCAGGGCTTCGAGGACAACCATAACCCTAACCTGGACTACGGACCTTCGGACTTCGATGTCGATAAGAGGTTCGTCGCCAGCTACGTGTATCAACTACCCTTTGGGCGCGGCAAGAAATTCGCAGGCGGAATCAACCGGGTGGAAGACCTGGCAGTTGGCGGCTGGCAGGTAACCGGCATTACCACCTTCCAGACCGGCTTCCCGTACACCATTCAAGGGAACGATATTCAAAGCGTGAACGACAGCCAGTTTATGCACGGGAATATTGTGCCGGGCTGCAATATCAAAAGCAATCTGACTGCGCGGTTCCAGCGGATCAATACGTCCTGCTTCACTCAACCTCCGCTTGGGACGTACGGAACCATCGGACGGAACACCCTGCGCCAGCCGGGCATTAATAACTGGGATTTGGGTATTGGCAAGCAGTTCGCCTTTACCGAGCGGCTCAGATTCCAGATCAAGGCGGATGCCTTCAACGCCTTCAACCATCACCAGTATGGGGGCGATGTAGGTGGCTTGCTGGTCGCCGGATCGGGAGGCAACGCGGCCATTGACAATAACGTGAATGACTCCAAATTTGGCTTGATAACTCAATCCTCGAAATCCCGCGAATTCCAATTCAGCGGCAAGGTCACATTCTGACTCGTAAACAACCTGATCACCAACCCACCTCCGCCACGCCTTCCCGGCGTGGCGGAACTGTCTGCGTAAGAGATAAACTTCGTCCATGAATCGCAAAATAAGCGGCGCCGCGATGTGCGGTTCCCTGCTGCTCCTCCTAGGTTCTGCCCCAACGTTGGCTGCGCAGGGCTCTCAAGAGGAGCAGCAATACTCCCAAGCGGGCCAGGAGGCGCTGGCGGCGGGGCGCTATGACGAAGCAGAGAGCGCTTTCAAGAAGCTGGCGCAACTCGACCCCGATATTGCCGAAATCCACGCTACTCTCGGTCTTGTCTACTTTCAGGAGAAGAAGTTTAACGAGGCGGTACCCGAGTTGCGGCGCGCGCTCAAACTAAAGCCGACATTGACAAGAGCAGCTACGTTGCTCGCTATGTCGCTCTCTGAGACCGGTGAGTACGAGGAAGCACTGCCCGGGCTGGAGAAGGGATTTCAACACCCGCCGGATCCGGCAACGAAACGCATGTGCGGTCTGCAGTTAATGAGGAGTTATACCGGTTTGCAGCGTGACCAGGATGCAGTGAACATGGCTTTGCAGTTGAACAAGCTGTATCCGAACGATCCGGAGATTCTCTACCATACGGGTCGCATCTACGGGAACTACGCTTTTCTTACCCTGCACAAACTAGAAGTTGTGGCGCCCACATCGATATGGCGGCACCAGGCTGCCGCCGAAGCTTTTGAAAGCGAGGGCGCGACCAACCAGGCGATTGGCGAATATCACGAAGTTCTTAAGCTGGATCCTCAGCGTGTGAGTATCCACTACCGCATTGGCCGGACCCTGTTGGCGCGCTGGCAGCTTAACCATGCAGCCGAAGATAGAGAACAGGCGGTGCACGAGTTTGAGCAGGAATTGCAAGTAGATCCGAGCAATGCCAACGCGCTGTATGAGCTGGCTGAGATCCGTCGCCAACAAAACGAGCTTGACCAGGCGGAGCAACTCTTTTCATCCGCGCTGAAATACTACCCGGACTTTGAGGAAGCGCAGGTGGGTCTGGGAACAACCCTGATGGCGCTGCAAAAACCGGACCTGGCACTACCGCATTTGCAGAAGGCAGTCACGCTGAATGCCGAAGACGAGGTAGCGTGGTACCGCCTGTCTCAGGTAAATCGAGCTCTCGGCAATAAGGACGAGCAGCAAAAGGCACTGGCACAATTCCAGCGAGTGCGGAGCGAGATGGCTCTGCAGCAAGGGACGAGTCCACCTGGAGAAGTGACCAAACAGGCGCTGCAAAATGGTGAGGTTCAGTAGTCTGCTCAGTGCAGCAATCCTCCTCACCTTGACTGGTTGCGGGGGTGGGAAGACCGGCTTTTCCCCACCGCCGATCAATCTATCCGTCTCGGTCAATAACGCTACCATTACCGTTCCTCCAAATAACATGGCGGTCAATGTTCCGGTAACGATTGTTGCCCCTACGGAAACCGCAACGTTTACCATCACCGGCTTGCCTGGCGGTATGTCGTTCAACTACAAGGAATCGGAATCCAATCCTTCGGGATTACTTACGCTGATGGCTATTCCCTCAACCATGCCAGGCACTTATATGCCGCAGATTACCGTCGGCACATTGGGTCAAACGGCATCGGTGCTTTTTACGCTGGTGGTAACCGCCCCGGCCAAGCCGGCCCTCGGTTTCACCAGGTAGATCGGACACCTTTAGTTCTGGAGTGGGGCTGTGCAGTTGCCCGTAAAAAAGTGCGCAAAAAGCGCAATAAGCCCCTCTCAGTTTCAGGCTCGGTCATTCCCTCTGACACGGACGCTCACAAAGAAGAACATTTCCGAGCGTCCGTGTCAGCTAGCCCCGGATGGCCAGGGCTGTCCCGGTGGTGTCGTGTTTCATTAAGTTGTCAAAACTGCTCAATCAAGAGGTCGCCTGGGCGCACCCTTCCTGCACGGCGGTTTCTGCTCATCGCGGGGAGCAGGAGTGCCGCGGACAGGCGTATTCCGTCACTTCGATTGTCACTTTACGGTTTGCTACACCCTAGTCATCTGATCCTGGGCTTTGGCGGCTAAGTCCTTTGTTTCATGAAGGTGCTCAAATTTTCTAATAAATTAATTTGGCCATCTTGCCTCTTTTAGCCGTCACTTTGCTGTTTGCGACACCCAAGTGACCCTGCGCGAACGCTGATGTTTCGGGTGGTAAGCGGCAGATGCACGGGCAGAGCGCGCCGATGCAACGCCAAGCAGGGCCATCGTGGCGAGACGGCTCCGACGTTTGACTCTACTTTCACAGTAGTACGGTTTTGGGGCCGGCGTCGAGTGGGTAGGAGGATTTCTTTGGTAACCATGACAGGCGCTTTCTCACGGTCTAAAGATTGTATGCGAGAACCCCGGGAGAGTACCGCTGGTCCCTCCACTACGCTAACGCTTCGGTCGAAAAACATTTCCAGGAAAGAGCGGCTAAACCGCAGATCTCTCCACTGCGCTCCCCCGGATTTCCTGTCGAGACCCGTGGCTTTGATGATCTGCATGCTGCTCTCTTTACGGAGAGCCGCATACGTGGTCGTCGCTAGCAGCGCGAAGTAGGAAATCCGGATACGCTTCGGTCGAGATGACAAAGGGGAGGGCGGTCCTTCCAGGGAGAGTAGTTGCTGAATAGCAGCCGTTTTTCATCACCTTGGGTGGGCCGAAGGCCCATGACCCCTCTGTCGAAAAACATCTCCAGGAAAGAGCCGCCGAACCGCAGATCTCTCCACTGCGCTTCGCTTCGGTCGAGATGACAAGGGGAGAGGGGCGGCCCAGGTTGGAGTGGTTGCGGGAGGGTTCATCCGGTGTCGCTAAAGCCGGGCTTGGCGGTGTTATATATGGCACGGCTGAAGCCGTGCCCTTCCAGTATCTAGTTCCCACGCAGACACCCAAGCCCATGGTTCCTCCGGGGGGATGACTAATTCGATGCGAGAACTGGTCGTCGAACCAGGTCGCCAATGCACTCATCGAGAACGGATCGCCGAGTCCAGCGTACTGTCCCCTTACTTCTTCAGGCCGAAGCAGTAAAGCATGCCATCGTAGGTGCTGATGTAAACCTGTCCGTTCGCGATGGAGAGACCGGAGAAATGATTGAACGTAGTGATCTGGTCTCCGCTGGAATAGAGTTCCTTGCCAGTCTGTGCATCCAGGGCATAAAAAGTGACATGACTGGCCTGGCGCGCGCGAATCGATGAGTCAAAGTTGAGGCCCTTGTCAGGAGAGGCCTGCTGCGTGAAGTCACCGCTGCCATAAGTGAAGACGATTCCGTTGGCGATAATCGCAGGCTCGCCGTGGTCCAGGTCCCGAGAGACCCAGACTGGAACCGCCTCGAATTTTCCGTCTTTCTCCACCACTTTGAATGCGGCCAGCCCGCCCTTGTCTGTCTTCGGCGTGTTGGTGATGGGGAAATGAAACTGTGAATGTGCCGGACCCCAAAAAGGAGCCAGGATCCACCGGTTGCCTTGCCCATCCTCCCAGCTCGACAAAGCTCCCCAACTGCCGTGGTCCTGAAAATCTACTGCTTCGTTGCAGAAGAGGTCGGAGCGAAACATGGGGGTTTGGTGATTCGCGCCGCCAGCCGAAGCCGGATCCAGCAACACCAGGCGGCATTCCTTGCCGGATGCAGCGATGATCTCGTGTCCTTTGTAGGTAAAGATCGTCGGCGTATTGTTCGGATCGAGATCGCGTTTGAGCAGCCATTCCCAGTTGGTTGGGGTGTAGTAGTCCTTCATGACTACCTTGGCGCCCTGGATCTCTGCCCCGACGATACTGTTGGCATACTCCTCCTTCGCCGGGTCATAGGTGCCGTCGCCGGTAGTAAACCAGGCGATTCCGTGGGAATCGAGGGCAGCTCCACGGCGGCCCCACACTCCGCCGCTTTTCGAGACCCAGGGTTGCATTGGATGATCCAGATCGTCGAGATGAATGGCAGTCATCGACTTGATGGTGGGCATCCAGAGGGTGTTTCCATCAAGGTTCATGGACCACGCTTTGCCCTTTTCCCAGGTGACCGGGGGGTTCAGATCGGAGCCGTCGGCCAGGTTGAGTATGTGCAGGGTTCCGCTGCCGTCGACGAAGTACACCGGGCGCTTGCCGTCCTGCTGCGCCTCACCGATGACCGGCGTGTCACTGCTGCCACCGGGTTCCAGAAAGTTCAAGGTCGCCGGGGTCTTGCCGCCCATAATCGGCGGCATGCCGGGAGGAGGTTGGAACCCCTCCTGCGTGCTTTTGTAATCGTAATGTTTCTTCCACAGCAGCGTTCCGTCGGCGGCATCCATGGCGTAAAGGTTGTCGGAAATTCCGGAGACCAGGACGATCTGCTTAGGACCACTGGCGATGGTGACGTTGGCGGCAATCAGGGCGGGCATCAGGGCGTGCAATGCCCGTGCCTCGTTGCCTGTCTTTACCTTCCACAACAGTGTCATGTTTTTTACATTGCTGGTGGTCAGGATGTGTTCATCCTGCTGCCAGCCGGAGCGCTGCTTGTCTTTGCCGTCGGTCGGCCACTCCGCGTTTTGCGCCACACTGACGCCCCAGCACAATGCCAGCAACAGGTAAACCAATCGATTCATAGTGCCCTCTCTTAGGCTGCGGCGCGATCAGCGCTCCAGCGGAATACCGTAGGCATAGAGTGTGCCGTCGTGCGTGGCGAAATAGATCTGCGAATTAGCGACAGCGAGTCCGCCGGATGAGTAGGCCGTTGCCTTGTCGCCAACATAAAGTTCCTTACCCGTCCTGGCATCCAGCACGTACAGAACGGCTCGCCCGCCCTTCTTCGATGAGATGGGCTCTCCGGTGGAAAGCGACACCACCAGATCATTCATAATCGCCGGGGCCGCAGGAGACACCATATCGCGGGATCGCCAGGCTGGCGTGAGCGATGGCTTTCCACCGTCAAAGGTGATCTTGAAGGCGACGATGGAACCGGTCGGTGCGTCGCCGTTTTTCGTAGGGAATTCCTGGGTGACCGGGCCGCGCACCGAGGCAAAGAGCCAGCGTACGCCCTGGTCATCAAGGTAGGTGGCGAAGTTGTTCTGAAGGCCGTCAGCTTTCCGACTGTGTTTCGGAGCTGGGCCTGGCAGCACAATCTGATCACTGCGAAAGGCGGGGGTATGGTGATCGGCGCCGCCCAGCGAATCGGCGTCCAGGATGTAGATCCTGCCATCGTGGCCGGCCGCGACGACCCAGTCCTTCTGTTCCAGTCCGAACACAGTGGGCGTGACCCCGGAAACGTCGGCCGCATCCACTTTGGCTGGGGCGCCCGCCGGCGTGAAGTAATCCTGCACGGCGAGTTTGTCTGGGCTCATGGCAAGCACGGAATCGTTGTAGTCGCCCGCGACCTCACCATGTCCGCTGGAAATCTGCGCATACACCACACCATCTGTACCTATGGCAGTTCCGCCACTGCCAGTTGCACCGCTGCCTCCGGTGAGAAAAGACTCAACCGTGCCGGCGGATGGATCAACGGCGTAAATTCCATTGGGATTGCCGCGGCAATTGCCGACAGTTGCGACAAAGATCCGATCATTGTTGATGTTAAGACCGCTGGCGCGGGCCATAGGGGGCAGAACCTTAACGGGCGCTACCGTGTTGGCGTTGCCGCCCAGCTGCAGAATGGTATGCAAGGCGCCATCATCCGAAATGGCATAGAGCGGCGACGCGAAGGTGAAATGCATGGGTGCGGGTTCGCTTCTCGCTACCCTGCCGACGCGATTGGCCGACGGTGCGCCAAACCTTCCAGGGGCTTGGCTATTGCCGGGAAACGCCAGGTTCGCGGTCATGCCGGCGGGGCAGGTAGCCGACGCCTTGATCTTTTTTGCAGATTCACCCGGTGTCAGATGCGTGTCGAAGAAGAGTGTCCCCAAGTCTGCATCGATCGACACCACGGAGTTGTCGCTTCTTCCCACCGACACCAGCTGCTTGAAACCCTTATAGGTAATGATGTTCGAAAGCACCACCGGTGTGGTGAGCTGCGACTGCTTGCTCTTAGC
>Ga0210391_10003881_pt1 | contig 12596 bp, 12 predicted proteins | sample IncBWC12OmetaG_FD_160573 | JGI IMG/M metagenome (GOLD analysis project Ga0210391, IMG submission 160573) | Forest soil microbial communities from Barre Woods Harvard Forest LTER site, Petersham, Massachusetts, United States - Inc-BW-C-12-O ... | reverse complement strand
TAGCCGCCGCGCGCCGCCCTGCTCTCCCTCCAGCTGGGCGGCCATTTCCTTGTGCCTCTTCGGACTTATACATTTCAACTCTGCCAGGGGGTAACGATGTACCCTTCCAATTCCACTCTCTCAGGCATTCTTGACCCCGCTGAATTCACCCTGCTATTGTGAAGAGTTATTCTGGCCTCAGTGTACCCACTGTGTGCCGGAGCTCCTGTGGAGGGAGCGTCTTCGTCTCATGGGCCTGACCAAACTGGTTATTCGGGGCGCGCGGCAGCACAACCTTAAGAATATCAGCGTCGAAATCCCCCGGAATACGTTGACAGTGATTACCGGCCTTTCCGGCTCCGGTAAATCGTCACTGGCCTTCGATACCATCTATGCCGAGGGACAGCGACGCTACGTCGAATCGCTCTCCGCCTACGCCCGCCAGTTCCTCGACCAAATGGAGCGCCCCGAAGTAGATGTGATCGAGGGGCTTTCCCCCTCGATAGCCATCGAGCAAAAGACCACCACGCGCTCTCCGCGTTCCACGGTGGGCACTATCACTGAGATCTACGACTATCTCCGCGTGATCTACGCTTCCGTCGGTGCACCGCATTGCCCCCAATGCGGCAAGCCCATCGCACGGCAGTCTAGCGAGCAGATCGTTCAAGCCATCCTAAATGGCGAGCTGTGCCAAACAGACGATCGCATCATGATTTTGGCGCCCATCGTTCGCGGACGAAAAGGTGCCTATCGCAAGGAGTTTGAAAAGCTGGCACAAGACGGCTACGTTCGCGTGCGCGTCAACGGCGAGCTTTTCCCGCTCGACGTTCCCCCCGTCCTCGACAAGCGCAAGAACCATACAATCGAAGTCGTCGTGGACCGGCTGCTCGTCAAACAGGGCATCGCGGCGCGCCTCGAGCAGTCCATCGCCACGGCGCTGAAGCTTGCTGGAGGCCTCGTTACGGTCGCCATCGTTGGCGGCAAGGAGCATGTCTTCTCGGAAAAGCTCGCCTGCCCGGATTGCGGCATCTCTGTTCCGCAGCTCGAGCCGCGTTCCTTCAGTTTCAATTCGCCGTATGGCGCGTGCCCGGCCTGCAATGGCCTCGGCTCCAAGTACGATTTCGATCCCGCCCGAATCATCACGGACTGGACGCGTCCGCTCTTCGACGGCGGCCTTGGCCCTGGCTCCAGCTCCGCGATCCTCAAGCGCACGCTCGAGTTGGCCGCCTATGCCTATCACATTGATTTGGAGACGCCTTTTGAGAAATTCCCGCCGCGCATCCAGAACTTGCTGCTCTACGGCTACCCGCCTTCGAACGGACGCGGCGGTCCTGAACCGAAAGAGCCGGCTGGCAAGAAATCTCAGGGCGAGAAAGCCTTCCGTTTCCCCGGCATCCTGAAATTCCTGGATCGCAACTTCACGGAGTCCAATTCCGATTCTTATCGCGAGTGGATGACGCAATACATGTCGGCCACGCTTTGCAATGTTTGCCACGGTAAGCGTCTCCGTCCCGAATCGCTCGCCGTCAAGCTGGCCGGTTACTCGATCGCCGATTTTACGGCGCTCTCTCTCGCCGCTTCGCGCCCGGCAGTGGACAAAATCCTCTCGCAGTTTACTTCCCGCCAGCGCGAAATCGCAGGCCGTCCGCTCGAGGAAGTTGCCGAACGGATCGATTTTCTACTCGCTGTCGGTCTCGGCTATCTCAGCCTGGACCGCTCCGCTGCCACGCTTTCCGGCGGCGAAGCCCAGCGTATCCGGCTCGCCACGCAAATCGGCTCGCGCCTCCGCGGGGTACTTTACGTTCTTGATGAGCCATCCATCGGCCTCCATGCGCGCGACAACGACCGCCTGCTGGGCTCGCTTGAGCAGCTTCGTAATCTCGGCAACACCGTCCTCGTTGTCGAGCATGACGAAGACACCATCCGCCGGGCGGATTTTGTAGTCGATCTCGGCCCCGGCGCGGGCAACGCGGGTGGCTACTTGGTCGCGCAAGGCAAGCCCGAGCAAATTGCTGCAAGCACCGAATCTCTTACGGGTCGATATCTCAGCGGCGCCTTGCGCATCGCCGTTCCCGAAAAGCGACGCAGCCCCAATGGCAAAGCCATCCAGATTCTCGGTGCCAGCGCAAATAATCTCAAAGATGTTGATGTAACGCTTCCGCTTGGACTACTTACCGTCGTCACCGGCGTCTCGGGCTCTGGCAAATCCACGCTAGTGAACGACATTCTCTATCGCGCGCTCGCGCAAAAACTCTATCGCTCGATGGAACCACCCGGCGCGCACCGCGAGATCCTCGGCGCCGACCAAATCGACAAAGTCATCGAGATCGATCAAGCTCCCATAGGCCGCACTCCGCGCTCGAATCCCGCCACCTATACCGGCGTCTTCGCGCCCATCCGCGAACTCTTCGCCATGCTTCCCGAATCGCGCGAACGCGGCTACCGTCCCGGCCGTTTCAGCTTCAACGTTAAAGGCGGCCGTTGCGAAGCCTGCCAGGGCGATGGCCTACGCCGCATCGAGATGAATTTCCTGCCCGATGTTTATGTGATGTGCGAAGTCTGCCGGGGCAAACGCTACAATTCGGAAACGCTAGCAGTCCGTTACAAAGGACATACCATCAGCGACGTTCTGAATCTTCCTTCTTCCGACGCGCTGAAACTCCTCGAGAACATTCCGCAAATTCAACAAAAGCTCTCGACGCTCGTTGAAGTCGGGCTCGGTTACGTAACATTAGGCCAGTCCGCCACTACGCTTTCCGGCGGCGAAGCCCAGCGCATCAAGCTCGCCCGCGAACTTTCCAAACGCCAGACCGGCCGCACTCTTTACATCCTCGATGAACCAACCACCGGTCTCCACTTTGACGACGTCCGCAAACTGCTCGATGTCCTCCAGCGCCTCGTCTCTCTCGGCAACACTGTCCTTATCATCGAGCATCATCTCGACGTCATCAAACAAGCCGATTGGATCATCGACCTCGGACCCGAAGGCGGCGAAGGCGGGGGCCGCATCGTCGCCCAAGGCCCGCCCGAACTCGTTGCCCGCACAAAAAAATCCTACACTGGCCAAGCCTTGGCCCGCGTCCTGGGCATCTCCAACAACGGCCACGCCAACGGCAATAGCCCGGTTCCCAAATGACAGGGCCGACTTTTTCATTTGGAGGGGCGCAGCATGTTTACCCGGCTTGCCCTGAGGAACGAAGGGAGCTTCGAAGGGCCGCGCCCAACCTCGGCACGCTAGCTGAATACTTGGTATCAAGCCAATCGCGCGCTAAAGTATGTAAACCTCAATGAGCATCTACTCCACGCCGCCTCTCACTTTTGGTGCCGTCCATACCTATCCGCTCTCCTCCCGCAAAAGCAAAGTCAGCGTCCGCGACTTCGCCAAGCCAACAACCGGAAACGTTTCCCTTACGAAATTCCTCGATTCTCTCCCAAACATTCTTGCCGCCCAGGATTTGCGTCATCTCCTCGCCGCCATCCATCGCGCTCGCAAACAGCGCGCCCCCATCCTCTGGGGTATCGGCGGCCACGTGATCAAAGTCGGCCTCGGTCCCGTCCTCATCGATCTGATGAAACGCGGCTTCGTCTCTAGTATCGCCATGAACGGCGCCGCGCTCGTTCACGATTTCGAAATCGCGCTCGGCGGCAACACTTCCGAAGATGTCGAAGCCGGCCTCGGCGCCGGCCAGTTCGGCATGGCCAGCGAAACTGGCGAGTACATCAACGAATTTTCAAAACTCGCTGCCCGTCTCCACATCGGCTACGGCGAAGCCGCCGGCCAGTTCCTCAATAGCGGCGTCCTGAACGTAAAATATGCGAACTCCAGCGTCCTGGTCGCGGCGTACAAACAACGCATCCCCGTCACCATTCATCTCGCCATCGGCACGGACATTCCTCACATGCATCCTGCCGCCGACGGTCCTTGCCTCGGCGCCGCCACCTTCCTCGACTTCCGTCTCTTCTGCGCGCTCGTGAAACAAATGGATCCCGGCGGCATCTATTTAAATTGGGGCTCAGCCGTGCTTCTTCCGGAAGTTTTCCTGAAAGCAGTAAGTGTCGCTCGCAATCTAGGCGTGCCCCTGCAGCCAATCACCACCGCCAACTTCGATTTCATTCAGCACTACCGTCCGTTGCAGAATGTAGTGAAGCGTCCCACCGTTTCCGAGCGCGGAGCACGCAAAACGGAATCGCGCGGCTACGCCATCACCGGCCATCACGAACTGCTCTTGCCTTTAGTTGCCGCCGCGCTGGCCGCAGGCTGGCCAAAAACTTCGCGCCAAGGCAAACGTAAACGATGAGTCTCTTCGACGAAAACTCTCTTCGTCCTCCGGATTATGATGGGGATGCGGCTTCGCAATCTCCCGCGGAACCCAGCCACGGCGCGGCCCAACCACCGGCAACTCCCGCCGAACTTCCCCTAGCCGGGGATCCCATCAGCCTAGCTGCCAACGTTCCCGCACCTGTCCCTTCCTACAAGGATTCTCTTCCAGCGGATTTGCGTATCTCATGGTCCTGGTTACATCTCGTCGTGTTTTCCTCCTTTATTGTGGTCAGTTTTTTCATCGTTCAGATAGGTTTCATGGTTTATTACGCCGCACCTCTAAGTCATCTCTCAGACAAAAAAGACTTCGAGCGTTTTGCCCTGTCAAAACCCGTATTTGCCGTTGGCAGTATGGTTCTCTTGTACGGCCTCGTCTTGCTGTTTCTCTACGTCACGCTCTCGGTCCTCCCCGGCTTGCCCTTCTGGCGTACTCTCGGCTGGAGAAAGATTACGCGCCCCAGCGGCGGCCGCCCGAGGAGCCCATGGATTTTCTTTTTTGCAGGTTGCGGTCTTTCCCTTGCCGTACTCGTCGCGACGTACAAAATACAACCGCCGGAAGATGTGCCCATCGAAGAGCTTTTCCATTACAAAAACACGGCGATTCTCTTCATGGCCATGGCCGTCTTGGTGGCGCCGCTCGTTGAAGAAACCGTATTTCGCGGCTATCTCTATCCGCTGTTTGCAAAGTCTTTCGGCGTTGCCAACAGCGTGGTCCTTACCGGCGTCCTTTTCGGATTGATGCACGGCGCCCAGCTCGGCTGGACGTGGAGCCTCGTTTTCGTGCTCGTCACCGTCGGTATCGTATTTACGTTTGTTCGAGCGCGCACGGGTTCTGTCTTCGCCAGTTTTTTGCTTCACCTTGGCTACAATTCCGTGATCGCCCTGATCACCATTCTCGGCACCCAAGGTTTCACAAAAATGACGCCCACGCACTGACCGATTCGTTTTCTTCGCCCTCGTTCGCTACAATGTTTTATTCTGAGGAATCGCCAAAATGTACGTAGCCCAGCCCATTGAATGGACCGACCGCGGCGTCGTCATGCTCGACCAACGCCTCCTTCCTGGCGAGGAAGTCAGCTACACCTATACGAATTACCGCGAGGTGGCCAAAGCTATCCGCGACATGGTCATTCGAGGCGCGCCAGCGATCGGCGTGGCCGCAGCTATGGGAGCCGCGCTAGGCGTTCTTCATTCCTCAGCGAATTCAGTCGAAGCCTTGCGTACAGAATTTGCGGAGATTTGCGACACGCTTGCGAAGACTCGCCCCACAGCCGTCGATCTCTTCTGGGCCATCGAACGCATGAAGCGCCGCTTTGCGGAACTCACCGCGCAAACCTCAGACCTCGCGAAAATTCGCCAAGGAATGGTCGAAGAGGCGCAACAAGTTCATCTGGAAAAGAAATCCACTGACGAAGCCATCGGCCGCTACGGCGCGGAATTCATGCCCGCCGAAGGCCAAGTCATGACGCAGTGCAACGCCGGAGCTCTCGCGACCGCAGGCATCGGCACCGCGCTCGGCGTCATCCGCGTCGCCTTTCAACAAGGCAAGAAAATCCACATCCTCGTCCCAGAAACGCGTCCCTACTTGCAGGGCGCGCGTCTAACCGCATGGGAGCTCCACAAAGGCGGCATTCCCCTCACGCTCATCACCGACAACATGGTTGGCCATTTTCTAAAGACCGGAAAAGTCGGCGCCATCGTCACCGGAGCCGACCGCATCGCCGCCAACGGCGACACCGCCAACAAAATCGGCACGTACCAGATCGCTGTCCTCGCCAAAGAAAATAAGGTGCCGTTTTACATTGCCGCGCCTATCTCTACGTTCGATCTCTCCATCCCCGATGGTGACCACATCCCCATCGAGGAGCGTTCCGCCGCCGAAGTCACCAACTTGCAAGGCATCCGCATCGCACCCGACGGAGTCCACGCCGCGCATCCAGCATTTGACGTGACACCATCTCGCTACATCGCCGCCATTTTCACCGAACGCGGCGTAGCACGCGCTCCCTACACTGAATCTTTGCGAGCCCTCGCCAACTCCACGCAACTCGCCGCTCCAGCCGCGCGGTAGGTGTTCCCGCACAATCGAATGATCAACGCACTCTACAAATTCATTCGCGCCGCGGCGCTCATCACACTTCTTCTTCCGACCGTCCAAGCGATTCCGCAAGCGAGCACAACGCAGGCTGCCAAATCGCAGCCCATCCGTCTTCATCCCGCGAATCCGCACTACTTCCTCTTCCGCGGAAAGGCCGTTGCCCTGATAACCAGCGGCGAGCACTATGGAGCGGTCCTGAACCGCGACTTTGACTATCACCGCTATCTCGCCACGCTGGAAGCCGACGGCCTGAACTACACGCGTCTATTCGGCGGCTCTTATGTGGAAGTCCCCGCGAAATCTTTTGGAATTTTGCATAATGATCTGGCTCCTGAGCCTGGGCGATTCCTGGCTCCCTGGGAGCGCAGCCACACTCCCGGCTACGCAGGCGGCGGAAGCAAATTCGATCTGGACAAATGGGACGCCGAATATTTCTTGCGCTATCGCGATTTTCTCGCTGAAGCGGCAAAGCGCGGAATCGTTGTGGAAGTGACGCTCTTCTCCGCGCATTATGCCGAAGCTCAATGGCAAATGAGCGCACTGAATTCCGCTAACAACATCAACGGCACCGATGCTATCGAATGGAAAAAACTCAACACTCTTGAAAACGGCAACGTCATCGGGTACCAGGAAAAATACGCGCGCAAGTTGGTCAGCGAAGCTAATGGCTTCGACAACGTCATCTTCGAAATCCAGAATGAACCGTGGTCAGACAGGCCCGTTCTCACCGATGTCATAAATCCGTATCTCCGCCCACCCACACGTGATGCATTTCCGAACTCGGTCGATTTACCGGATGAACTTTCCATGGCGTGGCAAGCGCGCGTTGCCGAGTGGATTACGCAGGAAGAGTCCGTGCTCCCGAGCCGCCATCTCATCGCCCAGAACTATTCCAATTTTGGTTTACCGGTCCGCACGCTCCTGCCAAACGTCGACGTCGTTAACTTCCACTACGCCTACCCCGACTCAGTGACACTCAACTACGGCCTCGGCAAAGCAATCTCTTATGACGAAACAGGTTTTCTCGGCCGCGACGATGACGCCTATCGCAGCCAAGCCTGGAATTTCATGCTTTCCGGTGGAAGCGTCTTCGATAGCCTCGATTATTCCTTTACGACTGGCCACGAAGACGGCTCCTACTCCGAACCAAACGGGCCCGGCGGCGGAAGCCCCGGGCTGCGCCACCAGCTTCGCATCTTAAGCGAGTTTTTGCAGTCGCTCTCGCTGGTTGATCTTCACCCGGACACTCACACAGTGCAGCATTCAGCTGGCACAAAGTCTCGCGTACTCTCCAATCCCGGCAAGCAATACGCCATCTATCTCGACGGGAACGGCCCCACCGAACTTCTCCTCGATATTCCGCCCGGAACGTATTCCTCAGAATGGCTGAATGTCATCACCGGAAAAATAGAACAACTCGAAGGTTTCACTCACAAAGGTGGCAAGAAGCTTCTGACATCGCCCACCTTCCAGAACGGAATCGCGCTGCGTCTCAAGAGGACTACGTCGGAAGTCCCGCGATAACCGAGCCTCGCCACATGCTTGTCCCGGTCTGTGATCCCCAACTTCTCCGATGGCCGCACCTGCGCTTGACGTCAGCAGACGCCTAGCCTAAGGTCTTGCGCGCAGCTAGAATTGAAAACGCAGATTCTGCCTAAGCATTGCATTGGCGCAAGACCATTAACGCAAGCAATTTGCTCAAAGAAAGGCCAACCATGCCCGCCGTCGAGGCTAAAGTTTTCCCGATCGATGCCCTGCGCGAATTCAGCACGCGCATCTTTCTTCACTTCGGCGTTCCCAAAGAAGATGCCGTTCAAGCCGCCGACGTTCTCGCTTCCGCGGACCTTCGCGGCATCGATTCGCATGGTGTGGCTCGTCTCTATAGTTACGTGGGAATGCTCAGCGAAGGGCATATCAACCCCAAGCCAAAAATCTCTATCGTGCGTTCAACGATGAGCACCGCGACCATTGATGGCGATAACGGCCTCGGTCTTGTCGTGGGCCCTCATTCGAATCGCATCGCGATGGACATGGCGGATAAAGCTGGCTCGGGTTGGGTCAGCGTCTGCAATACCAACCATTTCGGCATCGCCGGCTATTACGTCCTTCAGGCCCTCGAGCGCGATCTCATCGGCTGGGCCATGACCAATTCCACCAGCTTGGTTACGCCGTTGTGGGGTATGGAGCGCATGCTTGGCACCAATCCGATCGCCATCGCTTTCCCGGGCAAAGAAGAGCCGGCCATCGTCATTGATATGGCCACATGCGCTGCCGCTTACGGAAAAATTGAAATGGCGCGCCGCAAAGGCGAACCAATTCCCCTCGGCTGGGGAATCGACAACCAGGGCCACAACACCACGAATCCCGATGACCCGGTAAATGGCGGCTGCCTGCTTCCGCTGGGTTCCGATCGCGAACGAGGCGGACACAAAGGCTACGGCTTGGCTGTCATGGTGGATGTGCTGTGTGGCGTGCTCAGCGGCGCGAACTGGGGCCCATTCGCTCCACCGTTTGCACTGCGTCAAGAGATGCCAAAGCGCAGCGTCGGCAAAGGCATCGGCCATTTCTTCGGCGCCATGCGCATCGACGGTTTCATTGAAGCAGACGAGTTCAAGCGCCAGATCGACGACTACGTTCGTACATTCCGTGCCACCAAACCCGCTCCGGACACCAACGGCCCGCTCATTCCTGGCGATCCCGAGCGCATCGCGGAAATCGAACGCAGAAAAACTGGTGTGCCATTGATCATGCCAATCGTCGAAGATCTGCGCGCCATCTCCAAACAGACGGGCATCCCATTCGAGTGACTTTGCTGCAGGTCACTTCCAGCTCAATCGCCCCACGAATAGCAATGCGCCAAGAAGAATCGAAACGCGAGTGTTTCCTCGTCAGCGATTGGAAGCTGTAGACGCAGGCGCGCTGGTGACTCTCTTTAAATCCTGAGTGAGAACCGTTAGCGCTGAATCGAAATTATTGTCATGGGTCTTTTGCATGTACGCGACCGTGATCGATTCCGTGAGCGCCCAGAGCACATAATGTGTTTTTCGATCGTAAATGACGAGCCGGAACATTGGCAGCGGATCCGACGCGCCATTCACCTTATTTCCGCTGCTGGGACCGGGGGGCGCGATCAGTTGCAGCTCGATAACAATGTCTGCTTGCGAGGGATCGCCAACAATTTCGTATCGTCCCCAACTCTGCATGGCGGAATAAAATTGATTGTACGGACGGTCTGGATCACCGCTGAACGGATGCGGGAAAAGTCCGCTGTCAGCCCCGGCATTCGAGATGAAAACTGTTTTTGCGTTCAGGAGTGCTGGCGGCACGGGCGCTAACGATGCGACGGGCGCCGGCGGTACTTGAGCGTTAGCAGCGGCTGCGAACAAGAGCGCAGCACAGAGTAACTGAAAGAATCGCGTTGGGGTCAGGTTTGGCATGGCTTCCTCCGGTTACGGCAACGTCTTGATTGCTCTCTAAATAAAAGACGTGCCATGCTCGTAACCAGTTTCCATACTACGTGTTTTTGTGTGTTCAGATGAGCGTTGCGGAACAGCAACCCGCGTTCCTTCATCGCCTGCAAACCCACTTTGAATCTATTATGCTGGCCGAATCGACATGACGACTCTTTCGCGTCGGCTGAAAACCGCGAAGAATCCCAAAATCTGCTTCCAGGGGAAATATTTCTTGTTGAGTAGTTTCATGGCCTGCGAAGCGATATCACCCGTGATGATTTCGGCTTTAGCATCGACGAACTCATCCAGCGGAACGCCCTTCATCGTGCAGGGGGCAATTTTCACGTGGCCGTTGTTGCGGATACGTTTTACTTTTCCCGTGTTTCCAATCGTGTACATGTAAAGCAGCGCTCCTTCTCCGGCGATATCCCTGGCTGGATCGGCTGCGAACCATACCGGCGTTTTTACGCCCTCGCCGTTCTTTTTGAATGTTTCGAGGCTGATGTATTTGTGATCGCGAAGGGCCGCAAATCCCATGTAGTCGCTCCTGCCTATTCGATGCACGCCATTCTATATGCGGCACAAAAATCTGGAACAGACATTTTTGTCTGTAGACTTCCAGCCAAACGCGCAAAGGGCAGGCTCGCGGTGAGCCTGCCCTTTGGCGGATATACGATCTTTGCTTTCTCTCCAACGAATCCGCGTCACGTTTTTGCTACTCCAAGTTTATTTCGAGCGGACGTAGGTAACGTCTTCCGTGAAGGCGTCTTTCTGATCCTTGCGGAATGTCCAAGTCGTTTTGAAATGATCGCTGTCGATGAAGGTATACACGGCATGATGCATGTGTCCGTCGTTCGGGCTATTTAAGTTCGTCGCGCTCTCGAACTCAAACTTCACCGTCTTGGTGTCCGGTGTGTAGACTCCATGCATCGTGGGCTGGTTGCCGGCCATGCAGTAGTGCGTCAGTTTCAGTTGATCCCCGTCCAGATAGTAGAGCGTAATCATCTCCACTGTTTTGCCTGCCTCCGTCACGTGCGCCCTCTCGATCACCGCCGTCCCGCCGGAAGTCACCTCGAGGTCCAACGTTGCTTTGTCTGTATTGGACTTCTCCGTCTCCCAGTGTCCGGCCAACGATTTCAGCTGCTCGAAAGCCGCTGTACCGTTTCCTCCCGCCTTCGCCGGCGCGATCGCAAAAGCTAACACCGCCGTTGTAACTGCCGCCAAGATTTTCGTTCCCGTTCTCACATTCATGACTCCATCCTCCTTGTTAGATCGACCAACCACTCGAAACTTTGTGGTGCAAGATTCATCGCGCGACGCGCCGTGCTTCCGCTTGCTTTCCGAATTTCTGTGTCGCAAATCCGACCACGACACCGAGCAACATTCCGGGCAGCATAATGTCCCAGAGCAAGGCCATCCCCGCGCGCAGGATCACCAGAAGACTGAACGCTGCGCCGATTCCGATTCCCGCCAGAATTCCCACGAACATGGAATGAAATCGCTGCGAAACGTACCCGATAGCAATTCCGGAAACCAGACCCTTCAACAGAGAAAACGTAATCACACTGGTCATCACCGGAGCAAGGGACGGCACCAAGAAACCGCTGAGGCCGTCCAACAGCCCCAGCGTGCCTCCCACAGCCAATCCCAGCATTGGTTTTGTCAGGCTCATCGTGTTTCCTTGCTCTTGCGCCACCTGTTTCAACGCAACTTCCTTCAACGCGACGCCGTGCGCTGCAAATTCACTTCGCATTTGGGTCGGCTTGCATCACGCCGAACACATTACCTTCCGTGTCTTCGCAATACGCGAAGTAGCCAACGGTCGGAATCGGCGTCTTGGGCATGATGTTCTTTCCGCCCGCTTTCAGCACTGCAGCGACGGCATCATCCACCGAGTCCACGCCAATTGTGTTGGTCGTCGACGTAATGCCTCCAGGCTTCTTCATCATGCCGCCATTGATGCCCGGCTCACCGTCCTTGCCGGTCACAACCATCCAGTACTCCATAGGACCAGGCCATTTGTCGAATTTCCAGCCGAAAGCCTTCCCGTAAAATGCCGCGGCGCGTTCCGGCTCCGCTGCTGGTATTTCAAAATGAATGACTCGAGACATAGTTCTCCCTCCTTGGATTTACGAGCGAAACTATTGACATTTTTTACTTCTGCTTAGCGCGTAGCCGGTGTAGCTGCGGAAGGTGCTCCGTAGCGCTGCGTTGCGAAACCGACGATCATTCCCACGATGCTGCCCGGAAGCATGATTTCGAGATAGTAGCCGTGCTGCATGTAAGCGACGAGAAAAGCCAGCAGGGCTCCAACCGCCAGGCCAAACAAAATTCCAAGAGGTACGGAATTTACTTTGCGCGCGAAAATTCCCGCGGCGACTCCGGCGATAAGGCCCTTAATGGTGGACCCAATGACGATACCAACGATCTGCGCGCGAACGGCTGGAGTGAACCAGGCGGTGCCTCCGTCAACGGCTCCCAGCAGGGCACCCAAAAGCAATCCAAGAAGGATTTTGTTCATTTGTCTGCTGCTCCTTTTTGTTCTCTAATGTTCTATACAACGGGACCCGGAATTCCTTTAGATTTATCTTTTCAAAACCAGCAGAAGAATGACGCGCATCGCCAAGTAGGCCAGAATCAACAAGATAAAGAAGCGGTAGCGGCGGTAAAAGCGAGCTGCTTTTTCGAAAATGCTTTCACGATGCGCTCCTACTGCTAAGCCATCCAGATAACGGGAAACATCTTG
>Ga0210391_10003880_pt1 | contig 12598 bp, 7 predicted proteins | sample IncBWC12OmetaG_FD_160573 | JGI IMG/M metagenome (GOLD analysis project Ga0210391, IMG submission 160573) | Forest soil microbial communities from Barre Woods Harvard Forest LTER site, Petersham, Massachusetts, United States - Inc-BW-C-12-O ... | reverse complement strand
TCCACGCTCGAGCGACCCCAAAATCGCGGATCAGCTGATGCGCATTCCATTGACTGGCGGAGCGCCGGAGCCACTAACAACAGTCCTCTCGGAATCCGCGGTATTCTGCGCCCGGCCTCCCGTCAACCTGTGCGTCCTGGCGGAGCAGCCCGAAGATCGCACGCTGACAATCGTTTCCGCGATTGACGTACTCAACGGCAGAGGCCGCGAGATTGCTAGAATTCCGGCCGACCCGAACGTCGGATATTGGGACTTCGACGTGTCTCCCGACGGCACACGGCTGGCGGTCAGTGAAAACCCCGACGGCCCTATACACATACTTTCGTTGCGTGGAAAGGCAGAACACGTTCTCAGGAACACTCTCCGCAACGTCCAGGAATTTCACTGGGCCGCTGATGGCAACGGACTGTACGTCCCCATGCACACTGCTGAAGGCGCCAAACTCTTCTACCTGGATATGCGTGGCAATGCACGTCTGTTATGGGAAGACCGTGGCGCAAGCTGGAGCTGGGCAAGACCATCGCCGGACGGCCGTCATTTGGCGATCAGCACCGTGGGCAACAGCAATAATGTTTGGATGATGGAAAATTTTTGACCCCGCGCCATCTTTCTGAATCAGAATCGAAGTTGCCCTCGCAGCTGTATCATGCGCGCGGATACATTCGCGTTCAGCCCAGACCCCAGAACGCTGGTCGGAGATTGCTCCTGATAAAAAATCTGTCCGAATGAGCTGTCGGAACTCAAATTGTCAGGGAATCCGAAATTGGCGTGATTGAAGAGGTTGAAAAACTGCAAGCCAAACGCGAGCACGGCATTCTCCCAATGCGGGATGTTCGTGTTTTTCATCACGGCGAGATCAGTGGTTACGTAACCTGGCCCACGAAAACGGTTCCGTCCTTGCGCCAGTGCCACGCTGGCACCACTGCAAGGGCCGTTCTGCCCAGGCAAGTTCCCGGTGTTGAATCCCGTTTCGCAACCGCTCTGGATAAACAACGCGCCGGGACTCGGCGCTCCACTCTCCTGCACCTGCGCAGGCAGGCAAGGAACCGGCGATGCCGGAATGGCCGCGCCTTTACCGCACGGTCCCGAGAAACCAAGTGGAGCAACTGGAACGGAATAAATCGGCCCATCAATATTGTCCTGAGCCAGGAAGCCGGTCTCCGCAACATCAAGCGCGGTGTACGGAAAACCGGTGCGCGCCAGCACAGTTCCAGACACTTGCCATCCGTTCACCAGCCACCCCGGACCGCGGTCGCGCAGCGCCGTTTTGAACGGAATTTCCCACACATAGTTGGCGTTGAGCGAATGGCGCACGTCGTAATCCGCGGGCCCGTAGCTTCCACGCAGGTCGTCGCCATTCTGCGGAAACAGCGAGCTGCCGAACGCGAATTGCCCGATGCCCCCGTTGGAAATCTCGTCGAGCGCATGTCCGTAGGTGTAGTTGACTTGCAGCATTCCGCTGCCCCAACGGCTAATTCGCTTTTCGAACGACACCACCATCCCGTTGTAGTTGGAAACGGCGCCGGATGCATATTGCGACACCTGGCCGAACCGCGAATCATAACAAGGCGCGACGGCGGGGCTGCCGCACGGCTGGGTCGGATAAGGGCCGAAACTGTGTCCGTTCGCATTGATGTCCTGGACGAATTCGTGAATGCCGTGATTACCGAAATAACCGATGGTCAACGAAGTGGACGCGCCGAAATTTTGCTGCGCCTGCAAACTCCACTTTTGATATTGCGGCGAATGCAGCGTATTCGATAGCGCCTGAATGGCCGGAGGAGTGAACTTGGGATCGCCGGCTTGGATATCCGCCAAAGTCTCTCCCGCCTTAAAGCCCTGCGTGAATGCCTTATTTGAGGCGATGACATTCTGCGAGAGGCTATTCGCTTCATCAGGCGCCAGGGGGAAGCCCGAGATGGCATAGGAATTCACCTGGGGTGGGTTATACGCAAAGGTTGTCCCCAGGACACCCGGCACAGGATCGTAGAAAATCCCAAACCCGCCGCGTAGCACGGTGTTGTGAGCAACTCCGAAAGGCTGCCAGGCAAAACTGAACCGCGGCGACCACACGATGCTGTCCGTATTCGCAAAAGATTGTTTCTGGTTGACCAGGATCGCTTGGTTGTAAGCCTGGCCGACATCGTGGTTGATGGAATCGAATGGCCCCGTGAGGCGCGCGAAACATCCGCTCGAGCAAACAGGATTGGATTGATGGTCCGCGCGCAGCGCGACAGTCAGTGTCAGATTGCTGCGCGCATGCCACTCGTCCTGCGCGTACGCGCCGAAACTATAAAAAGCCAGCCGGTTCCATATGACGGCCGGAAAATTCTGAAACAGATTCGTGAAATCGGTATTCGGGTTCGCTGGATTTACTCCCCCGAAGAAAAACGCCCCAATCGTTTGCGGAGCAATTTGTCCGGTGCCGCTGAAGTTGAAACCGTCGCCCGAGAAATCCGTGCGCAGGAAATTGAGTCCCACGCCCAATTTGTGTTTGCCGCTGGTCTTTACCAGGTCATCCGATATCTGGTACGTCGTTGTTCGCGAGCCGGCTGGCTGCGCATAGAGGAAATCCATTCCGCCGAGGTTGGAGAATGCGGAGCCCGCGTTGCCCCATGAAAGCACGGTGGGAAATACGGACTGTGTCTGGGCGGGATTCGCCACGCTGGTGGCCTGATTAATGTAGGTGCCGCCCAGCAAGAATTGATTTGCTGTAGCGGCGCCCATCGCGTGAGTTTCGCTGAGCTGGCCCTGCCACCACGGCAGTTTCGTGTAGGCATTGAAAGCCGAACTGATCGGATCCAGATACGTGGCGCGTTGGCCGTGGTCGAACTGCAACAATAGGAAGATGCGGTCGGCTGCGCCCACGTTCCAATCCACCCGGCCTGATACGATCGATTCACTCGCGGGATGATATAAATTTTCAAAAAAATGTGTCGCGCAAGCCTCACTTACGCCCAATCCGTTCGGATCGTGCGGATTCGTCCATCCGTTACAGCCAAGTGGGTCGACAAAATTGCCGACCATTGCCCCGCTCGCCCCCGGCGTGGCGTTATACAAATCGAATATCTGCTGGTAAAACTGGTGCGAAGCAGACATCTTTCCAAATACCGCATCAATGTTTTCCAGCGTCGCTGTTTCAAACGGCGCGCTGGGCAGCACCACATACGTCGGCGACGGAAGCACCAGACGCATTCCCTCGGTGTCGAAAAAGAAAAACAACTTGTTTCTGATGATCGGACCGCCGACCGATCCGGCCCACTGATTCGCGATGTCGAAGGGCCGTAGGTTTCCCTCGGCATTGTCAATCCAGTCGTTGGCATTCAGCGCGCGTCCATTCCAGTAGTACGACGCATTGCCGTGAAACCTGTTTCCTCCGGACTTTGTGATGTAGTTGATGTTCGCGCCGGCCGCTCCGCTGAATTGCGCCGAATATCCGTTGCTCACGACGGTGGCCTCTTGCACCTCGTTCTGCCCCAGCATCATTCCCAGCGCACCGCTGTTGTTGGTGTTTTGTTGCGTATTGTTGTTATTCATTCCGTTCACGGTAAACAAATTGGATGTGCCAGGCATCCCCAAGATCGATACGTTTCCCAGATAGCTGAGCCCAATCGTATCCGTGTTCATGATGGCCCCGGGCGCAATCTGCGCAATGTAGGTGAGATCGTTGCCGGGATTTGGCAGCTCGCCGATTTGCTTCTGATTCATGGTGGTGGATACGTCGCCATTTTCGGCCTGCAGCAGCGGAGCCTCGCTCGCAACCCGTATCGCTGTGCTGCTCGTCTCGATTTCCAAACCAACGTTCATGGTGCCAGGAGGGCCGAGCAGCACATTTACGGTCCGGCTGATTTTGCGAAACCCGTTGTGAGTGACGGTCAACATGTATCTGCTGGGCGTCAAGAAGAAGAAGCGGTATACGCCGTCGCGATCTGTCTGCGCAGTTTGCAGCGTCCCTTTGGCGGTGTCCCTGATTTCTACCAGCGCATCGGGCACGACGGCTTGGCTGGGATCGCTAACCACACCCGTCAATCCTCCCGAAGTCGTCGTTTGCGCATTCAAGCCAGCGGAAAGACATAGAACGAGCAGAGGAATTGGAAGGAGAACAAGCACGGACCTCAGTCTCATGGAAATGCACCTACAATTCCAATTGCACAGGTCCTAGGGTTCCGCAGGTTATGGCCGTGGCGACAATACTACCCCATTCCCTCAGCCGCGGAGCCTGTAACTGGGCACAGCAAGACGCTGGGCGGAAATCGTCACGTTGTCGCCGACGGCCTCGATCCCCATGTCGCGGATCAGAATGGTTTGGTTGGTGAGAACGGTGCGGCGATCAGCCCAATCCGCCAGGCGTTGCATGGCGGAAAGAACTTCCGCTGGAGTGATTCGCCGGTTCGGAGAGGCGGCCGCGGCGATTGGCAATGCGACGGCGAAACCCAGGACCGCGATTCGCCAAATGCACCGGCTATAAAAACTGAGCAAACGAGCCTTCATCTTCATGCGCTGTTGATCTGATAGGGACTGCGTTTTGGGCTCCCGTTCCCAGCGAAGCGTAGTGGTCTCCAGCCGGCCCCGCCAGAACTGGCCACAGTTTTCTCGATGGAAGCTATCCAATTTTTTTCTTGACAACATAAATCGATCTCGTAATATGGCACGCGTGTCACAAAGTAAGACAGGGGATTCTCCCTATCGGGTCCAGGTTCTAGACCGCGCTTTAGCGGCGCTCGGGATTTTGGCCAATCGCTCGACGGATTGCGGGCTGGCTGAGTTGTGCACTGCCTTGAAGCTGCACAAGAGCACCGTGCACCGGCTCATGATGGTTTTGGAGCAGCATCGCCTAGTAGTCAAGGATTCGGAAACCGGGCGTTATCGCCTGGGGCTGAAACTTTTCGAATTGGGATCGAAAGCGATCGAAGGCCTCGATCTCCGCGGGCGCGCGCGTCCGTATCTCGATCGTTTGCAGGAGAAATTCGGAGAGACCGTGTTCTTCTGCATTCTGGACGAAGGCCAGGTTTTCTACGTGGAGAAGGTGGAATCGAAGGCGAGCGTGCGCACGGCGTGCACAGTGGGAAGCCGCGCTCCCGCATATTGCACGGCAGTAGGCAAGGCCATGCTGGCGGAGCTTCCGGAGGCGGAGGTCACTGGTATCGTGCGCCGCTGGGGGCTAAAGCCTGTCACCGCAAAAACGATCACGAGCGTCGGCGCGCTGAAAACTGAATTAAAGGCGGTTCGCGCGCGGGGCTACGCGATCGACGATGAAGAGAAGGAAGAAGGCCTGCGCTGTGTCGGCGCAGCGGTCCGTTCACATTCCGGAATGCCCGTCGCGGCGATGAGCATCTCCGGCCCGGCATTCCGAATGACGCGCGAGAGAGTGCCTGAAGTCGGCCGAGCTCTCACGCAAGCGGCCCGCGAGTTATCCGCCGAGTTGGGATACCAAGCCGCGCCCACGGAGTTGGTGCGCAGCGCAACCGGCTGAAGAAACTGGGAATCGGTGCCCGGCATATGCCGGGTTTTTTTTGGCGCAAAAACATGACTGAGATGCAGTCTCACAATGTGAGACAAAGCACGGCAAAAGTTTTGCAGTCCATCCCCCGCGGCGGCTGGACCGCAAATGGGCCAAGGCCAACTCTCATCATTCACCGCGAGCGGTAGAGACAGGAGGCGTGCAAATGCGACGCAAACTTTTGCTTGGGGTAGTGATTGCTGTGTGGGGAATGGCAATTCCCGGTACGTTGCTGGCGCAGGTAACAACCACAACGCTTTTCGGAAGAGTGACCGACGCAACGGGCGCGGCGCTCGCCAGAGCGCAAGTGACTGTGACAAATGCGGACACGAACGCGACGCGCACAGAACAGGCAAACACGGCAGGCGAGTACCGAGTGGAGTTGTTGCCCGTGGGAAACTACTCCCTGGAGGTAAGCACCACGGGATTCAAGAGATTCGTGCGCACCGGCATCGTGCTGGAGTTGAATGTTCCCACCCGGGTGGACGTCGCCATGGAGTTGGGGGAATTCGCGCAAACAGTGACGGTTACCGGCGGCACGCCGCAGATCAATACGAGTAGCGCTGAAATTGGGCGCACGATCGAGAACGAAGAGATCTCAAACCTTCCGCTCGTGAACCGCAACGCATATGAGCTGCTCGAACTCACGCCCGGCGTGCAAAACAGTTCCTTTAGCGCTGGTCAGCCGAATCCGGTTATCACTCTGGGATATCCGGAACAGCGAACGTTTATAAACGGAGGCGTGGACGGCGGCGCAGGCTCGGTGAGCTACTACCTCGATGGCGGTATCAACATGACGGGTTTGCGCAACACGGGCAACATTCTTCCCAATCCGGACGCGATCCAGGAATATCGCGTCGAGACAAATAACTACGATGCCGAATACGGGAAAATGTCCAGCGGCGTCATATCGGTGGTCACAAGGACCGGCTCAAACAACTATCACGGCTCCCTGTTCGAATATTGGCGCGACAGCGCCCTGAACGCGACGCCGTGGAACTCGGCGGTCGGCAATCCGCCTTTGCGCCGGAACCAGTTCGGTGCGACGTTCGGCGGCCCGATCCAGAAGGACAAAACCTTTTTCTTCGCTTCCTACCAGGGCTTGCGGCAGCTCAGCAGCTTCTTGTTTACCGGCGCTACAGTGCCCACTGCGGCCGAACGCACGGGAGACTTTTCGGGAGTGGTTGCATCTTTGCCGAGCCAATATACCTGCGGTTCGCCGACGGTCATTTGCCCTTCCCTGCTTGATCCCGTGGCGCAGAAGCTCTTGAATCCCGCAGGGGCGGCAACCAACTTCCCGACAATTCCCGCGCCGAATGTGGGTGCAACGGGTTTCGGCGGCTCCGCGCCCAGTCCCTACAACACCGACGAATTTCTAATTAAAGTGGATCACAATCTCACCAGCAAGCAGCGCCTCAGCGGAAGTTACTTTTATACGAGCGGAAACAACAGCGTCCCGCCGCTGAATTCTACCAGTGGACAGCCAAACGGCAACGTTCCCTGGGACGTGCAGCAGTTCACCTGGCGCCAGCAGAATCTGAACATGAGCGACACCTGGACAGCGACACCCAGTCTGGTAAATCAACTATGGCTGGGATACACGCGGAATTTTGGAGGCCGGTTGAACCTTCCGGACACGTCGCTGGGCGATTTGGGTTCGGAATTCGCAGTTCAAGGGCCGCATTCGCTACCGCAAATCACTGTGACCGGGTTCTTCACGGGAGCGAGTGCGATCGCCGGGCCTGTGGCCGGATCGAATTTTTACTCCGTGCGCGACGTGGCCACCTACAACCACGGTCGGCATTCCATCTCGTTCGGAGCCGAGGAAACGCTCGACAAGGACATTCAACAAACTCTTTTAAATAATTACGGAGTATTTGGATTCAACGGAACGAACATAAAGGATGCCGTATCCGGCGCGACGATCGCGGTTCCCGCGATCGCAAACTTCGTAATGGGCCTGCCGACGTCTATATCGCAGGACGCTCCCGTCACCGGTTACACCAATAGCTGGAGTACGGGCGTCTTTGTGCAGGATAATTTCCGGGTCTTCCCCCGTCTCACGCTGAATCTCGGCTTGCGCTGGGATATCCAGACGCCGCCGACCGATCCCCAAAATCGAGGCACTAGCTTTGAGGTCGGAGAGCAATCTGTGGCGATTCCTGCGGCTCCGGAGGGCGCTCTTTTCTTCGGCGACACGGGTATCACGCGAGGCATCGTGCCGGTCCGGTGGCATCATGTTTCACCGAGGGTAGGATTTGCGTGGGATCCGTTTGGAGACGGCAAGACCTCGGTTCGGGGAGGTGCGGGAGTGTTCTATGGCAGCGTGTCAGGCAACGAATGGAACACGGTCACTAATTTCGAGCCTTCTGCCATTCGCTACACTTTCACCAACGCTACACAGGCGGTGACAGGTGCAGGCCTGACGGCAGTCCCGCAGGGCGCGACGCTGTCCTGCCCCTACAACAATCTTATCGCGAACAATAGTTCCGGCACGCCCATCGGCTCAACTGTGACTTGTCCTGCAGGAAACGGCAGCGGCAGCGGCATCAGCGGCACCAATCCATTTCCTTTCGTTCCGCCCCAGTTCCTCACCCCCGGAGGCCCCTTCTTCGGGTTTGCGAAGAATTTCCAGTGGCCTTATAGCTACCAGTTCAATCTCTCTGTCCAGAGGCAAGTCACCTCGAATTTCAGCGTCTCCGCGGCCTACGTCGGCAACCTCAGCCACGATTTGCCGTTTGCCCAGGACATCAATGCTCCCGCCACCGGCGCTCTGGCTGCGGCCTGCGCCACCAGCGCCACAGGTAACATCGTTGCACGCCGCCCGATCAATAATGCCGGCGTCGCGACTTGCACAGCGCCGGGTAGCCCGTTCGGGACTGTCCTGCTCACGCAATCGAATCAAACGGCTTCCTATAATGGGCTGCAAGCGACGGCACAGTTGCGAATGACGCGCGGTGTCATGCTCTACGGCTTTTACACCTACAGCCACACGTTTGACAGCGTCCAACTCGACAACAACACCACGCAAGGCGGCGCGCAGGATATGACCAATCTGGGCCTGGAAAGAGGGCCAGCGGACTTCGATCTCCGCCACCAATTCGTCACGGCAGTCGTCTGGCAATTGAATTATTACAAGGGAGAGAGGTCTCTGCAGCGCGCATTATTGAACGGCTGGGCCTTGTCGTCGATCGTCAATATACATAGCGGCTTTCCTTTCACGATTCTCAACGGGAAAGATGCCAACCTCACTGGCAACACCTCCGCGGAACGAGCCGAACTCGTCCCAGGTCAGAACCCGGTCTTAAGCACGCGCTCCGCAGCAGAGTGGTTCAATATCGCTGCGTTCTCTCAGAATCCCGCGACTCTGGCCAACGGCATCGCTGTAGACGGAGACTCCAGCCGCAATATGATGCGCGGGCCGACGTTCAAAGACGTGGATCTCTCCATCTCTCGCGACATCAGCTTGAGCCGTTTCCGGGAAGGTTTGGGTTTCCAAATCCGGGCAGACGCGTACAACATCTTCAACATCGTCAGCTTGAATTCTCCGGGGGGAAATGGCGCTACTGTCGGTTCCTCCACATTCGGAGTTATCACTGCGGCGAACCCGATGCGGCAGCTGCAGTTGGGCGTCAAGTTGCTATTCTGACGTTGCTTAAGTTCCACGTTCGGACGCCCACCGCGCGTGGCCAAGCGCGCTCGGCCGAAAAATGTTCCGGCCGCTACGAATGAACGGTCGGCGAGTGTCGCACAGAGATTCACCACTAGACGAAGGAGCTGCTCGATGAACCAAACGGAGCAAGACACGTTTGAAAAAATGGTGTTTCGAAAAACCAATAGCCACCTGGGCCGCCACGTTTCAGTTTCGCCAGGCAACAGCACGATGAAGCATCTCAACTATGGCCGAATCATCCTGAATGCTTCGCTGCCGGTAGCTTCCTTTGCAAACGGGGATCATGAGACAGGATTGGTATGTCTCTCGGGAAGCGCGGAGGTGAAAGCCGGGGCGGAGAAATTCCATCTCGGGCAATACGACGCAATTTATATCCCTCGCGACACACAGATTGAAGTGAAGACGGACGGCAAAGCGGACCTCGCGGAGTTTTCAGCGGATGTCGAACACCGCTATCCTTTGCAATTTGTTTCCTACCAGCAAACTTCGACGGATCCGGCGTTGCGCTTCAAGACAGGCGGCCCGGGTAACACCCGCGATTTGAATATTCTTCTCGGCAAGAACGTTAGCGCGGGCCGCCTCCTGGTCGGATTCACATTCTCCGAACCAGGAAACTGGACAAGCTGGCCGCCGCACGAGCACACCAAAATGCTCGAGGAAATGTACGTTTACTTTGACATGCCTGAGCCCGCCTTTGGCATTCAGTTCGTTTACAACGACACCCAATATCCGGAACTCATCACAGCGGTTCGTGACGGCGATGCGGTTCTCATGCCTAGCGGGTACCATCCGAACGTCGCGGTGCCCGGACATCGCATCGCTTTCCTCTGGGCCATGGCAGCGCATCGTGAAGTCCAGGACCGGCAGTTCGGCGTCGTAAATATTCAGCCCGGATTTCAGCAGGGCGGCTCCGGTCTGGAGGTCGCACGCAAATAGGCGTTCCCATTCGTCAAAGAGAGCAGATGCCGGAAGAAAATCCCATTACAGAATCCGGGCTGGCTAAACGCGCCGGACCGTCAGTAACAACCCTCACGGGCCCGCGGAACTACAGCTTTTTCGCCGGACGACTCCGCTGGGTCATCTGCGCGCTTTTGTTTTTCGGCGTCACTAAGAACTACATGGACCGCCAGGTGCTCGGCGTGCTGAAAGGCACTCTGCAGCGCGACCTGGGCTGGAACGACATTGACTACGGGAACCTGGTGTTCGCGTTTCAAGCGGCATACGCCATGGGCATAATTTTTGTGGGCCGCTTGATTGACCGCCTCGGTACCCGCATTGGTTACGCCGTGGTCATGGTTTTCTGGAGCCTGGCGTCAATGGGCCATGCGCTCGCGAATTCGCTTGCGGGCTTCATGATAGCCCGCTGTGCGTTAGGTTTCGGCGAAGCGGGCGTCTTTCCGGCCAGCATCAAGTGCGTTGCGGAATGGTTCCCGAGGAAAGAGAGGGCTCTCGCGACGGGAATATTCAACGCGGGAACGAATATCGGTGCGATTATTACGCCGCTCGTCGTGCCTTGGATCGTGGTCCATTGCGGTTGGCGCTGGGCGTTCGTTGGTATCGGCTCGTTGGGTTTTGCGTGGTTGATAGTGTGGCAGCTGCTTTATCGCAAGCCGCGAGAGCATCCGCTCTGCACCGACCGCGAACGTGAATACATCGAGAGCGATTCTGAAATTGCGTACGGCAAAATCCGGTGGGCGCAACTTCTGCCTCACAAACAGACCTGGGCGTTCGCGGCTGGAAAATTTATGACGGACCCGATCTGGTGGTTCTATCTTTTTTGGATCCCGGACTATTTGCAGCGCGCACATGGGTTGCATCTGACGCAAATTGGTCTGCCCATACTGGTGATTTACGTGATTTCCGATGCCGGAAGCATCGCGGGCGGCTGGCTTTCGTCTCGTTTGATACGGCAGGGGTTCTCCGTGAATGCTTCCAGGAAATGCGCGATGCTCGTCTGCGCGCTGTGCGTCTTGCCGATTGCTATGGTTTACCGGATTTCCGGGTTGTGGCCTGCCACGCTGCTGATTGGACTTGCCGCAGCAGGTCATCAAGGTTTTTCCGCGAATTTGTTCACGCTGACATCGGACCTGTTCCCATCGCGAGCCGTCGCGTCCGTGGTTGGAATTGGCGGCATGGCCGGAGCGATTGGCGGCATGCTGATTGCCGAAATCGTGGGCCACGTGCTGCAATGGACCGGCAGTTATGTGGTTCCCTTTTTCATGGCAGCGTCGGCTTACCTGGTCGCTTTGTTGTTCATTCAACTGTTGAGCCCGGCGTTGGCGCCTGCGCCCATCGGAGCGTCGTGAATCAATGAGTCTTGAATCATTCCAGTTGAACGGCAGGAACGCGCTGGTCACCGGCTCGCACAAGGGTCTTGGAGCGTCGATCGCAATCGCGCTGGCCGAAGCGGGAGCGAACGTCGGTTGCCACGGCCGCGATCCGCAGCCCGGACACGCTTGCGATGCAATCCGCGCTTTCGGCAAGAAGACATTTTATTTTGCCGGCGACGTGGCGGATCCCAAAGTGTGTTCCGGCTTGATCGAGAAGACCGTGGACGAATTTGGGTCCATAGATATTTTGGTGAATAACGCTGGCATTATTCGGCGTGCGCCCGTTGCGGAACACTCCATCGAATACTGGAACGAAGTTATCGCCGTCGACCTCACCGCGGTGTTTCGTCTGTCGCAACTTGCTGGCGAGCACATGATCCGGCGGGCGCAGGGCGGCAAGATCGTGAACATCGCTTCCGTGCTGTCATTTCAAGGCGGAGTGAACGTGCCCGGTTACGCGGCAGCAAAGGGCGGCGTTGCGCAACTGACTAAGGCACTTTCCAACGAATGGGCGGCGAAGAAAATCAACGTGAATGCGATTGCTCCCGGTTATATGGCCACAGACAATACGGAAGCTCTCCGCAACGACGCCGCGCGCAGCCGCCAAATTCTGGAGCGCATCCCCGCAGGCCGCTGGGGCGAGCCGCAAGATCTCACCGGCGCCGCTGTGTTCTTGTGCTCTGCCGCCAGCGACTACGTCCATGGACACATCCTGGTGGTAGATGGCGGATGGCTCGCTCGCTGACGCAACAGCCGGTCCAGTTACGCGGGATAGTCACGCGGGACATTAGGAGGATCTCGATGACCGTGCACGCAGACGCGTTTCCAGATCTTGTGGTCGTCAAGGCTGATGCGGCGCCGGAATCGCAGCCCGAATCCGGCTTGACCAGAGCGGTAATGGCGTACAACGACAAGCTCTTTCTCGCCGAGCACAAAATGGCTAAGGGTTGGGCAGGCAGCCTGCACAGCCATCCCCACGATCAAGTCGTCTATGTCGTGCGCGGTCATTTGCAAGTTACCTGCCAGGGAAAAACGTTCGATGTTCGCAGTCGTGACAGCTTTGTCGTACGCGGCGGCGTCGAACACGGAGCCTCC
>Ga0210391_10003879_pt1 | contig 12603 bp, 17 predicted proteins | sample IncBWC12OmetaG_FD_160573 | JGI IMG/M metagenome (GOLD analysis project Ga0210391, IMG submission 160573) | Forest soil microbial communities from Barre Woods Harvard Forest LTER site, Petersham, Massachusetts, United States - Inc-BW-C-12-O ... | reverse complement strand
AGTGGAGCAAGTACCAGGCGCCACCGACCGGGGGGGATTGGTGGGCAGCCTTCTATCCAGCCGATAATATGCACCGTCCGACAGGGCCGCTCTGCGACGGATGTCACTCGGTTGGCTATGACATTCACACCAAGCAAGTAGCTGAGTGGAATGTGGGCTGCGAACGCTGCCACGGCCCCGGTAGTGAACATACCGCGCATCCCACACGCTCTAACACCCTGAATCCCGGAGACATGAATTACGTCGCAGCCAGCGACACTTGCATTCAATGCCACTCGCAAGGCCAGCCGCTTTCAAACCCAATCGAAGGAAAATATTACGACTGGCCTGTTGGCTATCACGTCGGCCTGAAGCTCGCCGATTATTGGAAGCTGGAAGACCACGCACTTGGTGAAGCGCAGAATTTTCTTTATTTCCCCGACGGCACGGCCCACAAAAACCGGATGCAGGGCAACGACTTTGTGCAAAGCGTGATGTATCGTCGTGGCGTTACGTGTTTCGATTGCCACGACGTTCACGGTACATCGAACTACGCGCAACTGCGGAAGCCCGCCAATGCCCTCTGCCTTGATTGTCATGGACCCTCATCGCCAAACGGTCCACGAACAGCGACCATCGAGGAACATACGCACCACAGGGGGGGGAGCGCAGGCAGTCAGTGCGTCGACTGCCACATGCCCGCGATTGAAACGGAAGGCCCGGCGAATACGATGGTTCACTCTCACACTTTCCGGTTCATCACCCCTGCAATGACCGAGCAATACAAAATTCCCAATCCATGCACTTCGTGTCATGCGGATAAGACTTCGGCGTGGGCCGACAACGCTATGCGGAAGTGGAACGAGCGTTCTCCTTGGCGCTTGGGACAAAACCCGGCCTCGAACTGAACAGCTGAGCCTGCGCGCGCCAGTTTTCGTGACGGCGCTTTGACCGGTGTTTGCCCGGTGCACATCCGGCGTCTGTCCGGTATTAGCGGACGCAGGCTCACGAGGACGCCGAATACGTTGGTCTCCCATACCGCACGCACTTCATCGAGGGATACGTTGCTCGGACGGGTCAACTCGGCGTACTGCTCGATGGACTGACCGGGTTTCTTACTCGTATTCGAGATCGCCGCGTTGTTGACCAGCACGTCAAGCCGGCCCAGCTCTTTGCGGATGCGCTCAGCCGCGGCGGCGATCGAAGCCCGATCCGTCACGTCGAGCTGAATTGCGCGGGCGTCTCCCTCGATCGTCTTGGCCGCAGCCTCACCACGCTCGAAATTGCGCGACCCGACCAGAACCGTGAAGCCATGTGCCGCGAGTTCCTTTGCGATCTGAAGACCAATTCCTTGATTAGCCCCGGTGACTAGGGCAACGGATTTGTCCTGCATAGCGACCTCCTTTTTTGCATCAATGCGTGGCCAACGCCTCGAATGAACGTTCCCGCGACTCGCAACCCGCGCCATAACTTCGAAGCTGAGCTGTCGCCAATGACCAGTTGAGGCGGGAAGAACACTTCATTCCATTAACTCGTGCAGCCAGTCCTCTGCCGAGAGCTTCCCCTGTTCTGACCTGAACAACTCGGTCGTCGCGTTGGCGAATACCGCCAACCCTCGCTCAGCCATTGCCATCAAGTCGCCGCTAAGGGGAACATGATTCTTCAGCGCTTTGTAAGTGCGAATTGATTCATATATTCCGAGCCTCCTGACGCCGCCTAGTTAACAGTTCAGTTTGCGAAATATTGCATTCGCCCGAGATCGGAAAGCAGCCCCGGACCGGTCGGACGCCATCGCAGCCGTTCTTGGGTCAGCTTGCTGGAAACGATTAGGTCCCTCCCCGCGAACATCGCGTAAAATCCGAAGTGGGCTGCCGCTTCCTCCGGGGACATGGCAACTACCGGGACCTTCAAGCCTCGGCCAATCGCTTCCGCTATATCGCGAAGAGGCACTCCCTCTTCTGCGACCGCGTTATATCGGGCACCAGCCTCATGCTTCTCCAGAGCAAGCCTATACAAACGAGCCACGTCGAGGACATGCGCCGCCGACCAACGATTGAGTCCTTCCCCGACATACGCAGACACACGTTTCTCACGGGCCAGATTGATCAGACGAGTGACCAGGCCCTGTTTAACCGTGTCGTGAACTTGAGGAAGGCGCATGACCGACGCGTTCACGCCGCGCTTCACAAACGACAAGCCTGTCGGTTCCGAAGCGCGGGGAAGCGAGTCGGAGGGTGGAACGGGCGGATCCTCCTCGTTTGCGGGACGGCCCTGGGCCAGCGCGGCGGCTCCGGCGGAGACGAGCAGGGGGCGGTGAGAGCCTTCGAGCGCAGAGCCGAGCGCCTCGATGGCGCGTTTGTCGATCTCACAGACTTGCTTGAATTTTGAAAAGTCGTGAACGAACGCGGTGTGGATCACGCCGTCTGCGGCGGCCGCTCCGCTGCGCAGGCTTTCGAGGTCTTCTAGATCACCTCGATGCACCTGAGCGCCCGCGGCGGCAAGCGACTTGGCGCCCGCATCTGAGCGAGTGAGACCGAGCACCTGATGACCTGCCTCGATCAGCTCGCGGACAACCGCCGAACCAATGAAGCCTGTAGCGCCGGTAACAAATACACGCATATTATTTTCCTCCTAAACGCTTGTGAATTCGGTCGATTGGGACAAAACCTTCACACGACTTGCGAGCCGAGTTGAAACCTTGGCCGTGATCAATCGCCACTCGGAAGGAAGCGGGTAAACCATCGATCTCGATGAACTCGCGCAGCCAGTCGTCGGCTGAGAGCTCGGCCTGCTCTGATCCGAACAACTGGGTCACGGCATCGAAGAATGCTGACAACTCTCGCTCAGCCATCGCCACAAAGTCGGGGCCCATGAAGCCGGGGCAATGAGGTTTGGAACTGTTGGAGTATTTGTAGGCAGCTATTGCTTCCATATTCGTCACCTCTGCAGTCGAAACCGGGGGAACGGTATTGACAGATGGCCGGTTTCCTATTAAAACGGAGAGTGTCTCCGCATTAATGGATAGGATAATCGGAGACGTTCTCCGGTTGCAACATTTTTTTAAACGTGCCGACAGAGCGTTCAAAACCGGTCCCGCGCCAGCCGCGCACCGATGCGCTGCGAAACCGCGAGCGCATTCTGGAGGTGGCGAAGGAGGCGTTTACGTGGTTTGGCGCGAACGCCAACCTGGACGAAATCGCCAAAGAGACAGGCGTCGGAGCTGGAACTCTGTGTCGGCACTTCCCTACGCGGGAGAGACTGATCGAGGCGGTCTATCGGATTGAAGTACAGAAGCTTGCCGCCGCGGAGCGAAACTTCGCTGCAACGATGGCTGCGATCGACGCGATGCGAGCCTGGATGTTGTTGTTCGTTGATTACATCGCGGCCCAGCACATCATCGCCCCGGCACTCAGTACGTTCGTCGGAGGCTCTTCAAAGCTCTATGAAGATTCTCGCGCTCAGGTCCGAGGAGCGATCGAGGCGCTGGTGAAGCGCGCAATCAAGAGCGGCGACATACGCAAGGATCTCGCGCCTTCGATTTGTTTTGGGGCTCATCGGCGTCTCCAACGTGGCCTCCAGCCCTGACTGGCGGCAAAGCGACAGGAGGCTGGTGGATATCCTTTTATGACGCAGAAGAATAAACACACAGACAATCGCGCCGGGCTTTCCCAGCACAGGGCGAGAGTTTTTGTTACGGGTTCCGCGGATGGTCTCGGGCGAATGGCCGCACAGCTTCTGGTTGAGCAGGGACACAATGCAGTTCTGCACGCGCGCAACGAACAACGCGGGCGCGAAGCGATGGCCGCCGTTCCCGGAGCGGAGACGGTTGTGATTGGCGATCTGTCAAGCGTCGCGCAAATGAAGGAAGTCGCCGCGAAAGTGAATGCACTCGGTCACTTCGATGCCGTCATTCATAACGCCGGCGTGGGCTATCAAAGCCCCAGGCGGGTTGCCACGGAGAACGGTCTGCCGCTGGAATTTGCTGTGAATACGCTGGCGACATATGTATTGACGGCTCTCATCCACAGGCCGAAGCGGCTGGTGTATTTGAGTTCGGGCCTTCACCGGAATGGCGATCCGAGCCTCGAGGACCTTGTGTGGGAGAAGCGTCCGTGGCATGGAACACAGGCTTACTCCGATACGAAGCTGCACGACGTCATGCTGGCTTTCGCAATCGCGCGCCGGTGGCCGGATGTATTTTCGAATGCTCTGGAGCCGGGCTGGGTGGCTACGAAGATGGGCGGCGCGCACGCGCCCGACAATTTAGATGAAGGACCTCGGACCCAGGTGTGGCTTGCAGTTAGCTCTGACCCTGCCGCTGAGGTTACGGGGCAGTATTTTTATCACGGAAAGCTGCGCGAGCCGAGTCCCGCGGCGCGGGATACGAGCAAGCAGGACAAGCTCATTGTCGCCTGCACGGATTTCTCTGGCGTGAAGCTGCCTTAGCAAAACCAGATTTTCAAACCACTAGGCAACGTGCTTGTGGCTGTCTTCTTCTTCAGATACTCGGGGGAACGTCGTCTTCGGGAACCTTATGAGCTCTGACTTCGTGAATTGGCCGATGGCTGATCAGCGCTGTTCTTCGAGCAATTGCGCAACCCGTTCCTTGCTTTCCCGCGACCAAGCCGTGTTTGCCGCAAACCCCAGCATTGACTACCGCGCCGCACGCCGTCATCATCCACCGAATCGCATGTGTCGCCTTGGTGAAATCCATACCACGTGCATAGCTCGCTGCCACCACAGTTCCGGACACAGCCACCCCCAGCGCTGCGCCCACCTGCCGGCTGGTCGACGTGGTTGCCGCCGCTACGCCCGCTTGCGACAGCGGCATCCCAGCCACCGCGCTGTTCCGGGTCGCGGGATTCACCATTCCCTGACCGATGCCAAAAAATACATACGCCGCGAGCAGCCAGCCTACCGGTGTTTGTTGAGCTAGACCGGTCAGTATCAGCGTACTCGCCGCCCGAGCGCGAGCCTTTGATCGGGTTGGCCACCGGATCGAGCATGGCTCCGAACAGGCCGACGACGGCGGAGAGTTGCGACGGCGGAAGCTGGTCGATCAGTTCGCAAGCGTGCTCTTTGTCGGACATGATTCTTTCATTCTCACACAACAATCCAAGCAAGCGGAGCGAGAATCCCCGATGCCGACGGGTATCCAGCCCGTGTACTGGTCGGAACTACGAACCTTGGCCCATTTTTTCTTGACTTGGAGAACCACTACATCGCTTCCGAGGATCACCTGGGAAACCACGTCAGTGTTCCCCGTCGCCGACGAATACATATTGGCAACTGGAACCACCACCGACCATACTGAGCGCGCGGTCAGGAGGCCGCCAGTATGGCCCGTCGGAATACATCGAAACGGCCAAGGCAAGAAGTGTGCTTCGAGTAGCCGATTTGGAGCAGTCGAAGGATGCGTTCTGCACTCACTCGGCGCAGCCAGTTCGCAAGAATCATACGGTCATGCCGTCGACGAATTTATCGGATGGTATGTTCCGAACCACGACTGGCATTTAACAGGACGGTCGTGCAGGTCTGACGCTTTCCGCGAGCCAAGTTCTGGATGGCATCGGGTTGGCAGGCAGACCGGGAGTTATCTCGCTAAATCCATTAGAAACGATCGCTGGTCCGTGAGGAACCAACTGGTATGATGACCTTCGGGAAAGGCCAGATGGTTCTTTTTCTGGAATTGAATCCGAGGTCAACCAAGGATAGTCATCTTTATTCCGCCAATGGAGGACGCATTGACCGACTCGAGCCATAACGCTTTCAATCGTCGCGAGTTCATCCACGGCGCGCTTGCTGGAGCTGCCTTCGCCGCCTTGCCAATCCCTGCGTTCTCTGCAGACGATCCCGGCCTCCAGTCTGTGCTGAGCCAAATACCGAAGATGCATGATGAGAATGTGAAGCGGCTGCAGGACTGGATCGCTTTGCCGTCGATCGCGGCCGAGAACCGCAATTATCCGCAGGGCCCTGACTATATGGCGCAACTCGCTCGCGATGCGGGATTCGCGAACGTTGAAATTGTGCCAACATCGGGCAAGCCTGGGGTCTTCGGCATTCTGGATGCAGGTGCGGCAACCACCGTCGGCATCTATTTTATGTACGACGTGAAACAGTTTGATCCTTCGGAGTGGTCTGCACCGCCGCTCGAAGGGCGGATCGTGGACAAAGAAGGGATGGGCAGGATCTGCGTCGGTCGCGGTGCGGTGAACCAGAAGGGCCCTGAAACGGCCTTCCTTGGTGCCCTTCATGCCTTCAAGGCATCCGGAACAAAGCTGCCGGTAAATCTCGTGCTCGTCTGTGAGGGTGAAGAAGAGATTGGTTCGACCCACTTTCCCGAGGTTGTCCGCCAACCCAGGATCACCGCTGCGTTGAAGAAATGCATGGGTGTGTTCATGCCAGAGGCGGGCCAGGACGCGGATGGAGGGATACAGATATCACTAGGCGCGAAGGGAGTAGTTGAGCTCGAATTGGTCTCCAGTGGAGAGCGATGGGGACGAGGGCCCAAGCACGATGTTCACTCCAGCCTTGAGGCACAGGTGGACAGCCCGGCGTGGCACCTGGTGCAAGCGCTCAACACGCTCATCGAGTCCGATGGGCACACGCCTGCTGTGGCGGGCTTTTTTGACAAGGCGAAGCCGCTCACTCCCGTCCAAATGAAGATGATTCAGGATGTTGCCGCCCGGCGCAGTGAGGCCACGGTTAAGCAGCAGCTAGGCGTTGAGCATTGGGTGCACGACACAAACTGGCTGGAGTCGCTCGTGCTGCTCGAATCTAAGCCCACGATCAACATCGAGGGCTTGGTCGGTGGATACACGGGTCCCGGTGGCAAGACCATCCTGCCACATCGCGCCGTCGCGAAGGTTGACATGCGGCTGGTTCCTAACATGACGGCTGCCGGTACACTGGCGCTTTTGAAGGATCACCTTGCCAAACACGGCTTCGGCGATATCGAGGTCAGTATGAGTGGTGGTTACGATCCGACACAGACCTCGCAGGATTCGAAGCTCATCCAGGCGCAAATTGCCACTTACCGCAAGCTGGGCCTGGATCCTGTGCTGTGGCCTCGATCCGCCGGCTCCTGGCCGGGATACATCTTCACTTCCGAACCTCTCAATCTTCCCGCCGGACATTTCGGACTGGGGCACGGGACCGGGGCACATGCTCCGAATGAGTACTATCTGATCGATTCCACGAATGTCAAAGTTGGGGGGATTGATGGGGCCGTGCGCTCCTTCGTCGAATATCTCTATGCGTTGGCTCAAAACTGAGTGAGATAGTAATTATCGATCGTCAGCCAAGCCCAGCCGACTCTCAAAGGTCGTATCAAGGCTGGACGCCTGCATAAAGAGGGATCGCGCCGCGCGCAGCGTTCTTGTAAACCACTCCGCCCTTCATTACAAATACAACGCGTCGAACGGCAGTGATGTCTTTCAACGGGTCTCCATCGAGCGCAATGATGTCCGCTTGAAAACCGGGGGCGATCGAGCCAATCTGAGCGCCCAAGCCCAGCGCTTCAGCCCCGAGCGAGTTGGCTGAGACCATAGCTGCCATCGGGTCCACACCGCAGTCACGCACGCGATCGACGAACTCCTCGGCATTGCGCCCGTGAGCACCGGCCACGGCATCGGTGCCAAAGACGACTTTCAGCCCGGGGGTTTTTGCTGCGTGTTGCACGATCTCGTGATCCATGGGCAGGATCTTCTCCATCGCAGCAAATCCCTCGGCAGTGTAGCCCTGTGTTCCGAGATACCTTTCCCTGTTCTGCAAATAGTTCTCGATGACCAGCCCGCATTGCGGATCGAAATAGGTGCCCTTCTCTGCCATCAATTTCAAGTCGTCGTCTGCGGCCAGCGTACCGTGCTCAACCTCGGTGCAACCCGCGAGAGTCGCGGCGCGGACCGCCTCTTTGTAAGCGTGCACGAGCGTGCGCAATCCCTGCTTCTTTGCTTCATCACAAGCCGCGTTTAATTGCTCCTGCGAAAGAGTCATTCCTCCGCCCTGGCGAATGGACTTGGACGCGAAGATTTTGATCAGGTCCGCGCCGGCTTGCTTTTGCTTCCTCACATAAGCGCGGATTTCATCAGGCGTGCCGGTCGCCTCGCCTTGCCCTTCGAGCGGTTCGTTGGCCGTCATGATGCGCGGGCCGGGGAGTATTCCTTTCGCAATCGCATCGCGCAGCGGAATGTCGTTTTGCGCGCCCACACTTTGCACCGTCGTGAAGCCTGCCATCAGCGTGACCCACGCATTCGACGCCGCTTGATAGGCATCCTCTGGTGTCGTGCCTTCCGTGCCTGCATTTTTCCCATCCTTGCTGAAGATCCATGTAATGTGCACGTGCGCGTCGATCCAACCTGGCAACACCGTCAGGCCGCGCAGGTCATAGTCCACCGGCCCCTCGATCTTAGGACCTATCGCAACAATCTTTGAGCCCTCGATCACGATCCGAACATCATGGAGAATGTGACCCTTGCCATCGATCACCACGCTTGCGGCAATTGCTATGGGTTGCCGCGAGGCAACCGTCTGTGCAGGAGTTCGAGGCGCCAGGGCGCAGACGCCAACAATGCTGAGGATGCATGAAATAGCCTTTGCCGGTCGCACGACCGCTCCTTCTTCAGCCCGATCTGAAATGCGCACCAATTCTGCAGCTCTTGAAACCAGAATTCCGATTCAGACCTCTAGCTTGTGCATTGTAGGCGTCTAGTTCGCAGCCTGTACAGAAAGCGGGTGGACGGTGGGCTTCGTTCAAACGGGAATCTGGGAAGTCACGAGCAACCTCGTTCCCCCGAAGGCGCGGAGAAAAGGCTACTCCGGGTCAAAAAGTGAGTTGGAACAGCTCATAGCCGTCACGTTCGGTTCGTCAGAAAGCATGCGAGAATGGATTTCGTCTTTCTGCGATTCACGCTGTCCCGCTTCATCACTGCGTCCCATCGTGGCCTTCAGGGTAGGTAGCGAACAAATGACACTGCGCTTTAACCTCCGGCTCGGTCATGAGGTGGCTGTGGAAGTGAACGACGTAATGAGCGATTTCGGGATAGTTCACATCACCGGGCCGTCGTCGCGATATTCCCCGTCTGGTGGAGCGATGTGGCTACGAAAGTTCGGGATCGCTCCGATGCAACCCCAGACAGTGCCTGGGGTACGTTCCGTCATCGCAACCAAGGGGCTGAAGCGTACGGCGGCTACGGTTGGTCCGCAATCTCCGGCTGAGCCACGACTAACAGCACGATCCCTACTACCGTGAACATTCGAAACGCCGCCTCCTGACCATTCCACGATTTCGATTGCCACATTAAAAACCACTCGCCTCCTACGGACAGGAACACGACTAACCACATGGTTAGGCTGAGCGCCAGCGCGACGAAGGAAACGCGCTTGGCATGGTTAAACGCAGAGACGGTCCCACGCAACGCCCGCACCATGAGCAAGCCGCCCCACCAACATAGAATCATGGTTAGCGTTTCCCAGGCGATGATCGATACGTAAAATGCAGTGTGCCATAGCGGCGTATTTATGGCGCGCCACATTCCGTGATTTCCAGGAAAGGTCGAGTCCATCATCATCACGTGTCGCTCAAACTGGTAGTTAGAGTTGTAATCGGTGACATTGTTGAAGACCACGAACGAATAAAAAATGGCCACGCCGAACACCAGTGCGGACTTGATTGTGCGCAAGGTCATGGTATTAGAGTTTTCAGCAAGCACACTACTGCCACTACGGTTGCCGCTGCAACGAGGAGGAATAACAACACGGTCGGAAACGGCATAGCCGATTATAGCCACTCAATTCGATAACTGTTGCTAACGCATTAGCGCCCAGAATGTAAATCAGGTTGCTCTCTACTACGCCTCGCACGGCAGGAGTGCGGTACTCACTGCGATGAAGGCCTGCGAAAGTTTCGTTGCCGGTGGCCCCGTTTGGTAGTGCGTCTTCAATGACGTAACCGTTAGCGACAACGAGGTTCATTGCATCGATCCTTACAACTGCTACGACCCCGATTCCAGCGCGGGTGTCATCGGCGTACTTTCGCAATCGGACAAATCCTACCAACCGGCCTTTCACGGCGGGCGTGGCATGGTAACCTCTCCACGGACATGAACTTCATCCGCAAAGCCCTGCGCTTCTCTCAGCGGGCATTGGAGTCGATGGTGATCCGGCGTGTGAATGGTCGCGCTGCTACTCTTGGTCACGAGCCTTGCTCTGGCCGCATTCGCAACTTCGCCGAGAGACTGGGGCCATTATGCGTAATACTTTTCGGCATGGTTCCGGCATATATGACCATGGCTCTGGGGCAATCTCCTCCCGCGCACCCTGCCACGCCGGCGAACCGGAGCGGAATCGCGCCATTGCCCCGAGTCAACACACCTCGGCTGTACGTGATTGACTGTGGCACACTCATCTTCAACCGCCCGGAGGACTACAACCTTACGCGCGATGAAGTCGCCGACACCAATATGCCTGTACCGTGTTTCCTCGTAATTCACCCGAAGGGCATTCTGCTGTTCGATACCGGCCTCTCTGATAGTCTCGTGGGCCGCCCGATCTATGAACACGTGATTTTCAATTATGGGCAACTCAAGTTTAATACTCTCAAAGGTCAGCTCGCTGACATCGGTGTAAGCCCGGCGGACATTACCTACTTGGCTCTGTCCCATTCGCATTTTGACCACGTCGGTAACGCTAACGACTTCGCGGGTTCGATCTGGCTTGCGCAAAAAGCTGAGTTCGATGTGATGTTCGGGGCACACGCAATGACACAGGGGAACTCAGACTTCGCCGCCTTGGCGCATGCGCGGACGCAAATGATAGATGGCGACCATGATGTATTCGGCGACGGCACCGTCATCCTGAAGTACGCCCCGGGCCACACGCCGGGCCACCAGTGTCTTTTCGTCCAGCTCGCCAAGACGGGAGGCGTTTTAATTGCTGGCGATTTGTACCATTACGCGGAAGAGCGAACTCTGCACCGGATACCGACCGACGAGCAGACGACAGCGACGCCTGCATCACGTGCGAAGATCGAAGATTTCGTGAAGGAAAAAAGAGCCCAGCTTTGGATCGGCCACAGTACAAGCTTCTTTAGAGATGCGATCAAGTCGCCAGGTTGGTACGAGTAAGGAACAAAGACGGTCGGGCTTATCGCGGTTACCGGGAACTGACTCTCTACCTACCGCTGGCTGGTGAAAGTGTGGCTTGCGATAAATCTTAGGATCTTATCGCAAATGCCCCGGCGGGACATACTCGGGGCTTAACGCGGCTGCACGGCGCCGGCGCACTTGCGATAGGGTCCTAAGATATTTCAACAGTGGCCCTCAGTTTCCTTCACTCAGCGGGCGGTTCTATGCCTTCAGATGGCTGCTACTCTTCACACGATGCGGCTTTGCGTGAATTCTTGACAATGATCTCCATTAGAACCACAATGTATGGATAATCATGCTTGGCGAGTTTGAATACCTCACGCTCACCGCGGCCACGCGGTTGGGCGACCACGCTTACGGGGCGGCGATCCGAAAAGAGATCGAGCACGCAACTGTGCATCGTTGCTCAATCGGAGCACTCTACACGACCCTTGATCGTTTGGAGGCGAAGGGTTTAATTAAGACGTGGATGGGGGACGCGACGCCCCAACGAGGCGGCAGACCCAAGCGTATGGTACGTGTTACTGCGAATGGCGTCCGCGCTGCAAGCTCTTTTTATGCGGCAGTGAGGCGAATAAGCGAGGGTGTTTCATGGGAGATGCACCGAGCCGCAGTCCGATGATAACGCAAGCCTGCTGGAAGCTAGCCGAGATCTTGTCCCGAATGTTGGACTCCGACGAACGTCTGGCAGTGCGTGGAGATCTGGAGGAGTCCGGCGAAACAGGCCTTCAGGCTCTCTGGGATGTGCTTGGTTTGGTCCTCCGTCGGCAGGCAGCGATGTGGAAGGATTGGCGGCCTTGGCTGGCCCTTGTCGGACTGATTGGGCCGGTCAGCGTACTGCTAAGCCTAGGCTGCCTATGGCTTCGTGGAGCTTATGATTTAAATCTGTGGATCATTCGGAATCGTCGAGACATCGAGCCAACCATCCTCTCGCAAACCGGCTTGTCGGTACGCCACGGCGTCGTGCTTTTGGCCCTCAGCTCTTTGCTGCTGTTTTGCTGGTCGTGGGTCACAGGTTTTGTGCTGGGAGCCATGTCCCGCCGTACCCTCTGGTTCAATGGGATCTTGTTCTGTCTTGCCTTGCTGTTCTTGGGTTCTCAGTTTAACCGCCCGTATCAGGATGGCGCCTATCAATATAGTGTCGACGGCTGGCCTCTTCCGCTGGTGTTTTATACCGCGATACTCCCGCTGATATTGCAGACAACTTTGATATTCCTACCTTCTCTGTGGGGTATGCATCAAGGTCTCCAGCCCCCGAGCCGTTTGCTGCAGGCAATTCTGTGGGTTGTCGCGGTCGTGGTCGCCCCGTCCGTGGGGAGTTTGTTCTGGTGGCCTTTTCACGGTAGTTGGCAAATGCGACTGCTACTGCTAGCTGCGTATTGGCCGGTTGGCTATTTGGCTGTGACCGAAATAGGGCGGCGCTGGCACCACAGGATTGGTTCGATTTAGCGTCGGGAAAATCCGCGGACGTCTAGTACAT
>Ga0210391_10003877_pt1 | contig 12605 bp, 8 predicted proteins | sample IncBWC12OmetaG_FD_160573 | JGI IMG/M metagenome (GOLD analysis project Ga0210391, IMG submission 160573) | Forest soil microbial communities from Barre Woods Harvard Forest LTER site, Petersham, Massachusetts, United States - Inc-BW-C-12-O ... | reverse complement strand
GCCACGCCAGTCGCGTTCAGCGTTCCCGTTCCCAGCAGCGTTGTTCCGTTATAGAAATTCACGGTCCCGGTGGGTACGCCGCCGCCTGTGGTGACGGAAACCGTCGCCGTCAGCGTCAGGTTCTTGCCGGCGATCGACGGGTTGGCGCTCGCGCTCAGCAGAGTTTGCGTGGTGGCATCCTGTACCACTTGCGACACCGCTGCGGAGGTGCTCCCAAAGTCCCGCGTGTCGCCGCCATACGTCGCCGTAATCGTGTGCGTTCCCACGGTCAGCGTCGATGTTGCATAGGTGGCAATGGCCGAATTTGCCCCGTTCGCCGCCAGCGTGCCGGTGCCAATCTGCGCGGCGCCGTCATAAAACTTTACCGTGCCCGTCGGTGCCACCGACCCTGTGGCGAGAACTGTCGCTGTGAACGTCACAGAGCTGCCGTGCAGCGAAGGATTCACGCTGGAGAGCAGACTCGTCTGCGTCTGTTGCTCCACATCCTGCTTCAGTACCGACGACGTTCCAGTCACGTTGTTGGAATCCGTGTAGGACGCCGTGATCGGGTTGCTGCCGAGCGGCAACGCGGCCGTTGTAAAGGTGGCCACACCCCCCGCATTCGGCGCGCCGCTGCCAATGTAAGTGGCTCCGTTATAGAACGAGACGGCATTGGAGAAAGAAAGATTGCCGCTGATCGTCACCGTTGCCTGGAAGGTCACATTCACGCCGAAGATCGACGGGTTATTCCCGCTGGAATTAATCAGAACAACGGTGACCTGCTCGTTCACGACCTGCGAGAGCGTATTCGACGTGTTCGTCAGGTAATACGTATTGCCGCTGTACGTCGCGGTAATCATGTGCGTGCCGACGCCCAGATTGTTCAGTTGCAGCGTTGCGGCTCCTGCTTTGAGCGTCTGCGTGGTGCCGATGGGGCCGGTCGCGCCGTTGTACGTGTCGGAGAAGGTCACCGTACCCGTTGGCACTCCCTCTGTTGCGCCCGGTGCCTGCGTCACAGTCACCGTGAATGTGACCGTTTGTCCGAAGTTCGATGGGTTTGGTGTCGAAGTCAGCACCACACTCACCTGGTTCTGCGCGAGCGCCTCGCCGACCGTCTGAATCACGATGGAGGGATCCGCGCCCGGCGACGTCACCGTGACGTTGCCCACCAGCGGATTCCCAGCCGCAGTCGGCGCGAACTCCGCCGCCACCACGCATTGGCCATCCACACCGACCGGGCCCGCCGTGCAGCTCGTCGTTGCAGCATCGAATTGTGCATTCGCATCCGTCGTGACGCTGGCGACGGTCAGGCTCTGGTTGCCAATGTTCTCCACCAACTCATTCTGCGGAGCGCTCACTTGGTTTTCCCACAGCTCTGGCGAATAGAAAAGCGTCGCCTGATTGGAGTTCACTTCACGAACGATTTGGTCGTAGTACTCGGCGATCAGCAGGTTCCCGCTGGCGTCTACGATCACCGCGAAAGGTGCATAAATGCCGGCTCCCGCCGCAATGCCGTTTCCGGTGAACTTCTCGCCCGACTGGCCGTTCCCGTAGGTGTAGCCGGCCTTGCCGTCGTTATAGGTGCCGTTCGAATTATTGCCCGCAACTGTCGTGATGACGCTTCCGCCGGCAACCCTGCGCACCACATAGTTCCGCGCGTCGGCGATGTAGACGTTGCCCGCCGGATCCACTGCCACGCCGAACGGCGTATCCAGCTCCGCCGATTTCGGCGCTCCTTTATCGCCGGAGTAGCCGGCCGTCCCGGTCCCCGCGAACGTGTTAATCGTCCCACCCGACACCACGCGAATTCGATTATTCGCCGAGTCCGGAATGTACATATTGCCCGATGCGTCGAAAGCTACGCCGTACGGAGCGTTCAGTTCGGCCTTCGATGCCGCAAGTCCATCCCCCGCAAAGCCGGGGGTGCCCGGGTAAAAACCCACGACAGTCGAGATTTTTCCGTCGGCTGTTACTTCGCGGATAACATTGTTGCCGGTATCAGCGATGAACAGGTTTCCGGCCGGGTCGACCGCAATGCCCTTCGGGGAATTCAACATCGCCGATGTCGCAGCGCCACCATCTCCTGCATAGCCCGGTTGGGCATTCCCAGCAACCGTGGTGATGCTGCCCAGAGCCAGATTCACTTTGCGGATGACGTTGTTGTTGGTGTCCGCAATATACAGATTTCCCGCGCCATCGACGGCGACCGCGCTGGGAATATTCAGCGGCGAGTCGATCGCCACGGTCTCCGTCGCGCTGTAGCCCGCATTGCCATCTCCGGCAACGGTAACGATGTTTCCTTTATTGGCGCCCGTGGCAAGCACTTCCCGAACACGATTGTTATCCGAGTCGGCGATAAAGAGATCCCCGGAGCCGTCCAGCGCCAGCCCGGACGGCAGATAAAGGTCCGCCGAAGTAGCAGGTTGGTTATCGCCCAACTGGGTCCATTGACCCTCCTGGCCAGCCGCAATACTGATGGTTCCAGGGACAGCCACAGCCAGGGGCCCCTGACCGCTTCCCGTGAGGTACGCCGTGCCCAAAACCACATTCCCGGAGCCCAGCAACACGACCGCTCCGGCGCGGACGCCCGGATATTGCGGCCCGAAGACTACGCTCACCGAGCACGTTTGATTGGCGCTGTACGTGTTGCCGGTGCAGCCATCTCCTGACCCTGCCGACACATAGTCGAGATTCAGCGTACCCAGCGTCAGGTACTCCACTGACTTCACGGTCCCGGCATTCGCAACGGTTACCATCACGCTTTCCGATGGCGAGGTACTGCCTACCGCGGTACCAGGAAACGTAGTCTGTGCGCGGCCCGCAGGGGCCATCGCCGCAAGCAGCGCTGCCGCCGCAAGCCAGGACATGCGCTTTGCAATGTTCAGCAGGTGGGAGGAGAAACTCCGGCTGACGGCCGGGTCTGAAGACACTGACGCGGGGGACAAAAGACCATTCATGCGGCAACTTCCTTGGCAAGATCTTGCTGAAGCCCGCATCAGGCACGGATGAGGGTTTTCAGAGTCCCAGCAAAGGAAGCCCGCGGCGCACAGAAGCACCCAGTCGCGGCGTGCAGCAACCCAACAAGTTGGTCCCTTTTGCTGATAACTGCCGAAACAATAGCACGCCGGAGCGCCCCGAGCTATTACTTTGGTAAGGATGAAATTGACACTTTTGTGGGATACGCACGAAAGTTACCTTTGTAGTTATTAAGTTGTTTGTCAATAATTTGCGAGATTCAGCCCATTTTCGCCGCTCGCAGCTCTCGTTGCGGCATAGTTACTTTGGTGTACCCCTGGGCTCGGGGGAGAACCCCAGCGCATCCGGAATCTCTGGTGGGCCCGGAGGGATTTGAACCCCCAACCAAGGGATTATGAGTCCCCTGCTCTAACCGTTGAGCTACAGGCCCGCCTGCCTGCGAGTTTAGCGGAAACCGCGTTCGCCAGGGCGAGATTGCGCCGGGCCCGTTGCCAGGGATCACACCTCGCCCCGCCGCGCATCCCCGGCCCCGTTGCCCCAAACGCCCATTGATCGCTGAGACAAAAATTCACCAGAGAGCAGCACACGATCGCGATACCGTTCGCGGCCAGCACCGGCAGTCGCGCCTCCTGCACCAGAACGCGCATCAACACCAGATTGCCCACCAGCGAAACCAGGCCGTTGGAAAGATGAAATCGCGCTAATTGGATCAATAACGTGGAACCGTCGCTGCGGTCTCGCCAGGTGTAATGCACATGCCAGACAAAGTTGTGCAGGAGCGTCAACTCGATCGCCGCAGCCGTTGCCAGCAAATAGTGACCTCCCGCAACTCTCTCCAGAAGAGCGAGTGCCGCCAGTTGCACGACCATGCCCATCGCACCTACCAAATTGAATTTGCCCCAGCGGACGAAGGCGTTCACGGCAGCGGCTCCTGGCGAAACAACTCGGCGGTGTGGCGCACGGTGATGGCAATCGCCATCACGAACATCCCGGCCGCGGCAATCAGTCCTCCCACATCGAACAGAAGAAACTGATGCCCGAAGAGGATCGCGTACGGGCTGCGCAGCAGCGCAAGAGTCCCGGCGATCAGCAGGATGCGAATCTCGGTGGGACCGAAGAATCCCTGTGACATCTGAAAGCAATCGAGCGTATAGGTCGCCAGATAGCTCTCGCTCGAGAGCAGCAGAAACGCAACCAGCATCGCCACCGACGTAGGCCAATGCACAAATCCGGAGCAGCCCAGCCCGGTCATCAGCGCAACCGATCCAAAGAGGTCGACCATGTGGTCCACATAGAACCCATAACGCGGCCGCTGCTGCTGCCGCACCCGCGCCAGTGTGCCGTCCAGGCTGTCGCCCAGCCAGTTGAGAGCCACGCACACCACAACCAGCAGCAGGGCATAGCGGTGGGTTCGCGCGACCGCATAGAACGCGCCCGCACCGATCTGCGCGCTCAGTCCGAGCACGGTGAGTTGGTCGGAGTTGACCCAATGCGGCGTGCGCTCCGCCATCCACTGCAAAGCATGCTTCTCCACAGAAGCCGTCAGCGACCGGTTCACACGCCGCGCCGTTGCAAATCCCGTCGCACTCCTGGTTGTTACTGCATTCGTTCCCATCTTCGTCTCCTTTTTTGTCGTTGGTTCTGCTTGTTATGGCTTGCCCTTCAGCGCGTTGCACGTCGACCGCAGCGTGAACTCCAGCGACTCGCGAGGCACGCTCTCCACAAATGGCCCCACCGCCCAACCCAGTCCGGTAGGAATCGAGCGCGTCAGCGAGATCGATTCAACCTGGAGGTACACGCCGCCATCTCGCTCCTCATAGCTCCACCAGGTGTTCTGCCGCCACAGATAGCCGTGGTCCGCGGCGGCAGAGAGCGCCCGTCCTTCACTGTCGATCTCCGCAATGCGCGTGCTGCGCGATGAACTGAATCCGTGCTGTGCGTCGAGCCGTCCAAACGTAACGTCGTAAGCCGCTTCCATCACCACCGTGATCACGTGCCGCTGGCGGACACGCATCAATACCTGAAACCGGTCGCCCTGCTGCGCGAGCACGCGCGCCTCCAGCACCTGCGGCGCGTAGACCCGCGGATAGGCGCTGAAATCCCGAAGCACCTGCTCCACATCCGCGGCGTGCGCCCCAGGCGCAAATGCCGTGCCGCGCCAGTGGTGCAGCAGCGCTCCCGGCAAATCCAAACCAGCGGCCGGGGTCAGTTGCTCGATGACCAGTTCGCCGCGGCGCAGGCGTATCGCCTTCTGCGGATCGGCGGCCACACCGCCCAGGAATCCTGCGGGTTCAGCGTGCTCTTTCCCAAGGCGAGCATCCACGGCGCCGATGTAGGCGTTCAGCGTAGCCACCGCGGCAGGCGTCGGCTCTTCCGCGTGACATGACGTAGCGCCTGCAAAGAAAACCAGCCCTACAAAACAGAGCACTCGAAAATCGCCAACTCGACGCGCTTTCATGCTCTGCAACATGCGCCGTTCCGGCAGCCCGGATCAATGCATGGAAGCTCACCCGGAGACGAATGATTCTCACGGTGCAGCCTATTGCAGGCGCGCGACTTAGAAGAAGTTCTCCAGTCGGCGCCGAGGCTGAAACCCGCGCCTGATCAGATACACTCGACGTCAGCATGACGGACGGTCGGCCAGCGCGACGCTATCGCTTCGGAGTTTTCGAAGCCGACGCGGCCACGGGCGAGCTGCGCCGCCAGGGAATCCGCGTGAAGCTAAACACGCAGCCCTTCCAGTTGCTCTGCCTGATGCTCGAGCGCCCGGGCGACCTGCTCACCCGCGAAGAAATCTGCCGCGACCTGTGGCCTGAGGGCACCTTTGTCGACTACGAGCACGGCGTCAACTCCGCCATCAACCGCATTCGCGAAGCCCTCGGCGATACGGCGGCAAGTCCGCGATTCGTGGAAACCCTCGCCCGCCGCGGCTATCGTTTCGTCGCTCCAGTCGAGAAGATTGCGGACAACAAAAATCCCTTGCCATCCAATGTGGAGCCCGCTCCCGGCGCTTCATCACCCGCAGCGGAGGCACAGCCAATCGCTGAACTAACCGAACCGCCCGCAACAACCGGCATCCTCGCGACGCCCCACGAGCTTCCGAAACTTTCGCACCCCGCATCGCAGACGCTGTTCATCCTTTTTCAGGTCATGTACCTGGGTTTCTATATCGGAGCGCTCGCCAATCTGGCTGAAATTGAAGACCTCTTTTCCGTCCTCACCCGTGCCAGCGTGTGGATCACCGTCCTCATCGTCAGCGCCGCAATTCTCATCCCCGTCCGCGCCTTCGTCCTCTGCGCCGTGTTGCTGCACGCGCCCGGCGTGCGCGAAAAATTCCTGAAGCTCTGGCCGGCGCTCCTGGTATTCGATGAACTGTGGGCGCTCGCGCCATTTCTGCTGCTGCACCACATCAATTTCGGACTCGCTCTCGCCTGCACCGCCCTGCTCGCCTGGGCGCCGTTCGTCCAGCGCTCCCTGGTCCTGATGGGCGCAGGCAGCGTGCCTCAGGAAGCCTCGGCCCCGGTCCGCTAAGCCTCTCGGCATCGCGCCACCCGTCTTTCGTCGTATATTCCAGACTGAGCCCGCTGCACATTCCCTTTTCTTTCGAGGCACGCATGGATCGAGCGCGCAGGCAGTTTCTGGTTCAGTCCTCCTTAGGCCTGCTCGGCGCAGCCGTCGCCGGCAAGCTCAACGCAGCGGAATCGTCCCCGCAGCAGTCTGCGCCCGCCGCGCCGCCTCCCGGCCAGCCGCCCGCCTTCGCCACGGCACCCGCTGTCGGCCCGGAGGTCTCGGCCTCGACCTTTGCAGAAGCCGAGAAATTAGTCCGCGTCGAACTCACCGACGCCGATCGCGCGGAAGCCGCGCTGAGCTGGCGTCAGGCCATGGCTCCGCTCTATGAACGCCGCACCGGGCCGCGCAAAGTGTCTCTCGAGCCCGACCTTGCGCCATGGTCCCGCGTTCAGGCCGTCCAGCCCGGATGGCCCACCGGCCCAACCGAAGATCGCTTCCTCCGCAGCCATGCTGATCCTGGCCCGGTCCCCTCGAGCGACAGTGAGATTGCCTACGCGCCCGTCACCAAACTTTCGCGCTGGATCGAACAACGCCGCATCACTTCCGAGCGGCTCACACACATCTATCTGGACCGCCTGCAGCGTTTCAATGAGCAGCTCCGCTGCGTCATCACGCTCACGCCCGATCATGCGCTCGATCAGGCGCGCCGCGCCGACGCCGAAATTGCCGCCGGGCATTATCGCGGGCCCCTCCACGGCATTCCCTGGGGTGGCAAAGACCTGCTCGACACCGCCGGCATCGCCACCACCTACGGCGCAGAGCCTTTCCGCAACCGCGTCCCCTCCAGAGACTGCGCTGTCGTTGAACGCCTCAATCAGGCTGGCGCCGTGCTCGTAGCCAAGCTCAGCATGGGCGCGCTCGCCCTCAATGACATCTGGTTCGGCGGGCAAACCATGAATCCCTGGAATCTTGACGAGGGGGCATCGGGCTCCAGCGCTGGACCCGGCGCCGCCACCGCCGCCGGCCTCGTCGCCTTCGCCATCGGCAGCGAAACCGGGGGCAGCATTGTCAGCCCCTCCATGCGCTGCGGCGTCACCGGCCTGCGTCCCACCTTCGGCCGCGTGCCGCGCACCGGAGCCATGACCCTCTGCTGGTCGCTCGACAAGCTCGGCCCCATGGCTCGCACCGTGGAAGACACGCTGCTTGTCCTGCACGCCATCACCGGCCCCGACGGCGGCGATACTGGCAGCGTCCCCAGCCACCTCGACTTCAATGCCGCTGCGCCTGTACGCAACCTCCGCGTCGGCTACTTCCCCAAATGGATGCACGAGGACCCCGCCACCGACGTCGATCGCGCTGCCTTGCCCGTCCTCTCTCAACTCGGTATGCAGCCCATCGGCGTTTCGCTGGCCGACTGGCCCTACGATTCGCTGGACATCATTCTGTTTGCCGAATCCGCTGCGGCATTTGAAGAACTCACGCTCAACCACGGCGTCGATCAGCTGCGCGCGCAGGTTCCTGACGCCTGGCCCAACACCTTTCGGCAGTCGCGCTTTCTCTCCGCCGTCGATCTGGTGCAGGCCGACCGCTTCCGCCGCAAGGTCGCCAACGAAATGTCCCGCATCTTCTCTGAAGTCGATCTGCTTCTGGTCCCTTCGCTGCGCGACGAGATGCTCACCCTCACCAATTTCACCGGCCATCCCTCGCTCACGCTGCGCGCGGGCTTTGTTCATGTGTCGGAGGCGCGCAGCGACTGGGCGCCCGATCCCGCCCATCCGGTACCCAAATTCTCCCCGCCCCGGCGCGTCCCGCACGGTGTCACGCTCATCGCGCGTCCGTTTGAAGAGGGCATGCTGGGCGCAGCCGGCATCGCGCTCGAGCAGGCCTTCAATGTCGCCGGCGAACACCCTCCCGGCTTTTGAATTCTCGCAGTGCTTGCGCCCAGGTCATTTTGACTTCAGGTCCTTGCCCTGCGCCGCAATCGCCAACTCGGATCCGCCCATCGAGCCCGTCTGCATCATTGCGTCAATCGCTCTCGGGTCCATGGGCCGCGCGAAATAGTAGCCCTGCCCACACGGACAGCCCAGCGACTGTAGCTCCCGCAGTTGGTCCGCGTCTTCTATCCCTTCTGCAACTACGTCCATCCCAAACGAGCGCGCCAGGTCCAGAATGCTGCGCACAATCTGGTGGGACTCGCGATCGTTCACCACCCCCTGCACAAACGACTTGTCGATCTTCAGCGTGTCAAACGGAAACCGCTGCAGATAATGCAGCGAGCTGTATCCCACGCCGAAATCGTCCATGTGCAGCCCCACGCCCAGGTCGCCAAGCGAGCGCATCGTCTTAACCGCCGCTCCTGCATCGGCTATTAAACTGCTCTCCGTCACTTCCAGCCGCAGCGCTCCCGGACCCAGTCCCGTCTCGGCCAGCACCTGCCGCACCCGCTCCACCAGATTCGGCTGTTCGAACTGCCTCGCCGAAAGATTCACACTCATGCGTGTTCCCCGCAGCTCCGCGCGGCTGCCATTGCGCCATGTCACCAGTTGCCGGCATGCCTCGTTCAACCCCCAGTCGCCCAGCGGCAGAATCAACCCCGTCTCTTCCGCCAGCGGAATGAATGCCGAGGGCGGCAGCAGCCCTTTCTGCGCATGCTTCCATCGCACCAGCGCCTCAAACCCAATAATGCGGTTGTTCCGCAAATCCACTTCCGGCTGGTAATACATGACCAGCTCCCCGGTGCGGATCGCGCGCTCCAGATCCGCTTCCATCTGCATTTTTTCGTGCGCTTCTTCGCGCATACCCTGCGAATAGCAAACCACTCCCGGCGGCTCGCTCTTCCGGGCGTGCGCCAGGGCGCTCTCTGCATCGCTCATCAGATCTTCAGGGTGCCCGTACGCCGCGTCCGCCGTGGCGATGCCAATCGCCAGCTGCGGCGTTAACCTCTGCCCGCGCCAGATAAACGGCTCGCGAAATGCCTCGGTCGCCTCCATGGCAAACTTTGTCGCTTCGGCCTCGTTGCGCGTTGTTTCGAGGCACACCAGAAACTCCGCCCCATTCAGCCGCGCTGCCACCGATGGCTCCGGCAGCATCGCCTGCAGCCGTTGCGCTGTCTCCATCAGCAGCCGGTCGCCGCCGCTCAGGCCCAGCATCTCGTTCACGCGATCGAAGCGGTCCAGCACCACCGAAAGCACTGCGAAATTCCAATCGCCGCGCAGCCGCCCATGCTCCATCCGCCGCTCCAGATGGTCCAGGAAGAACAGCCGGTTCGGGAGACCTGTCAACGCATCGGCCATTCGGCTCTCGGTGTTATCCGTCAGCGATCCAGCCAGATGCGTCACGCGCCCCGATGAGTCCTGCGACACTACCGCGCGGGTCAGCACCCATCGCCATTCCCCATCGCCGTGCCGGATGCGGTGCTCGTTGCGCAGTCCGTGAGTCTTGCCCGCCCGCACCGCCCGCAACTCCGCCTCAAACCGCGGTTTGTCAAACGGATGCACTCGCTCCAACCAGTCGTTAACCCGCGAACATGCCGCGCCTACTCCCGTGATGCCCTGCCAGCGGTTCGACCCCCACAGCCGATCCGTCGCCAGGTCCCAGTCCCAAAAACCCTCCTCCGACGCCTCCAGCGCCAGCGCATAACGAAACCAGTCTTCTCCTCCCGTCCGGCTTTGTTCTTGCGGCATATTTGCTCATTTCCGGATGACGTCCAGGCACCTTGCATCCGCCCAATATCCGCGGTTCGACCGCAATCCACCTGTCTCGCTTTTCATCGGCGCGAAACGGGCCAGCTTTAGGGGGGAAGGGTGAGAGAGAGGGGGCGCGTTCTACCGTGGAGCTGGGCCCAGCCGGGCAGCGCTTTCCGGCCCGGTTGGGCCATGGCTACGCTAGAACCGAATCACCGGCCCGAACGTGGCGCGCACGTTGTTGTACGCCCCGTTATCCAGGTAGACTTCATCGCCGGCTTCAGCACGGAGTCCAAAGAATCCCCAGAACCCCTCAAGACCGCCGCCTGGATAAAACGCGACGTGCGTTCCTGGTCCGCCCACGCCCCCGACAGCCGTGCTGACCGTTCCGGTCGAGACGTTATTCGGGTTGCTGCTGGTGAAGTTAATGAACCCAGCCTTGCCCGTCACAAACGCATGCATCGATGGGCTGCCCAGGTAGAACGTCGGCCCGAACAATCCTGTCAGCGGACGCAGTCCGGTCGTCGTAAACGTCGTGCTGACGCCTCCGCTGTTCCCGCTTCCGAACGTGGTGGTGTAGTTCCGTGCAAAGTCATAGCTCATCTCGCCTTCAATCACAGTGTGGCGCGCTACGTTGATGCCCAGCCGTCCTCCGACGCCCACAAAATTGATCGCCGAATTACCCGGCCCATAGTGAAGATAATCGCCAAACGCGCCCACTTCGACGTGATTCTGCCAGGCCGCCGGAGGGGTCGGCTCCTGTTGGATGGGCGCCGGAGGCGGTGGAGGGTAATTCTGCGCCGCGAGATGCGAAGGTCCACACAGTAAAAGACCCAGCCCCATTATGGAAGCCAACGATGCAATGCGTTTCATTCACGACTCCTGAAAAAGATGAAGAGTTGTCGATCGTCGAACAGCGCGCCGCTTCTCACCGAAGCAGCCGTTTTTCGCGCACGCTCCAGTTCGATGCCCATGTTTACTCTCTGGTTAACTAGCGCGCGCGCCAAACAGCGCCTGCTCCTGTGTGCAAGCCGTTGCATGCGGGACTCACCCTCTTCGCCATCTTCCAAATCTGGCAAAATAAGCAGGATGCAGTGGAGGTGAAAGGTGCCGGCCTTGCAGTCGATTCTCGACACACTCAAAGCCAAAGGCCGCGAGAGCACGCGGACTATTTACGCTCGCCATGGTCTGCCCGCCGATCGCGTCTTTGGCGTGAGCGTCGCCGACCTGAAGATGATCGCGAAATCCATCCGCGGACAACAGGCTCTGGCGCTCGAACTCTACGCCACCGGCATTGTGGACGCGATGTACCTCGCTGGAATGGTCGCCAGCGGCGCACAAATGACACCGAAGCAGTTACAAATGTGGGCGGAAACCGCACCTGGGTCGATGATTGCCGAATACACCGTCCCCTGGGTCGCCGTAGAGCATCCTGACGCCCGCATCCTCGCCATGAAGTGGATCGCATCAAAGCATGAAAATGTAGCTTCCGCCGGCTGGTCTACCTACTCCGGCCTCGTCGCGACGGAGCCGGACGCCGCCCTCGATCTGACCGAAATTGAAAAGCTGCTGGCATCGATTCCCGCAGCGATTGGCCAGGCGAAAAACCGCGCGCGCTACACCATGAACGGCTTTGTCATCGCCGTCGGCGCTTATGTACAGCCGCTGCTCCGTCAGGCAAAGAAGACGGCACAGCAAATCGGCGCCGTCGAGGTGCAAATGGGCGAAACCGCCTGCAAGGTGCCGCTCGCCACCGAGTACATCGCGAAAATTGAAGCTGCCGCCCGTATCGGTAAAAAGAAAAAGACCATTCGCTGCTAATGTGCGGGGCTTTTGCCCGGCCACAGCAGGTTCAGCTTCTTCTCGGAAACGCTGATCGCCGTGTACTGCGCGCCCAGCACTTCACCGTCCGCCTCCACCAGCAGCGGCACGTCGTAATCACGCCCATCCAGAGGCCGGCACACCATCTTCCGCACCCTCACATAATGCGGATAAGGAAGGTCGCCCCACCCCGTCTTATTCCCATCGTCGGCGTTGCCGTTCCCGCCCGTCATGGCATGAAAGCTCGAATGCACCAGTCCCATCCGCCCCGTTGCAGGAACCCAAGCCAGACGCAACCAGTCTGCAAACGGATCGCCGCCCGCCTGCCACGCATTGATCGCCGGCAAATGCGCCGCAATCGCCTCACACGCCGTCTCCGTCGACATGGTGCCGTCCTCGTACGTCAATTCCATCTGGAACGGCTGCACCGGATGCCCGATCAGCAGCTTCGCGCCGCCCACAAAGTACGCCAGCCGCCCGCCCCGGCGCTTGCCCTGCCCCATCGGCGCCAGGTTCATCAGCGCTGCATGCACTCCCATCCCCGCCGCAATCAGGAAATACCAGCTCCGCTTGCTCTTGTGCCCCACCGGATGCAGCTCGATCTTCCCCAGAGTGACCGGCCGCACCTCAGCGTCC
>Ga0210391_10003875_pt1 | contig 12612 bp, 7 predicted proteins | sample IncBWC12OmetaG_FD_160573 | JGI IMG/M metagenome (GOLD analysis project Ga0210391, IMG submission 160573) | Forest soil microbial communities from Barre Woods Harvard Forest LTER site, Petersham, Massachusetts, United States - Inc-BW-C-12-O ... | reverse complement strand
AACGCGTGGCATCGGCGTAGCGCAGATCCCATACGAAACGATTGAGTCCTGGTTTTGTTGAGGGTTTCGGAGTGGTGGGCCTCTCATCCTCTTCCAGGCCTGCGGCCTCTTTTGGTTCGGGCTTCGAAGAGATCTCCCGGATCAGCTTGCCGGAGGAGTCTGTGAACTTGAGGACGATATCGGAGGTTGGTTTGGCTTTTAGGTAGTAGTAGACGGTCACGCCGTTGGGAGGGTTCTTTCCGGCATTTGGCGAAGGTCTCTCGAAGCCGCCACCTCCGCCTGCGTAACGGTATGTTGCTTTGGGTGGGAAGAGATGCGTTGCTTCGGGAAGTTTTCCCAGCGCCAGTTCGCGGATGAGAGCGAGGTCGTCGAGAACATAGAAGCCGCGACCCTGAGTAGCCACGATCAAATCGTCTTCGCGCTTCTGGATGGTGAGATCGGTCATCGGGACATTGGGAAGGTTGAGTTGGAAGGGGATCCAGTTGTCGCCGTCGTTGTAGGAGACATAGAGGTGCGCTTCGGTTCCAGCGAAGAGAAGACCCTTTACTTTCGTGTCGGGGCGAATAGCTCTGGTGAAGTCGTCGGCGGGAATTCCGTTGGTGATCTTTGTCCAGGTCTTGCCAAAGTCGCTGGTCTTATAGAGGAAGGGGCGGAAGTCATCAGACAGATACATCGTTGCAGCGACGTAGGCTGTTCCCGCATCTAGCTGTGAGGCGGCGATACAGTTGACGCGGATGAAGTCGGGGAAGTCCTTGGGCGTGACGTTGGTCCACGTCTTGCCGGCGTCGCGGGTGAGGTGAATCAGCCCGTCATCGGAGCCGACCCAGATGAGGCCTTTCTCAATTGTCGACTCATCGATGGCGAAGATGGTGTCGTAGTATTCGACGGCCGTGTTGTCCTTGGTGATGGGACCACCGACAGGGCCTTGCTTCGACTTGTCGTCGCGTGTCAGGTCGGGGCTGATCGCCTTCCAGTGCTGGCCTTCGTCCTCGGTCGTCATAAGGACATTTGCACCGGCATAGAGGAGCTTCTGGTTCCAAGGGGAGAAGAGGAGAGGATAGCTCCACTGGAAGCGGTATTTCATGACTTCTACGCCCGAACCCATAGGGTTGTCCGGCCACACGGTGACGTTGCGAAGTGCGCCTGTCTTGTCATCGTAGCGGGTCAGTAGACCGTCGTATGATCCGGCGTAGACGTAGCGAGAGTCGGTAGGGTCGGGGGCGATCCAGCCGCTTTCGCCGCCGCCTACTTCGTGCCAGTTGGACTCGGTGATGGAGCCATTGTTGGAGCGACTGGAGATCTCGACGGTGGTGTTGTCCTGCTGGGCCCCGTAGATGTGATAGGGGAAGTCCTGGTCGGTGACGACGCGATAGAACTGGCCGGTGGGCTGGTTCATGATCGTGCTGAAGCTCTTGCCGCCGTCGAAGGTGATATTGGCACCACCGTCATTCGACTCGATCATGCGGTTGGGATCGTCGTTGGCGATCCAGAGGTCGTGATTGTCACCGTGTCCGGTGGGGATGGCTTTGAAGGTGTGGCCGCCGTCGATGGAACGATAGAAGCTGGTGTTAAGCGCATAGACCGTTTCGGCGTTTTTGGGATCTGCGAAGATGCGGGAGTAGTACCAGGCGCGCTGTTTGACTTCGCGCTGATCGTTGACCTTCGTCCAGGTTGCGCCGCCATCGTCGGAGTGAAAAATGCCGCCTTCGTCGGCTTCGACGATTACCCAGAGACTGCCGGCCTTGACGGGCGAGACGGCGATGCCGATTCTGCCGATGATTCCCTTGGGCAGGCCGGAGTTGCGGGTGATTTCTTTCCAGGTGTCGCCGCCGTCGGTTGATTTGTAGAGGCCGCTGTCGGGACCGCCGCTCTCGAAGGTCCAGGGCTTGCGAATAACTTGCCAGATGCTGGCGTAGATTACGCGGGAGTTTGTTGGGTCGATCGCAACATCGACGGCGCCGGCGAGGTTGCTCTTGTAAAGCACCTTCTGCCAGGTCTTGCCACCATCTCTTGTGCGAAACACGCCGCGCTCTTCATTGGGGCCTGCCATGTGTCCAAGAGCAGCAACGTAGGCGATATCGGGATTCTTCGGGTCGATACGCAGAGCGCCGATCTGCTGCGTGTCTGTGAGGCCGACGTGGATCCATGTGTGACCAGCATCGGTCGATTTGTAGATGCCGTCGCCGTGGGAGGCGTTTCCGCGGATGTCGCCCTCGCCCATACCGGCGTAGACGATGTTCGGATCGGAGTCGGCTACGGCGATTGCTCCTACGGAGCCGAGCTTCAGGTAATCATCCGCAATAGGAGTCCAATGATTGCCGCCGTCGACCGTCTTGAAGATGCCTCCACCTGTGGCTCCCATGTAGAACGTGAGGGGTTCGGATTGGACTCCTGTCACTGCGCCGGAGCGTCCACCGCGAAACGGGCCGATCTGCCGAAACTGAATTCCGTTGAATGGAGAATCTGGTTTCTTCTCCGGGTTCTCCTGCGCGCAGGCGGGGAGCGGCAGACTGGCTGCGACCAGGAATGCGGACAATGAAAGGATCGAAAGCTCGATAGTTCGCTTAACCAAATGCTTCTCTACGGATTGAACTGACATTTTTCCTCTGGACCAGAGATGTGTTGTTCCAAGTACAAACAGGTTCGGTCGGATGCCCCCCGTTCGGATAGCCGTCGGATATGTGGGTGGATCAGCACTTATAGTCGAGAACGAGGCATGGTGGTTCCAACGATTATCTGTATCTGAGTTCCACTGACGGCTATGTCGACTCTGACGAATGATCCTATGGATTAGTTTCGAACCTGCAAGGGTGACTTCCGGGCGACTTCCCTCCCCTGACCAGCCTATCTCTTCTGGCTGCTCTTGCTCCGGCTTCCAATATGCGCTTTCGCAAGGCATAATGGCTGCTTCTCAGTTGAAACCCAGAAACCTGATTGCGTGCAAATTGGAGACCCAGGCATGTTTGTTCCGACGACCTTTCACGCAGCGCTCTTGATGACCGTTTTGAGCACTATCTGTTGGGGATCTTTCGCTAACACATTTAAGGGGACGAAGAATTACCGATTTGAACTTTACTACTGGGACTATGGGCTTGGTATCTTCCTGATCTCACTCCTGCTTGCTTTCACGATGGGAAGTTATGCGGGTGGTCCGAATGCGTTTCTTGCAAATCTTCATGCCGCCGACACAATCAATCTGTTCTATGCGGCGCTGGGTGGCTACATCTTCAATATCGCGAATGTGCTCTTGATCGCGGGTATCGAGATTGTGGGTCTCGCAGTTGCGTTTCCGATCGCGATCGGCATTGCACTGGTGGAGGGCGTTGTTCTGAGCTATGCGCTGCAGCCGCGCGGTAACCCGGTGCTGCTTACGGCAGGAGTGCTGATGGCAGTGGTCGCCGTTGTGCTGGTAGGCAAAGCTTATGGAGCGTTGCAGGCCGGCGATAGTGTAGTTTCCCGGCGTGGCGTCGTGGTTTGCGTGATTTCGGGTCTGCTGATGGGGATCTTCGCGCCATTTGTGACGCGAGCAATGACTCGTGGCGCGACCCTGACGCCATACACTACGGCGGTTTTCCTTACGCTGGGTGCTTTTATCTGCTGCTTCTTCTTCAACACGATTCTTATGCGCAAACCGATTGTGGGAACGCCGGTGGCCGCGGGGGATTATTTTCGCGCTCCGGGGTCGTATCATGTGCTCGGCCTGCTGGGCGGAGCAATCTGGGGGCTTGGCACGGTGTTCAACTTTGTGGCTGCATCGCTTGTGGGAGTCGCCATCTCGTACGCGATCGGTCAGGCATCGCCGATGGTCGCGTGCCTGTGGGGCGTGTTTGTGTGGAAGGAGTTTCGTGGTGCGAATACACGAGCGAAGGGCTATCTTGCTGCGATGTTCGTCGCGTATCTGCTTGCGCTGGTGCTGATTGCACGCGCTTATGCAGCGTGACTTTGTCTTGGCGCAACGTGAAGGAGGGTGAGGAAGACGATGGGCAACGGGTATGTCGTGGTGATGGGCAGTTATGTGGCGGATGTCGCGTTCCGGACAAGAAAGTTGCCTGCCTGGGGCGAGACATATATGGGAAGCGAGTTCAAGCTTGGGCCCGGGGGAAAGGGATCGAACCAAGCGGTGGCGGCGGCTCGTGCAGGAGCCAAGGTGAGCTTCATCAGCAAACTTGGCCGCGACCCTTTTGGCGATATCGCCCGTAAGACGTACCGCGAAGAGGGGATTGATATGGCGCATCTGCTGGAGACGGATTCGGCTACGGGAGCGGCGGCAATCATCATCGATGAAGTGAAGGGGGAGAATGCGATTATCGTGGTGCCGGGCGCGTGTTTTGAGCTGACACCGGAGGAAGTGGAGCGGGCTCGCAAGCTGATTGCGGGGGCGCTTGTGTTTGTTACTCAACTGGAGCTCTCACTGCCCACGGTCGAGTACGGCCTGAACCTGGCGCATTCGGCGGGTGTGCCGACGATTCTGAATCCTGCGCCCGGTTGCAAATTGCCGGAGACGATTTTTCCATTCTGCGACTATATGACCCCGAATGAGTCCGAGGCGGAGGTTCTGACGGGAATTCGTGTGGCTTCGCTGGAGAGTGCAGAATTGGCGGCAGACGCGCTGCTGGCGCGTGGGGTGCGCAATGCTGTGATTACGCTGGGGGCGCAGGGAGTCCTGGTGAAAAACGCCAGTGTGCGGCAACATATTCCGGCGTTCTTCGCGGGAGAAGTGGTGGAGACTACGGGGGCAGGCGACGCGTTCAATGGGGGATTTGCTGTGGCCCTGGCAGAGAAGAAAGATGTTGCGGAGGCGGCACGGTTTGGATGTGCTGTGGCGGCGATTTCGGTCACGCGCCCGGGCACGGCACCATCCATGCCTTTTCGCAGAGAGATTGACGATTTGTTGAAGTGATTCTGGGACGGAGGGATTGTGGGTCTGCTGGCGATTTAGACGGATGCGGACATTAGGCGATGACCTGAATTGAATTAAGATCATTTAGCATGGCTGGATTCCAGGCGAGCGGTTTAGAGAAAGCTTTCTCGCACGAGTTTTTTGGCGGAGATGCATTATGGCGGTGAAACAGCAGGAACAACATTCAACCCTTGACCATTCTGTTGCGCTTCAACTCAATGGCCGGCTATTGGAGCCGAATCGCCGCATCCCGCTTAATCCCGAGTGGGTCGAGGAGATTCGCGTGAACACGAGCGCGGTGGAGCGTCGTGCGGGCACGATTGGCACGCGCCGAACGGTGAAGAAGGAGTGGCAGGCAGCGTGGCTGCTTCGCGCGATTGCGTGCATGGACCTTACGACGTTGAGTGGAGACGACAGCGCAGAGCGAGTGAAGAGGCTGTGTGCGAAGGCGAGACGTCCGCTGCAGCAACATCTGGTGGAGAAGCTGGGTATTGAGGAGCTTGGGCTGACGACTGGAGCGGTTTGCGTTTACCACGCCTTTGTCGAGACGGCCGTGAAGGCGCTGGAGGGGACGAAGATTCCTGTCGCTGCGGTGTCGACGGGATTTCCTGCGGGCCTTTCGCCGCTGGCTGAGCGGGTGCAGGAGATTCGCCGCTCCGTCGAAGCGGGAGCGCATGAGATTGACATCGTGATTACGCGGGCGCATGTGTTCAATGGCGAATGGCAGGCGCTTTATGACGAGGTGGCTGCGTTCAAAGACGCGTGCGGGCCTGCGCATATGAAAGCTATTCTCGGCACGGGCGATCTGTTGACGCTGCGCAATGTTGCGCGGGCCAGCGTTGTTGCGATGATGGCCGGGGCTGACTTCATTAAAACTTCGACCGGCAAAGAGGCTGTGAATGCGACGATTCCCGTGTCACTGGTGATGGTGCGCGCTATTCGCGACTATGCCGAACGGACGGGAATGGCAGTGGGGTTCAAACCGGCGGGCGGAATCAAGACGGCGAAGCAGGCGCTGGAATGGATGTTTGTGATGAAGGATGAGCTGGGGCGGCCGTGGCTGGAGCCGAGCCTGTTCCGGTTTGGCGCGAGCAGCATGCTGGCCGATATCGAGCGACAACTGGAACACTATGTCACTGGCCGTTATTCCGCTGCGTACCGTCACCCGATCGCGTAAGGAGAATCTGTGAGCAACTTTATTGTCGAAGAGTTTTACAGCATGGAGTACGGGCCGGCGCCGGAGGACACGAAGGAGGTGGACCGCTGGCTCGATGCACATGGACGCAGCTTTGGTCACTACATCAACGGTGAATGGACGAAGCCTTCTTCTGGGGAATATTTCGCTACGAGTAATCCCGCGAGCGGCGACAAGATTGCCGATGTGGCTTATGGGGATGCCGCGGATGTAGATGCGGCGGTGAAGGCGGCGCGCAAGGCTCTGCCACTGTGGCAGGCGCTGAGCGGTCATGAACGTGCGCGCTATCTGTATGCTTTGGCGCGGCAGGTGCAGAAGCACTCGCGGCGGCTCGCGGTGCTGGAGACGATCGACAACGGAAAGCCAATTCGCGAGAGTCGCGATATCGACATTCCACTGGTTGCGCGGCACTTTTATCATCACGCGGGATGGGCGCAATTGCTGGAGAGCGAGTTTCCCGGCTATGCGGCTTGTGGTGTGGTGGGGCAGATTATTCCGTGGAACTTTCCGCTGCTGATGTTCGCGTGGAAGGTGGCTCCGGCGCTGGCTGCGGGGAATACGGTGGTTATCAAGCCCGCAGAATATACGCCGCTAACGGCGCTCGCGTTTGCTGAACTCGCGAGTGAGGTGGGTCTGCCGCCGGGCGTCCTGAACGTCATCAATGGAGATGGACGTACGGGTGCGCTGTTGGTAGAGCACGACCATATCGACAAAATTGCGTTTACGGGGTCGACGGAGGTTGGCCGCATTATTCGCAAGGCGACTGCTGGTTCTTCGAAGAAGCTCTCGCTCGAGCTCGGGGGCAAATCTCCGTTCATCGTGTTTGATGATGCGGATTTGGACTCAGCGGTTGAGGGACTGGTGGACGGGATCTGGTTCAACCAGGGGCAGGTGTGTTGCGCGGGCTCGCGGCTGTTGGTGCAGGAGCGCGTTGCTGAGGTGTTTTACGGCAAAGTGCGCGCGCGGATGGAGACTTTGCGGGTGGGTTCGCCGCTGGACAAGTCGATTGATATAGGAGCGATCGTCGCGCCGGTCCAGCTGGAACGCATTCGGTCGCTTGTCGATCAGGGTGTCGCCGATGGCGCGACATGCTGGCAGCCCGCATCCACTTTGCCGCAGCAAGGTCTGTACTTTCCGCCAACCCTACTGACGGGGGTACATCCAACGGCGACGGTGGCTCAGGAAGAGATCTTCGGACCGGTGCTGGCTTCGATGACCTTTCGCACTCCGAGCGAGGCGGTGGAACTTGCGAACAACACGACCTACGGGTTGGCAGCTTCGATCTGGAGCGAGAGCATCAACGTTGCGCTTGATGTCGCTTCGCAGATCAAGGCGGGAGTTGTTTGGGTGAACAGCACAAACTTGTTCGATGCATCGTGCGGGTTTGGAGGGTATCGGGAGAGCGGCTACGGACGCGAAGGTGGCCGCGAAGGGATGTATGAATATCTCGAACCTACATGGCTGCACGGGCGAGCGAAGACAAAACATGCTGCGAAGGCTGCCGCCAAGCTTGTTGAGACTGATGGTGACGTTTCCTCCTCAATTGATCGGACGGTGAAGCAATACATTGGGGGGAAACAGGCGAGGCCGGACTCCGGTTATAGCTTTCCTGTGTACTCGCGTGATGGCAAGGTGATCGGCGAGGCTCCGCTGGGAAATCGCAAGGACATTCGCAATGCCGTTGAGGCTGCTCATAAGGCGGAAAAGTGGGCTAGGACACCGGCACATACGCGGGCGCAGATTCTTTACTACATTGCGGAGAATCTGATTCAGCGCGACATGGAGGTTACGGCGCGGCTCGCCCATGTTGTGGGTGAAGATCAGGCTGCGGCTGAGGTGAAGTTGGGTATCGAGCGCATCTTTACTTACGCGGCCTGGGCCGATAAGTATGACGGGGCGGTCCACAATCCGCCGATGCGCAATGTGACGCTTGCGATGAACGAGGCAATCGGTGCGGTCGGCGTCATTTGCCCAACGGAGGCTCCGCTGCTGGGATTTCTGTCGCTGGTGATGCCGGCAATCGCTGCAGGAAATACTGTGGTGGCGGTTCCTTCGGAGAGCTATGCGACCATCGTTGCCGATCTTTATCAGGTCTTCGACACGAGTGATTTGCCTGGTGGAGTGGTCAACATCGTCGCAGGGCGGCCTACGGAACTGGCGAAGACGCTTGCCGAGCATGATGATATCGATGCGATCTGGTGCTTCCGCGATGCGGCGGACGCGACACTCGTGAAGGCGGCGTCTGTCGGCAACCTGAAACAGGTATGGACCAACGATAAGTACGATATTGATTGGTTCGATGTGAAGCAGGGTGAAGGGAGCTACTTCATGCGGCATGCAACGCAGATTAAGAACATCTGGGTTCCGTATGGGGAGTGAGTAGCTGGCGGCGATTGCGCGGTATCCATTATTTGCAAGCGAAATGGAAGAAGGCATGCACCCTTGGGTTGCGATCAGGGACGCGACGATCGGATTCGTTTTGTTGTTAGCGATGGCCCGCGGGTCCGCCAGCGCATTCGAGATCGAGCGAGGCTCCGTCGCCGGAGTGGCTGTCGCTGGCCAAGACGGAAATAGCTTCCGCCTGGAAAATCAGGCAATCGGCGTGAAGTGGTTTGTTGCAGACGGCAGGGTGAATCGCCTGATTGTTGCGGATCGCATGCATGGAACGGAGCTTTCCATTGGTCTGCCATTCGCGATTCTGCTGAAGGATGGAACCATCTACAACCCGGACAATCTAAGGCTTTCGGGCCAACCGTTGAGGCGTGAGTTGGTTCCGCGACCGGATGCTTCGCGCATGGCCAACAGGCTGCACGGGGAGGCGTTCGATCTTCCGTTGGAGAGCGGCGACCATTCGCTGAAGGTTATGTGGTCTCTTATTCTTCTCGACGGATCTTCTTACCTTAGACAGTCGTTCACGATCACTGCTACCGGTGCGGACGTTCCGATTAGCCGGGTGGAGCTGATCGATGTGCCGCTCGCTGGGGCTCATGTGAGCGGGTCGGTGAAGGGCTCGCCGATTGTGGCTGGAGATTTATTCCTCGGATTCGAGGATCCGCTGTCGCAGAGCAAGGTTACGGGGGATCGTGCTACCGCATGGGTGGATCGGGGCCTGCCGCTTCGGGCAGAGCGGTCGATTACGTATTCTTCGGTGATTGGAGTAACGCATACCGGACAGATGCGGCGTGACTTTCTTGCTTATCTGGAACGGGAACGGGCGCATCCCTACAGGACTTTTCTTCATTACAACTCCTGGTACGATCTTGGCTACTTCACGCCTTATGATCAGGCGGGGGCGCTGGATCGCGTGAACGAATTCGGACACGAGCTGACACAAAAGCGTGGGGTGAGACTGGACTCGTTTCTTTTCGATGATGGTTGGGACGATCACAATTCGCTCTGGAAATTCAACGAAGGGTTCCCTGTAGGTTTCGGTGAAGTGAAGGAGGCAGCGGAGAAATATAGCGCTGATCCTGGGGTGTGGATGTCACCGTGGGGTGGATATTCAAAGCCGAAGAAAGAACGGATCGAGTTTGGAAGAGCTGCTGGATACGAAGTTGTTGCGAACGGGTACGCTCTGTCCGGAGAAAAATACTATGCTGCCTTCCGCGACGTCTGCATAGAGATGATTCGCAAGTATGGCGTGAATCAATTCAAGTTTGATGGCACGGGGAATGTGGATTCAGTCTTTCCGGGCAGTCACTTCGATAGCGACTTCGCGGCGGCCATTAACTTGATCGGCGAGCTTCGCGCGACGAAGCCAGACATTTACATCAACCTGACGACGGGGACGTGGCCATCTCCGTTCTGGCTGATGTATGCGGATTCCATTTGGCGGGGCGGCGAAGATGACGGTACGGCGGGAGTGGGGACTTTTCGTGAGCGCTGGATTACTTATCGTGATGCGGACACCTACCGGGGCATCGTCCAGAATGGACCGTTATACCCGCTCAACTCACTGATGCTGCATGGCATGATCTACGCGAAGCATCGGAAGCAGCTGGATGTGGACCCGGGAAATGATTTCCGCAATGAGATTCGATCGTACTTCGGTACGGGGACGCAGCTTCAGGAGATGTATATAACGCCGTCGCTGCTGACCGAATCTAACTGGGATGATCTAGCGGAGGCGGCAAAGTGGTCGCGCGACAACGCAGACGTCTTGAAAGACACCCACTGGGTTGGCGGCGACCCGGCTTGGCTGGAGGTTTATGGGTGGGCTTCGTGGAGGCCGGATAAGGGGATACTCGTGTTGCGCAATCCCAGCGGTCAGATGAAGACGATTCGCCTAAAGTTGCAGGATGTATTCGAATTGCCGCATGGGGCGGCACAGGAATACGTCGCGAAGAGTCCGTGGAAAGAGGATAGAGGCCGTCCCGTGATCTCGCTGAATGCGCAACAGGGGCACGAGTTCCGTCTGGAACCTTTCGAAGTGATCACACTTGATGTGATGCCTCGGTAGGCCACCGCTTAATCATGAAACCAACGACGTCTCCAACTTTGCTCGTTCTCGCGGCCGGCATGGGCAGCCGTTACGGTGGCATCAAGCAGATTGAGGGCGTCGGTCCGAGTGGAGAGACGATCATCGATTATTCGATCTATGACGCTCTTCGCGCAGGTTTCAGCAGAGTTGTGTTCGTTATCCGCAACGAGATTGAGCGGCAGTTTAAGGAGGCCGTCGGCGCACGGCTGGAGAGGCACGTCGCGGTCGATTATGTCTTTCAGGAACTTGATAGGCTTCCGCCTGGATTCTCTATCCCCGCCGACCGCACGAAGCCATGGGGCACAGTGCACGCGATTCTAACCGCATCCGATGCAATCAAGGGGAACTTCGCTGTTATTAATGCCGACGATTTTTATGGCGCAGATAGTTATCGGGTGTTGTCGGAACATCTTCAGGGCGATTCGGCTGACTATGCGATGGTTGGATTTGTTCTGCGGAATACACTCTCCGATTTCGGCGCCGTCTCAAGGGGTGTGTGCGAAGTTGATCGGAACGGCTTCCTCCGTAGTGTTGTGGAACTGACGAATATTGAGCGCGAAGGGGGCCATGCCAGGGATACTGACGCTTCGGGGCGAGTCATGAGGCTGTCGGGTGATGAGGTGGTTTCTATGAACATGTGGGGCTTTACTCCACGGATATTCGGGCAACTGGAAGAGTATTTTCTTAAGTTCCTTGAATTGAACTCTTCGGATTCTCGCGCGGAGAGCTATCTGCCAAGCGTCGTGAATGAACTTGTATCGGGTGGGAGCGAACGCGTGAGAGTGCTGCGAACGAAGGATTCGTGGATTGGCGTGACCCATCGTAAGGACCATTTAGCAGTCGTTGATGCGATACGTCAGTATGTCCAAGAGGGCCGTTATCCAAGAAGGCTATGGCCATGAGCAAACGGTCTGATCTCGCTGCGGTGGTGCGCGAATTCTGCATTAGCGGCAAATTTCTTGGAGTTGCGCCGTATGGCAGTGGCCACATCAATGACTCCTACTGTGCCTCTTTTCGTCGCGAGAGCGCCCCCGAGCGTTACATCCTGCAGCGCATTAATTCCAGCATATTCAAGGATCCGATCGCCCTGATGGAAAACATCCAGCGCGTTACGGCGCACCTCGGGGCAAAGGTGTCCGGAGAACGAGATGCCGATCGGCTTTCGCTGACGCTCGTCCCGACGAGCGAAGGCCAGGCGTGGCACTCGGACAAGGATGGGAACCATTGGCGCCTTTACCGTTTCATCGAAGACGCACACAGTTATGACGCTGTCGAATCCACGGATCAGGCTTTTCAGGCAGCTAAAGCGTTTGGACACTTTCAGAAACTGCTCGTTGATCTGCCAACACCGCGATTGCACGATACCATCGGGGATTTTCACGATACGCCGAAGCGATTTGCGGCGTTGGAGCGAGCGATCGCTTCCGACGTTGCCGGACGGGCGATCCTGGCGAAGCCCGAGATTGAATTCGCATTCGCGCGTAAATCAATTGCCGGTCTCTTGCTAGAGGCGGACCTTCCAGAGCGCATTACTCACAACGATACGAAATTCAATAATGTCCTGCTGGATGGTGTCACTGGCGAAGGCATCTGCGTCGTTGATCTGGACACGGTCATGCCCGGTTTGGCGCTCTACGATTTCGGCGATATGGTGCGCAGCACGACGAGCGCTACAGAGGAAGATGAACGAGATCTGTCCAAAGTTGCTGTGCAGTTTCCCATGTTCGAGGCGCTCGCGCGCGGCTATTTCGCTTCGGCAGGCGGCTTCCTGACGGAAGCAGAGAAGCAGCATCTCGTATTGTCGGGAAGATTGATGACGTTCGAACAGGGTGTCCGGTTCCTGACCGATTATCTGGTTGGCGACGCCTATTACAAGGCGAGTCGGAACGAGCACAATCTGGATCGATGCCGGACGCAGTTTAAGCTGCTCGAGTCTATTGAAGAGCAGGAAGAGAGAATGGAGAGGTTGGTGGAGTGCCTCGAAGACTGACTGTCGTCTAAGGAGTCCTGGTTCGGCAACGGTTGATACCCACGGGC
>Ga0210391_10003874_pt1 | contig 12613 bp, 13 predicted proteins | sample IncBWC12OmetaG_FD_160573 | JGI IMG/M metagenome (GOLD analysis project Ga0210391, IMG submission 160573) | Forest soil microbial communities from Barre Woods Harvard Forest LTER site, Petersham, Massachusetts, United States - Inc-BW-C-12-O ... | reverse complement strand
CCGTACCGAAGAAAGCGCCCGTTGGCGTAAGCCCTGCCATCGCTCACCCCAGGCAGCCGAAAGCTGAAGAAGCGGCGTCGTCCCGACCGCCCCCAGTACAAACGCCTCCAACACAGGCACCACCGACAAAGACGCAGCCGTCCCCGAAGGCGCCGTCGTCGAAGAGATCCCCGGCAGAGCAAGCACCGGCCTCGCCGTCGTCGCAGTCTGGATCGCCGGTTGAGCAATCGCCTCCCTCCCAGTCACGACCACGGTAGTGAGTATTTTCGGGGCAATCGGTCCGTTGTTTCAGCGGTGCACTATTAGCGGCGCCACGATTCATATGGCGCAAGCTCTACCCATAGAAGTCCCCCCGGAGCCGTCGCCGAGATTCCGTAGGATGCTTGGGGTCGCGCCATTCACGTAGTACCGAGCACCGTCGGTGCCCTCTAGGCAGCCAACTCCCGTATCCACGGGGACCAACGTCCCCGTGAGACTCATGCTACCCTCGAAATTGCCGCCCTGCTCGGGAGCAAGCGTCAGCATTAATTCTGCGACGCCCCTTTTGTGAGCTGATTGAACTCACCTTTAGTTAGCATACGTGCATCAGCCGCGAATCGAGAATCTTTGTAAATCCAAATCCCGGTCTTTTTCCCCTGCTCTCGGTACTGTTTGATGCTTGCAATGTCCGATTGCTTGAACGTCCACGTTGATTCCAGAATCTCGGAAGCCGTCTCACGAGCGCCGCTCCAGGCGAGCACGTAAAGGTCATACGTCGTGGGCTTAGGAAGCCAATCCACATTCGACTGAGCGCCGGAAAAATTCACCATCTTTGATAGTTCTCCGCCGGCCGGCACAGTTATCGGCGTAAGTACCGTGTCATATACCCAAGTTGCACCAGACGTGCTTTTTGTCCCGTACCAGCTTATGAACAGAGATTCCTCGCTTCTCGGATCCCTGAGGATAATCGCCAAGCTACGCAAAACGCCGGCTTCTGAGCCTGAGTTCCGAAATACGATTGGTAAGTCAATTTCGAGTCTTTGGTCAAGATCGTGCCAGATTTGCATCGAATCCCCTACTGACATGGAGACGTGCGCAGGCTTGAGCGATGATACGTAGAAGGACACGACCGACACTAGCAGCGCTACCAGTGAGATTAGTGTCGGTGTGGCTTTCCTTGTCGATAACGTCAGAAGCACCCCTGCCGCTGCGGCCATCCTCCGTCGTCCCGCAGATGCGAGGGCGCCAACTGCTCTGATGGACGACAGGAGCCGGGTAGAATTTCCCCGATGGCGTGTGGTCTGTTCGCTCATGCAACCCCCTAGCCTTTGGCGACAAGACGCCTTAGGTTGTTTTCCGCTCCAACCATGCTGACGTACTCCTTCGAAGGACGTCCATCGTCGCTGAAGCGTCGAACCTGGACGCTCAATGCCTGCCGGACATCATGCGCCTGATGATTTACTCTAGGACTCGTTTTATCAATCGCTTGCTCTTCCTTGCGCTTGCGGTGACGGCGCGCCGGTATCGTGGGCATTAATAAGTGCCCGGTGCTCTCGACGGCCCAAATTTCTTGCGGAAGTCTTCAGTATGTTGCGAGACCTCGAAAAAGCCATTGCGATGATCAGATTGTAGTAGTCCAGCTATGTCCATCCAGGCCACAGTTGATCCGTACCTTAGATAGTAGAAGTTCCTTACAACGTCCGTGCCGCCCGCTGCCATGAATTTATTCAAAAGCTCAACCAACTGCGTTAGCTCAATTTCTAGAAGAAACGCCGCGCCCCCCACAGTCTTCCTTCCTTCTTCAATTACCTGCTTGAAGCGGACCGGATCATTTCCTGATCGACCCTTTACCAGCTCGACACCCATGGCTACCATAATCGCGTAAGAGTTTGCAGCTCCGACGGGCTCCAATCGTTCGCGAAACTCCGGCTGCAGGAGCTTCGGTTCCGTCGATAAAATGTGGTCAGCGCGCTCCGATACAATGCACATCAAACGCTGCAACTCTTCAAGTTCCGACTGAGACTGTTGGATCTTGATAGTAATGAGCACACCCAGGAAAGCGAGGAACCCATAGAAGGCTCCAAGAGCACCGCCCACGTACTCGCCAAATCGGGCCCAATCTTCTGGGTTTTCTGAGATTCCATGGCCACGCATGTGCAGCGCATATAGGCCGAGCGCAAGTAGCGGCCCGAACGCGGCTGCGCCGATCCCGATCCGCAATAGCCGACCCATTGGCTGTCTATCTCCTGATAAAATCTATCACTAGGCACCGCCGAATCTAGCGCAAAATATCTTGTCGCAAAACTTAACCTTTCTGCAACAACCGCCGCAAGCTTGATTGAGCTGCACCTGCCGGTAGCGCCCGGCCGGAGTGGGTTAGGACGAGGCAAGAGGCCTTGATCGAAAGACTATCGCTCCCGTTGAATCTCGATCAGAATGCTCGTCACCCTTTTCGAGCGACGCTCAGCGCCCTACGCACTGATCCAAAACGACGGGCACGTGAGACTTCAGCCTAGCTGGCGATGCCGGAACGTGTGGTTTCAACCACCCCGATGTCGGACGTGAGAATGCCACGATGCTCCTCGTGGGCGGGTACGCCACGCGTGCATGCGTCGCAACGGATGCGCCCGACGCTCGGAAGTAGTTTACACTTTGGATTGGAAGGCCAAATGACGGAGGTCGTCGATTGTGACCGAGATCCTGCGCGTAGCCTTGCAGGTCTGTGGCTCGCTTTTGGGTGGACTGCTCATCTACGCCAGCCTATTTCTCTACGAGAGCGACCAGAAGCGGCTGCAGAATCGTCTGGAGGAACTGTGGATCCGCATAGATGACCGATCCAAGGGTGCGGACAGCGCCTCCAAAAGCTTTGCGACTGAAATAAGTCTGGTCGTCGAGCGGGTCTTCGACCGGGTATTTGGACCGACGTTGGTATCATGGCGTGCGGTCGCGGTATCTTCTTGTTTCGGTATTGCGTCCCTCGATCTATCCTTAGTGCCTATCTCTGATCCCTTGTCTCGGCTAGCTGAGCTGATATTGGCCGCCATCTATCTTATTTTGGGTATGGTGCCCCCCATCACTCAGAGATCGTGGTCCACGATCTTGGCGATTGGTGCCTGGGCCTATATGGTCTTACGGGTGCCGGTCGACGTGCTCCTACATCATCGCCAAGACACCCTGATGGCTGAGGATCGGATTACAGCAGCACTTACTGTTACCTTGCTGCCGCCGCTGATGGATATTCTTTGGATTTATGGCTGTCGGGCCCTGCTGAAAAAGGCCGCGTCCGACCGCACCGCAAGCCTAATCTTCATTTGGAACGCGATTACCATTGCACTGTGTTTCCTTCCCATGATTGGCCCTCTCAAAGTAAACGACACCTTCTTCACCACAGATGAGAGAGTCATACCAGTCTGGTTTGTAGTTGTCATCAGGACTTTCATTCTCACGCGGTGGTTTCTTGCTATATGCGCGTCGCTACTATTGCTTTTCTCGGCTATAGCGATCTTGCATCGCTATACATGGTCAGCACTGGCGCGAGTCGTCTATCCGCTTCAGCGCTTCAATCTCGTGTCAAAGCCTAAAACGCTGGTCGGGGTCGGCATTGCGTTCATCGGGCTCAGCAGTGGCGCGACCAAGTGGCTCGAATTTGTATCGAAAATTGCTGACACCGTACGGGAAACCGACTTCAGGCTGTAGCGTTCTGACCCACACGCATTGCAAACAATAGCCCCTCGCCGTCGCGGAAGGTTCCCATAGGCAACGGCGCATGTTTAGAGAATGCGAACCTCTTTGAATTCTTCAACCAATTCCGTACGAGTGACAGGAACTATCTCTATCGAGCTCTCGACATGCACGGCACGACGGTGGATTTTCTCCTTCGCCCGGATCGCAGTGTCGCCGCTGCACAAGCATTCTTCCGCAAGGCGCTGTCGAGGTGTTTGCCGCGGTGGCCGCGAAAGATCACGCTCGATGGCCTCAGGCAGAGTCACCTGGCCCTTCGGTACTGCGGCGGGAGGATCCGAAGTGGAAGTACGTTCAGGTGCGGTGTAGAAAATGGCAAAGTCGTTGCCACGGATCCGAACGACGAAGCGAAATAGAACAGTACGACTCGGCTGATCAGTGATCCTCCCGGAAGTCTAGTCTTGCTGCGGTGCAGGGCAAGTCTTCAAGGAAAGGCCAGCGACCCCTTGACTCTCGTTGGAAGTGAGTGAAGATACCGAGCCGTGGAATGGAAATTGCGCGCGGGCAAAGCGGGGAGTCATGGACGACGAATGGTGGAAGATCGCAAAGGGTGTGAGCTTCTGGGCGATGTCGGCGTTCGTGGCCGGCGGATGCACAGCTCAACGTTATACTATTCCGGACTCCTTTCGCGCCTCCTCCCAGGCTGAAGCTGGCACTCTGTTGGTTTCTCCGACAATGGTGGCACCGTGGGACGAGGTGGCCGCGGCACTGAAGCCTGCCTTTGTTCTGACCGGCGACCAAGCTGCCGCGCAGGTACTACCGACAACTGAGAGTATCTCCGAGCAGGTGCTAAGTTCATTTGGGGCAAGCCTTGCCGCCGGTCTCCCCACGACCGCCACCACTTCCAAAACGACCATCGGCGGCGCCAATCCTGGTACGACGACGACGATCGACAAGGCTCCGGGTACCGCCCCGACGATCTCGAACCCGCTACCCTCCTCGGCCTCGTTGCCGGCCGGCTCCGCCACCAGCGGCGCACTGGGGCTTGATCCGGGCCTCAAGTACGAAGCCGCAAACTATCTGCTGCAGAAAGTGCAGCTTCTGAATCAGGAAATCGACAATGCCGCGGCTCGCAGCTGCTACGTGCCCTATGTCGTGAAACTCAAGCTGGCGACGATGAACTACCGTCCGCGGTTGCCTTACTCCGTGCATGCGCACATCGGTTTCAACTACAACGGGGCGCTGAGCTCGGAGACTCGGGCTGTCGTGAATTCGGCCGGTTTGACTGAAGCCAGCAATGAACTGGCGCCGGAGTGTCGCCTTTTCGGCGCCAATCCGGCAGTGATTCCCTTCCTTGCAGCAGATGATGTGCAGATCGCGCTACATTCGCGCGCAGCCGAAGCCGCCTCCCAGATCGCTGTCGGTTTGTCAGCGCTGGTTCATGGCGTTGGGCTTGCCGCCAACGCGGGAGCCATCAACGAAAGCTTGACCGCTATATCCAATCACCAATTCACCAGCTCCCTGACTGTTGGCCGTGAATCCGAGAGTTCTCTGTACGTACTCATTACCCCGAACAATCAGTCCTCGAATCAAGCGGCATTGGCCTCACAGACTTACGACGTAGCGGTTTTGGTACTGATACCTAGATACTACTTCGGCGGGGCTTTCGATCCGCAATCTCCGATCATATCTGTCGCCACATTCAGCGAATATCGAGACGCAAGCACGGGTGAGATCTTGACTGACGGCGGCCGGTCGATGCTGATCCAGCAGGGGGAGCGAATCATCGTGCCCCATTTGACTCCTGAAGGCCTCACCGCGTGGAACAGCCTCACTCCGGATGAAAAGTACGATGAGGCCAAGCGATTGGCAGATACGATCAAGCAGGGTTCCATGGCGGCGGGTTTGATGCTCCGACTCGAGTGCAAGGGTGAAAAGAGCGCATCGGCCTTCTGCCAGAAGCTGCATTCAAAGCCTGGTTTTGTGACGACCTACCCGGCAGCGCTCTGGGCGGACTTCGCGAGCCTCTTGGACTATGACAGCGAAAAGCTGGCTCTTTTCGAAGCTCGGTTGCCGACACCGATCGCCGTGCCGTCGCAGCAGGTGATTCTCAGCGACGATGGCACCAAGCCCTTGCAAGCGCTCCTGGGTGGAGTGAGCGGCCGGTCGATGGCAAAGGTAACGGCGTTTCTCAATGTCACCCCATTTGATGTCAAGGCGTGGGAGCGCCGGCCTACGCTCAAGATTTCCGCACAAACCCTTACCTTCGATGGATCGGCGCACACGCTCGCGCTGTCTTTCCCCTCGTTGAAGAAGCTCAACATTACGTGCCTGTCTCCTGCCGAAATTCCGCCGCGACCACCTAGTCCGCCCAAGGCGATCCAGAAAGCGCCGTCGAATTCTGGTTCCCCGGCGGCGAAGCCGGAATTGCCAGACTGTCCGCAAGATTCCGCGAAAACGGCCGCTGAGGAGCCCAATCGCATCGTGCTCTCGCTCACAGGTTGCGACGCGACGCGCGAGGTGTGCCCTTTGCTGACCGACACTGAACTCAGCGAGGGAGATTATGTGAGGCTGAAGGGTAGCGAGTTGGCACGATGGCAGTCATGGGTCGACAAAGACGTGAAGGCAAAAGTCGATGGCGCGCAAGCGCGACTCGATATATTAAATTACTTGGCCGAAGAGTGGCATACCGTCGCAAAGGCACAACGCGACGCAGTCGCGGCGCTGAAGAAAAACCCCAAAGCCGATCCGGACTCCATCAAGCAGAATTTCTACGGCGCTCGCTCGGCCGCCTATGACACGGCGCGCTCGTTCGGCCTGGAAGGCTATTTGGACGAACCAGCGACGTTGAGCGTCTATCTAGCTCCGCCGCCGCCGGCACCGGACGCGCCCACGGTAACGTTCAGCAATTTTGGACCTGTGATCGATATCGAGAAAGGCGCAGGACAGTTGGTGCTTACCATTGCAGCCACTCCCGCGAGCGATACAGTCGGCATCAGCGTCAAGGGCGCCTCCCTCAAGTCGGTAACTGACAGCACTGACACCGCCATCCCGTTCTCCGCCAAACACGGATTCGTACTGCCGCAGACAGGTGTCTACACGCTCAATCTCACGGACATGAAAGAAAAGGTACCGGTTGTATTAAGCGGCCAAGCCCTCAAGGGCGATGCGAGTGACGGCGCTGCAGTGACGCAAATCTTTGAAACTACCAGTTCGTCAACCAAGACGACGCCGGCCAAAGGCGTCAATCCCACACAGTGAAGGAACCTCCATGTGCAATCCATTTTTGTTTAATTGTTCTCCGGCTCATTTCCCGTTGCTGATCGATAGCGCCGTTGAGCGTCTTCACGATTCAGAAAAGAGCGAAGTTCACCTGAGCCAAGGGGCGTTGCAATACCTTTACACGTACGGCGACTCACACAGGGCGATGTTCGAACGTGCGCTGAGTAACAAAGATCAAGCTCAATTGGACGATCTGTCGAAGGCTTTGCATACCCGACTGAAAGTAGCATTGCATAACTCAAAGAAGAAGGATGCAAAAGGGCACAACTACAATCCTCCTAGGATCGACAGAGAAGCCCTAGAAAAGGCCCTGAAGGCCAATCCGTTGTCCAAATCGATGGCGTAAGAATATGAAGCGCCTTTGCAGTGATCTGACGATAGAGCCGCGATATCCACCGCCCGGCCATCATCGGAGCAACAAGGAATGTCACCCGTAACTCGAGCGTATCTGTTTCAGGGACTAATTCAACACGAAACGGCAAAGCTGGTGCTGGAGCCAATTGCAAGGCGGTTGAGGACCGACCATCCTGCCGACACAGTAGATAGGCTGTTTAAATCGAAACACGTTAACGACCTTAGGCTCATATCTGCGGTTGCGTTGATTCTTTTCGTCTGGTTCTCGGGTGTGAGCGCCTTGATCGGTATTGGCACCGGCGTTCTGGACGATACGACAAATGAGGAATTGGGCGGGCTGCCCCTTGCCGTTCACTCATGTATCGCCGGCGTGGACGAATTTCTGAAGTTGTTTGGACCGACGATAGCCGTCTTTGGTGCGATTCTCGCTTGGGCCTACCAAGTGGGCAGCGCGCGACTTGGAATCGTGGACTTGTTTGCGTGTGAAATAGACACACTGTGCCGCGTAACCACAGTCACCGACATAGTTCGTCACCAAATTGATATGTTTAACGACGGGCCCCACGTGGAAATATCCGGTGGCGGTGGCTCAATATCCTCTACGAATGGGTTTATCAGTAAGGAGAACTATTTTCCGGTGTTCGAGAGTAATTCGAGTGACCTGAAGGCATTGGAAGCCAAGGTAGTAATAAACATCACAGCGTTCTATACATATATGAAGGCAGTCAGAGATTCACTTCGGAAGCTCGCGGAGATGCGGCCGACTTCGGCACTTTCCCAGCCGCGGTCAGACGCGTCGCTGAAACTCGATCCCTGGCATGAATCGTTGCGTAATGTTCTGTACATGCTTTACCTCGGTCTCGAGAGCGCACGCAAAGCGATCGACGACCTCGTCGAGTTTGAGCCCGAACAGGCTGAGAGAATGATTGTAATTCTGATCAGCGAGCTGCCCGCGTATCGGTTTCTGCGCGACCAATACACAGACACCCAAGACATGCGTTATCAGCGGCTTATGCTACGTGGCGCCGAATATCTGGCACTGATCCCCGCGCTGTGTCAGTTGGTCGAGACGCACAAGCCGGTGCCAGTCGATATAGTCAAGGCCGAAGCGACCCAAGGCGATCCAGATAAGGCGCGCCAATGGCTCCAAGCCCTTAAGCTGGTGCCAGAATTGCGACACCGGTATGACGAGCTCACTAATTTGGCGGTCGACAAATGAGATCTTGGTTCTTTGGTTCCACATTTCTGACCATCGACACACTTGGCGATAGCTATTCGATCATTGTGCCTGTACTCGAACAGTGGAGCGACACCGTTGGGAGTCGCTCTATTAGGGGAGATTAAAGTGATGCTTAAGCGGGCAGCCCTCATAATCAATATATGTATTGCGGCAGCGCTGGAACTTTACGTTGTCCATGAAGCCAAGACGTGGCGCCCTGACCTGTTGTTTTTCTTTCCGTTGCTCGGATGCGCATTATTGGGCTGGTCCGTTCGGCGCCAGCACTCGCGATTGATCACTTCATATATGCTTGTGATGACTGTGACTTGCCTGCTACTTGCATTGGCGTTGTGCCTGGATGTATTTAACCTATCGGGCTGGTTTAGGGACCACGTAGCCGGCGACGATGTGATCATATTACCTGCTCTCGCAGGTTACGCGGTTTCAGTATTGTTAACTCTTGTAATTATTCCCATGAACTTGCTCCCGCGGTTTCGACAGAATGTCATTTCAACCCGCCAAGAGGACCAATCACACTTAGATATTAATTTTCTAGCGGAAAGTTTCTCGGTAATAAAACAGAGGTTTCGTTCCGTCGAGGACGCTGTGGGGGCCGAATCGCGCAAGATCAGCGGCGCTTTGGAAGACTTCGAAAAAGCGGTCAAGGCACAGGAATCGAGGCTGGCTGCTGCGAAGAAGGAATTAGAAACCGCTAAAGCAGAAGCGTCGGACCTCAAGGAATTATCTTCCCTCACGAAGACTCAGCAGGAACTTTTTCTTCGGACGATGTCACGTGGTAAATACGTTGACTATGTCGTGGGCTTTGCCTTGGGAATTCTTGGCACTGTTATTGTTGAAATCACGAAGGCCATGATTCGCTCGGAAGGCATCCTGCGCAGCATCCCAAAATAATAGAGAAGGGTAACCATTGCCGAACTTGACGGGTCGGCTAAAAGGATCGGTCCGAGGGCACCTTCTTGCACTGGCCGTCCGTGCGCAGGTGGCGCGCCATATAGGCGAAGTATTTGCCGGTCACACGGTCAATGGTGACTGAGATCGCTGTGTCTGCGGCGTCGCCGAATGCATGATCGGCATAGGAGATGGTCGCGTCGGCAATCGACACATTAACGGCGGATTTCCAATCGTGATTGGATTCCGAGTAGATTTTGATGGTCGCCGCTTCGGTATTGATCTCGATCAGCGCGAGGCGGGTCTTCCCGTCATAGGTGTCCACGCATTCCAACCTGAAGGTATTCGCGAATGCGGCGGAGGAAAGTCCGAGAAAGAGTAGAAGCGCGGCGAGATATTTCATGAGGATCCCCGTTCACGAACGACGTCGGCATTGTAGTCGCAATCCTGAACTAAGATGCGGCTGTTACGGGCAATGCGCTTGCTGGGCCGATGGCGATCGCGCGACGGCCTCAATTGGCGATGCCTGCGCTCGACGCTGGTGGAATTGCGATGGGTCGTCACCTCGCGGGTGAATTAGGCGGGGGCGGTGGATTCTCCTTGAACGTCGGCTCGAAACTCGACGACGGCACGTTTCCTGGCTCACCGTAGTCTTGATCCGCTCCGCGGTATTCCGCTCCAGCTCCCGTGTAATTCGCGTTTGCCGCAGACGTCGCCTCATCGCTCGAAAACCCCGGCTCATTGCTCGCGTTGCTATAGCCCTGCGGCGGCGTATCACCCGTATTCCCGGCCGTCTGGTTTTGGTTCCGATTGATCCGCGGGCTGATATTGAGCAATACCCGCAGATCCGTTCTGGCCAAACTGTACTTCGAATTCTGATCAGTTCCGCAGTTCGCCAGCAATAAATCAACGAGGATTGCCTCTTGGAACCAGCGGCTCACCAATGTGCGCTGCCGCTCGCTGAGATTGGCGCCTGCGAGCTTGAATCCGGGCTCCTCTACATATATTGCGGCTAGCAGTCCCGGGAAACCGAGCAGATCCATTATGAGATCCGGCCACGCCAGCGTGATAGCAACAAATTTACCTAGCTGTTCCAGCGTGATCATGGCGGACGCCGTCACACTCTCATCGGTGGCAACCAGATCGAGCAGACCTAAATCAGAGGCAATATAGGCCTGGAGTCGAAAATCATTCATGAACTGCTTGATCCTTCGCGGATTCCAATCGAGCGCCGGGGCCACGAGCTTGACCAGTCTCTGGACTTCGCTTGAATCGGCACGAGAACTGACCTCCACTTTTCTGCGGCGCTCTCGTCGAATGGCCTGGTCAATCGTTTTCTGTTGCTCATCCCGTTTCAAATCCGCCGCGTCTTGCCCGATACTTTGCAGGAATTCCTCGATTCCGCTTTCACTCGGCCGTGGAACCCGAAAGGTAATCTGAATAAATTTCTCCAGGAACGAATAGCCGAACCTGGCCGGATGGCGGGCGGAGGGAGCGCTGCTCGCGGCAACTTCGAGATACGGAATCAAATCCTTGTATCGCAATGTGATGCCGGCAGCGATTTTTTCCCGATCCATGCCCAGTATGAAGACGAGATGGTCATCGTCGCCGATCATCAGGTTGATGGCCTGCATCAACTCCGCCGCCCGTGGAATGTCGCATCGATCCAAGTCGTCCACAAAGATAAATATTCGTCGATCGGCCCCGTAGGCCTTGATTACTCTTTGAAAATCGCAGTGAAAGTTTTCAATAAACGCCGCCCGATTCTTGTAGTCGGGCTTATCCAAGTATTCGGCGAGCTTCCACTCCAGGCGCTTACCAAACCCCTTACGGAACCAGATGCCGTAGAACACGAGGATAAAAACGCCTGCAAGCCAGTAATGTGCCGCGGTAATCTGGCCGAGCATGGGCAATATCGCGTCCTGGAACAGGCCGACTGCCGTTTGCTTCGCCGTTGAGAAGTGATGCAGTATCCCGTCTCGCGTACCTTTGTCGGCGGTTGCTAGGAGTGCGATCACCGCCGCCGCACCCCCGCCGAAAATCAACCAGAATAGCGAGACGACCGCCACATGGAGCCAGCCTGCTCCCGTCGTGATCCTGCTCGCCGCCAACTTGAGGTCTCCGCGATATCGACCGACACGGGGCTGACTATCTCTCATTTGCTTGGTGACGCTGAGCGCGAATGTCGCCCACATGGCGTCTTGCTTATCGTGACGCCACGCGTTGAACCAGAAGGTCATGGATCGCACCGTGGTTTGCGGCGCCGGCGCCTTGTCGAGTTCCGCCTTGAGCTGCCGCATGAACGATGACTTGCCCGTTCCCCACTCTCCCTCAACGGACATGGTGAGGGGTGGAGTGGTGTCTGGGTGGAGCAGGAACGCCGCCACTGCATCTACATAGGGTCGGAACCCTAATTTGTCGGTAGCCGTCGATTGATCGCTAACGGGATTGCCCCGTAGTTTCCAATTGAATTCGCCCTCGTCGGGCGAATTGAGAATCTCGCTGCTTTCGCGCGTCGGAGTAATGTTGGGGTTGGTTTGAGCGGCCATATTATTGGATTCCCTTCCGAGCGCCGTCATCGATTGTGATCGCCGTATTGCAATAGTGCAACGCTCACAAAAACTCGCCAAAAAGCCACATGACGCGGAGCCGGCTGCTGCGAGGCACCATTACGCACCCAGATTGGTTGATGTTTTCTCTCGCAGACGAGTTTATGCTTGGAGCGTGTTTGGGTGGTTGAAAGGGACGTCAACATGGCCGACAAACTCATTCCCCTCAAAGGTTCGGTTCCGCTGAATAAACACGCGCTCATCGGTCCCACCGATCCGACCGAGCGCATTGAGATCACGATAAAACTGCGGCGAAAGAGCGAAGAAGGCCTGCCGACACTCGATGAGTTCGTGGCGGGCAAACGCAGCGTGGGCATCACGCGCCAAGTACTCGAGGAGCGCTACGGCGCGAACCAAGCGGATGCCGACGCGGTGAAGACTTGGGCAAACCAGCAGGGTCTTTCGGTGTGGCGCGTCGATCTCGGCAGGCGGCAGATGCACTTGGTGGGCTCCGCCGATGCGATGAGTCGAGCCTTCGGAGTGAAGCTGTCCGTATACAAACACGCTCGCACCGGCACGAATTTTCGTTGCCCCGAGGGCGATATCCAGATTCCCGAAAGTCTGACTCCCATTATCACAG
>Ga0210391_10003873_pt1 | contig 12615 bp, 14 predicted proteins | sample IncBWC12OmetaG_FD_160573 | JGI IMG/M metagenome (GOLD analysis project Ga0210391, IMG submission 160573) | Forest soil microbial communities from Barre Woods Harvard Forest LTER site, Petersham, Massachusetts, United States - Inc-BW-C-12-O ... | reverse complement strand
TTGGTGATCTCTGATTGTCGATTGAAGAACTGCGACGAACTACGACGAGGGCTGCATTCAGGTTTTAAGTCAGCAAAAATCAACAATCAACAATTCCTAGCGGCCGGAGCCATTACCTCCGTCACGTTCCCGCCTTCGCTCTCCTGCGTTACAGTACGTTGCATGAGCACCGGAACCGGTCCCGCCCGATACAAATGTGCGCAGTGCGAACAGCCTGAAAGTGCCTGCGAGTGCGAAAAATTTTGCTGCCTCTGCCAGTCGGTGATCGATATCCGCATTTGCAACGACGGCCTCATGTACTGCGAACCCTGCCGCACCGCCTGCGAGTACAAAACTTCCTCCGACTAACACGCTCGCCGCACGGCCAGTCATTATCTGCTAGGCCATTTGCGTTTCCTTCGTGATACTTCTTGTCCTTCGTGGTTGAAGATTTTCTCTTGTCGCGAACCGATGTCGCGAACCGACGCCATCCACAAAAATTTGGCAGCACGCCTACTCTTGAGGGAGAATAGTGTGTTTGCTTTTTTATAGCTGTTTTTCGCTCTTGTCTTTAAGGAGATCCCATGGCGACCACCATGCACGTCAGCGACATTGCCGAGTTGCTGAGCGAAAGCCGGACTCATTTCAATCTCTCGCCGGCGCTGCTGGTCGAGCACGCCATCCGCCGCAACGAGGCCAAACTCGCCGCTAACGGATCCCTCGTCGGCTACACCAATCGCACCGGCCGCTCTCCCAAAGACAAATTCATAGTCAAAGATGAAGTTACCGCCGACCCCGTCGCCTGGGGCGCCGTGAACGCGCCGTTTGAGCCCGAGAAATTTGACGCGCTCTACACGAGGGTCGTGGAACATCTGCGCGGCCGCGAACTTTTTGTGCAGGATCTTTTCTGCGGCGCCGATCCCGCCTATCGACTGCCGGTTCGCATCGTGACGGAATATGCCTGGCACAACCTGTTCGTACGCCAGCTATTTCTTCGCCCCACAGGCGAAGAGCTCAAACATCATCATCCCGAATTCACCGTCATCGCGGCTCCCGAGTTCAAAGCCGACCCCGAACGCGACGGTGTAGCCTCAGAAGTTTTCATTCTGCTGAACTTCACCCGCCGCACCGTGTTGATCGGGGGAACTTCCTACGCTGGCGAGATGAAGAAGTCCATCTTCAGCATCATGAATTTCCTGTTGCCCCCGCGCAACGTGTTCCCCATGCACTGCTCGGCCAACGTCGGCCACAACGGCGTGAGCGCACTTTTTTTCGGCCTCTCCGGCACCGGCAAAACCACGCTTTCCGCCGACCCCTCGCGCGACCTGATTGGCGACGACGAGCACGGATGGAGCGCCGACGGCGTCTTCAACTTCGAGGGCGGATGCTACGCCAAGTGCATCAAGCTCTCGAAGAAAAACGAGCCGCAGATCTGGAACGCGCTGCGTTTCGGCTGCGTGCTCGAGAACGTGACTCTCGATTCCCACACCCGCATTCCCGACTACAACGACGACAGCAAAACCGAAAACACCCGCGCCGCCTATCCCGTCGATTTCATCGAGAACGCCGTCATCCCTGGCATTGGCGGCCATCCTAAAAACGTCGTATTCCTCACTGCCGACGCCTTCGGCGTCCTGCCCCCGATTTCGAAGCTCACACCTGAGCAGGCCATGTATCACTTTCTGTCAGGCTACACCGCGAAGGTTGCCGGAACCGAAGCCGGCGTGAAAGAGCCGACTGCCACATTCTCAACTTGCTTCGGATCCCCATTCCTTCCGTTGCGTCCCAAAATCTACGCGGAAATGCTGGGCCGCCGCCTGCGCGAGCACACCGCCCAATGCTGGCTCGTGAACACCGGATGGCAGGGGGGCCCCTACGGCGTTGGCAGGCGCATGGATATTCCCTACACACGTGCCATGGTTGACGCCGCCGTCGAGGGCGAACTGATTCAAGAAGAATTTGAAATCGAACCCACCTTCGGATTCTCAATTCCGAAGCACTGCCACGGCGTGCCCCCGCGAATTCTGAATCCGCGCAATGCGTGGCCCGACAAGGCTGCCTACGACAAAGCCGCCGAAGACCTCCGCAACCGCTTCGCCCAAAACTTCGAAAGGTTCGACGTCCCGCCCGAGGTCAAGGCCGCCGGGCCGAAGGCACAAAGGTAACGGAGATCTTGGCCCAATCACGCCCCGATCGTGGGCCCCGGCGATACGCTCTGCTGCGCCGCATTTTTTCTGTTGCCATAGTTCTCTACCTGACGGGAACAGTTTTCGGCGGCATCGGCCTCGGATGGATTGCGCTGCGCCCACCTCGCCTTCCAGTCACGGACCGCGAGGAGACAAATGCGCGAGCCGCCGCCAGAGCCGCCGCTGAGGGATTCGACAGCATTTCTCTTACAGCAGCAGACGGCACAACCTTGAGAGCATGGTTCCTGACTCCTCCATCACCAAACGCCAATGTTGTGATCTTGTTGCACGGAGTCTCCGACAACCGCCTTGGAATGTACGGCTACGGGAAGTGGCTACTGGACAATCACTATGCCGTCCTGCTTCCCGATGCCCGCGCCCACGGACTCAGCGGCGGATTGGCAACCTATGGCCTGAAGGAGTCTGGCGACATTCATCAATGGGTGGATTGGCTAGAGAGCAGGCACCATCCCCAGTGCGTATATGGCCTTGGGGAATCCATGGGAGCAGCCCAGTTGCTGGAGTCACTCCCCAACGAACCCCGCTTCTGCGCGGTAGTTGCGGAGTGCCCATTCGCCAGCTTTCGAGAAGTCGCCTATGCGCGTTTCGGCCGCGAATTCCACACCGGGCCTTGGCTCGGCAGCACATTCTTTCGGCCCACCGTCGACGTGGGATTTCTCTACGTCCATCTACGCTACGGTTTGAATCTGGAAGGAGCATCACCACAACAGGCGGTCGAAAAAACCCGCATTCCGGTGATGCTCATCCACGGTCTAAGTGATCGCAACATCCCGCCGTTTCACTCTGACGAGATCCAAGCGCATAATCCGGCGGATATTGTTGTCTGGAAAGTACCGGGCGCCGTTCACACTGGAGCGCACAAAATCGCGCCCGAGGAGTTCGAACGCCGGGTGCTCGACTGGTTCAAAACACATTCTTCTGCCGCACTCTGAAGAGCCTCGCCCGGTTCAAACGCTGCCAGACACTACGCCTTCTTCAGCATCCGCGAAATCCAAATGAGGAACACGGCTCCGATGATCGCCACAACGATCGTGCCAATGAAGCCGCCGGCGTAGATGCCGAAGAGGCTCAACAGCCGGCCACCGACCACCGCCCCGATGATCCCGAGGACAATATCCATGACGGTGCCGTAGCCGCCGCCTTTCATAATCTTGCCAGCCGCCCACCCAGCAATCAGTCCCACCACCACCCACCAGATCAAACTTGTAATCATTTCGAACCCCTCCTCTGCGGAATGGCTGGAGACTAGGCGGTGCCTTCCAATCTGTCAAGCGGCCCCTCGGCCATGAATGTGGTTAAGTCGATTGTGCCGGGATGGGAATGCACGCTCCCGCCAGGCTGGCCGCGAGCGCCAAATCCACCAGAAATCGGCGGATCCAGGGAATTTTGACGCGCCGACAGAAATTTGACATAGCGTTTACCGGAATGCCCTGTATAATCCCCAGCAACTTAGACCACTTTAAGTACTGGCCAGTAAGTTGCAACTCACACAAGGAGGTGCTTCTTGAGCAGCAAAATACTGCAGCTGTCCCCCCGATCAAGCACCCGCATTCCCCGCAGAAAAATCGCAGCGCAGCCTTCCTGGGGCGCCGCACCGGCTCCTTCACTCGACATGTCGCTGGACCTTTCCCTGGACATGGGCTTCTTACGGTCGTGGTTTGAGAGCGATTCTGATCTCGACGACAATAGCGCCCGCCCCCAGGTCAACTGGGGCGCGATCTCAGGCATGGCACTCTCGGTCGCGTTCAGCTTGGTCTGCTGGGCCGGAGTAATCTGGATCGTCGGGCGCGTCTGGCGATAGAAGCCGTCCCCACGAAATTGTCATCCCGACCGCAGCCAGGGCGCCCGCGAAGGCGGAGCGGCGGGACCCGTTGCTCCTTTGCATCGGCAATGGACGCTGCCCTGAATCGGCGCAGTACTCCGCATCTCTACTTGTCGTACTGCAGCAGCGACATCACTTCATAACTTTTCAGTCTGTCGCGCCCCTTCAGAAATTCCAACTCCACCACAAATCCCAGACCAACGACCTCTGCGCCCAGCACCCTTGCGAGTTTGGCGGTCGCTTCGGCGGTGCCGCCGGTCGCCAGCAGATCGTCCACAATCAGCACGCGCTGACCCTTCTGAATCGCGTCCTTGTGAATCTCCAGCGAGTTCGTGCCGTATTCGAGCGCGTAATCATGCTTCACCGTTTCCGCCGGAAGCTTGCCCGGCTTACGCACCGGAACGAATCCCGCGTTCAGCCGATACGCGAGCGCCGGAGCGAAAATAAATCCGCGCGCTTCCATGCCCAGCACCAGGTCAACATCCTGCGAAATGTAGTGCTCGGCCAACTTGTCGATCAGCGTGGCAAAGCCGGTCTTGTCCTTCAACAGCGTGGTGATGTCGTAAAACAGGATCCCCTTCTTCGGGAAATCCGGAATCTCGCGAATCAGGCGTTTCAGCTGATCGGCATTCATGCCTGCAGCAGACGGCATTAGCATTCTCCTTTGAAGCATCAGCCGACAGAGATCAGGGGCCAGGGACTAGGGGCTAGCAGCACCGCGCCGCGACGTCTTTCTGACCCCTAATCTCTGACCCCTGGTCCCTGCCTACCACGCTCCTTCAATGCGAAATGAACTCAGTCCGGCAACCGGACTGGCCTCCGATACTTCCACCGCATCCACGCGCGCCGCGCGCGGCCCTTCGCGCAACCGCCCGTGCAGTCCTAAGAGTTGGTCGCGCGTCCCCTGCGCCAGAACTTCCACGCTGCCATCGTGATTATTGCGCACCCACCCGGCAATGCCCAGGATGTGCGCCTCCCGCTCTACAAACCACCGAAACCCCACCCCCTGCACGCGTCCGCGCACAAAAAACCGCCGCGCTTCAACAGCCTTTTCAGTGGGAGTCATGCCTTGAAAAGAAAATGAAGAAGTTAAGAAGTCAGAATGCAGAACTCAGAATGCAGAATTTCGGGTCTTACTTCCGCATTCTGACTTCTGCATTCTGACTTCACCTACGCCCGCGACAAATACGCCCCGTCCGAAGTATCAACCTTAATCTTCTCGCCCTCGTTGATGAACGGCGGAACCTGCACCACCAGCCCAGTCTCAGTCTTGGCGGCCTTGGTCACGCTCGAAGCCGTAGCGCTCTTCAACCCCGGCTCAGTCTCAATCACCTGCAGAATCACGGTCTGCGGCAGCTCAATCCCGACCGCCTTGCCATCAAAAAACTCCACTTTGATTTCCAGATTGGCGATCAAATAATCCACCGCATCGCCCAGGATTTCCTTGCTCAGGTGAGTCTGCTCGTAGTTCGCCGTGTCCATGAAGTAGTAGCTGTCGCCGTCGGCGTAGAGAAACTGCATCTCAACCTCGTCCACGTTAACCTTCTCGATCGGGTCGGGCGAGCGGAAGCGGTGCTCGAACATGGCGCCGGTGCGCAGGTTGCGCAGTTTGGCCTGAATAAAGGCGCGCAGGTTGCCGGGCGTGCGGTGTTCCACGCTGAATACGGAGTGCAGATCATTATTGTGTTTAATGATCATGCCAGGACGAAGCTGGGTGGCAGGGATCGACATCGCTTGCAACACTCTCCTATAAAATTGCGGTTTGCGAACCCGGCGGAATACGGGCAGGCCACAAGTTCCGCCGCCGACCTACGTGTGACGAAGGCGAAAACGTTATTTTACACTCACGCCCGCCGGAAAAGAAACCTTCCCGCCACCGAACTCATCCAAGATTGGCCGAAGTTAAGAGTGGCTGGGAGAAACGGCACGCCGTGGCCATCAAGTAGGACTAGAATGAGGCAGGCCGGAATCCTGATGTCGGAATTCGGTGAAGCTTTGCGCCACCAGCCCAGACAGTTGATGGGCAGAAAATTGAGGTCTTCAATCATGCGAATCGGACGTTACGAATCTTCAGAAAGCAGCAACGTCGGCACAGCCATCACTTTCCTATTGATCGGACTTGGCGCCGGAGCCCTGGCCGGCCTTCTGCTCGCTCCCAAAACCGGCAAGCAGATGCGCCGCGACCTGCAACGCGGCTTCGACGATGCAAAGGACACCTTGGGCGATTGGGCCGACACCGCTAAAGAACATGTGCGCGAAGCCGGCGACCGCGTCCGCGACGTCGCCAGCAAAGGCGTAGACCTGGCCGCCGACCTAAACAATGACCTGCGCGAAAAAGTCGAGCCCCTGCGTCGCGCCATCAACCGCAGCTAGCTCTGCGTAACTAACTCGGTGCAGCTGACTTGGGAGGGGCGCGGCTTTAGCCGTGCCGAGTGCGTGAGTGTGTCGAACCGACGACCCGTCCGTCGCGCAACCTGGAAGAGCGGCGCTTTAGCGCCGCATCTAAGTGTCACAAACTTTCGCGGGCTTTAGCCCCTGAGGGTTCCCCGCCGGATTTGCGAGATGGCTTCCAACTTCTCAGTACAAATGAAAGTCGACCTGCACCGCAATCTGCGTCGCCACCGGCTGGCCATTGAGCGTACCCGGACGAAAGCGCCAGCGATTCACCGCCTCGATCGCCTTCTCATCTAACCCCATCCCCAGGCTCTGCCCCACGCGGATATCGTCCGTACGCCCATCTTTTCCCACCACCACCAACAGCAGCACCATCCCCTGCGCCTTCGCCTTGCGCGCTTCGTCAGAAAAACTCGGCTCCGGATTAAAAATAACCTCCGGCACCGTCACGCCCATCTTGCCCGCGGGATAAATCCCAGATGGCCCATCACCCACTCCCGGCCCCGTAGACGGCCCAATGCCGCCGCAGCATCCCGGCCCGATCCCTGCCCGTCCAGGCCCATTCGAAAGCACAGAAAACTTCGACATCATGTCGCCGATCTGCCCGCCCTGCGGCAACGGAACTTCCGGAGCCACCACCACCGTCTCCGGCACTGCCAGCTTCGGCGGTTCCTTCGCGACGATTACCGTCGGCACGGCCAACTGCGGATCGAGCGAGGCGGGGGGAGGATTCCCATGCGACGCTGGCAGCGGATCACTGCCGCCTCCTCCACCACCACCATTTCCCGAGAAGATTATCGGAAGCTCTCGAAGGTTGCGGATCTGATTGGCAATTTCCGGCGGGTGCCGGATGACGCAACTGGTGAAGTAGATCAGCAGTCCTAAAATCGCAGCCTGCCCCAGCAGCGAAAAAATGAAAGTCTCACGCCAGGCGCGGTACAACCCACTATTCTCTGCCGACAAAATAGAAAATATATTCGGCCCCGGGCCCGGAGTTGCAGCGGTCATGATGCGCTCCTGCCAATAGGTTGTCGCCAACCGTCTCACTTAACTAGCCGTAAGACGCAGGAGCACTCAAAAAGGATTTCCAACGAACAAAAAAGTGTGGCGATGATCGGAGTTGCATGGTCGGCAGTCAGTGGTCAGTGGCCAGTAGTTCGGTGGTTAATGGCAGCCGATTCGCGCTAAGGTTCTGAACTGGCCCCTGTTCACTGGCCCCTGTTCACTAGCCCCTGATCACCAACCTCCGCCTTTACCAAACAGCCCAGAGAAAAAGCCTCCGACTCGCTGGAAGAATCCCCGGCGTTCTTCCTTCTTCTTCTCCGGCTGCGGAGCCTGAATCACCGCATCGAGATGAACCGGCCGCGTCGAGGAATCCTGCACCGGCAAATCCTTCGCCGCCTGCGCCGGAGGTGGCAACGCGGCAGCAGCACGGTTCTTCGCCGTAAACACCAGCGGCGCATCCACCTGCGTGTGAATGTCGTTCGGCTGCGAAGCCGGCAGCGGCGCAGTCTCCGGCCCACTCGAGAGCGGAGTTCCCGAGCCGCTCGCACCCGCACTCGCACTCAAAGTCCCACCACTTGCAGCCGCAGCAGGCTTCTCACTCCCGCCAATGCGCACTTTCTCCGGCAACTCCGAGTCCGGCACATTCGGCGCGTACTGCGCCTCCGCCAGCATCCGCGGCGAAGGCGGAGGGCACCCGCACTCCAGTGGCACCTCAGTATCAACTTTGTCGATTTGCCCGGAGCGAAACACCGCCTGCTCGGCCGGCCTGACCTGATAAATCCGGTCGCCCATCAGTTCCGACACGATCGCCGAAGAAGTATTTCCCTTCAGCGCGCGCACGCAGGTATTGCCATGCGCATCGGCGCTGACCGCGTAATGAAATTCTCCCGGCCCCGCAAACAAAATACGGAAGTCGGGAGTCAGCACCGTGTCGGCCGACGCTTTCAGCGTGTAGTGCGCCTCGAGCGCCCCCGTGCTCATGCCGAACATCAGGTCGCGCCTGGTCTGCGAAGGCGTCACCGAAACGCTGGTCCCCGGGCACACCCGAACTTCTCCTCCGCCCGCCAACCGCAGCACCGCCGTATCGGAACCGGCGGTAATCGACGAACCCGAAGCGATGCGGCTCCCCGCCACCGCCATCGCCCCCGCGCCACTGGTCACTGGCACTACGGCCGGAGCCGACTCCAGCGACATTCCCGCTACCGTCGGTGGCTGGAACGGCGACGATTTCTTGCCGGCGTTCGCAGCCGCATCGCCCGCCGGCTTCAACCGCACCATGAGCCGATGCCCCGCCCCGTCCCACGAATATCCATAAGGCGCGAGCAAGTCGAGAACAATGCGCGTCACCGGGGGCGACTTCTGATATTGATCGACCCGGATCGCCAGAATATTTTCTTTCTGAATTGCAATCCGCTTCTGCGTAAGCCCCAGCCGCGAATTAGGCAGGTCGATGACCAGCCGCGGCGGCGCGTCAAGCGTCTGAATCTGCGGAATCACCGGACCGCCGCTCGAAAGTATCTCCACCGCCGGCACGCCTCGCTCATGCACGATGCGAACGCTGGTCACCAGCGGCGGCGGCCCAAACGTCTGCGCCACGACTTCGGTAGCCACCAGCGCCACCACCGTCATCGTCATTACGCACACCACCAGAAATTCGAAAGCAGGCCGCGGCAAAGAATCCCTCACTGGAAGCTTGAAGGAAACATATCACCTGCGGAGGATCAGAGAGAAGGGCAAGAAAAGTAACTAGGGGCTAGGAACTAGGGACTAGGGACTAGGGACTAGGGACTAGTGGACTAGTGGTCGACACCAAAGAGAAAGCAACACGTTCTCAACTGGCCCCTGCCCCCTAGCCCCTGATCCCTTATTTCAAACTTCCGGCAGAAATTCATACTCTTCGATCACGGCGGCGACGGCAAGTTTGCCATCGACTCGGCCGTTCTCCACGCGTACAACGCGGCCCTTGCATTGCACGCGGATGCTCTCGGTGAGCGTGATTTCCGGCGGCAGAGTCAAAGTAAAGCCAATGGGCGATCCCTGGACCACCGCCGACTCTACATAGAAACAAATCCCGCGCGCGCTGACGTCCCGCAGCTGCGCCGGTCGCGCAGCGTTCTCGTGATTAACGGTAACCGGTACGCGCAGCGGAAACCGTCGTGCGGCCCTCTTCTCCTCCTGGGGCTCGGTCCGCGTTTCGGCCTGTGGCTCGGCCATGCATTTCCTCCAAAAGTGGCGTGAGTAGCACTTACACTAACTGTGACGATGAATCGAGAATGCGCTGCCCCAGCGCCAGGGTCAATACCACCCTTGGGTCAGCAAGTAGCCCGTTAGGGGAGGAAATCAGGATAGCAATCAGTGGACAGTGCTCGGCGAGCAGTGCGCTCTTGACGATCACCGGCCACTGCTCACCGGTCACTAGCTCCTAGCCCCTAGCCCCTAGTCACTAACCCCTGATTACTGGTGTAAGCTTGTGTGAGGAGTGTAAGGAACAGCTAGTCGCGTGATTTTCGTTCTCGACAACTACGATTCGTTCACCTACAACCTGGTGCAGTACATCGGCGAACTGGGCGTGCAGGATGATAACGGCGAGTTTCACGTCGAAGTCCGCCGCAACGATCAGGTCACAGTGGCCGAAGTCGCGAGCATGCATCCGGAAAAAATTGTCGTTTCTCCCGGCCCCTGCACGCCGCGCGAAGCCGGCATCAGCGTCGACCTCATCCGCCACTTCGCCGGAAAAGTTCCGGTCCTCGGCGTCTGCCTCGGACACCAGGCCATCGGCGAAGCCTTCGGCGGCCACGTGGTGCGCGCCGCCCATCTCATGCACGGCAAAACCAGCCCCGTCATGCACGACAACCGAACCGTCTTCCAGGGACTCCCCATGCCCATGACGGCCACCCGCTATCACTCGCTCATCGTTGAAGAGAAAGACTTGCCCGCCGAACTGGAAGTGAGCGCCTGGACCACCGAAAAAGACGGCACCCGCACCATCATGGGCCTCCGCCACCGGCAATGCGCCGTCGAAGGCGTGCAGTTCCACCCCGAAAGCGTTCTGACCGATGCGGGGAAAAAGCTGGTGGAGAATTTTCTGGCCTTATAAAATAAGACCCTATTTCACAACCGTCAGGTGCGCCAGCACGAAGTCGTAGTCCCGCCTATAGCCGGATATCTCAGTTGCGCTGTCGGCGGACAGGACCACATTCAGCAGCAAACCGTCAATCGAGATCTTCGTAACCAGATCAACGTAAGGATTCTGTTTTCGCTGGCACGAAAACAACTGAGTCCTGCTCTCACAGCCCCGTTCAAGCAACGCCGGTTTTGCCAAGTCCTTCACCTCTGTCGCACCACAGTTCTTCTGAAAAGCCTGCTTGTCCCTTTGAACCGCACCGTCGAGAGGACCCTCCAGTTTCTCGACATTCACATACATCAGGGTTCTGGCGCTTTTGTAATCCTCGCCTCGTTTCAGGAAATAAAAGACCCCTTTCCGATTCGCGTCGAAAATCCACCCATCAGGCAATTCAACGGCGACTATCCCTCCCGCAGTGGTGAGGTATTGCGGATTCGCCAAATGAACCTTCGCTTTTCCGCATTCCGGAATGGAGTCAGCGCTCGTACCTTGCGCCCAAGTTATCGGAGTGAACAGGGACAGAATCAATAATGCTCGGAGCATAACGAAGAGCCCTCCGCGAAAGCACTGCCTTCACGATTCACGCGGTCCGCGCCTTCTCCACCGCACGCAGCACCGCCTGCGCCTTATTCATCGATTCCTGAAACTCGCTGGCCGGATCAGAATCCGCCACAATCCCCGCCCCCGCCTGCAGATAAGCCTTCTTGCCCTGCATCAGCAGCGTGCGAATCCCGATGCACGAATCCAAATTTCCCGCGAAGTCGGCATACAAAACTGACCCACCATAAATTCCGCGCCGCGTCGGTTCCAGTTCCTCGATGATCTGCATCGCCCTTACCTTGGGCGCACCGCTCAAAGTTCCTGCCGGAAAGCACGCGGCGAAAGCATCGAGCGCGTCCAGATCCCCGCGCAGCGTGCCTTCCAGCGCCGACACCAGATGCATCACATGCGAATATCTTTCCACGTACATCAGATCCTTCACCTTGACCGACCCGTACTCGCTCACCCGCCCCAGATCGTTGCGGCCGAGGTCAACCAACATCACGTGCTCGGCGCGTTCTTTCTCGTCGGTACGCATCGCCTGTTCCAGTCGCAGGTCTTCCGCCTCATCCCGCCCGCGCGGATGCGTTCCCGCAATCGGCCGATACTCCAACTTCCGCCCTGTAACCCGCACCAACATTTCCGGAGACGACCCGAGAATGTGCGTATCGCCCGACCGCAAAAAATAAAGATACGGTGACGGATTCACCTGCCGCAGCGACCGATACAAATCAAACGGCGCAACCTCCGGAGTAAAGTCGAGCCGCTGCGACAGCACCACCTGAAAAATGTCGCCCGCCGCAATATATTCCTTGCAGTGCTTTACGCTGCGCAAAAATTCGGACCGCTGCGTGCCCGCATGCACCTTCAACTTGCCGGTCTTCGCCTTCGCCGCCTTGCGCCAGACCGCAGCGCTCAGCCCGCCGCCAAGCTTCCGCTCCAGCGCGGCAATGTCGCGCAGCGCCCGATCATAGGCCCGGCGCGGGCTCTCCCGCTTCACGTCGGCCGCAGCCATAATATGAATCTGGTGCCGCAAGTGATCGAATGCCAGCAGCCGATCAAAAAACATCAACTCAGCATCGGGCAGCTTTAAATCATTCTCGGCATGATCGCCAATTCTTTCCAGCTGCCGAACCACGTCATAAGCAAAATATCCAACCGCACCCGCGGTAAACGGAGGCAGCCCAGGAACACTAGCCGGCCGATGCTCGCGCAGCAACCGCTTCACCACCTGGAAAATATTCTCGCCCGCCGGAGGGTGCCCCATTTCTCGCGCGCCCTTTGCGCGAGAAGTGGGGATGTTCCGTCCTCGCTTAATCTCGACTTTCCCCTCGTGACCCGTCACCCGCATGTAAGGCCGCGCCCCCAGAAACGTATAGCGCCCAATCTGTTCCCCGCGCTCGACCGACTCCAGCAGAAACGCGTGCGGCTCCTGATCGGCGATAGCCAGAAACGCAGAAACCGGTGTGAGCAAATCGGCGCTCACCGACTTCACCACCGGCACGAGCGTGGCCTCTCGCGCCAGCCGCGAAAACGTTTTAAAG
>Ga0210391_10003872_pt1 | contig 12616 bp, 11 predicted proteins | sample IncBWC12OmetaG_FD_160573 | JGI IMG/M metagenome (GOLD analysis project Ga0210391, IMG submission 160573) | Forest soil microbial communities from Barre Woods Harvard Forest LTER site, Petersham, Massachusetts, United States - Inc-BW-C-12-O ... | reverse complement strand
AGCTCAATACTCAGGTCATAAAGCTTCTGACCATCAACCAGAGCGACCCGCAGCTCTTCCTGTTGAGTGGCGTTGACTAGCATTCTCTTCATGTTCGGCCTTAACCCAGCAAAGTGGGGCCGACAAGCAAACGACGGGAGGCCGCATGAGGGCATGCGGCACGACATAAAAGGATAGGGGTGATCGAGTCTCGCTCTTCATGAGGACCCGCCCACGAAAGGGTGGTTGCCTAAAACCTTTTGTAGCTCTACCGACGGCGCGCCCGGAGTCATTGTTTTGAGACTTCAATCGGGTGCAGCAATCTTGTCGGCCCAACGCGATGGCCTCGATTTCGAGGACCAACTAAAGACCTCCGGCGGGTGGAGGTGAAACGCATGACTTTCGGTACATGTGCGCCACTCCCCCCGAAGAGGCCGGTAACATGCGCCCAGCAATGCCGCGCGCCTGTGGCTGTCCTTCATTATTGGACAGCTTCGGGAGTATAACGCCGAGACCATTGTAAAAACAATATCTTACGATTGAGGTGGAAGTTGTCTGAGCAGCCAGAAGGGCAGGTCCGGGAAGGGGTGCGTCACATCACCGTCACCGAGGACCAGGCAGGGGTGCGGCTGGATAACTTCCTGACCCAGCTGCTCGGCGGAGTGCCCCGCAGCCGGGTTTTCCGCATTGTGCGTCGCGGCGAAGTGCGGGTGAATGGCAAGCGCGCGGGGCCCGAAATCCGCCTGCAGGCGGGCGATTCGGTGCGGGTACCGCCCGTGAACCTGCCGGCGCCGGATGCCCCGCCCCCGGTGGCGCGGGTGCCGCGCAGCCTGATCGAAACCGTGCGCCAGGCCATCATCCGCGAAACCGACCGGCTCATTGTCGTGAACAAGCCCGCCGGCATTGCCGTGCACGGCGGCAGCGGTGTCAGCTTTGGCATCATCGAGGCCTTGCGTGCCGCCCGGCCCGAGGAAACGCTGGAACTGGTGCACAGACTGGACCGTGACACCAGTGGCTGCCTGCTGGTGGCGCGCAAGCCCGCCGCGCTGCGCGTGTTGCACGCGATGATGCGCGATGGCCAGGTTGAAAAGGGCTACCTGGCACTGCTGAAAGGGCCGTGGGACCTGGGCAAGAAACGCATTGACCTGCCGTTGAACACCGAAGGGCGGGTGGGCGGGGAGCGCACGGTACGGGTTCAGGCCGGCGGCAAGAGCGCGGTCAGCACCTTCAGCCCGGTGCAGTTCTTCCGCAATGTGGCCTCAATGGTGGAGGTGGACCTGGACACCGGGCGCACGCATCAGATCCGGGTGCATGCGGCACATGTGGGGCATCCGGTGGCCGGGGACGACAAGTACGGGGACCAGGACTTCAACGCGCGCCTGCGCGAGCAGGGTCTCACGCGCATGTTTCTGCACGCGCATCGCATCTCCTTTGACTGGCCCAATGGCGGGGATTTCAGTGCCAGCGCGCCGTTGCCGGCGGATCTGGCGGCGGTCCTGGATGCATTGGGTGAGTCCACCAGCGCCAGGAACTCGCGACGCCGGCGCTGAACCGGCGCCCTTCAGAAAAGCGCATAGCCGGCCTGGCGCAAGGCGCCGGCCAGCCAGATCAGCGGCAGACCGATCAGGGCGGTGGGATCCTCGGACTCGATGCGCGAGAACAGGGCGATTCCCAGACCTTCGGATTTGAAGCTGCCGGCGCACTGCAGCGGCTGCTCGCGGGCCACGTAATTCTCGATCTCGGCCGAGGTCAGGTCGCGGACCGCCACCGTGACGGTCTCCAGGTGATTCACGCTGAAGCCGGTGTTGTGCCAGCGCACCGCGCAGGCGGTGTGAAAGCGCGCCTGGGATCCGGAGAGGTGTTTGAGCTGTTGCTGGGCCCGCTCCACGGTTCCCGGCTTGTCGAGAATCACCCCGCCGGCGGCCGCGACCTGGTCACTGCCGATGACCACGGCGCCGGGATGACGCAGCGCCACGGCCTCGGCCTTGGCGGCCGCCAGGCGCAAGGCCCGTTCCGTGGGCGGTTCGCCCTGCAGGTGGGCTTCGTCAACCTCAGGCGCCACTACGGTAAAGGCCAAGCCCAAGCGCTCGAGAAGCTCGCGCCGGAAGACCGAGGTGGAGGCCAGGATCAGGGGAGGTTGGGGTCTCAAGTTGCACCGCTGCCCGAAGTGAAACGGATTGCTGAAACAAGGGTTTGCGAACCGACAAGTGGTTTTGACTTGGGGTGGCTCGCTACCTATGATACGCGCCCCATGTCAGAGGGCTGGTCGAAGTTGCTCGATATCGGCCCCTTGGCCGACTCCCGCGCGCAGATCGATTTTTCGATCCCGCTCAAGGAGTTCCCGAGGGTGCTGCCCATGCTGGCGGCGCCGGATGGGCAGGCACGCGGCCGGGTGGATTTCAGTCGCGAAGGCCGCATTGCCGTGGCCGAGGTCACCGTGGCCGCCGAGGTGACGGTGCTGTGCCAGCGTTGCCTGAGGCCGCTGACCTGGCCGGTGAACAGCACCGGACGGGTGGCACTGGTGGCGACGGCCGCCGAAGCTGAGCAGGTGCCGGAGACGCTGGAGACCGTGCTCGCCCCTGAGCACCGGATCAGCACCCGGGATCTGGTGGAGGACGAGCTGTTGCTGGCGCTGCCACTGGTGCCGCGGCACAGGGATGACGGATGTGCCGGCGAGCGCGCCGGCAGACCGACCGGGCAGGAATCCCAAACGGAGCCTGCCGGTGAGACGCACCGCCCGTTTGCGCAGCTCGGTGAGCTGTTCAAGCGCCAGTAGAAGTTTTTTTCAGTTTTCGTATTCGGAGAGTTCGCAATGGCCGTTCAGAAAAGCCGCAAGACACCGTCCAAGCGCGGTATGCACCGTTCGCACGACGGGTTGGCAAAGCCCGCCTTGTCCATCGACCCGCAGTCGGGTGAGACGCACCTGCGTCACTGCATCACTCCGGATGGTTTCTATCGCGGCAAGCGCGTGATCGAGAAGCCCGCCGACGCTGAAGGTCAGGAATAGTCCCCTGCAGCGCCGATAGGGGCGTTGATGTATTCGCAAATCGCCGGCACGGGTAGTTACCTGCCCGAAAAGGTCCTGACCAATCAGGACCTCGAGCGGATGATGGATACCAGCGATGCCTGGATACGTGAACGTACCGGCATCCTGAAGCGGCACATCGCCGCAGACTCCCAAAGCACCGTCGATCTGGCCGAGCCGGCAGCGCGAGCCGCCATCGCGGCCGCCGGCCTTGAGCCTGCGGACATCGATCTGATCGTGTTCGCGACGTCCACGCCGGATCTGGTGTTTCCGAACTGCGGCGTGCTGCTGCAGAAGCGTCTGGGCTGCCCCGGTGGCGCGGCCTTCAGTCTCGAGGCGGCCTGCAGCGGCTTTGTCTACGCGCTCTCAGTGGCCGACAAATTCATCAAGAGCGGCGAGGCGCGGCACGCGCTGGTGGTGGGTGCTGAAACTTTTTCGCGCATCACCGATTGGAAGGATCGAGGTACCGCCGTACTGTTCGCCGATGGTGCCGGTGCGGTGGTGCTCAATGCCGCCGCTGAGCCGGGAATTCTTTCCACTCATCTGCATGCCGATGGGACCTACCAGGATCTGCTGTACTGTCCCGGCGGCGCCGGCGGTGCCATCCGCATGGCGGGCAGTGAGGTCTTCAAGATCGCGGTCATCAATCTGGGCAAGGCGGTCGATGAGGCGCTCGCCGCCAACGGCCTGGATCGCTCCGCGGTGGATTGGCTGGTCCCGCATCAGGCCAATGTGCGCATCATCCAGGCGACGGCGCGCCGGCTGGATCTGCCCATGGAGAAGGTGATCGTCACCGTGCAGGATCACGGCAACACCTCGGCGGCATCGATTCCTCTGGCACTTGATGTCGGGGTGCGCGATGGCCGCATACGGCGCGGCGAGCTGCTGCTGCTGGAGGCCTTCGGTGGCGGATTCACCTGGGGTTCGGCACTGATCCGCTACTGAAAAAGAAACGCCGCGCTCAGGCGCGGCGTTGCTCAAAGCAAAATCCGTCCGCGAACGGACAGACCGGATGCTTACTTGGAGATTGAACGCTTGAACATGCGATCGATCTTCTCGTTGGTCGCGTCGACTGCGGCCTGTGCAGCCTGCGCAGCGGCCAGCGCCTGGTTCGCCGTGCTCTGGGCACCGGCGGCGGCAGTGTTGGCAGCCTGAGCCTGCGAGGACGCCTGGGCGGCGGCAGAGTTGGCACCCTGCACTTCAGACTGCAGCTTTGAAACCTGAGACTTCAGGTCATCAACCTGCGCCTGCAGCGGCTTCAGGTCCGTGCAGCCAGCCAGGGCAATAACGACGGCAACAGCGGCCGCCTTAACAATCATCGTGCTCTTCATATTGAAAATCCCCTTCTGGGTGGTAAACGGGAGCCCTAAATACGTATAGGACGATGCGAACACCAGCGGGGTTCCGCGACAGTCTTCGCAAGCGGCGGCAATGGCATCAAATTTGGCCAAGGAATGCAACTACTTAAAGACTAATTAAAGCGTAGGACGTTGCCCTGTGTCGGTGCGCGCCGACAATTTGAAGCGGGCAATGTCCTGCTGCATCGGCCGATGCGTAACACTTTATTAAGCTTATGCAATTATATGCTCCCCGAGCGATGGTCTTTGATGATCTCGCGCGCCGCATTGTGACCCGGTACGGCGGTGACACCACCGCCCGGATGAGTGCCGGAACCACACATATAGAGTCTACGCAGCGGCGTCCGGTAGTTGCCAAACCCGAGCAATGGCCGGGCGGCCCAGATCTGATCCAGCCCCAGGGCGCCATGAAAGATATCCCCGCCCAGCAATCCAAAGCGTTGCTCCAGGTCCAAAGGTGACAGTGTCAGCCTGGCAACGATGCTGTGGCGAAAATTGGACGCGTGTGCGGTTACGGTGTCGATGACCCGGTCCGCCGCCGCATCGCGTTCCTGCTCCCAGCTGCGCCCGTCGGGCAGCTGATAGCGGAAGTGCTGACAGAACAGGCTCGCCACATGGGCGCCGGGCGGGGCCAGGGAGTCATCAATGGTGCTGGGGATGAGCATTTCCACGATCGGGGCCTGCGAGATGCCCTGTGAACGGGCGCTCAGATAGGCCTGGTCCATGTACTCCAGCGAGGGCGCGATGATGATGCCGGCGCCCAGGTGTGCGCCTTGGCCGGGCATGCCGGTGAACCGGGGCAGTTCCGAGAGCGCGAGGTTCATGCGGAAAGTTGCTGATTCGCAGCGATATCTTTGGATCCGCGAGCGGAATTCCTCCGGCAGCAGTGCGGCGTCGATCAAGCGGGTGAACAGCAGCCGGGGGTTGATGTTTGCGGCGATGCGGTCGGCGCGTATTTCGCGGCCATCGCTCAGCAGCAAACCGGTGGCGCAAGCAGGGCCGTCAGCGCTTGAATGGTGGGCGCGAACCTGGGCCACGGCACTGTCCAGATGGATATCCACGCCCAGGCGGGTGGCTTCCTTGACCATGGCCTGAGTAATGGAGCCCATGCCACCGATGGCATGACCCCAGACACCGCTCTTGCCGTTGGTCTCGCCAAAGGCGTGGTGCAGCAGGACGTAGCCGCTACCCGGCGCGTAGGGACTTTGAAAGGCGCCGACCACGGCATCGAATCCCAGCAGGGCCTTGATGGCATCGCTTTCAAACCAACCGTCCAGGAGTTCTCCGGCGCTGCGCGTGAAGAGCTCGTGCACTTCGTGTTGCGCCGTGGCGGGAAGCTTTCTGAAAGTGTTGCCCAGGTTCAGCAGGCCCAGCAGATCGCGGGCGCGACGCAGGTTGGCCGGGGGTGTGCGCAGCAGCAGGTCGCGCAGAAAAGCCACCACCCGCTCCACCATCCGGTAGTAGTCCGCCAGGCGGTCGGCATCCTTGGGCGAGAAGGCCGCGAGCGCTGCGCGCGTGTCGCTGCTGCCCGGGCCGACGCAGAAATTGCGCGGGCTCGTGCCCCCCAGGGGCAGGAAATTCTGCATCGGCCGTTCGATGATCCGCAGCCCATGCTCCGGCAGCCGCAGGTCGCGAATGACCTGCTGGTGCAGCAGGCTCACCGTATAGCTGGCGGTGGAGTTACGGAAGCCGGGATGGAATTCCTCGGTCACCGCGGCGCCACCGGCGATGCCACGGCTCTCAAAGATGCCCACCTTGAGCCCGCTGCGCGCCAGGTAGCAGGCGCAGCTCAAACCATTGTGGCCAGCGCCGATGATGGCCACGTCATAATTCACAATCGATAGGCCTTCTTCGCCAGGTTATAGGCCAGGTCCACCGCGACCTCCGCTGCCTCCCAATCCTCCAGGCGATGCTCGGTGACCCAGCGCGCGAGCATGCCGCAGTCGATGCGACGCGCGACATCGTGACGTGCGGGGATGGACAGGAAGGCGCGCGTATCGTCGTTGAAGCCGACGGTGTTGTAGAAGCCGGCCGTTTCGGTGACCTGCTCGCGATAGCGGCGCATGCCTTCCGGGCTGTCGTGAAACCACCACGCGGGACCTAGCTTCATGGCCGGATAGTGTCCCGCGAGCGGTGCCAGCTCACGCGCATAGGTGGACTCATCCAGCGTGAACACAATCAATGTCAGTCGCGGATCGTTGCCGTAGCGATTCAACAAGGGGCGCAAGGCGCGCACATAATCCGTGGTGCAGGGAATGTCGGCGCCACGGTCCCGACCGTAGCGGCGGTACAAGGCGGCGTTGTGATTGCGGAACGAGCCCGGATGCAGCTGCATCACCAGCCCATCCTCGATGGCCATGCCGGCCATCACCGTGAGCATGTGTGCGCGGAACAGTTCGGCGTCCGCCGCTGAGCAATGCGCCGCGGTCACGCGCTGGTAGAGGCTGTCGGCCTCAGTGTCGGACAGATCCGCCGTTTGTGCCGTAGGGTGGCCGTGATCGGTGGAGGTTGCGCCCAGGGAGGCAAAAAAGGCGCGACGGTTGCGCAGCGCGGCGAGGTAGCCGCGGTAACTGCCGGTGTCCTCTTGCGTCAGCTCGCCAAGCCGGCGCAGCTGCGCATGAAAGTCTTCAAACTCCGGGTCGACGACCGGGTCGGGCCGAAACGCGGTGATGACCCGGCCCTTCCAGCCGCTGGCCCGGATGGCCTGGTGCTGCAGCAGCGGATCGGTGGGCGATTCGGTGGTGGCCAGCACCTCGATGTTGAAGCGCTCGAACAATGCCCGGGGGCGAAACGCGGCGGTGGCGAGCTTTTCGTTGATGGTGTCGAAATACCGGTCCGCGGTGCCGGACTCCAGGCGCACGGCAAGCCCGAACACTTCACTGAACACCCAGTCCAGCCACATCCTGGACGGCGTCGCCCGGAACAGCTGATAGTGATCGGCAAACATCTGCCAGGCCGCGCGCGGGCTGCTCGCGCCATCCGCACCCACGCCCAGCTGCGCCAGCGATATGCCCTGGCTGTACAGCATGCGCAGCAGGTAGTGATCCGGCTGCAGCAGCAGTTGCGTGGCGCCGGCGAAGGGTGCGTTGTCGGCAAACCAGCCCGGGTCGGTGTGGCCATGCGGACTGATGATGGGCAGGCGCGACACATGCTGATAGAACTGTCGGGCCAGGGCCCGCACCGCAGGTTCGACAGGTAACAGCCGGTCAGGATGCAGATGCAGCGGTCTGGGCATGACGTCACCAGTTGTACATGGTGCCATCCTCAAGCCGGTTCACCGGCAGGTAGGCACGCTGGTAGGGCTGAGTGGCGGCGAGCGCTTCGTCGATGTCCACGCCCAGGCCGGGCGCCTCACCCGGATGCATGTAGCCCGCCTCCAGGCGGTACTGGTGGGGAAAGGCGCGCAGCGTCTCGGGGGTGTGGCCCATATGTTCCTGCAGCCCGAAATTCGGCACCGCCAGATCAAAGTGCAGGGCCGCCGCCATGCACACCGGCGACAGATCGGTCGCGCCGTGAAACCCGGTGCGCACATTGTGCAGGTCGGCGAAGCTTGCGATCCGGCGCAGATGCGTGATGCCGCCGGCATGAACGATGGTGGCGCGGATGTAGTCGATCAGCTGCTCCTCGATGAGCTGCTTGCAGTCCCAGATTGAATTGAAGACTTCCCCGACCGCCAACGGCGTGGTGCTGTGCTGGCGGATGAGCCGGAAGTTCGCCTGGTTCTCCGCCGGCACCGCATCTTCGATCCAGAAGGGCCGGTAGGGCTCGAGGTCCTTGCACAGCCGTGCCGCTTCAATCGGGGTGAGCCGGTGATGAACATCGTGCAGCAGATGCACAGTGGGGCCCAAGGCTTCGCGCGCGGCGGCGAACAGCGGTGCCACCGAGGGCAGGTATTTCACCGTGGACCAGTGGGCCTCCTGGGGAAGCGCCGCGTTCGCCGGTTCGTAGGGACCCGGCTCGCGGGTGACCCCATAGGTCTTCGCCAGTCCCGGCACGCCGGACTGCAGACGAATCGCGCGGTAGCCCGCGGCGCGATACTTCAGCGCCTGCTCGATGGTGTCCTCGATGGTTTCACCGTTGGCATGACAGTAGACCATGACGCCGTCGCGACTGGCGCCACCCAGCAATTGATACAGGGGCAGCCCCGCAAGCTTGCCCTTGATGTCCCACAGCGCCATGTCGACGGCGGCGATCGCCGACATCGTCACCGGCCCGCGCCGCCAGTAGGCGCCGCGGTACAGGTACTGCCAGGTGTCCTCGATCCGATGCGCATCGCGGCCGATCAGGCAGGGTACGACGTGGTCCTCCAGGTAGCTGCGAACGGCGAGCTCGCGTCCGTTCAACGTGGCATCGCCCAGGCCATAGAGGCCATCGTCCGTGATGATTTTCAGCGTGACGAAATTACGGCCCGGACAACTGACGATGACGCGCGCTTCTTTGATTATCGGCATGGCCGATCCCCTCTATAATGGTCCCACCCTACCTGGAGCATTGTGCATGATTTTTCCACGGCTCCGCGCCGTCCGGCGGGCATTGGCGGCGGCCATGGTCGCTGTCGTGGTGTGGCATGCGCCGGGAGCCGCCGCCGAGGACGGCTACCGGCTGTGGCTGCGATACACCCTGGTGGAGCAGCCCGCGCATGACCGCTATGCCGCGCGCGCCACGCAGCTTGTCGCCTTCGGACATTCCGCGATCCTGGCCGCCGCCGTGGCGGAGCTGGACCGGGGCCTGACGGGCATGCTGGGCAATGCCCCGGCGCAATCCCCGACCGTTGCCGATGGCGCCATTGTGCTGGCGACCCCGGAGAGCTCGGCCGAGCTCGCCGCGCGTGCCGCTGCGCTGCGCCTGGCGGCCGCCGGGCCGGAAGGCTTCGTGCTCCAGTCGACGCAGTGGCAGGGACATCCGGTGACGCTGATTGCCGCCAACACCGATGTGGGCCTGCTTTACGGCAGCTTTCGTCTGCTGGGTCTGATGCAGCGGCGCGAGTCGCTGGCGGCCCTTGACGTCCATGACGCGCCTCGCTTGAAGCTGCGCGTGCTCGATCACTGGGACAACCCGGATCGCAGCATCGAGCGCGGCTACGCGGGCCAGTCGATCTGGGACTTCTGGCGCCTGCCGGGCTACCTCGATCCGCGCTACACCGACTACGCCCGCGCCGATGCTTCGCTGGGCATCAATGGTGCCGTGCTCAACAACGTGAACGCCAGTTCGGTGTATCTGACCGCGCCGTGGATCGCGAAAGTCGCGGCCCTGGCGGCGGTGCTGCGCCCTTACGGGGTCCATGTCTACCTGTCGGTGTTGTTCAACAGCCCCCTGGACCTGGGGCAGACCAAGACCGGCGATCCACGCGATCCGGCGGTGATCGCCTGGTGGCACGCCAAGGTGGATGAAATCTACACCGCCATCCCGGACTTCGGCGGCTTCCTGGTCAAGGCTGACAGCGAAGGGGAACCCGGCCCGCGTGACTACCATCTCACTCAGGCGCAGGGCGCCAACATGATTGCCGCGGCGCTCGCCCCGCATGGCGGCGTGCTCATGTGGCGCGCCTTCATCTATGCCTCGGAGAATAATCAGGACCGGGTCCGCCAGGCCTACGCCGAGTTCAAGCCACTGGACGGCCAGTTCGCCCCCAATATCCTGGTACAGATCAAGAACGGACCCTTGGATTTCCAGCCGCGCGAACCGGCCCATCCGCTGTTCGGCGCGCTGCCGCACACGAACGAAATGCTCGAAGTGCAGCTGACCAAGGAGTATCTGGGCTTCTCCACGCACCTGGTGTATCTGGGGGCGCTGTACTCCCAGGTGCTACAGTGGGACACCTTCGCCCACGGCGCGGGTTCCACTGTCGCGCATGTCATCGACGGGTCGCTGGAGGGACATACGCTCACCGGCATGGCCGGGGTGTCGAATGTGGGCGTGGACCGCGACTGGACCGGCTCGATCTTCAATCAGGCCGATTGGTACGCCTTCGGTCGCCTGGCCTGGGATCCGCAAGCGGATCCGAAGCAGCTTGCCGGCGACTGGGTGCGCATGACCTTCTCCGCCGATCCGGCCGTGGTCACACCGCTGGTGGACTTGATGCTCGGCTCGCGCGAGGCGGTGGTGGACTATATGACGCCACTGGGTCTGGCGCACATCATGGCGACCGGACACCACTATGGGCCTGGTCCCTGGATCGACAATCTCAAGCGACCCGAGTGGAACCCGGTCTACTACCACCACGCCGGCGCCGAGGGTATCGGCTTTGATCGCACGGCCACGGGCAGCGATGCACTGGCCGATTACGCACCCGAGGTGGCGCGGCGCCTCGCCGATCCGAACCGCGACGATGCCAGGTACCTGCTGTGGTTTCATCACGTGCCCTGGGGCTTGAAACTGGCCTCGGGCCGCAGCGTGTGGGATGAGCTGACCTACCGCTACTCCCGCGGCGTCGCCACCGTGCACGCCATGGCCCGCACCTGGGATTCGCTCAAGGATAGGATCGATCCGCAGCGCTTCCAGGAAACGGCCGCGTTCCTGCAGATACAACAGGATGAAGCCCAGTGGTGGCGCGATGCCTGCATCGCCTACTTCCAGAGTCAGTCGCATCTGCCTCTGGCCGCCGGGATCGCAGCGCCGCAGCATCCTCTGGCCTGGTACGAGGCGCTGGTGTTTCGTTATGCACCGGGACGCTCGCAGCCTGATCCGGACCACGGTATAGCGCATTGAACGGTGCGCCACCGACCCGTCTGAGCCGCGCCACGCTGCAGCAGCTGCCGCAGCAGGTGCGGCGCCCGGATTATCCGCCCGGGCAGCGCTGCGGCATCGTGCACCTGGGGCTGGGCGCCTTTCATCGCGCCCATCAGGCGGTCTACACCGATGATGCCATGGCGGCGGGGGCCCGGGATTGGGGCATCACCGGAGTGTCGCTGCGCGCCGCCCGGGTGCGCGAGCAGCTCGAACCCCAGAATGGCCTGTACACCGTCACGCAGTCGGGCAACACCGGTGATGAGATCCGTCTCATCGGCGCCATCCACCAGGCGCTGGTGCTGCCGCAGGACCCGCAGGCCGTCATCGAGGCGCTGGCCGCCGCCGACACCCGCATCGTCACCCTGACCATCACTGAAAAGGGCTATCACCGCCGCACCGATCAGTCACTGGATGCCAGCGCCGCGCCAGTGGCGGCGGATCTTGCCGGCGGCACCCACACCCTGTATGGGCTGCTGCGCCAGGCGCTGGCGTTGCGGCGCCAGCAGGCCCTGGCGGGCGTGACCCTGCTTTGCTGCGACAATCTTGCCGACAACGGGCCGCAGCTGGAACGGCTGCTGCAGGAGTTTCTGCAACGCATCGATCCGGGCCTGGCGGCGTGGGTACTGCATGAGTGCCGCTGTCCTGCGAGCATGGTCGATCGGATCGTGCCGGCGACGACGCCAACGGATCTGCAATGGCTGCAGCAGCAGCTGGGGATGCAGGATGCGGCCGCGGTGATGACCGAGCCGTTCCGCCAATGGGTCATCGAGGATCGCTTCGCCGGCGCGCGTCCGCCCTGGGAAGCAGGGGGCGCCCAGTTCGTCAGCAAGGTAGCGCCCTACGAGACAGCCAAGCTGCGCATGCTCAACGGCGCGCATTCGGCACTGGCCTACATCGGCTTGGCGCTGGGCCACGAGCGGGTGGATGAGGCCATCGCCGATGCCTCGCTGGCGCCGCTGATCAATGTGCTGATGCGTGAGGAGGCCGCGCGCAGCTTCGTGGCGGCGCCCGGACAGGACCTCGAGGCGTATGCGGATCTGCTGCTGGCGCGCTTCGCCAATCGCGCCCGGCCGCACCGGCTGCGGCAGATCGCCATGGATGGATCACAGAAGATTCCGCAGCGCTGGCTGGAGACTTTGCGCAGCGCGCAGTCCCAGGGGCGACGCTGCGCGGCCATCATGCAGGCGCTGGGCGCCTGGATCGCCTTCGTGCGCGGGGACTACGGCACCGTGGAGGATCCGGCGGCGCCGGAGCTGGCCGCATTGTGGCACGAGCATGGCGTGAACGGGATCGCCGGGGCGCTGTTTGGCCGCGGCGGCCGTTTCCCGCAATGGAACGCATCCCCCGCGGACCTGGCGTACCTCACCGCCGCCTGCCGCGGGTATCTCGCGGCCTAACCTCGCATGTGCTCCAGTTCCACGCCCTTGGTCTCATGCACCATGGCGCGTACGAAGAAGAATGACACCAGGGCCGAGGCGGCATAGAAGCCGTAGGTCACCACCAGGCCCAGCGAGGCGGCCATCAC
>Ga0210391_10003869_pt1 | contig 12620 bp, 4 predicted proteins | sample IncBWC12OmetaG_FD_160573 | JGI IMG/M metagenome (GOLD analysis project Ga0210391, IMG submission 160573) | Forest soil microbial communities from Barre Woods Harvard Forest LTER site, Petersham, Massachusetts, United States - Inc-BW-C-12-O ... | reverse complement strand
GACCAGCGCTCCGCGTAGCCCAAGCTGGGGCCCGTACGACCAGCCAGGCGGGTTGACATGTCCTTTTGGAACGTTTACCGCGACGAACGGAACGACTTCTGTTCCAAAAAGAGCAACCTGTCCCACTCACGCGTACCGGAACGCGAAGATCGACCCCGCAATGTCGAGCCGGCACGACATCACGTGTAGAAGATCATGTCCAGAGGAGAGGGCATCCCTACCAAAGCTCATCTGGGCGCGGCAGAGCTGCTCCAAGAATTCGGCATCGCCTTGGCGCCCCTCGGGGTCAGGGTCCGCGCGGGCGCTCGCCGAAGGAGAGGCGGCGGACCGGCCACGCGATCGATGCACGCTCGCGCACGCCCAAGCCGCCAATCATCCCGCCCGCCGTAGATCGGCCAGGCGTCCTGATCCCCAGCCCCGCTGGCACCCCGCCTGACATCGCAGGTCGGCCTGAGCGATGTCAAAGCCACTCGATCCCGAGCATCCCGGCAGGTTCTCCTCCTCGCTGGTGGCTGGCCTGGCGATGCTCACCTGCTTCACCGCCGAGCACCCGGTGCTCGGGATCGCTGACATGGCCGAGGTGCTAGACCTCGGCCGCTCGACGACGCACCGCTACGCCACGACACTGGTGACGCTCGGCTATCTCGAGCAGAACTCCTCGCGCAAGTACCGGCTCTCCTCACGAGTCTCAGACGTCGGTCTCTCGATGCTGGACTCGATGGCGATCCGCAGCGTGGCCCGTGAGCATCTGAGGGAGCTGAGGGCGCGAACCGGACGCACCGCCAGCTTGGGGGTGCTGTGGGGCACCGAGGTTGTCTACATCGATCGCTGGCAAGGGTCCCGCCAAGGGCAGTACGCGATCGATGACGGCATCGGGCTGGGCACTCGCCTGCCCGTCTACTGCACCGCCGCGGGTAAGGCGCTCCTGACACGCATGCCCGCGGCGGAGCAGCAAGATCTGATCACGAGATTGCGCCTCACCCGGTGCACCCCCACGACGATCACTACCAAGGCCGCGTTGCGCACGGAGCTTGAGCGCATCGCTGCGGATGGTGGTGTGGCGGTCGAAGACGAAGAGCTGTCTGCCGGCAGGCGTGCCATCGCCGCCGTGGTGGTGGAGGCGGAAGGACGGCCGGTCGCAGCGGTCGAGCTTGCGGTTCCGGCGGAGGCGTACACCCGTAGGAGTTGTTGGCGGAACTTGGTCCCAAAGTGATCGCCACCGCTCGGGACATCGGCTTGGACGAAGCAGGCGTGACATGACGTGTGATGCGCGACATGACGTTTTGGTTGCGTCTGGCTATTCGGGGCGCTGCCAAATACCCAAAGGAGTTCGGTAATGAGAAACACCCATTGCAACCCAGGATCAACCACGGCTAGGCTTCGCCCAATAGTCGTAGCGCGGTGTTTCTCAACCGTACGGCGCGCGTCGCGCCGGGGAAGCGGACAACCAACCAAGGGGGCGGGAATGAGCGGTGTGCTGGGTTTGGGCTGGAAGTGTCTGGCATGCGCTCTGGTGGGTCTTGCGTTAGGCGCTGGGTCGGCGTCTGCGGAGGAATCGACCGGGTTGGGTGGTACCGGCTCCTCGCCGCTAGAAAGTCCGCTGGTGGTTCCCGAAGCGCAGGCGCTGCTGGGGGGCGAATCGGTGAGCGACGTCGAAGAAGCAAGGCGGATGAGCCCGGAAGCGGTCGCGGCTCGGACGGCCAGTGCCACGGCGTACGAGGGCTTGAGCGCCGAACAGGCCGCAAAGCAGGCCGAAGAATCGTTCCCTGGGTTGATCGACCACGCCGCGGGCGGTCCGCCGCAGCTGCCGGCGGGGCAGACGATCACCGGTTATCTGAGCGATGATGCCGCGCAGGTCGATCTCGGGGGTGGGAGACACGCGATGATCGAATCGACGGCGCCGATCGCTGTCGAGAGCGCCTCTTCGGGGCAGCGGGTGCCGGTTAATCTGGACCCGGTCGAAGCCGGGGGCGGATTCCAGCCGGCGGCGCCGGTTGTGGGCGTGCAGATCCCGAAGCGGCTGGCCGAAGGGGTGCGTCTGAGGGACACGGGCGTGTCGCTCACGCCGGTCGAAGGCTCCTCGGGTTCGCCGCTGGAAGGGTCAGGCGAAATCGTTGGCGCAACTGTCTTGTACGCTGACACGCAGACTGATATGGCCTCGGTGATAAAGCCTACGACGGCTGGGTTCGCAGCCGACACACTCCTGCTTTCGGAGGCTAGTCCGCAGCAGATCTACTTCCGAGTAGGGATGCCCGAAGGCGCGAGTCTCGTGCAGGCGAAGGACGGGTCGGGGGATGTGGACGTGGTCAAGGAAGGCGCGATGATCGCGACTGTCCTGCCCCCAGACGCTCAGGACGCCGCCGGCACGGCGGTCCCGGTGTCGATGTCCGTCTTGGGGGACACGCTCGTGTTGAGCGTCGCCGATCACGCGGCGGAATACCAGTACCCGGTCGAGGTCGACCCGGAAGTCACAGGCAAAGATGTGCAGTTGACCAAGGAAGGCAGCAAGCGTTCGAATTGGGAATTCTACACGGGCAAGGGAAATGGGAAAAACGAACCCAGCACAAACTTCGCGTCCTCAGAAGAAGGCGGCATTCTAAAGACCTATGGGGTTCATGAATACAAAGAAGGGGAAGAGGCGTTCTGGGTGTATCAGACCCGTGGGGTCTCTAAAATCTATCAGTTCAAAGGTGAAACGGAAGCGAGCAACAAGGAAGACCACATCGAAAGCATCATGGAACTTCAATACGGAGAAGTGAAAACTGAACACGGCACTACCGAAGGCGAAGGCGAACACAAAGCAAAGAAGGTACTCTCGGCAGAAGCCGAAGGCACGAGCGAATACAAACAGAAAGAATTTCCGGTGTTATGTCCGTCGGGCACTGCATCGTGTCCCGAATCGGCCGGGCATGAAGGAAACGCGGTGCATTTCCAGCAGTCAGCGGTCAACAAACCGACCAGCAAAGATTCGTTCTCTGATGAGCTCGACAAGGGCACGGTCTACATCTCAGAGCCGGAAAAAACACATTCGACTACCAGTTATAACACCAGCTCGACTGAATTTGAAATCGAAGTTGAAAACAGCAAAAAAGAAAAAGAAAAACAAAAACGGCAAAATGCTCTGTACGGGACCAGCAACTGGCTGAGCGAATTCAAGGGTGCGATCCAGTTCATCGCAAAAGACACGGGCATCGGGGTTGCTAAGTCGATCTTGGAATACGAAAACTCCGGTAAATGGGAAGCGGTGTCCGGGTCTGAACACAATTATCTGACTGGAGATCTGTGTAAGGGCGTACAGTGTGAAGCGAAACAGGAAGAATATTGGACGCTGAATCCGCATCTGCCCAACGGCGAAGACAAGATCCGCTACCGGGCCGAAGAGGCGTTTGGGCAGGAAACGCATCAAACCGAGTCGCTTGAATCGGAAGGTGTTGGGACGGTCAAAGTCGATACCTCCAAGCCGCACGGCATCTTTGTGAGCGGGCTGCCTTATGGCAACGAACTAGCGGAAAAAAGCTATGAACTGACGACGTACGTGACGGACGGGGAAGGCTCGACAGTCGCCAGCTCGGGAATCATGGGCATCGAAGGCAAAGAAAAGGGCATCGCGCTGTACGTCGACGGGGTCGAAGCTAAAGAAGTCGGTACACAGACCGGGTGCTCCACTCCGAAAGGTGAATGCACGGCGATCGCCAAATGGAAGATCGAAGGCGCTGAACTTGGCGCCGGCCACCATGCGATCGTGATCGTGGCGAAGGACAGGGCCGGAAATGAAGGGCGGGAAGAAGAAACGATCTCGATTCGCCATTCGACGCCTGTGCCGCTGGGCCCGGGGGACGTCGATTTGGAGTCTGGGGACTTCACGCTGGGCTCGGGCGACGTCTCGTTGGGCGGAGGGCTGTCCGTCTCGCGGGTCTACAGTTCGCGCGACGTGACCGCTGGCGTGGAAGGAGGGTCGCTGTTGGGGCCGCAATGGAGTCTCAGCGTGGGCAGTGAGGAGACGCTTGTCGAAATGCCCGACTACAGCGTGCTTGTGACCAGTGCGACCGGCGGCGAGACGATCTTCGCGGCGATCCTCAACAGCGAACGAAAGCCGACGGGGAAGTTTGAAGCCCCGCCTGGCGACTCGAACTTGACGATGACGCTTGAAGAAAACGAAAAAACCAAAGAAAAGCTCGCTTATTATCTGAAGGACCCCGCGGCGGGTACCTCCACAAAGTTCGAGCTCCCCGCTGGCAGCATCGCTAAAGTCTGGGTGCCGTTCGAACAGACGGGCCCGGTGTCGACCGACACCGTCAGCTACGTCTACGAAACGGCTGAAGTGGGAGGTAAAAAAGTCACGCGGCCCAGCGAAGAGCGTGGGGCGACACCGGCAAAAGTCTCGTGCGCCCCGAAAATGGAACCGGGCTGTCGCGCGCTGAAGTTCACGTACGCCCCTAAAACAAAGAGCGAAATCGGTGAAGGCCCGACCCAATGGGGCGAATACGAAGGCCACCTCAGTAAAGTCTCCTACGAAGGATATAACCCGGCCACCAAAAAAATGACCGAAACGCCAATCCCGATCGCAGAATACGCCTACGACAAACAGGGCCGACTCCGGGCCGAGTGGGACCCGCGTCTCGCCCCCCATGAACTCAAGACGACCTATGGCTATGACGAAGAAGGCCATGTCACGGCGCTCACACCGCCCGGACAGGAGTCGTGGGCGTTTACGTATGGCGCGATCGCGGGCGACGCGGGGACGGGTAGGCTCCTGAAGGTCACACGGGCGCCGGCCTCAGCAGGACTGTGGAAAGGCGAAGCGGTCAAAAACGCCGAATCGCCCAAAGTCAGCGGGACGCCTGTGATCGGGGTGCGCAATGACATGACCGTCTCCAACGGCGTGTGGACCGGCAGCCCTGTTGTGTACGCATACCAGTGGGAGGACTGCAACTCCCTTGGCGCTAAATGTACACCGATTCCGGGGGCCACCAACCCGAGCTACACGCCGACAAGCAGTGATGCAAGGCACACGCTCGTTGCCGAGGTGATCGCAACGAATGGGGACGGATCTAGTGTGGTCGTGAGCTCAAACGCCAGTGTGGAAGCGAGATGGGCAGAAGATAGATACTCGCTCGGCAGCTTGGGCACTAAACCCACGAGTGTTACCGCAGGTCCCGATGGAAACCTGTGGGTCGCGGAGTCAGAAAAGATTAGCAAGGTCACAAAGACCGGTAGTGTGACTGAATATGTGCTCCCATCTTCCTGCGAAGGTCTACCCAGTGATATTACGGCGGGACCGGCAGGTGAAAACGCTCTGTGGCTGATATGTGAGACTTTTGCCGGTGAAGAACGAAAGATCGCAAAGGTCACTACATCGGGAGCCTTTACCGTTTACAAAGTCGGTAAAGGGGGTTTTGGTCTGAATCATATTGTAGCTGGTCCGGATGGTAATCTTTGGTTTACTATGCACGGGGATGCCGAAGAAGCCGGTAAGGGTAAGATCGGCAAGATCACTCCATCGGGTACTATCTCTGAGTACGAACTTGGCAATGACTGCGAACCGCTCGATATCGTCCCGGGACCGGCAAAAGAAAATACGCTGTGGTTTGCAGAGGCTCTAGGGGCGAACGGGGCGATCGGCAGGATCAGCACGTCGGGTACCGAATACAAACACTACGAAGCCTCTTCTCCGGACAACATCGCAGTCGGTCCAAATGGCGACTCGATGTGGTACACCACAGCCAGTGGGACAATAGGTGAGTTTAGTCTGCTGCGCCACGAAGACTTTGGACCCCTTTCGAGCAATTATCCTGGCGTGAAACCTAATGGTTACACGTTCACGGATGGTCCGAACAAAGAACAAGCAATATGGTTTGTAGATAGTTCGGGCGGTGAAAACGAACATCTTACCAAGATCTCGACAAAGGTGCCGCCCGGTGGCGAAAGCAAACTTGAAAACTGGAGCGAATATGCTGGCATTGCGGGCGAATATCTACTGCCGGGTGCGAGCAAAGTCGGTGGTGTCACTGTTGGACCAGAAAGTGAAAACTCGTTGTGGCTCACTGAAGGGGATGGATACGAAAAAGAAAAATTCGGGGCCTTCCTGTCAAAGTTTGAGATCACCCCGTCATCGGGCTCGGAACCGCCCGCGCCGTCACCCGGCACGACGATCGACTACAACGTTCCAGTGTCGGGCGCAGGTGCGCCGCACAACATGAACGCAAGCGAAGTGGCGAAATGGGGGCAGAAGGCCGAAGAGGCCCCGGAAGAAGCGACCGCGATTTTCCCACCCGACTCGCCCCAAGGCTGGCCAGCGTCGAGCTATAGCCGAGCGACTGTCTACTACCTAGACGGACAAGGTCGACTGGTAAATACTGCGACTCCGAGCACCGGAACCTACGGGTCCATCTCCACGACGGAATACAACGAAACCAACGATGTCGTGCGTACGCTCTCGCCGGATAACCGTGCGGCGGCGCTCAAAGAAGGCTGCGAATCGGAATCGAACTGCGCGTCGGCCAAGATGGCCAAGCTGCTGTCGACGGAAAATACGTATAACGGCGAAGGCGAAAAAGAAGAAGCGACGCCGGAACGTGGCACCCAACTGGTCGTTTCGCGCGGCCCTGAGCACATGGTCAAGTACGTCAGGGGCGAAGAACACTACAAAGCTGGTGAACAACCGGAAGAAGTCATGGCGCGTAGCCTCACCAAGTATTTCTACAACGAAGGCGCACCGAGCGAAAACCCGAAAACCAAAAAGAAAGAAGCCTACGATCTCGTTACCGCGACGCAGAACTTTGCAGAACTGATAACTAAAGAAGGCAGGGGCGGCGAAATCCAGGATGAAAGTGTGACGAAGACCGGCTACTCAGGCCAGGAAGACCTTGGCTGGGAGTTGCGAGCGGCCACATCGGTCACGGCTGCTCCAGGAAGTCAGGATCTGACAAGCACGACGGAATACTACGAAACTGGCGAAGCGATGGGTAAAGTCAAGGAAACGAGGACGCCGAAAGGCTCCGGTGGCAAATCGGCACACGACCAAAAGATCGGCTACTACACGTTGGAAGCAGACAAAGAATATCCCAAATGCGAAAACCACCCGGAATGGGCCGGTCTGGTGTGCGAAACGGATCCCGCCAAACAGCCAGAAACGACCGGTGTGCCCAACCTGCCGGTGACAAAAACCACCTACAACATCTGGAACGAGCCTGAAACGAGCGAAGAAACGTTCCCGAAATCAAGCAGCTTCGCGGAACACACGCGTACAACGAAAGACGAATACGACGCCGCCGGACGGATGAAAACCAGCGAAGAGACATCCACGGCGACGACGGAAACCACCGACAAGGCGCTGCCGAAGGTCACCGAGGAATACAACACGGCGACGGGCGCGCTGGAAAAGCAGAGCACGACCGTCAGTGGGAAAACTAAGACGATCACAAACAAGTACAACACGCTAGGGCAGCTCGAAAGCTACACCGACGCGGACGGCAACGTGGCGAAATTCAAGTACTACGGGCCTGAAAAAGATGACCTGCTTGAAGAAGTAAGCGACGGTAGCGATGAAGGTGCCAGCAATCAGAAATACACGTACAGCGCAACTACTATGCAGCTAGAAGATCTGGTGGACTCGGCCGCGAAAACGTTCACGGCGTCCTACGACACCGAAGGCAAGCTGGCGAGCGTCGTCTACCCGAACGGGATGTGCGCGAACTACACCGACAACTCGGTCGGCGAAGCGACGGGCATCGAATACGTCAAGAGCGCGACCTGTTCGGAAAAAAGCGCCGGCGTGTGGTTCAGCGAATCGAAGACTCCTTCGATACGTGGCGAAGTGATGAGCAAGACGAGCACGCTGGCGAGCGAGACCTACGGTTATGACACGCTGGGGCGGCTGACCGAAGTGCACGAAACCCCGACGAGCGAATACTGTAAAACACGGCTCTACGAATATGAAGCAGAATCAAACCGCACGAAGCAGACCATGCGCGAACCGAACAGCAAAAAAGAATGCGCCACCGAAGGCGGCACCGTCCAGGAACACACCTACGACGAAGCCAACCGCCTCGCCGACAGCGGGATCACCTACGATCCGCTCGGGAACATCACAAAGCTCCCCTCCGGCGACGCCGAAAGCCACGCACTCGAAAGCACGTTCTACGTCGACAACGCCGTCGCGACACAGACCCAGAACGGCGTCACCAACGACTACTACATGGACCCCAACGGGCGGGTGCGGGAAACGATCACCGGCGCCAAAAAAATCATCAACCACTACGACGGTTCCGGCGAAGCCGTCGCGTGGACCTGCGAAGGCTCAGAAAAAGCCGAAGCCTGCGAAAGCGGCGGAAAATGGACGCGCAACATTCCCGGCATCGACGGAACGCTGACCGCGGTCGAGAACGGAAAAGGGGCGACCTACGAAACCCCGATCCTGCAGCTCCACGACCTCGAGGGCGACGTGGTCGCCACGATCAAGGACAAAACCGGCGAAACCAAACTCGAATCGACGTACAACCCCACCGAGTTCGGCGTCCCCAACGGCGGCAAAGAACCCCCCAAGTTCGCCTGGCTGGGCGCTGGCGGCGTCGAAAAGTCGCTCGCCTCCGGGGTTATCACCGAGGGTGTGACCTCCTACGTGCCGCAGACCGGCAGTGCGCTGCAGTCAGAAGGCGTCGATCCGGTCGGCGAAGGCGGCTCAGGCGGCGGAGCACCCTATACGTCGGTGGTCGAACCGTGGGTCTGGCAGGGCGCGGCGACCTCGGCGGCCGAAGCCCCGGGGAAGGAAGCGGGCCGGGAACGAGAAGCGGCTGAAGCGGCTTGCAGAGCGAATGTGCTCGCGTGTCCGGTCGAAGTGGAAGATCCGGATTGGATCTGGACGTTGACGATTCACCAGTCTGAACAGCTCGCTGGCCTGTTGGTGGCGGGCAAGGCGTATTCATATGTCGATATTGGCGACGACATTAAGGCTGTGCTTGGTATCGATTTTTTCGCCCAGGTAGAGGCGAAAATCGAGCAGGCGATCGCGGGGTTCGACACCAGCGAAGTCGAGGATTGGGCCTACAGCTTGGGTGAAGGACTGGGGATCTGTGCCTACGATGCAGACACCAAGCTTGGGCACCCTAATAATCCGCACTGTTGGGTGTACGTGCCTACCAACAACTACCACGTTGGCTTTCATACCCCGTTTGGCTTCGTGGGAGTGACCTTTGAAATACCAGCGTTCGGGAAGGACCCGCAAGTTGCCTACTGCCCCAAGGGAACGACATATTGCCATGAAGTCTAGGCTCGGCATGCACCAAGTTGAAAGAGCGTGTTCTCACATACGTCTTGGGGCGTTGATTGCGGCGGTCGGGACGAGCTGCGTCCTGCTCGTTGCCTGTGGCATTACGGGAGGCCGGGTCGTTAACGGGTCTGCTGCGCTGCCTGAGTTCTTCGGAGACCTCAACGCTTGCTTGAAGGCGCACGGCATTGCGCATCCCGAAGTCTCAACTAGTGCCGTCGATGCTGAACGCTCGGTCCCCGCGCTGCTAGGGGTGGCAGGGATACCCGTTCCGGATGGGGTGACCAACGCGCAGTATGAAGCTGCACTAAAGCGATGCGGAGTAACGAACGTCCATGTCGGACGTGTCCCGATCACGAGTCCTCTTTTGAAGAGCCGCGTCGCCTCGATAGTGTCGTGTCTGGCCAAGAATGGCTACACGCTACCGGCACCCAACTTCATCGGCCCAGGCCCTGTAGTTGACACTACTGGGATCGATCTCGGTAGTGCGCGTTGGAGAGCGACCGCGATGGGCTGTAGTGTCACCCGAGATCTTACGAAAACGTTTCTCAGTAAGTGCATGGGCGAAGGCGTGCTTGCAGGCCGAGCGACGGGCGTCCGCTACGAAGATCGAGTCCTCGCGTTGCCGAGCTGTCTGAAAAAGGCAGGGTTGTGAGTTGGCTCGGGTTGAAAAGGGTAGGAAGAACCTGTCGTGCACTATCTGGCGGGCCCGAGAAATGACGCGCGTCGACGACGCTGGTGGCATTGGAGTGAACGAGGCATTCACGGGAACCTGTGGACGGGACATCTGTAGGGCCCACGAGGGGACTCCACGCTGAACCTTCTGACGCCGGCCAGTCCGAACGGAGCGCTTGAAAGGTCATGGTATGGGTATAGGCAAGATGACAAGATGGCGGGATGCACACATAGCGGAAAGGACCGTGCTGGCTCTCTTTGCTGCTCTTGTGCTTGGCGGGTGTGGTGTCATTGTCGCGAACCAGCGAGATGAGACTGCATCTACAGTCATCATCGCTGGCGCGCTGTTGGTGGCGCTGGTGCGCCGCCTACGATGGGCGTGGGTCTTGTGGGTCGTCTGGTTTGGATTGAGCAGCTTCTGGCTTGTCTTGGCCCTCGTCGGCCTTTTCGCGTTTCCCGAGGGGCTTGTTGGCATAGGGATACTGGCTATTGTCTAGGCGGGGCGGCGATCCTGGTATCGCCGCCCATGCGGCATTACGTTTACAGGCGATCCGCTCACGAGTCGTGAAGCCTAGGACGGAAAGACGGACAGTGCGGGCTGCGGTGAAACCTAAACAGTTGCATGCGCAGGCGCTGGTTGTGCGCCGTTGTGTCGCGAGCTGGCTGCTTGTGGGAGTGGTAGTTGCTCTGCTGGCGAGCGGGTGCGGGACGAGCGGCGTCGATGTGACAAGCGACGCTAGGACGCCTGTCGCCGTAGCCGGACTCCCGGCCTCGGTCTCATCGTATGTTTACCGTGTGCCATCAGGGTCGATGGAGCCGACGCTACCGCTCGGGGCCAGGGTCGTGATCAAGGAGGGTCGTCCCGCCGTGGGAGCTATTGTGGTCTATCACCCGCCGGAAGGTTTTGCTGCGGAGCAGTGCGGACCGAAGCCTCACATCGTCAAGCCCGGAGGAGCGGCTTGTGATGCGTCCATTCCGAAAGCGTCCAAAATCAAGCTGATCAAGCGAATCGTTGCGGGGCCTGGCGACGAGATCTATGTTCGCAACGGCCATGTCTATCGGAAGGCTGACGGTTCGAGCGAGTTCGTCCGAGAGGACGCTTCATACGTCCGTGCGTGCGGCAGCAGACCGGAGTGCGATTTCCCGGCCCCGATCAAGATTCCAGCTGGGCAGTGGTTTTTGATGGGGGATAACCGTGGGGAATCGGACGACAGTCGCTTGTGGGGACCTGTGCCGACGAACTGGATTGTCGGTGTGGCAACCGACCACGTTCAAAGACGACCTTATGCGACGAAAAAGCCCCAGTCGAAACGCCAATCATTCCGCAGCCTCGCAATCGCGAAGGTCACGGCATGCCTGTACAAGGCTGGGGTCGAAATACCTCGCTCCGACTCTGCCTTGTTGTCCAGCACCAGCGGTATCAAAACGCGTAGTCCGCGGGTCAAGGCAGCCATTGGCAGGTGCCGGAGCAAATCTCTGTCCGTTGCTTCTCGATAGGAGACGAATCGTTGCGCTCGCTCATGACCACACGCATAGCTCACGCGATGCGATCAACTACAATGATTGCAGACATGCGTCTTAGGCTGGCCTCAACCCTGGGTGGGGTGTTCCTGCTCAGCTTGCTGGCGGTTCCCTCGGCGGTTGCGGTGCCCGGGTGGCTCGCTCCGGTCGGCGTCGCTGAAGAAGGTCGTCAATCGGGCGGACCTCGGATAGCTTTCGACAAGCAAGGCGACGCGATCGCGGCATGGTCCAGCGAAGACGGGACACTGGCCGACGGCACCACGAGAAGCGAGATGCAAGCCGCGTTCAGGTCCGCGGGTGGGGGTTGGCGAGCTCCCGAAACGATCTCTTCCCCTGGTGAAAGTGCGGATGAAGTGGGCGTCGCGTTCGACGGGCGGGGTGATGCGTTCGCGGTGTGGGATGGCTACAGCGCCGGTGTTCCGGAAGGTGATGCTCATTTCAGTGTTCAGGCTGCGTTCAGGCCGGCCGGCGGTACGTGGCAGGCTCCGGTCGATCTCTCGCTGGTTGAAGCTCCGGGAGTGGGGCATCCGCAGCTGGCCGTCGACGAACGAGGCGATGCGATCGCGATCTGGAGCCGCTTCGGCGGGCCTGTGCAGGAGGCGTTCAAGCCGGTGGGTGGCTCCTGGCAAGCCCCGGTCGATGTCACTGGTGAATCGGGCGGCGATGAACCGCAGGTCGTTTTGGATGGGCAGGGTGATGCGCTCGCGGTGTGGGATGACTGGGCGGGTGTCGAGTCCGCGTTCATGCCCGTGGGCGGTTCATGGCAAGCGCCGGTCCAGGTCGCCGGACCGGGTCTTGCCGGCGGGTTGCAAATAGCCTCCAACGAGCAGGGTGACGCGGCTGCGATATGGGATCAGTGGACGAACGGGTTCCTCTCGCCCCGCACTGTGCAGAGCGCGTTCAAGCCGGCGGGTGGAGCATGGCAGGCGGCCGTGAACATCGTTGGTAAGCGCTACGAAGATGTTCAGCCGATAAACACGGAAGATCCGCACATCACCATAGACGGTCAAGGTGATGAGATGGCGGTCTGGGTGTGGGAACTGGGTCACAACGTCAAGGCCGCGTTCAGGCCGGCCGGAGGCACGTGGCAGGAACCCATCGAACTCTCAGCGTTCGAGGGGAGTGCGAGGGATCCCGACGTCGTTTTTGACGATCGAGG
>Ga0210391_10003867_pt1 | contig 12621 bp, 10 predicted proteins | sample IncBWC12OmetaG_FD_160573 | JGI IMG/M metagenome (GOLD analysis project Ga0210391, IMG submission 160573) | Forest soil microbial communities from Barre Woods Harvard Forest LTER site, Petersham, Massachusetts, United States - Inc-BW-C-12-O ... | reverse complement strand
GATCGTCCAACGTCTGCTCGCCATCGCCGAATTCGTCGTACATGTAGTTCTGAAATCCGCTTTGCAGGAGGTAATCGGACAGCGCACTGAGCAGGTCTTCCATGCTCATTTCGCCGGCGGGATCGGGGACGTATTTGCTGTAGCGGATGCGTTTCATACGGAGCTTTCAGCACTTAGAAACTCAGCACTTAGCATTCAGCAACCTCTGTCTACCTCGCGGTTTGGCCCTGCCGACTGAGTGCTGATTGCCTACGGCTGATTGCTAATTAAACGGCCTTCTGCCACGGAATGGCATGTCTTCGCGCTCGAAGGGTTTTTCTGCAGCCTTCGGCGGCTTTTCTCCGGCGGTGAATAAACGTTCTTCGTTTCGTCCAATGCGTTTGTGGGCGTGCAGGCCCTCGAGCACGAATTCCGCCGCCGAGACTTGTGTTTCTGCGCTTTCTTTTGGTCCCACGTTCAGCTTGACCAATTTTTCCATCAGCCCCTGGATGCCGCGCAGCGACTGCAGCGCTTCGGTCGCGCCGGCTGAGTCGGCCAATTGAATTTCACCGCCGAGGTCGAACCACTGCACGATCTGGTTCATGTCCGTGCCTTTGAAATATCCGTCGTAGGTCTTGGCGATAGCGGTTCGGATCAACTCGCGGCCTACGTGGTCCGCGCCTTTCATCTCGCCTTCGTACTCGAGTTCAAGTTTGCCGGTGATGGCGGGCAGGGCTGCGTAGATGTCTCCGATGCGCGGCACAACCAGCTTCTCGTCATGCCGAATGGTGCGGCGTTCAGCATTCGAGATTACATTCTCCATGCAGGAAATGGGCAGGCGCTGGCTCACTCCCGAGCGCTTGTCAATTTTCTTATCTTCGCGCGCTGTGAAGGCGATGCGCTCGATCACTTCGTGGATATATTTCGGAATGTGCAATTTCTGTCCGTCGCGGCGCGTCCAGGCTTCTTGCGTGGTGATCGCGATTCCCTCTTCGATGGAGGCGGGATAATGGGTGCGAATTTCGGAGCCAATGCGATCCTTCAACGGTGTAATGATTTTGCCGCGAGCGGTGTAATCCTCGGGATTGGCGCTGAAGACGAGCGCGACATCGAGCGGCAGGCGGATGGGATAGCCCTTAATCTGCACGTCGCCTTCCTGCATGATGTTGAATAAGCCAACCTGAATTTTGCCCGCGAGGTCGGGCAGTTCATTGATGGCGAAGATGCCACGATTGGCGCGCGGCAGCAAGCCGTAGTGAACCGTCATCTCGCTGCCCAATTCGTGCCCGCCGCGCGCGGCCTTGATGGGATCGATGTCGCCAATCAGGTCGGCGATGGTTACATCGGGCGTGGCCAACTTTTCAACGTAGCGGTCTTCTTGCGTGAGATACGCGATGGGAGTGGCATCGCCGAGCTTCGCGACTTCGTCCCGGCAGCGGCGGCAGATCGGCGAATAGGGATTGTCGTGAATCTCGCAGCCCGCGATGTAAGGAGTCTCAGGGTCGAGCAACGTGGTAAGGGCGCGCAAAATGCGGCTCTTGGCCTGGCCGCGAAGTCCCAGCAGAATAAAGTTATGCCGCGAAAGGACCGCATTGATAATTTGCGGCACAACGGTATCGTCATAGCCGACAATTCCGGAGAAGATTGGACCGCCCTGGCGAAGTTTCGCCATCAGGTTATCGCGCAACTCGTCCTTCACGCGGCGGCTTCGCAGTTGGGCTTCGGAGAAAGGACTGTGGCGGAGCTCGCCGAGCGTCCGAGGAAGACTCATGATCGAAAAACCCCCAGAGAAAACAGCTTCTGGCCTCGATTATACGCCCGCGCCAAAGATTATCCCGCGTGCCCGTTGCCGCCAGCTTTGCGGCGTACGTGCATGGTGCGGCGCATGTTCGGCAAAATCGTTTCAAAGAACGAAATGATCGCGCGCAGGCGCTCGCCTTCCGATTTCATTCCCAGCAACGTCTGTTTGAAGTCGAGATCGAGAGGAAGCGAACCGGCGAGGTGGAACGAGAGTTGTCCTTCCGCGATCTCCGAGGATCTTTCCGGTTCCGCTCCAGCCAGCGTCATGATTTCGCCGTGCAGTTTGATGGCTTGCGCCTTTTCCTCGTTCGATGCGAGCTCCAGCTCGTCCTGCAAGTAAAAGACTTCGGCTTGCAAGAACGAGCGTTCATGATTTAGCCGTACGACTTCAAAGCGGGCGCGGCCTTCGGTGACGATGTCCATGCGTCCGTCGGGATATTTCTGGGTGACGGTGAGGATTTCGGCGGTGCAGCCGATCTCGGCAAGTTCCTGATCCTCACCTCGTATCACGCCGAAGTGCTGGCTGCGGTCGAGGCATTCGGAAATCATTTCGGTGTAACGTGGTTCAAAAATGTGCAGCGGCAGAGGGGTTCCGGGAAGCAGGACGAGATCGAGGGGAAACAGGGGTAGCAGTGAACTCAAGAACGGCCTCCGGAAATTTTACTCGCGCGAATTTTAGGATTGTACGCCAGAGGTTGGAATTACCCGCTTGACTTGGACGAGATGAAAGATAGAAGCTCGAAGCGGAGTCAAGGAAGATGCAACTCTCGGGAAAAGTGGTGGTGATTACGGGCGCGTCGATGGGTATTGGCGAGGCGATTGCCAAGATTTTTGCCGATGGCGGCGCGAGCGTGGTGCTGCTATCCCGCGATGCCGAGCGCGCGGAAGCCGCCCGCGGGCGCATCGGCCACAGCGAGCGGACGCTTGCACTCGCATGCGATGTACGCAATCGCGAGGAGATTGATCGCGTCGTTGGGCTCACCCTGCATCACTTCAAGTGCATTGATGTCTGGATTAACAATGCCGGCCACGGGATATTGGATTCGGCGGCGAATGTGGATATGGCGGCGGTCCGCGAGACCTTCGAGACAAATTTCTTTGGAACGGTTGAGGCGATGCAGGCGGTGATTCCGGTAATGAAGCAACAAGGCTCGGGCGCGATCATTAATGTTTCGAGCGTGGCCGGACATGTTCCGCTGCCGTTCCATGCGATTTACAGCGCCACAAAATTTGCTATGAACGCGGTCGGCAAAGGCTCGCGGATCGAACTGAAAAGCTCAGGGATTAATGTGCTAACGGTTTGTCCGGGTTACGTGCGGACGGACTTTGGGGCGAATGCGCTTAAGGGGAAAGAACAAAAACAAGTGCGGCCGGCGCGAATTCGCGGCATAACCGCTGAGCGCGTTGCCAAGGCTTTGCTGCGAGGTTATGTGAAACAGAAGCGAGAGGTGATTGTTCCCTGGACAATGATTCCGGTGATCAAGATTTATCAACTGTTCCCGGGATTGGTGGAGTGGTCGATGCTGAAAATGGCGCGAGAACGAGCGTAGCTACTTGAGTTCGTCGAGGAGCGCGGTCATCTCCGACTGCGCATGAGTATTACCGGTGCGCACGGCCGACGAGATTCCTTCCACCAACATTTTCCTGGCTTCGTCCGCTCGATTCGCACTCACCAGGGTTTGCGCGGCCATGAAGTATCCCGCGGTGTAGTCGGGATGCGTGGTGAGCAGGGTTCCGAACTCCTCCAACGCACGGTCGACCTGGCCTGTTTTCGAGTATTCCATGGCGAGGCCGTAACGGGCGAACGCGTCGTTGGGGTTTTGCGAGAGAATGTCGGTCAGCATTGCAAGTCGATCCATAAAGGCGGTTCTCAGAGGTCAGTTTCCGGCTCTCGGATAAAACAGTTCTCGGACAAGTACGAGATTACTACAACTTGAGCCGACAGAATTTCTCTCAACACTAGCGATCCATTCTTTCCCTGAGTACAATGCCTTCATCTCTCAGCAGGAGTTTTGGCAAGTGGCTTGTCCATTTTTTATGCCGATGAGCAAGCTGGAAGACGGCGGCTGGCTTCATCCTTCGCGGCTGCCACTGGGCGGAGGATGGATTGGTCAGTGCTCCGCGCCCGGCCACGAAGGCGCGCTTCCGACGACTGACGAACTGCGCCAGCATTGCAATCTTGGCTACGCTGCTGGGTGTTCGCGGCTGCCAGGGGAACGGGCGTACGATGCGGTGAGATTTTCGGTCGCTCGAGACGGAGGCGCTCGGTTGGAGCTTTGGTTCGTTTTCGAAGCGAAGCATCTTCCCGCAGGCCACGGAACGTTGGAATACGATCTCGCGGCGGGGCAGTGGATTTCTTCTCACTCCGATGCGCGAGTTCAGAAAATGGCAGACTGTTATTTGCAAGCGTACTTGATGCGTAGAATCCGGCCCGCTGCGGCGGGTTTCGGCTCGAGCGAAACGATCCCATGACTCAAAACGATGATCTAAAACTGCCGCGGCCGGTTCGGGATTCGCAGTCCGAAATGGCCGAGATTGTTTTACCCAACGATGCCAACCCGCTCGGCGCGCTGCTCGGCGGACGCCTTATGCATTGGATCGACCTCGCGGGAGCCATGGCGGCCCATCGCCATTCGCGGAACTATGTTGTGACGGCGGCGATTGATCATATGGATTTTTGGGTTCCTGTCCACGTGGGGGATCTGGTGATCCTGCGCTCTTCGGTGAATCGGGTGTTCCACAGTTCGATGGAAGTGGGAGTCAAGGCCTGGGTGGAAAATTATATTCTTGACGACTGCAAGCACGTGAGCTCGGCGTATTTAACTTTCGTGGCCGTCGACGCAGGCGGACGGCGCATTCAGGCCCCAGCGGTCGTTCCGGAAAGCGAGGATCAGCGCAGACGCTACGACGACGCCGGACGGCGGCGCCTCATACGACAGGAACATCTGGATCGCAGACGCAGCAGCATGCGCTAGCAAGCAATCGTCTACACTGGGTCTCGATGGCGGGCTCTCGAGTTAAAAACAAAATTGCAATCGTCACCGGCGCAGGCAGCGGCATTGGTCGCGCTTGTGCAATCGCGCTGGCGCGCGAAGGCTGCCAGGTCGCGCTGATTGGACGCCGCAAAGAACGGCTCGAAGAGACGGCTCATGAGATCGGCGACTCCGCTCTTGTACTCGCAGCGGATGCATCGAAGAAGGATGAAATTGCCCGAGTCGTCGATGACACCATCGCGCGTTTCGGAGGGCTTAACGTTCTGCTGAACAATGCCGGAGTCCTTCACGTTGGCACGGTCGAACAGATTACTGACGAACAGTGGGATGAGACTTTCAATGTCAATGTTCGGGGCCCATGGCTATTTTCTCGGGCGGTGCTTCCGGCCATGCGAAAGGCTGGCGGCGGCTCGATCATCAACATGGCTTCGGTGCTCGGCATTAACGGCTCGCGTAACCGCGCTGCGTATGCGTCGTCGAAAGGCGCCTTAGTTCTGCTGACCAAGTCTATGGCCGTCGACCACGGACGCGAACATATCCGGGTAAATGCAATCTGCCCGTCATTTGTCGAGACTGAACTTACGGCCGCTTTCATCAGGAAAGCCCCAGACCCGAGCGTAGTTCGTTCGGAGCGAATTGCGGTGCACCCGCTCGGCCGCCTTGGCGAGCCAGAAGATATCGCCGGACTCGCGCTCTATCTGGCGAGCGATGAGTCTTCGTGGGTGACAGGCGCGGCATTCCCGGTTGATGGAGGCTACCTGGCGGTCTGATGCAGGCTGGAAACTTTCACGGCCTCACAGTAGTCTAATTGTTAAGGGATCTGCAGTTCCCTGTTTAATGAAGCTTTTCAAGTTGACTCTCATGCTTGTAGTCGTGCCGCTTGCTGGGTTAGCCCTGGCTGGTGATGCCGCTCCTTCCGCGACAATTCTTCCCCAACAGTTTGGTGGATGGCAGATCTCGGGATCATCACGCACCAGCAGCGATCCGGCGGTTGCCGACCCGGTAAATGCGGCGGTGCTCAAGGAATATGGATTCTCAGGCTTCGAGTCCGCGACCTATACCCGCGACGATGGGCGCAAGCTGACCCTGAAAGTCGCTCGCTTCGCAGACGCTAGCGGCGCATACGGGGCTTACACGTATTACAAGATTCCAGCCATGCTGATTGAGAAGATCGGCGACGGAGCCGCGTCGATGAATGAGCGCGTGCTTTTTTATCGGGGCAACATTCTGGTGGACGCAGCATTTCAAAAGTTGTCCGCGATGTCTGCCGCAGAGTTGCGCGAGCTGGCAGATGGCCTTCCCTTGCCGCCTGGCAATACTGGTAACTTGCCTGGCTTGCCGGCCTATCTACCGACTCAATCCTATGTTAAGAATTCCGCGAAGTACGTAGTTGGGCCCGCAGCCTTGCAAAGCTTGGAGGCTCCAGTTCCGGTCGAACTGGTGGGCTTCGACGCCGGAGCGGAAGTGGTGGTGGGAAATTACAACAGCTCGGGCGGCGAAGCAACCTTGATGTTGATTTCCTATCCCACGCCGCAGATTGCGGCGGACCATCTGCGGCGCATCGAGGCTGCGCAGACACAGTCGTCGAATGTCTCCTCTGGCGGCAGGGGGAATTCTGCATTTCCTATGCCCATCTTTGGCAAGCGCACGGGTCCGATCGTGGTGGTTGCGGCTGGTCCGCTCTCGCAGGCCGAAGCTAAGTCACTGCTGGCGTCGGTAAATTACGATGCCAACGTGACCTGGAACGAGAACACTCATTTCACCAAGCGAGATAACCTTGCCAACCTTTTAGTGAACGTGATCATTCTCTGCTTCATCATTATTGGCTTCATGCTGGTCGCGGGAGTGGCTTTCGGCGGCATCCGTATCCTAGCCAGGCGTCTGTTCCCGGAGCGGGTATTTGAACAGGCTCAGAACCGGGAATTCATCTCCTTGCACCTGTCGGAAAAGCCCCCCGAGCCGTGATTGGCAAGGTTAAACCTATCAATTAAAGCCGTTTAAGCTGCCCGGATCATCAAATTGTCTCATAATGAGCATGCCACAGGGCCTATTAACCTATTTTTTAAGTCGTTGAAAGTAAAGGCGTTTATTTGCGAGATATTTCTTGACACCCCCCTTTTTGGCCTCATAAGATTTCGCCAGAAAGTTTTGACGGCCTGATCTCCGTTAGAACTATTCTCCCTTGAAAGAGAAGGCTGCCCAAGTTGCCGGGCAGCCTTTTCATTTTTGAGCTCAGCCACGTCGGTTTCGCGGATCGATTTGCAGGTCGCAGGCAAGAGTCTCATCGAATCGAGGGTGGAGTTCTTGCCTCGGCGATTCGACCCGGGGATGGAAGTTGGGGATGGGCGCCTCACCTGTCTATGCGGAGCAACGCTGCGCAGCGCGTTAGAACACGGAATCGGACCCGGCTAAATTTTCCGACAGGTCCCTGCAGCTCTGGCGCTGGCGCATTCTCCTGTCCTCCCGGCTGGATATCCGCACGTCCCCCGATTTACTTCCGCTTCCGTTCCTGATTCCGTGCTTCGAACGCGGCGGTAATTTCCTCATTCCGCGCCCGAATTTCGAATGGTCCGTTGCGCAGCCCCGGGTGCTTCGAGATCAACTCGATGGCATGTTTCCGGTCTTTGGCCTCAAGGATCAGGATGCCGCCGACCTGTTCCTTAGTCTCCGCATACGGACCGTCGGTGGCAATCGCTTTGCCCTCTTTCAACCGCAAAGTGGTCGAGTTGCGAGGAGGCTCCAGCGCCTCGCCTCCGGCAATGTGTCCACCCTTACGCAGCACATCGTCATAAGCAAAGCATTCCTCGATGAACGTCTTTTGTTCGGTTTCTGACATTGCTTCCCACTTCTTATCGTCGAAATATCCAAGACACACGAATTTCATTGCTTCCTCCAACCGGGACTGACTGCTTTCACTTCTATAGTCGTTCGGCGGAGCCCGAAATCGACAGTTCGAAAAAAAAGATAAAACGGCAGCGCGTTCAACAGGTATAAAAAAATGCCAACCAGGCTTGAGAAATTCGAGGCTAATCGGCAGTGCCGGGGCTCCCGCCCTTTACGCTGACTCGGCACCCATTTAGAATCGAACACGAGCCGACGTAGCTCAGTTGGTAGAGCAGCCGATTCGTAATCGGCAGGTCACCAGTTCAACTCTGGTCGTCGGCTCCAGCTTCTTTTACCAGCTACTTCTGCTCTTGTTAGACCTTTGAGATTTGGTTGCCACGAACGAAAAATAAAAATCGACGAGATGGATCGTCTGTCCGCAGCCGACAAACGAAACGCCCACTCTGATTCCTTCCGAATCTCACAGCACCCCGGGCGAGCTCTACGCATATTCGTAGGAATTGATCTTCGACCTCGCTATAATCTATTCGCGAATTTCTTCTATCGAGATTTCTCTTACCCACGTATACCGGAATCCCGGACGCTCATCCCTGTAACGTCTCGATTCGTCACAGCTTCACTTTGATCCAAACCTGAAGCCGATTTTCTTCAAAGACGGCCCCCGACTTGCCTCCTCCCTGATTAGTGGCAGTTCGTACCAATCGTGGCACGAGTCAGATTCAGTTTCGAGGAGGAAGCAATGAGTTTCAAGCTTAGATCGCTGCTAAGGTTCGTGGCAGCGTTGTGCGTGGCTACGTTGATTCTAGCCAGCTTGTCGCTGTCGCAAAATATTGTGACTGGCGCCATCTCAGGCACGGTTACCGACCCGTCCGGCGCAATTGTTCCGGGCGCGCAGGTTAACCTGAAAAGCAACACCACAGGGGAAACCCAAACGACCGTCACCAGCTCCACCGGTTTGTACAACTTCCCCTTGTTGAAGCCGGGATCGTACAGAGTAAGCATCAGCCAATCCGGTTTCCGTACATACAATGACACTGTTGATGTGTTATTGGGGCAGATTGCGACCACCAACATCAAGCTGGTTGTGGGCAACACTTCCGAGACTGTTGAAGTGTCGGGACAAGCACCGCTGCTGCAGACGGAAGACGCCAACATCAGCACGACCTACAATCAGGCGCAGATTGCACAACTGCCCAACCCGGGCGGGGATATCACGAGCTACGCTCAAACTGCTCCCGGCGTGTTGATGAACACTGGCGGAACCTATGGCAACTTCAGCGCGTTTGGATTGCCGGCAACTTCGAACCTGTTTACCGAGAACGGCAACGATGAAAACGATCCGTTCTTGAACCTGAACAACTCGGGATCGAGCAACTTGCTCATCGGTCAGAACGAAGTTCAGGAAGTCGCAGTTGTGAGTAACGGTTACACCGGCCAGTACGGTCGCCAGGCGGGCGTGCAGGTTGATTACACCACGAAGTCGGGTGGCAACGCTTTCCACGGCAACGCCACTTTCTGGTACAACAGCAGCGGCTTCAACGCCAATGACTGGTTCCAGAAACAAGCTGAAGTTGCAGGCGGAACGCCCAACCAGCAACCATTCGCCGTCAACCACATGTGGGCGGGCTCGATTGGCGGTCCCATCGTGAAGAATAAGTTGTTCTTCTTTGTCGACCAGGAGGGCTTGTACTACGCTCTACCCAGCGTTCAGACGGTAAACCTACCGACACCCGCATTCGCCTCAGCAATCCTGTCTAACATCGCGGCGATATCGCCGGCGCAGTTACCTTATTACACGCAAGAGATGAACCTCTACAAAAACTCGCCGTTCTACAATGTTGCCACTCCCACGGGAGGGGGTTGCGGCGACGTGACAACTCTCGCGGGCATTAACTTCGGCGGAGCCGGAGGGATTGGATGCCTTCAATCCGCTACCGCCTCGGGCGTGAACCACAACAAGGAGTGGTTGCTCACCGAGCGCATCGACTACAACATCAGCAACAACGACAAACTCTTTGGCCGCTTCAAAGCCGACCACGGCTCGCAGCCAACTTCGACAGACCTTATTAATCCGACTGTCTTCAGCACCAGCAGCAATCAGCCGGAGTACGAAGGTCAGATCAACGAGACTCACATCTTCTCGCCCACCATGGTCAACAACTTCATTCTTTCTGGGCTGTGGTACACGGCGATCTTCCTGCCAGACAGCGGCCAGGCAGCGGTGCTGGCAGCTAACGGATACAGCACTATCCAATTCAATGATGGCACGCTGTCCTCCCTTGGTGGCAGTTCAGTTGGCGATTTCCAGTTCCCTCAAGGGCGGAACTCGACCATGGCGCAGATCACGGATGATTTGTCCATCACTCGTGGCGCGCACACCTTCAAGATGGGGATGAACTTCCGTCGCGATGACTTGACCGACTATGACGCCCAAGGCAACACCGGCGGCCAAGTACAATTTGGCTCTCTGAACGATTTCGCAAATGGTCAGCTATTGAGCTCCAACGGCGATAGTCTGACTCAGGTCTACACCACGAATGGGGATGTGCGAATCGGTTTCTACAGCCTGGGATTGTATTTCCAGGATGAATACCGAGTGACCCCGAACCTGAAACTGACGCTCGCTCTTCGTGGCGACCGCAACTCCAACCCCATCTGCTCCAGCAATTGCTTCTCGCGTTTGGACACGGCGTTCTCGGGCATGACCCACGACGTCAATACGCCGTACAACGCGATCATCGATGCCGGCACGCATAGTGGTTTCCCGAATATCGAGAAGCTTGCTTTGCAACCGCGCTTCGGGTTCACCTGGAGTCCGCTGGGCCACACCAATACCGTCCTTCGCGGCGGCGTCGGCGTGTTCTCGGATCTCTATCAGGGCATTCTGATGGATGAACTGATCGGCAACTCACCTCTAACCAACACCTTCGCAATCAAACCGACTGCCAACACGGCCGGTTTTGGCGCGCCGTTGGCACCCGGCGTGGCGGGCAGCGTATCCCAATTGGGAGCAAACTCCAACAGTTCGTTCCTGAATGCCTTTGCCGGCGGCGGAACTCTGGCCTCGATTTCAGCCAGCAACCCGTTCTTCACGCCACCTGGCTATACCTCAATTGCCAACCAAATCAGCAATCCGAAATATCTGGAATGGAACTTCGAGATTCAGCAAGCCATCGGCTCCAAAACGTCCTTGAGCATCGATTACGTCGGCACCCATGGCTATGACAACCTGATCCAGAATGGCAACTTGAACGCGGCTAATTTGTCGGGTCTACCTGGATTCGGCGCGTATGCCCCGTTTGGGCAATTGCCTGAAGGTTCTGTGTCCGCTAGTGGTGTCGTTTTAGCTGGCACCGACCCACGCTTCGGAGCGGTCCGCGAGCTTCAAAGTGTGGGAATCTCAAACTACAATGGACTCGTGACCACTGTCACCCGGAAGTTCACGCATGGCTTCCAGGGCAGCCTGAACTATACCTGGTCGCACGCATTGGACGACCTGACGACCACCAACCCGGGAACGCCTTTCAATGAGTTCCAGAGTGTGGTCTACCAGATCAATCCAAACTGCTTGAGTTGCTCCAACTACGGCAACTCGGATTCGGATGCACGCCATAACCTGACCGCGAACTATGTTTGGGAACTGCCCTTCAAATCGCAGAGCAGGTTAGTAAATGAGGCTATTGGCGGATGGACCATCGCCGGTACCTTCTTCGCTCACAGTGGCCTGCCCTACACTCCGCAAGGACTTCAAACAGGTGTAGGCTTCAACAACGGGCTCCTCGGGATTCCCTTGATCCCTGCCTACAGCATTGGTAGCGTACCAGTGAATTGCCAGGCGAGCGCCCCCGGAACCATTGCCGACCCGACGCCCTGCATTCAGGCGGCCCAGTTCACTCCTTCCAATACTTCAGGTAGCGTGAGCCAGCCCGGCTTCGGAAACTTTACCCGGAACAGCTTCCGTGGTCTGGGTTACTTCGACACGGATCTTAACGTCAACAAGAGCTTCGCCATCACCGAGCGGGTAAGGTTTGAACTCGGTGGAAGCTTCTTCAACATTCTCAACCATCCAAACTTTGGGTTACCGAATCCGTATACCTTTAATGGCTCGTCATTTGGTCAGATGTGCTCTGCCGGCCAGGCATTCGGCTGTACGGCTCTGGCAGTCCAACCCACAACTCCGTACGGCTCCTTCCAAGGCGCTGGTGTGGAGGGCAGGTTGGTGCAAGTGCACGGAAAGATCACCTTCTAAACCAAGATGGGTAGTGGTGCGGTTGTACCACTACCCTTTTTTATCCAGCAGAGTTTTATCCTCACCCTTCATTTCATCACTATGCCGTCGCCGTTGCCTTCCGCGCTGCAAACGACAGCATCACTCGGGTAATACCGCTGATGATCATGCTCACGCCGACCAGGGTGCCGACCGCCCAGATCGAACTCGATGGCCATTGCAGGTAAATCAGCAATCCTAAGAGAAGGGTGATGATGCCGTCGATCAACACCCAAGTCGAGCCTTGTGTTGAACGCATCTTGAAAAAAAGAACTATGTCGAGGATCCCTTCAATCAAGAACAGCGAAGCCAGCACCAAGGTAAGCGACGCCACACCTAGCAGCGGGTGCACGAGCAGGTATGCTCCGAAAAGCAAATAGGCGATTCCGACCAGCAACTTCCAGATTAAGCTACCAGCTCCGTGCGCGTGAAAGGCGAGGACGACGTGGACCGCGCCAGCCAGAATGATGAGCCAGCCGACGACCACACTGACCGCGACTGCGGCGAGAAACGGAGAACCGATAGCAAGCATGCCGAAGATAATCAGCAACACGCCCCACGCAATGGACCACGTCGAAGCATGACGAGCTATATCGGCCGGAGTGTTTTGCGCCATAGAGATCCCCCTCCCACGAGAGGGACTAAGGGTACTCCAAAAATGCGATTCAGTGAAGACCGGGATGCCCGAGCGACGTAGAAATGCGTGTCGCGATAAAGAATTCGCCCAGACAGGCAAGT